>Ga0299912_10000008_pt1 | contig 351753 bp, 298 predicted proteins | sample RVTome_2_FD_207667 | JGI IMG/M metagenome (GOLD analysis project Ga0299912, IMG submission 207667) | Soil microbial communities from uranium-contaminated site in the Upper Colorado River Basin, Wyoming, United States - RVT95D214 (version 2) ... | reverse complement strand
CCCGCAGCCTTACAATCCCCTTAACCACCGCCTGCCCCGCGGTTCAGTCCAACAAGGTTTATCCGCCGCCAATAAGGGTGGGGCTCTTGCAGGATTGGGAGGGGCGGCGGATAAACGCTATTCGTTATGCAGTACTAAACCAACTTACCTCGGAGTCACGGTTATGATCGAAGACAGAACACTGCGCACTTCTAGAAACTTGCCATACACACCCAAAGAAATATATGGCGCTTTTGCGTCGGCTGATTTGTTGGCTTTGTGGTGGGGGCCTGAAGGTTTTTCCAACACCTTCGAAATTTTTGAGTTCACTGAAGGTGGTCGCTGGAAGTTCATGATGCACGCTCCTGACGGAAGCAACTATCCCAATGAAAGCTTCTTCGAAGAACTTGTGCCTGATGCCAAAGTTGTCATCCATCATGATTGCCCTCCAAACTTCAAGCTTACTGTGCAACTCACTCCTGTCAGCGAAGGTACGCACTTGACTTGGGAACAAGTTTTCGAAGACGCTGAAACAGCGCAAGCCGTCAAACAAAGGGTTGGCTCCGCAAACGAGCAGAACATTGATCGTCTGACACATGTGCTTAGCGAAGCCTCCAATGCATAACGAATAAGGTTAGATCGTGCGAAGCCACGATCTGAACCGTTTGTTGGACGAGCCCGGTCGGTGAGGGCTGATTGAGCCTCACAGAAAATAGCTTTTTGGAAATCCCCGCAATACGAAGCCGCCCCGGGCGGGCGGCTGCCTGGACACCTGCCGCATGCCGGGCGTTGCGGCAGAGGATGGCCGAAATAGGCGTTGATTGGCGGATAAAACCCCGCTTCGAGACGACCCCGCCCCTCAGCTTACGGACACTGCCATCCTTTCATCTGCCGAGGGTTGATCGACTCACATAATCAGCGCACTCCCCCCGCAAGCGGGACCGACATCGGCCCGGCGAACGACGGCCGAATGCGCGTCTTCACGATGGCCATCGCGGCGCCGCAGCAGGGGCACAGCACTGGCGCCCGCGCCTTGAGCGAGAACTGACCGGGAACGAACTTCAGCAGCAGTTGCAGCAAGGCGATCAGACGCTTGCAGTTCGGATGCAAGAAGCCGAAATTGCGGGCACGCCGAAAGCCCTTGGGCAGCACATGCTGCAACACCAACCACAAGAACTGCGCGCCGGAAACGGTTCGGCGTTCCATCCTCCCCGTCTTGGCGTTGCGATAACGGAAGCTCACCTGGCCGTCATTGCTGGCGACGATATCTTGCTCGCGGATCACACCCCGGTAAAGGTAGCGCCCGAGGTAGACGAGGGCCTTGTCGCCGCTGCCGACGGCTTTGCAGTCCACCACCCATGCTTTCGGGTAGCGGCCGGGCAGCGTCAGCCCGGCGGCCTCGATGGCCGCCAGCATCTTCGCCCGGAACACCTTGGCCAGCGCCTTGTGGTTAAACAGCGCGTAGGTTGGGCTGAACGCATGTGAAGCCCAACAAACGACACATGACTATGGATAGCAGATAGCAGTTACCGAAATGTTGGGCATCGCGATGCTCAGCCCAACCTACGCGCTGACGGTCGTCATCTGCAAATTCGATGGTAGCCCCCTCGCACGGTGGGTGCAGGTGCACGGTGCCTTGCATCTAGCGGTTCATGTAGCTACAATAACCACATGCGAATTACTTTCGACCCAATCAAGCGCAACAAGGCGTTGTCTGAACGTGGGCTGGATTTTGATGACGCTGCATTGATCTTTGCGGGCGTCACTTTGGAGGTCGAAGATACGCGAAAGGACTACGGCGAAACGCGAGTTATCTGCTACGGAATGTTAGAAGGGCGGATGGTCGTCGTGGGCTACACACCGCGTGGCGCGGATCGCCACGTATTCAGTATGAGGAAAGCCAATGAACGCGAACAAAACCTCATCGCGCCACTCCTTAAAGTCTGACATGGCTCGGGTCGATGCTCACACTCTGAAGAAAGAGGAGTATGAAGACCTGCCGGAACTTACCGAAGAAATGCTCGCCCGCGCGAAAGTAAATAAAGGCGGAAGGCCACTTTCGCCAAACCCGCGCAAATTGATTTCCCTACGTCTACCGGCTGACGTGATCGAACTTTGGAAAGCGACGGGGCCAGGTTGGCAAACCCGAATGGCCGAACGGCTAAGCAAGGTACGGTGAAGAAACCCAATCGGGTAAGGGCGGGCTTCTAACCCGCCCTCCCCACACCACCCGGCATGCGGGTCCGCACCGGGCGGTTCATGAACAGGGCGCACACGATTTCCTCATGCGTACCCGTGAGCCTTCATCCACAGATCACGGATACTCACCAGCCCCTGTGTCTTCAACCAATCGTTCGTCATCCCTACCTGCGTCGCCTGCGACCGCGACAGGTGCCAGTAGCTCTTGCTGCTGATCCCCGTCAGGATCGCCATGCGTTTGCCCACCCCCAGCGCCAGAAGATTGCTCACCTTGGTGCGGCACAGGCGCCACTGTTTCCAGTAGCACATGCGCACGCGTCGGCGCAGCCATTCGTCCAGTTCTGGGATCGGGCGGTAGTACTCCGAGATGCCGAAGTAGCCCAGCCATCCGCGCAGGTATTGCCCGAGCTTTTGGAGCCGGTATTGCATCGAGACTCCCCAGCTAACCTGCGAATCGACAAAAAATACCGCGCAATTGAACGTGCTAAAACTATACGCAAGGGAGGTGAAGAACTGAGCATACGAGTAGTAAACAATATTTATGGAGACCACGGTAACTGTTACGTTCTCGGATGGTAACCATAAGTTGGCCAAGCAGAACCACCGTTTCCAAAAGTGCTTAATATCATGATCGGAGCGAACATGGCCGTCTGGCTTTCGCGTTTCACCCATGCTTGGGCTCTTCTCGCGCCGTGCCTTTTCGGGCTGGCGCTCTTTCCCGGCCCCGCCGCGGCTGCCGAGGGTGACGGCAACTGCCGCACGATGCGTGGTCTGGTCATACTGGTGGAGTTTCCGGGCACACCGCATAAGGTGGACAGAGCCGTCGTCGAGGATCGCTTCTTTGGGAAGCTGAATCGGTACGTGCAGGATATGTCCTATGGTCGAGTGTGCATCGGCGGCGAAGTGACGCCGCGCTGGTACAGGATGCCCCGCCCCCTTTCCCACTACCGTATTTCCTCCCGCAATCTCGATGTGGACAAGACTCGGCTCAAGAGCTTGATCGGCGACGTATTCGATGCGGTCGACGCCGATTTCGATGCCTCGGCCTACGATTTCATCGCTTTCATGCTCGGGGCGCAGCAGCCGGAGTACGGCATGGTCGGCCTGTGCGGCTATCCCGGCATGTTGGGATGGCAGGCTAAGGATCAGTTGCGCAGCAAGAGCGGCAAGCCCGTGCGGGGGGTGGCGATTTTCAGCTCCCAGGCCCACGTGGGCACCCTGTTTCATGACGTCACCCACGTCATCGGCGGCGTCATGGCAAACGGCAAGCGGGCGGTGCCCTGCCTGTACGACCACGACCTTCAGGCCCGTCCCGGTCCGCTGTGGGAAACCTTTGTCGATTCCCTGATCAACATGGGCTTCTGGGACCCCATGTCCTGCCACTACTACAAGCGGAACGAACCGCCGCCGGGGATATCCTCCTGGACCAAGCTCAGGCTAGGTTGGCTACCCGATGACAAGGTCGCCGTGGTGCGCCCGGGCGAGACGCGGGAGATCCTGCTCGGGCCGCTTGAGGACGGCCAATCCGGAACCCTCGCCATCCGCATCCCGCTCTCGGCCACTACCTACTACCTTGTGGAGAACCGACAGCCCATCGGCGCCGATCGCATACTGCCCGGCAGCGGCGTGCTGATCATGCGCGCCGACGACAGCATTGCGGAGTGCCGTCACGGCCGTGCGCCGGTGAAGCTGGTCGACGCGGACCCCTCGGTGCCCCACCTGGAAGGCGCAGCCTTCGACCTCGGCAAGCGGGATCGCTTCGCCGACAAGGCAGCCGGCATCGCAATCGAGCTATTGGAGAAGGTGGGCCAATCCTATCGAATCCGCGTCGAAGCGCAGCCCTGATGACCCACCATGCCTTGTGCCCGATGGCTCGGTGTTCGCACCGCAATAGCGGGGCAGCGATGTGGCAGTGCAAGACCCCGACGCCGCTCATGAAAATTGGCGCTTCTTCAGAGTTTCCCTAGACAACTTGACTTGAGCATCCTATACCTAATCTGAGTCGATCAATGCCTTGAGGCCGCAAGGAGCGAGGTCATTGCACACGCGCTCCGCACACTCCGTATCTCGTTCGCCATAGTTTCGCCACCCGCGAATGCCGCGCCTGGGCTCGACTGCCTATATGAATATGAAATGGAGATTTGGCAAGGCGATGCGATGCCGAAGTTTGACCCGATGATGTAGTCAGATGATTTTTGGCCAGAAAGTCGGCAATGCTCCGTCCGACGCTCATTTGGCGTTCCACACGAACCGGAGCAACCACGATCGAGGAAAAATCATGAGCACACCAGCATCCGACGCTAACGTAATGGGAAGCCTGACCCAGAAGATCACCCAGATCATGACGGCACCGGACAACACCGGGTCCGGCGCAACCGCGAACAAATCGTTCATCGCATTCTGCTCCCCCGGCGTTGCCATCGCCCAGGCGGACCTCGCCTTCGGCGATATGACGACCAAGGATCAGATCAATGCCAACGGCGCCTTCTCCCAGGTTGTGAACAACATCCCCAACTCCGCCGGCTTCTGGGGGATGACGGGCAAGAAGGTGTGGGACATCTACCAGGATGCCATCACCAACATCGAGCTGCCCCAATCGACGCTGACCGACACCGAGCAGAAACAACTGGACAAGGCGCAACAGTTTCTGGTGCAGAAGGTCACCAAGACCGATCCATTCACCAGCCAGAAGACCACGGTGATCCAGGACAGCGTGCCCTATGCATCCTACAAGCTTTACCAGACCAAATACATGACGGCGCTGCAGGTCTATAACGGCCTCCAGATCCAGGCCAACGCCCCCGGCGCCGATACCAAGATCGTGCAGGACTTCGCCCGCAACGGCGCCGCCTACAAACAACTGGTGATTTCGGCCTACGGCGACTGGACGGCGAACGGCTACAAGGACTATGTGGAGGAAGCGCTGGGCATCGTCAGCAATCTCGCCGGACGGGGTCCCGCGGCCATGTATCAATCCATGAAGGCGAACTTCGCCGCCGACCGGCTGACCGACACGCTGGGCCAGCAGTTCTATCCCACCTACGTCTATCCGCCTGACCCCATGAACGCCGCCCTCGACAACTCATGGATGAACTACACTTTCAACCTGACCGACGTCTCCACGTTCAAGAGCGACTCATCCACGAACACGGGCGGCGGTGCCTCCGCGAGCTGGGGTCTCTGGCATGGCAGCGCTTCGGCGCAATACGGTTCCGGCCAGAGCGACTACAAATGCGACACCTCGAACCTCTCGCTGGCGGTGCAATTGCTGCAAATCCCGATGACCCGCGCCTGGATGCGGCCGGAGATCTTCTGGAGCCGCGGCTGGAAATGGGCAGCCAGTGCCGGTTTCGGACCCGTTTCCGACGGCAGCAGCCCGCCCCATGGGCTGATGCCGCTTTTCCCGACCAGCGTCATCCTCGCCAAGAACCTGGCGATCAACCTGGATATGAGCAACACCACCAACCAGTCGAGCTGGTCATCGGTCTCGACCCAGGCTTCGTTCGGCTGGGGACCATTCTCCATCAACGGCAACTACAGCCACTCCCAGTCGCAGGCATCTTCCAACTTCACGCAAAGCGCGAGCGGCATCAAGGTGCCGGGACCGCAGATCATCGCCTATGTCTGCGAGGTGATCCCGGTGTCGCCCAACCCCGACCCGAGCCTGCCCTGGCCCAAATAAGGCGGGAAGCCGTCGTCGCACGCCGAAGAAGGCGGACCATCCGGCCCGGACCGCTGCGGCCGGATGGTCCCCACGGGGCCTCCACGATCGCGGGGGCATGCCGCTGTCAAACACGTTCGGACCTCGCCATCATGCCCGAGTCGCCTGCCGATCCGCTCGTTCTCTTCAGCAACGGGATTCCCATCTCGCCCACCGACCTGGATTTCGGCGGGCTAGTGAACAAGGAGCAGATCAACCGGCTGTCGAGTTTCTCGCAGATGGTGAATGAGGTCCCGTCGTCCACCAGCAAGGTCTGGATCCCCACCGGGTCCAGGACTTGGGATATCTACGAACTCGTGCTGTCGCTGGCCGAGTTCGCCGATTCCTCCGCGGCGGCTATGTTCGCCCTGGCGGCGCCCGCGCCCACCCTGAAAAGCGGCGCCAGCACGCCCATGGCGTCCATCGCGCCCATGGCGTCCATAGCGGCAAGCGTCGCCCCGGCCCTGGAGGATGTCGGATTCCGCTTCAAGGCCCCGCTGGCGGCACCCGTCCCGAAGGCCACGTTACGTGCGGCGCTGGCCGAGCCGATCTTCCTGGCTCCCGGTGGGCCGCCGATCGGTCTTGCCAACTTGTTCCTGACGCTCAACGCGCAGCTAAAGGTCGAGCGCCAGACCGACACCACGGGAGCGGCTTTCTACCCGACGCCTTTTTTCCCGACGGATTTCTACTCCGCCGCCTACGCCAGGAACTGGAGGCCGTTCGAAATCACGCCGCAGCCCGGCGATCTGTGGATGCCCGTAGGCAACGGCGGAAAAATCACCGGCGAAATGATCACCGTCCCGCTTCAGCGGTCGTGGTGGAGCCCGTGGGTCTTCTCCAATCGCGGCTGGCGTTTCAGCCACTCTTCCGGAATGGGCCAGTTATCCGACGGCGGCAGCCCGGCCGGCGGCATGATGCCTCTGTTTTGCACCGCGCTGCTGATCGCGCGCAATGTTCAGACCGTCCCCGGCCGTGTCGCTGCCATCGGCTCGGTTTCGCCGGCGCCCTTCACGCTGAACGAGAATCTGGCGCCCCCCTCACCTGTAGTCTCCCTGTCCGCCAATGGTCCGCCTGAACCGGCGGCCATGATGATCTTCGGCTTCGTCTGCACCCCCCTGCCCAAGAGCCCAAACCCCGATCCATCCCTTCATTGGCCCGGTTGACTTGTGGGTGGCGAATTGGATCTGCCAATGGTGTGGAGTTCTGTTGCGCTGGGATGGGCGGCAGCCGTAGCCCCCATGCGCACGCGGCACTGCTGGCTTTGGTGGAAGCGGTCGAACGCGACAATGCAGAACACCCGTGCCGCGCACCGCAAGGATGCCGGGGACTATCTGATCGACGATCATCCGCATCAAGGCGAACTGCGAACTGTTCCGCGGAACGCTGCTGCGGTTTGTGGACGGATTCTATTGGGCGCAGGCGCTTGAAGTGCTGCGTACCAGGCGTCCCAACGCGGGCAGCAAGCGCCCGGATGCAGCGCGCGGAATCCGGGAATCGGCCGGCGCAATCTGTTTCCCCGGATTTCATTTCATTCCATCCGGGCTTGTATGCTTGCTATGCCTGCCCCATTTATCTTTATTACAGGAGATGACATGCGTAACCTAATAATTCTGTTGGCGGCTGTGCTGTGTAGTAGTTGTGCGCAACTGCCTCTTGCTGCGATCCCGCCTGCCACCCCAAAACAGGCACAGGCCGTTGTGTTTGATATTGACGGGACGCTAACTCCACACCTGCTTTCCATTTTTGAAGCGCGCATAGACGCAGCGGATGCCGTGCGTATCTTCGCCGAAAAGGGGTACAAGATCATCTACCTCAGCACCCGTTCCAGATGGTTACAGGCCAGAATACCTGGCTGGTTGGATAAAAACGGCTTTCCTCGTGGCAGCCTCTACTTAGCACAAACGGATGAAGATCATCGCTATCCCGATGTCTTCAAGAGACAGATATTGCAAGAATTCATCGACAAAGGCTGGAATGTCGAGTTTGCATACGGAGACTCGCACACGGATTTTGTGGCCTATGCCCTAGTCAGAATCCCAAAGGAACGTGTCTTTGCGCTTCTACCTAAAGGAGAGACTTCTTGCCAACCGGGTGACTGGAAGGCATGCTTGACCGGGTGGGCTGAACACTTAGACTTTGTTAGGAAATCGGTGCCGTCAGTGCCAGAAAACTGACAGTCTCGTTTGTCATGCGTGTTAATTGGCCACGCTATCTTTTGGCCTTTGCCGCATCGGGGCCTCTCTTAAGAAACACCTCCCAAGCAATTGGTTCGCAATGGCGCCCTCAGGCAGGCTGTTCAGTGGCGACGAGCTTCATATCGAGCTTTTCGGCGCGCTCTCAACTGATACAGCACGCGTTCGCGGTACCGCTCCTCGTAGTAGTCCTGCCCCTGTTCCAAATCGGATAGTGCGGATTGATGGGGTGCCCCTTTACTTGGGCGAAGACGAAAAATTCGCCATTCCGCTTCCATTCTGGCAAACGAACTTCAATGAAATAATTTCCCTTTTACCTGCCAGTTCTTTCTCGTCCTTCACTGCAACCGCCAAGTTGATTGAGATGTTTTAGACCAAGTTCTCTGACATGAAGTTGTCATTCCTCGGAACTGTTGGTAATCCAGGCGAAATGGCAGCAGCTTGCTACAAAGACTTGCTCGCAATCCGACAACGCATAAAACAGGGCGAAGGCTTTGCACTAGCCCAACAAGGCGCGCCCCTGAGCTGACGTTAGAGCCCCCATGACGCCTCACTCCGGTTCTGGTTCAAACGCGGAAAGCTGCTCCGTCCTGGGCTCGCCCGGCATCATTTCTTGCCGCTCTTGCCTTTGCTTGGCCGGCCCGTTTTGATTTTCTCCACGCCTGCCAGGCGTGCCTTGAGTTGCGCCGCGCTGAGTGCGCTCAGGGCCTTGAGGCCGGCGCGCAGCAGCTCGCCCTTCTTGGCGCCGATGCCGATTTCCGCGCATTTTTTCTTCAGTTCGGCAATCAGGTCGTAGTCGTCCTTGGGCATGGTGAAGCTGTCGCGAACGACCTTTTGCGCGGCCTCGCGCTTGCCTGCCTTTTTCGCTTTTTCCGGCTTGTCGGCTTTTGCCGGTGCGGCGGGTTTGGCAGGAGTTGGCGCGGCCTTTGCCGCAGGGGCCGCGACGCGGGGTTTGGCAGGCGCCGTGGCCTTCGCCTTGGTCACCGGTGCTTTGGGCTTTTCGGCAGGCATGGGCTGCGCCGCTGCCACCTTTACCTCTTCTGCCTTCAGCGATGCGGTTAATGCGGATTTCCGGTTCTTGGTAGCCATGGTCCTTCTCCTTTTGCAGTTTTAATCGCCTGTATCCTGGCCCCTCAGACGCCAGCACTTCGTCGTTTAAATAAGAGTATATACCGTTATTTCAGTTTGAAAAGCCGAACTTCGGCATGCCCATGCTTCACGGCATGGGGATAGGTAAGCGGCATCCGTGGTCGTGGAAAACGTCTGCCGGGATGGGGCCGGCAACGGCGACAATACCCAGAGAGCATATGAAGTTGAGTTGGTGGATTCCGCCGCGCCGGAGCTGTCATTATTCTCCGCCGGTGTTGTGGTTTTATGGCGGTGCTGGGTGTTTAATGCCGTGGTCGTAAGTCCGTTTCTCTACCCGAAACGCCGCCGTCAACCAGGGTTTGTTCCGCGCCTGCGTTGCACGTAGACCGACGCGCCCAGCGTAAGCAACGCCATCCCCGCCATCGCCCACGGCGGCAGCATCGGGACGGGTGATGCTGCCGACATTGGCATCGCAGACCGCGCCCACCGACACCACGCCCGGCGTGCATGCGGGGCTGGAGATTCCGTCGGTGAACTGCTCGTTGCCGCTGGCGGCCACGGTGACGATGCCCGCCGCCTTGGCGTTTTTCACCGGGGTGACGTAGGGATTGGTGCCTTTGTTGCTGCACGGGGCCGTGTACTTCACCCCATCGCCGAGGCTGAGGTTAATGGCCGCCGTGTGATAAACCTGGAAAAAGCAGTTCACCACAGAGTCACAGAGGCACAGAGTTGAAACGGGGTAGGCAGGGATGGGCGGCTTTATCGCCCAACTCGCAAAAACAAGGAAAAAATCCTGTGCACATCGTTCACCAGTTTGGTGACCGTAAGTTTTCCGGCAACCTATTGTTTTGCGAGTTGGGCAACGCGTTGCCCATCCCTGCGAACCCCATTCCTCTGTGCCTCTGTGACTCTGTGGTGAACGAACTGCGGTTTTTAGGATCACCCGTTATTTGGACTGCTTGCGCCGCGCGGCGAAACCGACCAGGCCGAGGCCGGCCAGCATGAGCGCGTAGGTCTCTGGCTCCGGAACGCTGAGAATCAGGTTGCCGTCCGACGCCACCTTCAGGTCGCCGTTGGCGGCAATGTATTGATGGCCCATGACGCTGGCGATGGGGTTCAGAAAACCCGCGTCCAGGCTATTGTTCAAGCGCAGGGTGAAAATGCTGTCGCCCGACGCGATGGTGTCCGGATCGAACACATTGATGTCGTACGAATCGACGTGGATGGTCAGTTCGGAGTAGCCGGAGGCCGACCCACTGGGCTTGCTGAACAGCGCGCCGGAGCCGGCGACGATGGTGCCGTGCAGGATCGATGCCCCATCCGTGAAGCCGCTGTCCGCGTTGAAGTTGCGATTGACGCCGGGGCCGAAATACAGGTTGAAGTTGCCGCCCGTTAGTTGCAGATCCAGCGGATTGGTGCCGGATACCTGCTCGTGAAACGAAGCCGCCACCGTCAACTCGTAGCTGTTGTTCAGTTTGGCGCTGGGAGCGAGCACGCCGTCCAGCAAATGCTGGTTGACGAAGGACTGATAGTAGCCGTCATAGTCGCCCGCGACGGTACCCGGTTTGAGCAGCGTCACACCCGCGGAGGAAAAATCGAATTCGTTGAAAGGCCCGACCTGCTCGGCATTGGCTGCCGTGCCGCCCGGCGCTTGAGTGTAATCGGCAGATCCCACCCAGATGGGCGAACTGGCCGCCATGGCGTTGCCCGCGATGCCCATCATGCTCATCAGCCCGACTGCCGCAAGGCTTGCGTAAAACGGTTTCCTTAACATGATTCCGGTCTCCCTATAGTGATCGACAAGTTACCGCCTGGTTCAGGCGGAATGAAAAAAGCTGTTCGATCACTCTAGCGACGGAATATGACAGTTGCTCCTTCTCAAACGGGCAAAAAAATGAGCCGAACGGACTAGCTGGAGCGTATGCACGGGTAGGCGTGCGCCGTGCGCACAGCGCACGCTACACCAGATTCCTCGCCGACAACTCGTCCTTCAAATAAGCGTAGTAGATGGGCGCGGCAACCACGCCTGCCAGGCCAAATGCGGACTCCATCACCAGCATGGCCAGCAGCAGTTCCCAGGCGGCGGCGCGTATTTGCGAGCCGACGATGCGGGCGTTGAGAAAGTATTCCAGTTTGTGTATCGCCACCAGGAACACCAGGGAGCCGATGGCGACGTTCAGCGACTGGCTCAGGCTCACGATGACGATGATGGAGTTGGACAGCAGGTTGCCGACCACAGGCAGCAGCCCGAGCAGGAAGGTGAGCACCACCATGGTCTTGGCCAAGGGCAGGTGTATGCCCGCCAGGGGAAGGATGACGGCGAGGTAAATTCCGGTGAACGCGGCGTTGAGCGCGGCGATGCGAACCTGCGCGAAAACCACCCGGCGGAACGAATCGCCGAGGCGCGAGGCGCGTTCGATGAGGGCACTCGCCAGCGGCCCATGCACGTAATCCGATGCGACTTCCCGCAGCGAAACCATGGCGCCGACGATCATGCCGATGAGGATGTGCGCGGCCATGAGGCCGGCCTCCTTGCCGGCGGTTTGCAGTTCGTCGGCGTGCCCTTTCAGCCAGTGCACGGCCGACTCTTTCACGCCCTCGCCGTTGGCGGGAAAATATTGCAGCAGCGCGTGGGGCAGCATGGCCCTGGAACTCTCCAATATCTCGGCCATTTTCTGCATCAGCATGGGAAGGCTCTCGGCGCCGCTGCGAAAAAACCAAACCAATCCGACGATCAGTGCCGTCAGGGCGCCGACGACCAGTGTGGCGATTAGCGCGACCACCGCGACCTTGGCTTTGCCGCCCTGCAATTGCTTGAGGTGTATGCGGGGCGCCAGGAGGTGGACCAGTTCGTACACCAGCAGCCCCGCCAGCAACGCCGGGAGAAGATGGGCGCCGAGCACGAAAAGCAGCAACAGCGCGGCGGCGATCCAGGAGGCGATGTGGCAATTCTTGGTGATGGTCATGGTGATCCTGTCCTAAGAAACGTGTGGCGCCGCAGCACGAGGCATAAGGGTTAGGCCCTGTTTTGCTTTTCTTGGTGCCTTGGTGCCTTTGTGGTCAACCGCTTTTTCAGCGCCACAAAATGCCCCCTCACCGTTCGCGCCCCAGCAAACGCTCCAGCCAGAACATCCCCACGACCGTCTTGACCTCGCAGATTTCCCCGCTCAACACCTGTTGCAACGCCGTGGCGAATGGCACGCGCAACACCTCGATGAACTCGTCTTCGTCGCGCCGGTGACCGCTGTAGCTCAGGCCCTTGGCCAGGTAGTAGATGTGCTTCTCGTCGGAGTAGCCGATGCACGGGTAGACGGTGGTGAGATGTTGCCACGACTCGGCCGCGTAACCGGTTTCTTCCATGAGTTCGCGTTGCGCGCAGGCCATGACGTCCTCGCCGGGGTCTATCTTGCCGGCGGGAAACTCGATGAAGTCGCGGCGCAAGGGGTAGCGGTATTGGCGTTCCAGCAGGACGTCGCCATTGTCGAACAGGGGAATGATGACCGCGGCGCCGGGGTGGACGACGTATTCGCGCGTGGTGGGGCCTCCGTTCGGCAGCTCGACGCGGTCTTCCTTGACGTGCAGCAAACGGCCCTGGTAGACGGTCCTGGAGTCGAGCGTCTTTTCGGTGAGGTCGCGCTTTTTCATGCGCTTGCCGGCGGGAGGCATTGCTCCCCCGCGCTCAGAGGCTGTGAAACCATTCCCCGCCGTAGCGAGGGCGTCGCTGGGCATGGCTGGCAAGGCGCAAAAATCGCGGGATTGGGGAGTGTAGCGAGCCTACATGACCCAATTCCGGGATTTCTTGCAACGCCGCCAGACGTGTCCAGCGGCGTCCGCAGTAGGCGGGGAATGGTTTCACAGCCTCCTAGCCCAGCGAACTGCGGATGGTGGCCGCGCACAGCGCCATCAGCGGCTGCGGCATGATGCCGAGCGCCAGCACCGCGAGACCGTTGGCGCTCATGAGCAGGCGCATGTCGGGCTGGGCGAGTATGGGCGCCGTGTCGTGCGGGGCGTCGAAATACATGAGCTTGACGATGCGCAGATAGTAAAAGGCGCCAATCAGGGAGAAGATGACCGCCACCACGGCGAGCCAGACGTAGCCAATCTGCACCACCGCCTGCAGCACCGACAGCTTGGCGTAGAAGCCTACGGTGGGCGGCACGCCGGCCATGGAGAACATCAGCAGCAGCATCATGAAAGCGTACCAAGGACTGCGCTGGTTGAGGCCGCGGAAGTCTTCCAGGTTTTCCGCCTCGAAGCCCTGGCGCGACAGCAGCATGATCATGCCGAAGGTGCCCAGGCCCATCAGCACGTACACGGCCACGTAGAACATGGCCGAGCTGTAGCCGTTCATGGTGCCGGAAAGGAAACCCAGCAGCAGAAAGCCCATGTGCGAGATGGTGGAGTAGGCCAGCATGCGCTTGAGATTGGTCTGCGCGATGGCGGTGATGTTGCCGATGGCCATGGACAGCACGGCGAGGATCACCAGCATGCCCTGCCAGTCCGCCACCAGGCCCTGCAGGCCCTGCACCAGCAGGCGGATGACGAAGGCGAAGGCGGCCAGTTTTGGCGCGCTGCCGATGAACAGGGTGATCGCGGTGGGGGCGCCCTGGTAGACGTCGGGTATCCACATGTGGAAAGGCACGGCGCCGAGCTTGAAGGCGAGGCCGGCGACCACGAACACCAGGCCCAGAACCAGCACTAGTTTGTCGGCCTCGCCGCCCTGTATGACCGCCGCGACCTTGCCAATGTCCAGGCTGCCGGTGGCGCCGTAGAGCATGGACATGCCGTACAGCAGCATGCCGGACGCCAGCGCGCCGAGCACGAAATACTTCATCGCCGCCTCGGTGGCCACCTTGGAATCGCGCTGCAGGGCGACCAGGGCGTAGAGGCACAAGGACAGCAGTTCCAGCCCGAGGTACAGGGTGAGGAAATGGCTGGCGGAGATCATCACCATCATGCCCAGCATGGCAAACAGCACCAGCACGAAGAACTCGCCGCGGAACATGCCGCGCAACTGGATGTAGGAACGCGAATACACCAGCATCGCGAACACCGCTGCGTACAGCATGAGCTTGAGGATGTCGGACAGGGGATCGTCCACGAACAGGCCGTTGAAGGTATGTGCCACGACGGGCTCGCTGGTGCTGTAGGTGATCCACGCAGCGACCACCAGGGTGAGTTGCGTCAGCAGATAGGTGAGGAAACGGTTGCGCTCGCTCACGAACAGGTCCGCGATGAGGATCAGCGAAGCCATGCAGAGCACGAATATCTCCGGCGCGGCGGGCATCAGGTTGGGCATGACGAATTGCATTTACTTTTCCCTTATTGAGCCGGCAGCTTGCTGTGCGCGACGTGTTCGATCAGTTCGCTGACCGAGGTGTGCATCACTTCGGTAATCGGCAGAGGATATATCCCCATGGCGAGCACTGCCACGGCGAGCAGGCCCAGCACCAGAAATTCGCGCGGCCCGATGTCGGTGAGCTCCTCCACGTGAGGGTTGGCGACGGCGCCGAACACCACGCGTTTGTACATCCACAGCGTGTAGGCGGCGCCGAATATCAGCGTGCTGGCCGCCAGGAAGGCATACCAGAAGTTGGCCTTGACGGTGCCCATGATCACCATGAACTCGCCGACGAAGGCGCTGGTGCCGGGCAGCCCGGCATTGGCCATGGCGAACAGCATGAAGAAGGCGGCGAACATCGGCATCTTGTTCGCCACCCCGCCGTAGTCGGATATCTGGCGCGAGTGCATGCGGTCGTACATGACGCCCACGCACAGGAACAGGGCGCCGGCCACGAAGCCGTGCGAAATCATCTGCACCAGCGCGCCCTCGACGCCGTAGGCCAACTGGCGCCCGTTTTCATCCAGGATGAACAGGCCCAGGGTGACGAAACCCATGTGCGAAATCGAGGAATAGGCGATGAGCTTTTTCATGTCGCCCTGCACCAGCGCGACCAGGCCGATGTAGACCACAGCGATCAGCGACAGGGTGATCATGAAGCCGGAAAGATAGTGGCTGGCGTCCGGCGCGATCGGCAGGGAAAAACGCAGGAAACCGTATGCGCCTATCTTCAGCATGATCGCCGCCAGCACCACGGAGCCGCCGGTGGGCGCTTCCACGTGGGCATCCGGCAGCCAGGTGTGCACCGGCCACATCGGCACCTTCACCGCGAACGCCATGAAGAACGCGACGAAAATCAGTATCTGCGGCAGCATGCCCAGCGGCATCTTGTGGTAGTCGAGAATCTCGAAACTGCCGCCCGACTGGAAGTACAGGTAGATGAACGCGACCAGCATCAGCAGCGAGCCGAGCAGCGTGTAGAGGAAGAACTTGATCGCGGCGTACACGCGGTTGGGCCCGCCCCACACGCCGATGACGATGAACATGGGGATCAGCATCGCTTCCCAGAACACGTAGAACAGCACCGCGTCGAGCGCGGCGAAGACACCGTTCATGAGGCCGGACATGATGAGGAAGGCGGCCATGTATTGCGCCACGTTCTTCTCTATGACCTTCCACCCGGCGATCACCACCAGCACGGTGGTGAAGCTGTTGAGCAGGATGAACAACATCGAGATACCGTCCACGCCGAGATGGTAGTTGATGCGGAAAGTCTCTATCCACGGCCGCATCTCGCTGAACTGCATGCCGGCGGCGAGCGGGTCGAAACCGGTGTAAAGCGGTATCGACACGGCCAAGCCGACCAGCGATCCGGCCAGGGCCAGCCAGCGTGCCAGCGCGGCGTTGCGGTCGGCGCCGGTGGCGAGCACGAGCAGGCCCGCCGCGATCGGCGCCCAAATGACCAGGCTCAACGGAGGAAATCCAGCAATCATAAGCATCCTAGTTTCTGTAGCGCAGGCGACCTCGCCTGCAAATTCGCATCAGTGGGTGCTCAGCACCCTCGGGGTCGGCTACGCCCGCACAAACCACGTAACGAAAATCAGCACGCCGATGATCATGGCGAAGGCGTAATGGTAGATGTAACCGCTCTGCCACTCGCGCGTGATCCTGGAAAACAGCGCGACCATGCGCGCCGCGCCGTTGACGAAGAAACCGTCGATCACCGCGACGTCGCCGAAGCGGAAAAAACCCGTGCCGACCTTGCGCGCCCCGCCGGCGAAGAACCAGTCGTTGAAATCGTCGAAGCCGTACTTGCGATCCAGGATGGTGTAGACCAGGCTGAAGCGATTCTTGATCATCTCCGGGATGTCGGGGCGTTTCATGTAGAAGAACCAGGACAGCGCAACGCCGCTCAAGGCAAGCCAGAACGGCAGCGTGGTGAGGGCATGCATGGCCATGGCGGCGGCGCCGTGGAACTCATGGGCCAGTTCTTCCATGGCCGGATGCTGCTCGGAGATGTGGAGCGCGCCCTTGAAATACTCGCCGAACAGCATGGGCTCGATGGCGATATAGCCGATGATGACGGAGGGGATCGCCAGCATGATGAGCGGCAAGGTCACCACCCACGGCGACTCGTGCGGCGTGCCGCCGTGGCCGTGCGCATCGTCGTGGCCATGGCCGCCGTGCGTGTCGAAGCGCTCCTTGCCGTGGAACACCAGGAAGTACATGCGGAAGGAGTAGAACGCGGTGACGAACACACCCGCCACCACCGCGAAGTAGGCGAACCCGGAGCCCGGCAGGTGCGACAGGCCGACCGCCTCGATGATGCTGTCCTTGGAATAGAAGCCCGACAGGAACGGCGTGCCGATCAGCGCCAGCGAGCCGATCAATGAGGTGATCCAGGTGATCGGCATGTATTTGCGCAGGCCGCCCATGTGGCGGATGTCCTGATTGTGGTGCATGCCGATGATGACCGAGCCGGCCGCGAGGAACAGCAGCGCCTTGAAGAAAGCGTGGGTCATCAGGTGGAAGATCGCCACCGAGTAGGCGGACGCACCCAGCGCCACCGTCATGTAGCCGAGCTGCGACAGCGTGGAATAGGCCACCACGCGCTTGATGTCGTTCTGGATGATGCCGAGGAAGCCCATGAACAGCGCGGTGATGGCGCCTATCACCATGACGAAGGACAGCGCCGTCTCGGACAGCTCGAACATCGGCGACATGCGCGCCACCATGAAGATGCCCGCGGTCACCATGGTCGCGGCGTGGATCAGGGCGGAAATCGGCGTCGGGCCTTCCATCGAATCGGGCAGCCAGACGTGCAGCGGGAACTGCGCAGACTTGCCCATGGCGCCGATGAACAGCAGGATGCAGATCACGGTGAGCAACTGCCACTCCTGCCCTCCGATCAACTGTATGGTGATACCGGCCAATTCGGGCGCACGGGCGAACACTGCGGCGTAATCCAGCGTGCCGAAATAGGCCAGCACCATGCCTATGCCGAGCAAAAATCCGAAGTCGCCGACGCGGTTCACCAGGAACGCCTTGAGGTTGGCGTAAATGGCCGTGGGGCGCGTGTACCAGAAGCCGATCAGCAGATACGACACCAGCCCGACCGCCTCCCAGCCGAAGAACAACTGCAGAAAGTTGTTGGCCATCACCAGCATCAGCATGGAGAAGGTGAACAGCGAAATGTAGCTGAAGAAGCGCGTGTAGCCGGGATCGTCGTGCATGTAGCCGATGGTGTAAATGTGCACCATGAGCGAAACGAAGGTCACCACCATCATCATGGTGACGGTGAGCTTGTCGATCAGGAAGCCGATCTCGAAGCGCGTATCGCCGCTGGTGAGCCAGGTGTAGACGCTGCCGTTGAACACGTTGCCCTGCGCCACGTCCTGGAAGATCAGCACCGAGGCGACCAGCGAAACGGCGACGCCGAGGATGGTCACCACATGGGAGGCGGTGCGGCCGATCAGCCAGCCGAACAGTCCGGCAATCAGCGCGCCGGCCAGCGGCGCCAGCGGAACCAGCAGGTAAAGTTTTTGCATTTCAGTCATAGTTAAGCGAGTCCTGAGTCCTGAGTGCTGAGTGCCGAGTCTTCGCCAGCCTGAGATTGCCCGGAACTCGGCACTCAGCACTCAGGACTATTGGTTATCCCTTCAAATGATCCAGTTCGTCCACGTTGATGGTGCGCAGGTTGCGGAACAGCACCACCAGAATCGCCAGGCCGATTGCCGACTCGGCGGCCGCCACCGTGAGTATGAAGAACACGAACACCTGGCCCGAGATATCGCCGCGGTAATGCGAAAACGCGATGAAGTTCATGTTCACCGCCAGCAGCATGAGCTCGATGGCCATCAGCAGGATGATGACGTTCTTGCGATTGAGGAAGATGCCGAGCACGCTGATCGCGAACAGGATCGCGCCGAGCACCAGGTAGTGCGATAGAGATACCAAAGAAAATCCCCCTTTTATCCTTTATGCCGCCAGCCGATGCATACATCGGTAACGGTCGGTGCGGCTGCGCCTTGGGCGCACTACCGCACCTGAGTGTTGCTATTCAGTCCCTTCGACCGGTTGCGCTGCTGCCTTCTCGGCAGGCATGGACACCAGCCGCACGCGATCCTGGCGCCGCACCATCACTTGCTTCGCCGGATCCTGCGATTTGCTGTCCTTGCGCCGGCGCAAGGTGAGCGCAATCGCGGCGATGATCGCCACCAGCAGGATCACCGCGGCGATTTCGAACGGATACACGTAGTCGGTGTAGAGCAAGCGGCCGAGCGCTTTGGTGTTGCTGTAGCCGGCCGGGTGCGCCGCCGGTGCCGGCATGGCTTCCAGCCCGAACTGCTTGCGCCCCAGCACGGCCGCCATCTCGATCACCATGAACAGCGCCACGATGCTGGCCAGCGGCAGGTTGTCCCAGAAGCCTTCGCGCAACTTCTCCAGGTTGATGTCCAGCATCATGATGACGAACAGGAACAGCACCATGACCGCGCCCACGTACACCAGAACCAGTGTGATCGCGAGGAACTCCGCTTCCAGCAACAGCCACAACGCGGCAGCAGTGAAGAACGCCAGCACCAAGAACAGTGCGGCATGCACCGGATTCTTCGCGGTGATCACGCGCAGCGAGGCGAACAGCAGAATCGCCGAGAAGCTGTAAAACATCAAAGTTTCAAAATTCATATGCCTGATCCGATGAGATGCTATAGACAGGATTAACAGGATTTCTCAGGATTTACAGGACACCCCCTGCGAAACCCGTTTCAACCTGTCAATCCTGAAAAATCCTGTAAATCCTGTCCATCATTCCTTAACGATACTTCGCGTCCGCCCCGCGGTCCTGGGCGATCTGGCGTTCGTGCTTGTCGCCCAGCGCGAGCAGCATCGGCTTGGTGTAGTACAGGTCGCCGCGTTTCTCGCCGTGGTATTCGAAAACGCGCGTCTCGACAATGGAATCGACCGGGCAGGATTCCTCGCAGAAGCCGCAGAAAATGCACTTGGTCAAATCGATGTCGTAGCGCGTGGTGCGGCGCGTGTTGTCGGCGCGCTGCTCGGACTCGATGGTGATGGCCAGCGCCGGGCATACCGCCTCGCACAGCTTGCAGGCGATGCAGCGTTCCTCGCCGTTGGGGTAGCGGCGCAGCGCGTGCAGGCCGCGGAAACGCCCTGACTGCGGGGTTTTTTCCTCGGGGAATTGCACCGTGATCTTGCGCGCGAAGAAGTGGCGGCCGGTGAGCGCCATGCCCTTGAGCAATTCGGTCAGCAGCAGGCTGGAGAAGAAATTGGTAATTCGATTCATGATTTACCCGCGCGCTCAGTGGAACAGGAAGCCGTAGGGCGTCTGCATCATGGCGCCCACGAACAGCAGCCACACCAGGGTCACCGGGATGAAAACCTTCCAGCCCAGGCGCATGATCTGGTCGTAGCGGTAACGCGGGAAAGTCGCGCGGAACCACAGGAACAGGAACAGCACGAAGGCGATCTTGCCCATCAGCCAGAAGAACCCGGGGACCCAGGTAAACGGCGCGAAGTCGAACAGCGGCATCCACCCGCCCAGGAACATGATGGAGGTCAAGGCGGCGATCAGGATCATGTTGGCGTATTCCGCCAGGAAGAACACGCCGAACGCGATGCCGGAGTATTCCACATGGAAGCCGGCGACGATCTCGGACTCGCCCTCGGCGACGTCGAACGGGGCGCGGTTGGTCTCCGCCACGCCGGAAATCAGGTACACCATGAACAGCGGAAACAAGGGCAGCCAGTACCAGCCGAACACGCCGCCCTGCTGGCCGTTGACGATGTCCACCAGGTTCAGGCTCTGCGACGCCATGAGCACGCCGACCAGGGCGAAACCCATGGCGATTTCGTAGGACACGATCTGCGCTGCCGAGCGCAGGCTGCCGAGGAACGCATACTTGGAGTTGGACGCCCAGCCTGCCACCACCACGCCGTACACGCCCATGGAGGTGATCGCCATGATGTAGAGCAGGCCGGCGTCGACGTTGGCAAGCACCATTTCCGGAGTGAACGGCACCACCGCCCAGGCCGCCAGCGCCGGTGCGATGGTCAGCACGGGCGCGAGCACGAACAGGAACTTGTTCGCGCCGGTCGGCACGATGATCTCTTTCATGACCAGCTTGAGGCCATCGGCAATGGGCTGCGCCCAGCCGCCGAGCCAGGGGATGCCGAAGAAGGTCACGCGGTTCGGGCCGATGCGCACCTGCATGTAGCCGATCACCTTGCGCTCCGCCAGGGTGAGGTAGGCCACGCCTATCATGAGCGGTGCCACGATGGCCACGATCTTCGCCAACGCCCACACCAGAGGCCAGGTCGGACCGAAAAATTGCTGAACTTGCTGAAAGATTTCCATGGCTAGGCTTTCTCCACTTCGATATCGCCCAGCATGGCGCCGAGGCCGGCGGTCATGGGATGCGCCGCGGCAACCCGCACGCAATCCGCGGGCAGCTTGTCGTCACACCCGGCGCGCAGCACCACGTGACCTGCTTCCTGGCGCAGCGCGACCATGGCGCCCGCTTCCACGCCCAGCTTTTGCAGCAGGGCCGAATTCATCCATGCCTGCGGCGCGCCGGCATCCTTGGTTTGCTGCAACGAGGTGGCGCGGCGCACGATGGCATCGGCCTGGTACGGCGGCACCTCGCCGATGCGCTGCAGGCCGGCCGCGCGCACCGCGACGTTGGCCAGTGTCGTCTCTTTCAACTGGTTTTGCAGCGGCAGCGCCGCCGTGCCCAGGACCTCGGCGCGCACTGCCTCGCTGCTGTCGTAGTCGAAGCCCTCCAGCCCGAGCAGATTGCCCAGCACACGCAACACCTTCCACGCCGGGCGCGTTTCGCCCAGGGGTTTGACCGCGCCGTTGAAGCTTTGCGCGCGTCCCTCGGTGTTGACGAAAGTGCCGGCGGTTTCGGTGAAAGGCGCTATCGGCAGCAGCACGTCGGCGTAGTCCAGCGCTTTGTGCTTGTAGGCCGACAGTGCCACCACCATGTCCGCCGCCTGCATGGCCTTGAGTGCCTGGACAGGGTTGTGGCTATCCAGTTCGGCTTCCACGCCGAGCAGCACATACGCCTTGCGCGGGCTTTCCAACATGGCGGCAGCGTGCATGCCGGCCTTGGCCGACTGGCCGAGCGGACCGGACATGGGCACGGCGCCTGCAACGTAGGCGCCGACACTGTTCGCCGCCTCGCCCATGAATCCGAAAGTCGCGCCGGACAGCGTGGCGATGGCCTGCGCCAGCCCATGCAAATCGGCGTACTGCGGGTGGTGCTGCGCCAGGTTGCCCAGCAGCACGGCTTTGCGTTCGCCGCCGGCGAGGCTGGCGGCGATTGCGCTTGCCGTAGCCAAAACGTCAACTTCCGCAACCGCAGCTTGCAGCGCTGCAGGCAACTGCGCCGACTTTGCTGCGGCAAGTGCCTTGGCCACCTGGGCCAGCATATTCACCATGGCGCGCGGCGCGACGATGGCCTTGTTGGCAACGCGCGTCAGCAAGTCGTCGTCGACCGGGTTGACGAGATTGAGTTGTGCGCCTTTCTTCACTGCCGCGCGCAGCCGAAGCGCAAGCAGCGGATGATCCTGGCGCAGCGTGCTGCCGACCAGCAGCACACGGTCAAGCTGCTGCAGTGACGCAATGCTGGTGCCCAGCCACGGCGCGCCTTGCACTTGCGCATCGGCGCTGAAATCGGATTGCATGAGGCGGTGGTCGACGTTGCCGGTGCCCAGGCCGCGCACCAACTTTTGCAGCAGGAAAAGCTCTTCCAGCGTGCTGTGCGGGCTCGCCAAGGCGCCGATCTGCTCGGCCCCGTGCGCATCCGTCACTTGTTTCAAGCCGTTGGCCACATACTCCAGCGCGGCTTTCCAGTCGCACTCTATCCACTGCCCACCTTGCTTGATCATGGGCTGGGTCAGGCGCTCCTCTGAATTGAGTCCTTCGTAGGAGAAGCGGTCGCGGTCGGCCAGCCAGCACTCGTTGATTTCTTCGTTGTCCAGCGGCAGCACGCGCATGACGCGGTTCTGCTTGACCTGCACCGCCAGGTTTGCGCCCAGCCCGTCGTGCGGGCTCACCGATTTGCGCCGGGACAGTTCCCAGTTGCGCGCGGTGTAGCGGAAAGGCTTGCTGGTCAGGGCACCCACCGGGCACAGGTCGATGATGTTGCCGGAAAGCTCCGAATTCACCGTGCTCTGCACGAACGGCATGATCTCGGAATGCTCGCCGCGTCCGGCCTGGCCCAGCTCCATGATGCCGGCGATCTCCTGGCCGAAGCGCACGCAGCGGGTGCAGTGGATGCAGCGCGTCATGTCGGTGGCAACCAGCGGGCCGAGGTCCTTGTTGGACACCACGCGCTTTTCTTCCTGATAGCGCGATGCGGAGGCGCCGTAGCCCACCGCCAAATCCTGCAACTGGCATTCGCCGCCCTGGTCGCAGATCGGGCAATCCAGCGGATGGTTGATGAGCAGGAATTCCATCACGCCCTTCTGCGCGCGCACCGCCGCTTCCGAGCGCGTCGCCACCTTCATGCCTTCGGTGACCGGCGTGGCGCAGGCAGGCAAAGGCTTGGCGGCCTTCTCCACCTGCACCAGACACATGCGGCAGTTGGCCGCGATGGAAAGCTTCTTGTGATAGCAGAAATGCGGGATGTAGACGCCCACGTGATGGGCGGCATCCATGATGGTGCTGCCGTCCGCCACTTCGATTTGCTTGCCGTCGATTTCGATGTGCAACATATTCAGGTCTCGGTTACACCGCGCACTTGCCGTGCTGGATATGGTATTCGAACTCGTCCTGGTAGTGCTTGAGGAAGCTCAGCACCGGCCCGGCCGCGGCGTCTCCCAGGGCGCAGATGGTGCGGCCGGAGATGTTGTTGCTGACGTCCTTGAGCAGGTCCAGGTCCTCGGGCCGGCCCTGGCCGTGCTCGATGCGGTGCACGATGCGGTACAGCCAGCCTGTTCCCTCGCGGCACGGGGTGCACTGGCCGCAGGACTCCTCGAAATAGAAATACGACAGCCGCTCCAGCGCCTTCACCATGCACACCGTCTCGTCCATCACGATCACCGAACCGGCGCCCAGCATGGAGCCGGCCTTGGCGATGGAGTCGTAGTCCATGTTGGTATCCATCATGATGTGGCCGGGCAGCACCGGCACCGAAGAGCCGCCGGGAATCACCGCCTTGAGCTTGCGCCCGCCGCGCACGCCGCCGGCCATTTCCAGCAACTCGGCGAACGGCGTGCCCAGCCCGATCTCGAAGTTGCCCGGCTTGTTGACGTGGCCGGAAACGGAAAAAATCTTGGTGCCGCCGTTGTTGGGCTTGCCGAGTTCCAGGAACTTCTGTCCGCCGTGGCGGATGATGTAGGGGATGCTGGCGAAAGTCTCGGTGTTGTTGATCGTGGTCGGCTTGCCGTACAGGCCGAAGCTGGCGGGGAACGGCGGCTTGAAGCGCGGCTGGCCTTTCTTGCCTTCGAGCGATTCGAGCAGCGCGGTTTCCTCGCCGCAGATGTAGGCGCCGTAGCCTTGGTGCGCGTGCAGGTTGAAGCTGAAGTCGGTGCCGAACAGTTTGTCGCCGAGGAAACCCGCCGCACGGGCTTCTTCCAACGCCGCCTCGAAGCGCTCGTAGGCCTCGAAGATCTCGCCGTGGATGTAGTTGTAGCCGACCTTCACGCCCATGGCGTAGGCCGCAATCGCCATGCCCTCGATAACCGAGTGCGGGTTGTAGCGGATGATGTCGCGGTCCTTGAAGGTGCCCGGCTCGCCCTCGTCGGTGTTGCACACCAGATACTTGTCACCCTCGAAGTGGCGCGGCATGAAGCTCCACTTCAGCCCGGTCGGGAAACCCGCGCCGCCGCGACCGCGCAGGGCGGATTTCTTGACCTCGGCAATGATCTCCTCGGCGGTGACTTTCTCCGTCACCACCCTCTTCAACGTCTCATAGCCGCCGGCGCTGCGGTAGGTGGCCAGCGTCCACGGCTGGTCGAGGTGCAGGGTATTGAAAATGACTTCGTTGGCCATGACCGGTTATTCCAATTCCGCCAGAATCGTGTCGATTTTCTCGGGCGTCAGAAAACTGAACATCTTGTGGTTGTTGAGGGTGCACAGCGGGGCATCGCCGCAGGCGCCCATGCATTCCGATTCGCGCAGGGTGAACTTGCCGTCGTCGGTGGTCTCGCCCAACTCTATGCCGAGATGGCTTTTCAAATGCTCGACCAGATCGACCGCGCCGACCAGCGTGCAGGACAAATTGGTGCACACGTTGATCTTGTACTTGCCCACCGGCTGCAGCTCGTACATGTTGTAGAAACTCGCCACCTCGTACACCGCAATCGGCGGCATTTCCAGGTAGTGGGCAATGAAATCCATGGTCTCGGTGGACAGCCAGCCCTTTTCCACCTGCGCGATGCGCAGCGCCGCCATCACCGCCGACTCCTTGTGGGCGGGCGGATACTTGGCAATTTCCCTGTCGATTTGTGCCAGCGATTCAGCGGAAAGCATTAACGGTCGATCTCCCCAAACACGATGTCCTGCGTGCCGATGATCGCCACCACGTCGGCGATCATGTGGCCGCGCGCCATTTCGTCCAGCGCTGCCAGGTGCGCATAGCCCGGCGCGCGGATTTTCAGGCGGTATGGCTTGTTGGCCCCATCCGAAACCAGGTAAATGCCGAACTCCCCCTTGGGATGCTCGACCGCGGCGTAGGCCTCACCCTCGGGCACGTGAAACCCTTCGGTGAACAGCTTGAAATGGTGGATCAGCTCTTCCATGTTCTGCTTCATCTCGACGCGGGAAGGCGGCGCCACCTTGTGGTTGTCGCTGATCACCGGCCCGGGATTCTTGCGCAGCCAGTCCACGCACTGTTTGACGATGCGGTTGGACTGGCGCAACTCCTCCATGCGCACCAGGTAGCGGTCGTAGCAGTCGCCGTTGACCCCGACGGGGATATCGAAATCCACCCGGTCATAGACTTCGTAAGGCTGCTTCTTGCGCAGATCCCACTCCACCCCGGAGCCGCGCAGCATCGGGCCGCTGAAGCCCAGCGCCAGCGCACGCTCCGGCGACACCACGCCGATGCCGACGGTGCGCTGCTTCCAGATGCGGTTATCGGTGAGCAGTGTCTCGTACTCGTCCACGTATTTCGGGAAGCGCCGGGTGAAATCCTCGATGAAGTCCAGCAGCGAACCCTGGCGGTTGGTGTTCATGTCCTTCACGGCTGCCGCGTTGTGTATCTTGGATGCCTCATATTGCGGCATGCTGTCGGGCAGATCGCGGTAAACGCCGCCCGGGCGGTAGTAGGCGGCATGCAGGCGCGCGCCCGACACCGCCTCGTAGCAGTCCATCAGATCTTCGCGTTCGCGGAAGGCATAGAGGAACACCGTCATGGCGCCGATGTCCAGCGCGTGCGCCCCCAGCCACAGCAAGTGGTTGAGGATGCGCGTGATCTCGTCGAACATGACGCGGATATACTGCGCGCGCAGCGGCACTTCCAGTTGCAGCAGCTTCTCGATGGCCATGACGTAGGCGTGCTCGTTGCACATCATGGACACGTAATCGAGACGGTCCATGTAAGGCACCGACTGCAGGAAGGTCTTGTTCTCGGCCAGCTTCTCGGTGGCGCGGTGCAGCAGCCCGATATGCGGATCGGCGCGCTCGATCACCTCGCCGTCCAGCTCCAGCACCAGGCGCAGCACGCCGTGCGCGGCAGGATGCTGCGGGCCGAAATTCATCGTGTAATTGCGTATTTCAGCCACCGTAATTCTCCTCGCGCACGATGCGCGGCGTCACTTCGCGCGGCTCTATGCTCACCGGCTGGTAAATCACACGTTTCTGGTCGGGGTCGTAGCGCATCTCGACGTTACCCGAAAGCGGGAAATCCTTGCGGAAAGGATGGCCGACGAAGCCGTAATCCGTGAGGATGCGGCGCAAATCGGGATGCCCTTCGAACACGATGCCGTAGAGGTCGAATGCCTCGCGCTCGAACCAGTTCGCGGAAGGCCATATGTCGGTCACCGAAGCTATCACCGGCAAGTCGTCATTGTCGGCAAAGACACGCACGCGCAAGCGCTGGTTCCTGCTCACTGAAAGCAGATGGTAGACCGCGGCAAAGCGCCGTCCTTGCCAGCGCCCATCGCCGTAGTCCTGATAGTCCACGCCGCACAGATCGATCAACTCCTCGAAACGCAGGTCTGCATGGTCGCGCAACGCCGTCGCAGTCGCTGCCAAATCGTCGGCGCCGACCACTATGGTCAGCTCCCCCAGACGCTCTGTCGCGCCGGCAATGCGATCGCCGAACACATTTTTCAGGCAAAGGGAAAGTGTTTCCAGAGAGGAGCTCATGGTCGGACCTTGTCAGCGGGCGATGGTGTTGGTGCGCTTGATCTTGTTCTGCAGCTGGATAATGCCGTAGAGCAGCGCTTCAGCGGTAGGCGGACAGCCCGGAACGTAAATATCGACCGGCACGATGCGGTCGCAGCCGCGCACGACCGAGTAGGAATAATGGTAATAGCCGCCGCCGTTGGCGCAGGAGCCCATGGAAATCACCCAGCGCGGCTCGGCCATCTGGTCATACACCTTACGCAGCGCCGGCGCCATCTTGTTGCACAGGGTACCCGCCACGATCATCACGTCGGACTGGCGCGGGCTCGGGCGGAACACCACGCCGAAGCGGTCCAGATCGTAGCGCGAGGCACCCGCCTGCATCATCTCCACGGCACAGCAGGCCAGCCCAAACGTCATCGGCCACAACGACCCGGTGCGCGTCCAGTTGATCAACTTGTCCGCCGAGGTGGTGACGAAGCCCTGCTCCAGAATTCCTTCTATTCCCATTCCAGAGCCCCTTTCATCCATTCATAGACGAAACCGACCACCAGGATGCCGAGGAAAATCACCATCGCCACATAACCGAACAAGCCGATCTCCTCCAGTACGATGGCCCAGGGAAACAGGAACGCAATTTCCAGATCGAACAGAATGAACAGGATGGCGACCAGATAGTAGCGCACGTCGAATTTCATGCGCGCATCTTCGAATGCCTCGAAGCCGCATTCATACGGGGAAAGCTTCGCACTGTCCGGCCGATTCGGCGCCAGCAGCCAGCCCAGCGCCATCGGTGCGACACCGACCACCAAGCCAACCAGAACAAACAGCAAGATCGGAAAATAGTTTTCCAGCATTCACCCGCCCCAATCCGATGCAACTAGCCAAGGGCTAGTACATAAGTCACAAAAGCTTTGAGTTTAGTTGCGCACTTGCGTTGGTGTCAAGCCCGAAATGTCATAATTTACAACCATAAATTCAATAGGTTGCAAATTTCTGGCTTGCCCAAAATGTATGGTGCCGATGACCAGACTCGAACTGGTACGGCTTTCGCCACCGCCCCCTCAAGACGGCGTGTCTACCAATTTCACCACATCGGCACTGCTTTGACAGAAGGGATGGATCAGCCCTTCCTTTTTTGACAACTTCATCCGAAGAATTCCGCCAAGGCCGGAGCGCGTTGCGCCCCGATCCAGGCCGAATTAATTCGGTATTTCCCTGGCTTTTGACCCGGTGTTGCCAGTGTCACCCACCCCGGCTGGCGCGGGCTGCTTGCCCGCATCCGTCGGCGTTGTAGTTTGCGTGAGTGTCTTGTGCGATTCCATCACGCCAACCGCGCGGGTCCTGTGACTGGAAAAGTAAGTAAGTCCAAGGCTGGTGGCGAAAAACACCGCCGCCAGCACCGCGGTCATCCGGCTCAAGAAGTTGGCCGAGCCGCTGGAACCAAACAGGCTGCCGGACGAACCGCTACCAAAAGCGGCGCCCATGTCGGCACCCTTGCCGTGCTGCATCAGCACCAGCCCAATCACACCCAGGGCGGCGAGCGCATGCAGTATCCAAATAATCGTTTCCATAATTCCTCAATAGCGCGACAGTCGGGCTACGACTGCGCAGCGCGGCATATGGCCGCGAACTCCTCGGCGACCAGCGACGCACCGCCGATCAGACCGCCGTCGATATCCGGCATAGCAAACAATTGTGCCGCATTCGATGCCTTTACGCTACCCCCGTACTGGATCACGAGACTGCTCGCAACTCCCGCATCGAGCGCCGCGATCTTGCCGCGAATGAATGCATGCACCGCCTGCGCCTGCTCCGTTGTCGCGGTCTTGCCGGTACCGATGGCCCACACCGGCTCGTAAGCCAAAACCGCCTTGCTCAGCCCAGACACCCCAACCAGCGCCAGCACTGCGTCGAGTTGGCGCGCCACCACTTGCTCGGTGACGTTGGCTTCACGCTCTTCCAGGGTTTCACCCACGCACAAAATCGGCGTCAAACCCGCCTTCTGCGCCGCAACGAATTTGGCGGCGACTGTTTGGTCGCTTTCGCCATACAAGGCCCGCCGCTCCGAATGGCCTACAATGACGTAGCGGCAACCGAAGTCGAGCAACATGGCGGCGGACACCTCGCCGGTGAAGGCGCCTTTTTCGTGTTGGCTCAGGTTCTGTGCGCCCCAGGAAAGCCCGGTATTCTGCAGCGCGGCCTGCGCCTGAAAAAGGTAAGGATAAGGCACGCACACACCGCAGGTGTCGGAGCGCAACCCGTCCAACATGGGCACCAGCGCGCCCAGCAACGCCTGGTTCTCGGCGCGGCTGCCGTGCATCTTCCAGTTCCCGACGACTAGTTTGTGGCGCATCGAGGGCCTCAACGTGCAAAGCCGTGAATGGTACCGAGCAATGGCTTCTAGGTCAATCCCGGAATTCCGATTTCCTTCGGCGCAGTCACATTATCGTAACAAACATGTAATACGATGCATTCCAACAGACGGATCGCTACAGCGCTTGGTTTGTTGCAGTTCAGCACACGATATTTATTGCAACCACGGAGGTAAACTCATGAACATGCATCTCAAGTTCGGCCGCACGATGATCGCTACCATGGCGCTCGCGATCGGCTTCAGCGGGGCCGCGTTCGCAGCCGACATCACCGGAGCGGGCGCAACTTTCCCCTACCCGATTTACGCCAAATGGGCCGACGCTTACAAGACCAAGACCGGCAACGGCCTCAACTACCAGTCCATCGGTTCGGGCGGCGGCATCAAGCAAATCAAGGCCAAGACCGTGGACTTCGGCGCCAGCGACATGCCGCTCACGCCCGACGTGCTGCAAGCGGCAGGACTGATGCAGTTCCCCGCAGTGATGGGCGGCGTTGTGCCGGTCGTCAACCTGGAAGGCATCGCCCCGGGCCAGATCAAGCTCTCCGGTAAACTGTTGGCAGACATCTTCCTGGGCAAGATCGCCAAGTGGAACGACCCCGCGCTTGCCGCCTTGAACAAGGGCGTAAACCTGCCCGACACCGCCATCAGCGTGGTGCACCGCGCCGACGGGTCCGGCACCACCTTCATTTTCACCAACTACCTGTCCAAGGTGAGCCCCGAGTGGAAATCCAAGGTAGGCGAGCAAACTTCGGTGGCATGGCCCACCGGCATGGGCGGCAAGGGCAACGAGGGTGTCGCGTCCTACGTGCAGCGCATCAAGGGCTCGATTGGCTATGTTGAGTATGCCTACGCCCTGCAAAACAAGATGACCCACACCCTGATGCAGAACAGGGAAGGCCAGTTCGTAAAGCCGGAAACAGAATCCTTCAAGGCCGCCGCCGCCGGTGCCGACTGGGAGCACGCCCCCGGCTTCTATGAGATCCTCACCGATGAGCCGGGTAAGTTGAGCTGGCCCATCACCGGCGCCACCTTCATCCTGATGCACAAGGTTCAAGACAAGCCGGCGAACGCCAAGGAAGTGCTGAAATTTTTCGACTGGGCATACGCCAACGGCGACGACTTGGCGCTCGGCCTGGACTACATCCCGATGCCGGAAAAAGTTGTGAAGCTGATCCAGAGCGCGTGGAAGAGCCAGATCAAGGACGCCAGCGGCAAGCCGGTATTCTAAGCAGCACTTTGCTTTCCCGACGGCGGCAGTAAATCCAAGCCGATTGGGTTACAATAGGGGGCCGATTTTTCGGCCCCTTTTTTCTAATAACGCATAAACATCAACAAGATGCCGCTATTCCAGACAGAAGCACGCTTAAGAAGGCAGCAGATTCTCGATCCGCTGTTCCGCCACACCACGCGCTTTTTCGCGTTCCTTGTGTTCTCGATTCTGGCGGCAATCGTGGTTTCTCTGTTCGTCGGCGCACTTCCCGCCTTGAAGGCATTCGGTCCGGGGTTTCTCGCGAGCGCGGAATGGAACCCGGTCACGGAACAATTCGGCGCACTGGTGGCCATTACCGGCACCCTCGCCACTTCTTTCATTGCATTGCTGATCGGCATCCCGGTCAGCTTCGGCATCGCCCTGTTTCTCACCGAAATGTCGCCACGCTGGCTGAAGCGCCCACTGGGCATCGCCATCGAGCTGCTGGCCGGGATCCCCAGCATCATTTACGGCATGTGGGGGCTGTTCGTGTTCGCCCCGGTTTTCGGCGACCATGTGGAACCCTGGCTTAACGAATATATTGGGCCGCTGCCTTTCATCGGCCCGATGTTCCAGGGACCGCCAATGGGCATCGGCCTGCTCACGGCGGGCATTATCCTGGCCATCATGATCATCCCCTTCATCGCCTCGGTCATGCGCGACGTTTTCGAGGTGGTTCCCACCATGCTCAAGGAATCGGCCTACGGACTCGGCGCCACCACCTGGGAGGTGGTGTGGAACGTGGTGCTGCCCTACACCAAGGCCGGCGTCGTGGGCGCCGTCATGCTGGGCCTCGGCCGCGCGCTGGGAGAAACCATGGCGATCACCTTCGTGATCGGCAACGCCCACGAAATCAGCCGCTCCCTGTTGATGCCGGGCAACAGCATCTCTTCCGCGCTCGCCAACGAGTTTACCGAGGCGGACGGGGTCCTGCACACCGCGTCGCTGATCGAACTGGGCCTGATTCTTTTCGTCATTACCTTCATCGTTCTGGCGCTGGCGAAGCTGTTGCTGCTTCAGCTCGGCAAGCGCGAAGGCCAGCGGGCCTAGGGATAGCAATGATTTCACTGTACACACGCAGGCGGCTGGTCAACGCCTTCAATCTCGGCATCTCCATGCTCGCCATGGCATTCGGCTTGTTCTGGCTGGGGTGGATACTCTGGACGCTGTTCGCGAAGGGTTTCAGCAGCCTGAGCCTGGTGATGTTCACTCAGATGACGCCCCCGCCCGGGAGCAGCGGCGGCCTGCTCAACGCCATCGCCGGCACCCTCATGATGACTTCGCTGGGAACACTGATCGGCACGCCGGTGGGCATCCTGGCAGGAACCTACCTGGCCGAATTCGGACAGCGCGGATGGCTTGCCCCCACCACGCGCTTCATCAACGACATCCTGCTGTCGGCGCCTTCCATCGTGATCGGCTTGTTCGTCTACGAGGTCTACGTGGTGCGCATAGGCCACTTCTCCGGCTGGGCCGGCGCTCTCGCCTTGGCGCTGATCGTAATTCCGGTGGTGGTGCGCACCACCGAAAACATGCTGCGGCTGGTTCCGAACAGCCTGCGCGAGGCCGCCGCCGCCCTCGGCGCGCCGCAATGGAAAGTGATCACGCTGGTGACCCTGCGTGCCTCGCGCGCCGGCATCATGACCGGCATCCTGCTGGCGATCGCGCGCATCAGCGGCGAAACCGCACCGCTCCTGTTCACCGCACTCAACAATCAGTTTTGGAGCAGCAACATGAACCAGCCGATTGCCAACCTGCCCGTTGTGATATTCCAGTTCGCCATGTCCCCCTATGAAGACTGGCAAAAGCTGGCGTGGGGCGGCGCCCTGCTGATCACGGTGAGCGTGCTGGCACTCAACATTTTCGCGCGTGCCTGGTTCAGGCAAAAAGCAGCGGCGCATTAATCTTTTCAGGCGGACCGAACAAATGGTGGAGCACACAGCAGTAGCACCGAAAATCAGCACCCGGGAACTCAATTTCCACTACGGAAAGTTTCACGCGCTCAAATCCATCCAACTCGACATCCCGGAAAAGTGCGTGACCGCATTCATCGGCCCGTCGGGCTGCGGAAAGTCGACGCTGCTGCGGGTGTTCAACCGCATGTACGAACTCTATCCCGACCAGAAGGCCAGCGGACAGGTCGTCATGGACGGCCAGAACGTCATCGACCCCAAGGTCGACCTCAACAAGCTGCGCGCCAAGGTCGGCATGGTGTTCCAGAAGCCGACACCGTTCCCGATGTCGATTTACGACAACATCACTTTCGGCGTGCAACTGTACGAGAGGCTGGGGCGAGCCGAACTGGACGAGCGCGTCGAATGGGCACTCACCAAGGCGGCACTGTGGAACGAGGTCAAGGACAAACTCAAGCAAGGCGGGACCAGCCTGTCGGGCGGGCAGCAGCAGCGGCTGTGCATTGCCCGCGCCATCGCGGTGAGGCCGGAGGTGCTGCTGCTGGACGAACCCGCGTCGGCGCTCGACCCCATTTCCACGGCGCACATCGAGGAATTGATACACGAACTCAAGGAAGACTACACCATCGTCATCGTGACCCACAACATGCAGCAGGCAGCGCGGGTTTCAGACTACACCGCCTACATGTACCTGGGCGAGATGATCGAGTTCGGGGACACGGAAAGAATTTTCACGACGCCGCAGAAAAAGGCGACCGAGGACTACATTACCGGAAAATTCGGCTGACTTTACAGCCGGGATTCGCCGCGAATTGGCAAGCATCCGTGCCAATTCGCGGCTGATTCACGCTACGCTGCGACCCTGCGCACCGTTTCGGCGATGCTGTCGGCCCAGCGCTCGACGTCCTCCTTGTTCTTCCCCTCCACCATCACACGCACCAGGGGCTCGGTGCCCGAGGGACGCAGCACCACGCGCCCGACGCCATCCAGTTCGCATTCCGCTTCCACCAGCGCCGCCTGCACCGGAATGCTGTCGCGGAAATCGAAGCCCTTGGGCACTGGAACATTGATCAGTACCTGCGGGTAAAGCGCGAGCTCGCGGGTATATTCGTTCAAAGTCGTCTTGTTGATGCGCAGTGCCTGCAGCACCTGCAGCGCCGAGACTATGCCGTCGCCCGTGGTGTGTTTGTCCAGGCACAGAATATGGCCGGAGGTCTCGCCGCCCAACTGCCAACCCTTTTGCTGCAGCATTTCCAGCACGTGGCGGTCACCCACATTGGCGCGCTCGACAGGAACTTTCAACTTGGCCAGTGCATGTTCCATGCCGAGATTGGTCATCAGCGTGCCCACCACCCCGCCTTTGAGAGTCCCCTGCTTGTGCCTGTGCTTGGCAATCACATACAGCAATTGATCGCCATCGAAGACGACGCCGTTGCCGTCCGCCATGATGAGCCTGTCGCCGTCGCCGTCGAAGGCAATGCCGATGTCGGCGCGATGCTGCAACACTGCGTCTTGCAGCGCCTTGGGATGCGTGGAGCCACACCCGTCGTTGATGTTGAGGCCGTTCGGCTGGTCGCCGATGGCAATGACGTCTGCGCCCAGTTCGTGCAACACGTGGGGCGCGACATGATAGGTCGCGCCGTTGGCGCAATCGACGGCAATTCGCATGCCGCGCAGATCGAGCTCGGTGGGAAAGGTGCTCTTGCAGAACTCGATGTAACGGCCATCGGCATCATTCATGCGCTTGGCCTTGCCCAGTTGCGGCGACGCCATACAGTTCATGGGCTCGTCCAGCGCGGCCTCGATGGCCAGCTCCGTCTTGTCCGGCAACTTGCTTCCGGAGGCCGAGAAAAACTTGATGCCATTATCCTCGAACGGATTGTGCGAAGCGCTAATGACGATGCCCGCCTGCAACCGCAGCGCGCGAGTCAGGTAGGCGATGGCGGGCGTAGGCATCGGCCCCACCAGCATCACATCCACGCCAGCGGCCGACAAGCCCGCCTGCAGGGCGGATTCGAGCATGTAGCCCGAGATGCGCGTATCCTTGCCGATCAGCACGGTGGCGCGGTCGCTCGCAGGCAAGCGCCGATCCGAAGTGGCAAGCACCTTGCCCGCCGCAAACCCTAAACGCATGACGAATTCCGGGGTAATGGGTTCCGTCCCCACCGTGCCGCGAATGCCATCCGTTCCAAAATATTTTTTACTCATATTCCCTCTCTACTGCCTTGATCACCTTCAAGGCGTCTCTGGTTGCTCTAACGTCATGAACGCGCAAGATTCTAGCACCTTTCATGACGGCCAGCACGGCCGCAGCCACGCTGGCATGGACACGCTCACCGACGCCGCGCCCGGTGATCACCCCCAGCATGGATTTACGCGACAGGCCGGCAAGAACGGGCGCACCCAACGCGTCCAGCCGATCCAGATGTTTCAACAATAGCAGGTTGTGCCGCAGGCTTTTGCCGAAACCGAATCCTGGATCGACGAGCAGCCTCTCGTGCGTCACTCCGGCAGCCAGTGCGGCGGCGATGCGCACTGCCAGGAATTCCCGCACCTCCGCCACCACGTTCTTGTAGTCCGGCTCTTGCTGCATGGTTTGCGGCTCGCCCTGCTTGTGCATAAGGCACAGCGCGACCGAAGATGCGGCAACCGCGTCCAGCGCGCCCTCCGCCTGCAACGCATTCACGTCGTTGATCATGTCGGCTCCCGCGCGGATCGCGGCAACCATCACCTCGGGCTTTTGTGTGTCGACGGAAAGCGGCACGCCCAGGCCATGCAACGCTTCAAGCACGGGAACGATCCGTTCCAACTCCCGCCCCGTCGGCACCGGCTTCGCGCCGGGACGCGTGGATTCGCCGCCGATATCGAGAATGTCTGCGCCTTCGTCGACCAGGCGCAGCGCATGCTCCACGGCAACGCTTGCGGTCGGCAGCAGCCCGCCGTCGGAAAAGGAATCGGGGGTGACGTTGACGATCCCCATGATCAGGGGATGTTCGAGGGAAAGCTTGAAGCGGCCGCAGTGAAGCATTTCAGGGGCTAAGGGCTAAGGGCTAGGGGCTAAGGGCTAGGGGCTAAGGGCTAAGGGCTAGGGGCTAGGGGCTAGGGGCTAGGGGCTAGGGGCTAGGGGCTAGGGGCTAGGGGCTAGGGGCTAGGGGCTAGGGGCTAGGGGCTAGGGGAAGTGTGTTCGGGCGCGGCGCAAACCGTCAAGATATCCCACAGCCTTTCTCGCGTAGCCCCTAGCCCCTGATCCCTAGTCCCTGCCCTGCCTCAAACCTCCCCAGCCGGCTTGGCGATCGGCGTCACCGGCGCGCTGGGCGAACTGCCGGCGGAAGGCGGCGGCGTCACGGGACTTTGGGCAGGCTTGGGCGGGCGCGGCGGCTTGCCGGCCATGATGTCGGCGATCTGGTCGGCATCGATGGTTTCCCATTCCAGCAGCGTCTTGGCCATCACCTCCACCTTGTCGCGGTTTTCCTCGATCAAGTGGCGCGCCAGGGCGTACTGCTGGTCGATGATGCGGCGGATCTCCGCGTCCACCTTTTGCATGGTGGCTTCCGACACGTTTTTGTGGGTGGTCACGGAACGGCCAAGGAACACCTCGCCCTCGTTCTCGCCGTATACCATCGGGCCCAGCGCCTCCGACATGCCCCACTGGGTTACCATGCGCCGCGTCATCTCGGTGGCGCGCTCGAAGTCGTTGGAAGCGCCGGTGGTCATGTGCTTCATGAACACTTCCTCGGCAATGCGCCCGCCGAAAAGCACAGCGATGTTCTGCAGCAAATGTTCGCTGTCCATGCTGTAACGGTCTTCCTGCGGCAACTGCATGGTCAACCCGAGGGCACGCCCACGCGGAATGATGGTGACCTTGTGCACCGGGTCGGTCCGCGGCAGCAGCCGCGCCACCACTGCGTGTCCGGCCTCGTGGTAGGCGGTGTTGCGGCGCTCTTCCTCGGGCATGACGATGGAGCGGCGTTCCGCCCCCATCATGATCTTGTCTTTGGCGCGCTCGAAGTCGTCCATATCCACCAGGCGCTTGTTGCCGCGTGCAGCAACCAGCGCCGCTTCGTTCACCAGGTTGGCAAGATCGGCACCGGAAAAACCCGGGGTGCCGCGCGCCAGGATGTCGGCACGCACGTCCGGCGCCACCGGCACCTTGCGCATATGCACCATGAGGATTTGTTCGCGGCCGCGGATGTCGGGCAGCGGCACCACCACCTGGCGGTCGAAACGGCCGGGGCGCAGCAGCGCAGGATCGAGCACGTCGGGACGGTTGGTCGCGGCGATCACGATCACCCCGGCGGAACCTTCAAAGCCGTCCATCTCCACCAGCAACTGGTTGAGCGTCTGTTCGCGCTCATCGTTGCCGCCGCCCAGGCCTGCGCCACGCTGGCGCCCAACAGCGTCAATCTCGTCGATGAAGATGATGCAGGGGGCGCTCTTCTTGGCCTGCTCGAACATGTCGCGCACCCGCGCCGCACCGACGCCGACGAACATTTCCACGAAGTCCGAGCCGGATATGCTGAAGAACGGCACCTTGGCCTCGCCCGCAATAGCCTTGGCCAGCAGGGTCTTGCCCGTGCCGGGGCTGCCCACCATCAGCACGCCGCGCGGAATACGCCCGCCGAGCTTCTGGAATTTGGAAGGGTCGCGCAGGAACTCGACCAGTTCGCCGACTTCTTCCTTGGCTTCGTCGCAGCCCGCCACATCGGCAAAAGTGATCGAGTTGGTGCTCTCGTCGAGCATGCGTGCCTTGCTCTTGCCGAAAGAGAAAGCACCGCCGCGGCCGCCGCCCTGCATCTGGCGCATGAAGAATACCCAGACCCCGATCAGCAACAGCATGGGGAACCAGGAGACGAAGATGTTCATGAGGAAGGATGGCTCCTCATCCGGCTTGGCCTCGATGGCGACGCCATTTTTGAGCAGGTCGCTCACCAGCCACGGGTCGGAGGGGGCATAGGTAGCAAAGCGCTTGCCGTCCGATTTCACGCCTTTCAGAACATGCCCTTCGATGACCACCTTGGTGATCTGCCCCTGTTTCACCTCTTCGATGAACTGGGAGTACTCCATCTGGCTCATCGCCGCCTGCCGGGTGCTGAACTGATTGAACACGGTCATCAGTACCAGTGCGATGATCAACCAGATCGCGACGTTTTTGAACATGTTATTCAAAGCTGCTCCTTAGTCTGCCAAGACTTGCAAATCATTCAAATTCATTCTAAGCCCTCTGCCCAGCAAATACAATTCGTTGCTGCGGTCGCGCGAGGCCTTTGGCTTGCGCGTTGCGACCTTGTCGAAATGGCCGCGCACGCTATGCAAAAACTCGTCGAATCCTTCACCCTGAAACACTTTGACCAGGAAATTCCCACCCGGTTTCAGGTGCCCCACGGCGAACTCCAGGGCCAGTTCGGCCAGGTGCATGCTGCGCGCCTGGTCGGAAAGCCCAACGCCACTGATGTTGGGGGCCATGTCGCAGATTACAAGGTCCACCGGCCTGCCCCCAAGCGCATCGGCCAGTTGCGCGAGCACCGCCTCCTCCCTGAAATCGCCCTGGATGAAAGTGACGCCGGACAGCCCCACCATCTCCAGGATATCCAGTGCGATCACCCGGCCTTGCCGCCCCACTTTTGCGGCGGCCACCTGCGACCAGCCGCCCGGGGTCGCGCCCAGGTCCACCACGGTCATTCCGGGGCCAAGCAGATGGTCGCGCTCGTCGATTTCCAGCAGCTTGAATGCCGCACGCGAGCGGTAGCCCTGGTGCTTCGCCTGCTTCACGAAGAAGTCGTTGACGTGCTCCTGCATCCAGGCCTTGCTGGTTCTAGTGCGCTTCATCGGTTAAAATGACATTTTCGTGAAAGTTGCCCATGCTTACCCTGACCTCCGCCCAGCGCAGCTTTCTGCGCGCCAAGGCTCATTCCCTGAACCCGGTAGTGATGATCGCCGATTCCGGTCTGTCGGAAAACGTAATGAAAGAACTGGAGCGCAGCATTGCCAGCCATGAATTGATCAAGGTGAAAGTCGCGGCCGGTGACCGCGTATTGCGCGAATCCATGCTGGAGCAGATCTGCGCGAAGCTGAAGGCCGCGCCGGTGCAGCATATCGGCAAAACCCTGGTGATCTACAGACCTGCCGCAAAACCCAATCTGACGCTGCCCAAGTAAGCGTGGGCTACGCCTTGCCCTGCTTCAACACCAACACCACGCCGAGCAGGCTTTCCACCAGGTACACGATGCTGGAAATGCCGTGCCAGGCGGAGAAGCGGTCGGCGAACATGCTTTTCATGACTTCCTGCGGCATGGCCTGCGCTTTCAAGCCTTCCATGATCGGCTGAATGCCGAAATGGCCGCCGACGGCGAGCAGCAACATCGTCAGCGCCGCCCAGAAAAATGCCTGTTTCAGTGCCGAGGCGCCGTAGCGGGAGAGGCGGAACAGCAGCAAATAAACGCCGCAGCCCATGCCGACATAGGCGATCGCCTGGAACATCCGGCCCGCCAGCATGCCGGCCATTTGCTTGTTGTCGTGCAGTGCGGCGAACAGCGTCGGCGCCACCATGTAGCCTATGGCCCAGAGGCCGCCCACCCACAGGGTGACGGCTATCAGTGCGAGATTTTCGGGGAGTTTTTTCACGTTTGCTCGAAATCAAACATACTTCACATCCAGCACTTCGTACTGGCGTATTCCACCCGGCGCCATCACGTCGGCCACGTCGCCGGCGTACTTGCCGATCAGGGCACGCGCGATGGGGGAGCTGATGGAAATCTTGCCCAGCTTGATGTCGGCTTCGTCGTCGCCGACGATCTGGTAGGTGACGGTCTCGCCGCTTTCCAGGTCCTCCAACTCCACCGTGGCGCCGAACACGCAGCGTCCGTCCGCGTCCAGCAGCTTGGGGTCGATGATCTGGGCGTTGGAAAGCTTGCTCTCCAGTTCCGCGATCCTGCCTTCCACGAAGCCCTGGCGCTCCTTGGCGGCGTCGTACTCGGCATTCTCCGAAAGGTCGCCGTGGGAACGGGCCTCGGCGATGGCCGCGATCACCGATGGGCGCTCCACGCTTTTCATGTGCTGCAATTCGGCGCGCAATTGTTCGACCCCGACGACGGTTAATGGAACTTTGCTCATTTCGTTGCTTCCCTTCTAAAAGCAGCGACAGGATTAACGGAATTTAGCAGGATGGACAGGATGTTCCCGCTACCCGCTCTGTATTCCGGGCACGGCCATTCCTGTAAATCCTGTGGAATCCTGTTAATCCTGTCCCAATTTTCAATTCAAACGCTGATGCAAGCCCTGCAAGTCGTACACCCGCAACTCCCGCATCTGCTGCATTCCGACGCAGGCGGCGCGGGCGCCGGCGAGCGTGGTGAAGTAGGTGATGCGGTTCTGCAAGGCGGCGTGCCGTATTGCATAGGAATCCTGCACCGCGCGCTTATCCTCGACGGTATTGACGATCAGGCTGATTTCGCCGTTCTTGATCATGTCGACGACGTGCGGACGGCCCTCGGCGACCTTGTTGACCGGCGTCACCGCGAGGCCGGCGGCGGCAAGCACCGACGCCGTGCCGCGCGTGGCGTAGAGACTGAATCCCAGTTGCAGCAGGGCAGCACCGATTTCCACCGCGGGCTTCTTGTCGGCCCCGCGCACGCTGATGAAGGCGTTGCCGCCGGAGGGCAGCTTGACGCTGGCTGCCAGTTGCGATTTCACGAAGGCTTCGGCGAAAGTCTCGCCCACCCCCATCACCTCGCCGGTGGACTTCATTTCCGGGCCAAGGATAGGGTCCACGCCGGGGAACTTGATGAACGGGAACACCGCTTCCTTGACGGAAAAATAAGGCGGAACGATTTCCTTCTGCGTCCCCTGGCTCGCCAGCGTCTGCCCCGCCATGCAGCGTGCCGCGACCTTGGCGAGGGGCAGGCCGGTGGCCTTGGACACGAAGGGCACGGTACGCGAGGCCCGCGGGTTCACTTCCAGCACGAAAACCGTGTCGCCCTGGATGGCGAACTGCACGTTCATCAGCCCCACGACCTTCAGCGCATGGGCCATCACCACGGTCTGGCGGCGCAATTCGTCCTGCATTTCCGGCGACAGGCTGAACGGCGGCAGCGAGCACGCAGAGTCGCCGGAATGCACGCCGGCCTGCTCGATGTGTTCCATGATGCCGCCGATCAGCACCTCCGTGCCGTCGCAGATGGCATCCACGTCGACTTCGATGGCGTCGTTGAGGAAGCGGTCCAGCAGCACCGGGGAGTCGTTGGAAACCTTGACCGCCTCGCGCATGTAGCGCTGCAGGTCGGCCTCCTCGTGCACGATCTCCATGGCGCGCCCACCCAGCACGTAGGAGGGGCGCACCACCAGCGGATAGCCGATCTCCACGGCCGCGGCCAGCGCCTGCTCGGGGTTGCGCGCGGTACGGTTGGGCGGCTGGCGCAAGCCGGTTTCCATCAGCATCTGCTGGAAGCGCTCGCGGTCCTCGGCGCAGTCGATCGCGTCGGGACTGGTACCGATGATGGGCACGCCGTTGGCTTCCAGGTCGCGTGCGAGCTTCAGCGGCGTCTGCCCGCCGTACTGCACGATCACGCCGAAGGGCTTCTCCACGGCGACGATTTCCAGCACGTCTTCCAGCGTGAGCGGCTCGAAATACAGGCGGTCGGAGGTGTCGTAGTCGGTGGAAACGGTCTCCGGGTTGCAGTTGACCATGATGGTTTCAAAGCCGTCCTCGCGCATCGCCAGCGCCGCGTGCACGCAGCAGTAGTCGAACTCTATGCCCTGGCCGATGCGGTTGGGTCCGCCGCCCAGCACCATAATTTTCTTGTTGGCGGTGGGCGCCGCTTCGCACTCTTCCTCGTAGCTCGAATACATGTAAGCGGTGTGCGTGGCGAATTCCGCGGCACAGGTGTCGACGCGCTTGTACACCGGCCGCACGCCGAGTTCCCAGCGTCGTGCGCGCACCGCATGCTGGTCGGTGCCCATCAGCTTGGCCAGGCGGCGGTCGGAAAACCCGCTGCGCTTGAGCGTGCGCAGATCGGCGGCGGCAAGGTCGCCCAGGCGCTGTTGCGCCAGCCGCTGCTCCTGATGCACCAGGTGTTCGAGCTGCGCCAGGAACCACGGATCGATGTGGGTCAGGTCGTGGATTTCCTGCATGCTCATGCCGACGCGCATGGCGTCCGCCACGTACCAGATGCGATCCGGCCCCGGATTGCCCAGTTCCGTTTCGATGACGTCGCGCTCCGCGCTCTTTTCGTCCAGGCCGTCGTTGCCCGTCTCCAGGCCGCGCAGCGCTTTTTGCAGCGATTCCTGGAAGGTGCGGCCGATGGCCATCACCTCGCCCACCGATTTCATCTGCGTGGTGAGGCGGTCGTTGGCCTGCGGGAATTTTTCGAAGGCGAAGCGCGGGATCTTGGTCACCACGTAGTCGATGGAAGGCTCGAACGAAGCCGGGGTGGCGCCGCCGGTGATGTCGTTCTTCAGCTCGTCCAGCGTGTAGCCCACCGCGAGCTTGGCCGCCACCTTGGCGATGGGGAAGCCGGTGGCCTTGGAGGCCAGCGCAGACGAGCGCGACACGCGCGGGTTCATCTCGATCAGCACCATGCGCCCGTCTTTCGGGTTGATGCCGAACTGCACGTTGGAGCCGCCGGTTTCCACGCCGATCTCGCGCAGCACCGCGATGGAGGCGTTGCGCATGATCTGGTATTCGCGGTCGGTGAGGGTCTGCGCCGGTGCCACCGTGATGGAGTCGCCGGTATGCACCCCCATGGGGTCGAAGTTCTCGATGGCGCAGATGATGATGCAGTTGTCGGCGCGGTCGCGCACCACTTCCATCTCGAACTCTTTCCAGCCGATCAGCGATTCCTCGATCAGCAATTCGTGCGTGGGCGAAGCCTCCAGGCCGCGCTCGCAAATGGCAACGAATTCTTCCTTGTTGTACGCAATGCCGCCGCCGCTGCCGCCCATGGTGAAGGACGGCCGGATGATGGTCGGATAACCCACCATGGCCTGCACCTGCAACGCCTCCTCCATGCTGTGGGCGATGGCGGAGCGCGGGCTGGCAAGGCCAATCTTGCTCATCGCCTGCTTGAATTTTTCGCGGTCCTCGGCCTTGTCGATGGCGTCGCGCGAGGCGCCTATCATCTCCACGCCGTATTTTTCCAGCACGCCGTTCTTGGCCAGGTCGAGCGCGCAATTCAGCGCGGTCTGCCCGCCCATGGTCGGCAGCAGCGCATCGGGGCGCTCGCGCTCGATGATCTTCGCCACCACCTTCCAGGTGATCGGCTCGATGTAGGTCACATCCGCCATTTCCGGGTCGGTCATGATGGTCGCCGGGTTAGAGTTCACCAGGATCACCCGGTAACCTTCCTCGCGCAGCGCCTTGCACGCCTGCGCCCCGGAATAGTCGAACTCGCACGCCTGGCCGATGACGATGGGGCCGGCGCCGATGATGAGGATGCTTTTTATGTCGGTACGTTTTGGCATATCGCTAAATGGACAGGATTAACAGGATTTTTCAGGATTGACAGGATTTCTCATTGCGCGCCCAAGCACTGTCCTGTTAATCCTGAAAAATCCTGTAAATCCTGTCTAATGCTTTTGTCCTTGCATCAAAGAAATAAACCGGTCGAACAAATACGCCACGTCATGCGGCCCCGGGCTCGCCTCGGGATGTCCCTGGAAGCTGAACGCCGGTACGTCGGTGCGGGCGATGCCCTGCAAGCTGCCGTCGAACAAGGATACGTGGGTGGTGCGCACATTGCCCGGCAGTGTCGCCGCATCCACCGCGAAGCCGTGGTTCTGGCTGGTAATCATGACGCGCTTGCTGTCCAGGTCCTGCACCGGGTGGTTGGCACCGTGGTGGCCGAACTTCATCTTCACCGTCTTGGCCCCGCTGGCCAGCGCCAACAACTGGTGGCCGAGACAGATACCGAACGTCGGGATGCGTTTTTCCAGCAATTCGCGGATCGCCGCGATGGCGTAATCGCAGGGCTCGGGGTCGCCCGGCCCGTTGGACAGGAACACCCCGTCCGGGTTCAGCGCCAGCGCCTCCGCGGCGCTGGCTTGCGCCGGCAGCACCGTCACCTTGCAGCCGCGGCTTGCCAGCATGCGCAGAATGTTGCGCTTGATGCCGTAATCGAAGGCGACCACATGGAAGCGCGGATTTTCAACCGCAGCAAATCCCTTGCCCAAGGCCCACTCGCCTTCCTGCCAAGGGTAAGGCTGGTCGCAGCTCACCACCTTGGCCAGGTCCATCCCGGCCAGCCCCGGAAACTCGCGCGCAAGCTTGAGCGCAGCGGCTTCGTCCAGGGCATCCCCGGCCATGATGCAGCCGTTCTGGGCGCCCTTTTCCCGCAGCAGGCGCGTGAGCCGGCGCGTGTCGATATCGGCAATCGCCACCACCCCATGCGTCTTGAGGTAAACGGTGAGCCCCTGGGTCTTGCGGAAGTTGCTGGAAACCATCGGCAGATCGCGAATCACCAGCCCGCTGGCAAAAACCTTGCGCGACTCTTCGTCTTCCGGGTTCACCCCGACGTTGCCGATGTGCGGGTAAGTCAGCGTGACGATCTGGCGGCAATAGGACGGATCGGTCAATATCTCCTGGTAGCCGGTCATCGCCGTATTGAACACCACCTCGCCCACCGTCGCGCCATCGCTGCCGATGGAGATACCGCGAAAAATGGTGCCGTCTGCGAGTACGAGAATGGCAGGCTTATGATGCGACACCGAAAAACTCCTGAAGGCGCGTTTCGCGCACAAAGAAACGGGACGAGTTCAGCACCCATCCCGCCGTAGACAAATTGTTGCAATTCTACTACGAATGCCCCCTTGCCCGCAATCGAGCTGCCCAAAGCTGCCATGCGCCGCGCCGTTTCTACCTGGCACTGGATTGCACGGCAATTCGCGGGGGCAGTCACTGTTGGCGCTCTTCGACACCCTCAATATTGGCACTATCCGACGGTTTACAAGGCACCTTGCAGATTGTGAATTGCGGCTATGGCAACGCTGCTTCCGGGAACATCAAATCCGCGACGAGCGGGATTCCGGAAAGCACGTGCCGGTATGTTGCGAGGGGCGCCCATTCGCCGAGCCGGGCTGGCACGGTCCGGGAAGGCGACGGCAGCGCGGACTTTGGCGAGCCGGTGGATCGTGCGCACAGCGCACGCTACGCGCTCAGGGCAACCCTAACGCAGCCCGAGCACGTCCTGCATGTCGTACAGACCCGTGTCGCGCCCGGCGAGGAAGCGCGCGGCGCGCAGCGCTCCGTTGGCGAAGGTGGCGCGGCTGGAAGCCTTGTGGGTGATCTCGACGCGCTCGCCGATGCCGGCGAACATTACTGTATGGTCGCCCACGATGTCGCCGCCGCGCACTGTGGCGAAGCCGATGGTCGATGGCGAACGCTCGCCGGTCACGCCTTCGCGGCCGTACACCGCGCATTCCGCAAGATCGCGTCCCAACGCTTCCGCCACCACCTCGCCCATGCGCAAAGCAGTGCCGGACGGGGCATCGACCTTGTGCCTGTGGTGCGCTTCGATGACTTCGATGTCGTAGCCTTCGTTCAGCACCTTGGCCGCGATTTCCAGCAGCTTGAAAGTGAGATTGACCCCGACGCTCATATTGGGTGCGAACATGATGGAGATGTCGCGCGCCGCATCGGCCAGGGATTGTTTCTGCTCCGCGCTGAAGCCGGTGGTGCCGATCACCATTTTCACGCCATGCTTGCGGCACAATTCAAGATGCGCCAGCGTGCCCTCGGGCCGGGTGAAGTCGATGAAGACGTTGCTGCCGGCAATGGCCGCCTCCGCATCGTCGGTGATCGCAACCCCGCACGGCGAACCGAACAGCTCGCCGGCATCCTTGCCCACAAACGGGCTGCCGGCCCGCTCCAGCGCCGCGAACAAACGCGCGTCCGGCGCCTGTGCCAACGCCTCAAGCAACGCGCGCCCCATGCGGCCGGAGCTGCCGGCTATGCTGATGTTTTGCATCGTCATGGCTTGGAAACCGCATCGCCGGCGGGGGCCACATCGCCTTCTACCCGCATCAGCACGTCGCCCTTGAACAGCACGGCGACCCTGCGCCGCTCCTTCACCTTGCCAGCCCTTTCGTCGACGAACACGTAATCCCAGCGATCGGCATGAAAGACGTCGGTGAGCAACGGCGTGCCCAGGATGAAGCGCACCTGGGATTTGCTCATGCCGGGCTTGAGCTTGGCGACCATTTCCTGAGTAATGGCATTGCCTTGCTGCACGTCGATCTTGTAAGGCGTGAGCGTGGAGCAGGAAGCCAGCAGAAACGTCAGGGTAACGAGGATTTTGCGCATGGCAGGCGTTGTTTGCAGACAGGTAAAAGGCTATATGATAACTTAACAGCCTGTTCGAAACCACAGACCCATCGCCACCCATGAGCAATCCCAACGACCTCAAGAACATCGGACTCAAGGCGACCCTGCCGCGCCTCAAGATCCTCAACCTGTTCGAACTCTCCGAAGTGCGCCACCTCACGGCGGAAGACGTGTACCGCCTGCTGCTGGCCGAAGACGTGGACATCGGCCTGGCCACGGTCTACCGCGTGCTCACCCAGTTCGAGCAGGCCGGCCTGCTGGTGCGCCACCATTTCGAAAGCGGCAAGGCGGTCTACGAACTCAACCAGGGCGGCCACCACGACCACCTGGTGTGCATGCAGTGCGGCAGGGTGGAAGAATTCTTCGACGAGGAAATCGAGCGGCGCCAGAAAAAAATCGCCGCCGAGAGGGGTTTTGCGATTCACGACCATTCGTTGTACTTGTATGCGGATTGCACGAAGGATCGGTGCCCGTATAAGCCGAAATAGAGCGAAGCCCGACTACCACGAATCATAAACAACAAGGAGGCGAGCATGGACAAATTGATCGTAAATCTTGGAAATGCAACTGCCATAGCGGGTGTCGTACTATGCGCCGTTGCGGGTATTGCAAGAGTGGCCGGTGTGTACCACCTCGGCGGCTACCAGGCGATGACCCTCTTTACCGGTGGCATGGGGTTAATGCTGATGGGCGCGCTGGGTAAGCTCCATGCGCTTGGAGCGAGTGTCAAGTAACGTTGCCCATTCCACTTGACGCCGCCCGCCGTGCATGAAAAAAATCGCCGCCATTTTGACGCTGCTAAGCCTGTTTCAGGCGCAGGCATTTGCCGATTCGGGCAATGACAAGGATATCGAGGTCAAGGTCCGGGTCAACGGGGAAGATGTCGTGGTGGACGTCAGCTTTCCGGTCCCGGCGACACAGCAGGAGGTCTGGGCGGTGATGACCGACTTTGACCATATGGCGAGCTTTATTTCGAACGTGCAGACCAGCAGGGTGATCGACAGATCGGGCAACATCCTGCACATCGCGCAACAGGGCAAAGCGCAACATGGCCCGTTGAGCTTTGCGTTCGACTCGGTGCGCGAGATACGGCTGTATCCTGTCGACAGGATACAGTCGCACCTGGTCAGCGGAAAAATGCGCAAGCTCGAAGGCGATACGCAGATCAGGGTCGAAGGGGACGCCACGCGCGTCGCTTATCATGGGGATAGCATCCCCGGCGTATGGATTCCGCCGATTGTCGGAAAAATATTTATCGAGAATGAGCTGCGCGAGCAGTTCCGGGACATGAGGAACGAAATCGCCCGTCGAAAGCAGGCGGCAAGAATAGCTGCGCTGCCTCGCCGATCTGCCGCCGGTTTGCCGGGGGCCACCCGGCCTTCGGCGTCATAGCGGCTTCGTGCCGACGCCCAGCCGCGTGCGAGGGGGTTTTCGGAACGTGAAACGCCTCGCTTGACGCAAGCATTCAACCTAGAAACCTCAGTTGGACGGGGTGGAGTGTGCGGTATTTGGGGTGCAGGGCAAGGCGCAACGACGCGGAATGGTCGTTCCATTCCAAGGAGTTGCAACGCCGCCATGCGCCCCAAATACCGTGCAATCCGCCCCGTAGCGGGCTCACCAAACGGGTGAAACGGTAAATCATAAAAAATTTCATCGCGATCACCGTGTTAAATATCACGTAGAGCGGTCAACTGAGGTTTCTAGGTTCAATCTTCAGAACACATGAAAACAATAGCAATCGATTACGGCACTTCCAATTGTGCCGCTGCATTCGTTCACGGCGGAGAGCCGTCCCTGGTGGAGCTGGAACCCGGCAGCAGGTTGTTGCCTTCTGTGCTTTGGGTGCGGCACCAGGCCCGGCATGACGACACGCCGGAAGACTTGAGCGCACACCTGGTGCGCGCGTCCGAGGTGCTGCTGGGTACCGAGGCGGTGCGCATGCACATGGACGACCCGAGTGCGGGCTATTTGATCAAATCGCCGAAAAACTTTCTCGCCGTGGACCTGCGCCCGGAGCAGAAGGAATTGTTCGTGGCGATCACGGCGGTGTTTTTGCGCCGCCTCAAGCTGGAAGCGGAAACGGCGCTGGGCGCGCCGGCCGATCTGGTGGTGCTTGGCCGGCCGGTCAAATACCACGGTGCCGGCAGTTTCGAGCCGCAAGCACTCGACATCATGCGGCGCGCGGCGGCCGAGGCGGGCATCGAAGACTTCGTTTTCGAGTACGAGCCGATTGCGGCGGCGGTCGCGTACGAGCAGCAACTCGGCGCCGACAGGACCGTGCTGGTGCTGGACGCCGGCGGCGGCACCACGGATTGCACCTTGATGCGTCTGGGGCCGGGCCGCAAGGCCAGTGCCGACCGCAAGGAGGACATCCTCAGCACCTCCGGCGAGCGGCTGGGGGGCACGGACCTGGACGTTGCTTTCGCCAAGCAATTTTTCGGCCCCGCATTCGGCATCGGCGCGCACTTCAAGTCGGGGCGCCCCATCCCCGCGAGCGGCATACTGGACGCGCTTTCCATCACCGACATCCCGGCGCAGACGCGCTTCTACGGCAGGGCAATGGGGATCGAACTCGGCAACTACCTGCGCGACGCCGCCGAGAGCGAACCGGTCGAGCGGCTCATCGAGCTGAGGGAAAATCATCTGGCCATGCGCGTCAACCGCAGCGCGGAGTCGGGGAAGATAGCGCTGTCCGACGGGGAACAGGTGAGCGTGGCGCTGGACTATTTCAACAGCCCGCTGCAAGTGCCGGTGAGCCGCGCGGCCCTGGAGCGCAACATGCAGCACTACATGCAGAAAACCGTGGCGCTGATGCAGGCTGCCTGCAGCCTGGCGGGGGAGTTGCCGGACGAGATATTCATCACCGGCGGCACTTCCAGGATTCCGCTGTTGAACCGCATGGTGCGCGAGCAGTTTCCGGGGGTTCCCATCGTCTCCGGCGACAACTTCGGCAGCGTCGGCAAAGGCCTTGCGCTACGCGCGCAGACCATCGCCGCAGCTAGTTAGCTGCGGCGCACGGGGCTGAGGTAATATTGCGGGCGGTGAGTCGCTTTGAATGACCAAGCGTGCCGATGATGAAGGATTTGGATAAATGAAAAAGCAATGTTTCCTGCGCGGCGTTTTTCTTTCGGCGCTGGCAGGTGTAGCGTGCGCGCTGACGGCCGACGCCGCCGCTTCCGGCTTTGCCTTGATCGAAGATAGCGCGAGCGGCCTGGGCAATGCCTATGCCGGCGGCGCAGCCATCGCCGAGGATGCGGGCACCAACTACTACAACCCCGCCGGGCTGACGCGGCTGAAGGGCCGGCAACTGGGACTGGTGTTGCACCTGATCGACCCATCGATGAATTTCGCCGATGGCGGCAGCGTCGCGGCAGCGGGCCGCAGCGGCGGCGGCAATGGCGGGGATGCGGGCGCACTGGCGCCGGTGCCCAATTTCTACGTCGCCATGGACGCCGGCGACAAGCTCAAATTCGGCATCGGCATCAATGCCCCCTTCGGTCTCAAGACCGAGTACGACCCGACCTGGATAGGCCGCTTCCAGGCGATCAAGTCCGAAATCAAGTCCGTCAACATCAACCCGTCGCTGGCCTACAAATTGAACGACACCGTCTCGCTGGGCGCCGGCGTCAGCGCCCAGTACGTCGACGTCACGTTGACTCGCGCGGTCAACTTTGGCGCGGCGGGCGAAGGTGCGGTCAACATCTCCGGCGACGATTGGGGTTACGGCTACAACGTCGGCGCGCTGTTCGAGTTAAGCCAGGGCGCGCGTATCGGCGTTGCCTATCGCGCCAGCATCGGCCAGCATCTGGAAGGCACCGCGCAGTTCACCAGGCCGGCGGGCGTCCCCAACGCCGGGGCAACGGCGGACGGCGACGTCAGCGCCGACATCGACCTGCCCGAAACGCTCTCGTTGAGCGGCGTCCGGCAACTGGACAAGAAGTGGAGCGTGATGGGCGACGTCACCTGGACCGGCTGGAGCCGCTTCAAGGAATTGAAGGTGGTGCGCAGCTCCGGCGCGGTGCTCACGACAACGCCCGAAAACTGGAAGGACAGCTATCGCTACGCGCTGGGCGTGAACTACCGCGACAGCGACAAACTCTTGCTGCGCGCCGGCATCGCCCTGGACCGGAGCCCCGTCAGCGACGCCTTCAGAACGGCCCGCATTCCCGACCAGGATCGCACCTGGTTAAGCCTCGGCGCAAACTACCGCGTAGCGGAAAACGCCTCGGTGGACGTGGGCTATGCCCATGTCTTCATGAGTGACGCCAACATCGACGACGACCAGCGCACCGCGGGCAACGGCTTGCTGTCGGGAAAATACGGCAACAAGATCGACATCCTGAGCGTGCAGTACAACCACGCTTTCTAATTCCGCGCTGTCGGATTTGTTCGATGCTCTGGCCCCTTTATGAACGGGGGGCCGTGTCGCCACGCCACCGATCCAAAGACCGCAACCCCGCGATCCACGCCCCGCGGTGCATTTCACGCCGCCAGATGTCGGAAGCATTACTTTGCCACTCCGGCAAGGTTATGTTTCCAAATCAAGTGCAGCAAAGACACGGTTCCAACCACGATCTGGACTATCCGACTCTGTGCCCTCCACTGAAATGCTTCAAGGCATCAACGTCTCTTATTGGGAAACGCGTACTTCCGTACCCGACCCTGAAGCGACATCCAGCCAACTGCCTCCTATCCGTCAGCTACCTGAGGTTGAGCAGCCATTCAATAAATCGTGGTGGATGCCGGGTTATCGGCCACTGCAGTCGTTGGCAAGACGGAATGCTGAAGTCCGGAGAGGACTCATAAGCGGACGCTCACCGCTGGACGTAACAGGTGCCCTTGAAGGGCTCAGGGTCCGCCTTCTGGTCAATAATTCGACCCGTTTCCGTGTCCCGCTTTACCCCGCGTGCCGTCTTGAAAGTCTGAGGACGCTGTTTCACTGCGCCTAATCTCTGGTACAAATGGGCAACTCTCAACGAACGGCAGCTAACTTGGCAGACTGTCTTCTCATTCCGCCGAATACGGCTTCTGCCATATCCATGGGAAAGTCATCCGGCAACAACTTGCCCACTTCGCCAATCACGGGTTCCGTGGACTCAATAACTTTCTCAATCAATTGCTCTGCCGCCGCAGCCCCGAGCCCGACTTGCTTCGCTTGTGCAATCCAGTGCCGTCGCTGGATTTTATCAATCAGGTAGTAATTGGTACTTCCCCGCACTGCCATGGCAAGTTTGGCCTTATACGGGGAGATTTGATTCTGTCCTTTCCCAATGATGGGATGGGCAGAAAGCACGTCATAGATCGGCGTGGCGCGGTAGCGGCCTCCGGGGAGAAGGGCGATGCTGAAGTTCTTCCCATGACCATCGGGGGCGGCCAGCACCCAAAAAATGATCTGGGTTTTGAAGAAGTTATTCCTGTCCTGTTCAGCCTCGTCCGACCCGAGAAGCAAGTCCATGATTCGGGCAATACCTGGACCGCCTTCTGACTGATATTTACGCAGTGGCGAGGTGCCGGTTGCCTGACACATGTCTTCCTGAGGCAGACGGATGATCCAGCTTCCATCGCTTGATGGGGTGCGGTCGAATCGTTCGACGACGAGAGCTTTCTGCTCCTCGAAATGCTCGATTTCGCACCGCGCGATGGGGATTTCGTAAGCCGCCATGATTTTTGAGCACAACCATTCGTTCTCCACCGAGGTGCGCATATCGGCCTGCATATGGCCGACCAGGCCCAATGGCAGTTTGAAGATGTGCGTTGTCGGGGTACTGCCATGGGGCAGAAGCCATTGGTCATCGCGGCGCAATAGGGCTGTTTTCTCCTGCGCCCCCGCGATGGACAGTCTCAGATCCTCGCCGTGATCATGTTGCCCCAAGGCTTGAGCCGACGTGGTGTTGCGTAGTCGTTGAGCGATCCCTGCAGTGTTCAACACCTCGCCGTTGATTTCATATACGTCCGACGGCGCCTCATCTTCGGGGAGAAGTTGTATGGCACCAACGCAATCTCGGCCCAGTTTTGCCAGCAGTTGAAAGGCATCAGTACCTCCTGCTTGGTGACGTTGCGCCAGACGACGGCGAATGGCATCGTTGTCGGGCAGAAGGTTGTCGAAATAGTCAGTAACGACCTGCCCTTGGTAGGGTGCATTACCCGGCAAGAATGGAAGTGATAAGGACAAGGGACGGGACTGTTCGTCCGTGAGCCATTCGTCGAAGTAACCAAGGCGTTCGCCTTGTCGAGCGGTTTCCCAGTAGCCAACAGGGATGCCGTTCATCCAGATGTTTAGCCTTTGTGTCTTTGCACGGCGACCCATGGTTACCAACTTTCTTTCTTTCTTGTTGGGGCAACAATACGGCCCGCTTTGACAACGGCTGACGGCTTTGCCTTCCTGATCGTTACGGCGCTGGGTGTCTTGCTGATCTTCTGGCCTATGGCCTTGACCATAGAGGGGCGCTTACTGGTGACTTTGACGGAAGGCGTAGCACCCTTGCTGGTAGCGGGAGAAGTTTGACTCAGCGAAATTTCAACATCCAACATGCGCAGCACCATGAAAAGCCTCTCAAGCGTCGCTGTCGCCGGATTGACTTCAAAGTAGGCATAACTTTGCTGAGTGATTCCCAACCTTTCGGCCATGGCTGCCTGAGTCAGCCCTTTTTCCTTGCGAAAACCCTTGAGGACCAGAGGGAGCTGGCTGAGGGTCTTGATGGGATAAATCACTTTTACCTCCGTTCATGAGTCCTGCGGCAATACAAATCTTAGGCTGTAAATCGCCTTAACAGCCCTGTATCTGTATATTACATTTACAAAGTACGATCTGTAAATGCTGTTCACAACTCACAGTCTGTATTTTCTCTATTTCGTTGCCAATCCATCGGCACTCTCCCCTCATTTCATTCCCCCCCCTGCGGAACCGCCCATGCCCTAGGGCCGCCAGGTAACTCATACCGGTCATTTATGGTGCGTCGAGCCAATGGCCGCTTCGGCCGATGACTTGCCGATCATGCCAACACTACGACCGGCAGCTTACTGAAGTACACCGGCCGTCCAGGAAGGCCTTTTTCCGACGCTCTCAGTGACTGCAGTTGGCACTTATGCGCCCTTCGTTCCCTCGACTGGAAACGCAGGCGAGCTTCGATCCGATCTCCACAAAATGCAAGGCGCTCCGCCTCTTGGCCGGCAAGGTTAAGGTAGGGAACTACGCATTCGGCAAAGTTATGCTTCCGGCGCAATGATGCAGGGGGCATCCAGTGAGAAAACGCCCCGTGTGGCAAGGATATGCTTCCATACGCCGGCAAAATTATTCTTCGCGGGACACCAGCCGCAGGCCGAAAATCAAGCTCGGATAGTCCTTGACATTCGATTGCCTCCGGCTATGCTTGGCATGCCGTTCGGGTATCCGTCTCGTCCGGCCGCCCCTTGCTCGGGGCTTTTTTTTTGATGTACTTGCCACCGGAGGATAATAATGTCGCGACAATTCGGCACTACACACACCAGGCTTGCTGCCAGCATGCTGTGGTTCGCACTATCGATATTCGTTACGTTCGGCGCAGCCTGGGCTGCCGATTCTCCGCGAGCTGCATGGGGAACGGCGCAGCGCCTCGACGCCACCGACTTCGGCCAGGCGCCCGTCATTGCCGCCGACAAGCGTGGCAACGCCATCGCCGTGTGGGCGCAGTTCGACGTCAATCTTATGCAATACGGCCTGTGGGCCCGGCGTTACGCGGCCGGCGCGGGCTGGAGTGCTGCGGAGCGCGTCAACGACTATGCCGGCCAGCCCGACCGCCCTGCCCTGGCCATGAACGAGCGCGGGGAAGCCATCGCGGTGTGGGCCCAGTACGGCATTTTCGACATCGCCAACCCCGGTCCGGTCAGCAGCAGCCTGTGGGCGAGCCGTTTCATGCCCGGCAAGGGCTGGAGCAAGCCGACGCAGCTCGAAGGCGAGGCCACCAACCCGAATTATGCGGTGGTCGCCATGGACGAACGCGGCAACGCCATCGCCGCATGGAACCAGACCAACGTCGCTCTGGACGTTTCCAACGTGTACGCCAAGCGCTATGCGGCGGGTGCGGGCTGGGGCGATTCCAGGTTGCTGCAGGACGGCACCGCGGCGAACTCCATTATTCCGCAGCTCGCCATGAACGAGCACGGCGATGCCTTGGTCGCATGGACGCGCTTCGACCCTGCGACATACGTTACCACCGTCGAGGCTAACCGCTACCAGCGCGGCGAGGGTTGGTCGGGGCAAGAAACCGTCGTCGGCAGCGAGGCGGGCGGCAATCCGCTGGTCGGCCTGGACGGGCGCGGCAACGCAGTGGCGCTGTGGAGCAGGATGGATCCGACCACCTCCCAGACCAACGTGTTCGCCAGCCGCTACGGCGTCCGGTCGGGATGGGACAAGGCCGAACTGCTGCAGCCCGGCACCGGCGTAGACGCCAGCAACCTGCGCTTGGCCATGAACGACCGCGGCGAAGCTGTCGCGCTGTGGAAGGAAACCATCGCGCCGAATTTCAGCGACTTCACCTGGGAAATTCATGTGAACCGCTTTGTGCCCGGCAAAGGCTGGGAGGGCTCGCAACAGGTCGGCAGCACGGCTACCCAGCCGGTCGTGCAAATGAATGCGCAAATCGGCATGGACGAGCGCGGCAACGCGGTCGCCGTGTGGGAGTTCGAAAACATCGCTGCACAGACCGATCCCTACGCCCCGCCGCCCACCAACGTCTATGCCTTCCGCTACGCGGCCGGACGCAGTTGGGATGCCGGGACGGCGCTGCAGACCAGCACCGCCAATGGCTCCAACGCGCAGGTGGCGGTGAGCGCAAAAGGCGATGCGTTCGCGACGTGGCAGGAGCAGGACATGGCCACCGGCGCGACTTCGCTGTGGGCCAATCGCTACGCAAAGCCTTGATCGACAGCTGAACCCATTGCAACGCAAAGGCAACGGTATTTTGGGCAGTTTGTACGAATGGACAATCCGATTAAAAAAGCAGCAAGCATCTTCGAACCGGGTAGAATATGCCCAAGGCCCAAGGCCTTGTTTTGAACCAGTGGATACTCCGCCGCGGAGCGTTGTTCGATAACGGGCGTGTGGTCCTGGACTTCTCAAGCAGCATGACCAGGAGAACCCGGATGCATCGTTTCGCGCGCAGCCTGCTCGCCATTTTCCCCCTGCTGTTCGGTACTGCCCCTGCCGGCGCGGCGTCCGAGCCATTGCAGCGCCCCATGGTGCTTGCCGTGCATCCCTATCTGCCGAGTGCGGAAATCCGGAAACGTTTTGCCCCTCTCGCCGAGTATCTGGGCAAGGTGCTCGGACAGCAGGTCGTCGTCCGCGTGGGACGGGACTACGAGGAGCACGTCGCGGCGATAGGCGCCAATGGCGTCGACATTGCCTTCATGGGACCGGCGGCTTATGTGAAGCTGGTTGCGCGTTATGGCGCCAGGCCCTTGCTTGCCCGCATCGAAACCAACGGCGACGCCTACTTGTCCGGCGTCATCGTCACGCGATCCGACAGCCCGTTGCGCAGCCTTGCCGATCTGCGCGGCAAGGTGTTCGCTTTCGGCGACCCCGACTCGACCATGAGCACACTCGTTCCCCGTTATGCGCTGCGGCGGGCGGGCGTTCCCCTCACCGCGCTGGCCCACTATGAACATCTCGGGGCGCACGAAAACGTGGCGCTGGGTGTGCTGGCGGGAGACTTCGATGCGGGCGCGGTGAAGGTCGAGGTCTTCGACGAATTTGCCGCGCGCGGCTTGCGCGTTCTGGCAAACCTGCCGCAGGTTTCCGAGCATGTCTTCGCGACGCGCGCGGATCTGCCCGTGAGCCAGGTCAAGCTGCTGCGCAGCGCGTTGCTCAATCTCAAGGCCACGCCCAAGGGTAGCGCGATCATGCAGTCGATCCAGAAGGACATGACGGGAATGGTGCCGGTGGCCGACGCGGATTACGACAACCTGCGGGCAATTCTGGACGCAGCCGGCACTGCGGGGAATTGAGCATGTATCGCTGGCTATTCGCTTCCCCCGGCAAGGCATGGACGGCGTTCGGCATCGCGCTTGCGCTGCTGGCGCTGTTTCTATTCGGCCTGGTGCGCACGCAGCTTGAGCACGATCTGGCTTCGGCTCGCCAAGCAGCCGGACGCGAACTTGCGCTGCTGGGGTCCATCGTTACGGAATCGCTGCGGCGCGGAGAATATCAAAGCCTGGACTACCTGCTGCACGAATGGGGAACCTCCAATGCCATGCTGATCGCACTGCGCATTACCGCGCAGAACCAGTCGGTTCTTGGCGCCTATGTTCAGAGGGCGGACTCATCCAGGACACTGCAACTTTCCCTGCCCATCGACTATTCATACCGCGGCCACGCGTTGCTCACGCTATCGCGCGATCTCACCGGCACCTATGAGCGCAATACGCAATTCGCCGGCCAGGCTGCCCTGTTGTTCCTGGTGTTCGGCACGTTTCTGGGCTTGCTCGTGCACCTTGTCCTGCGGCGCCAGCGCGAAGCCGAAGCACTGCGGCAGCGCACGCTGCAATTGGATTCCAGCAACGCTTCCTTGCAGGCTGAAATAGCCGAGCGGCGCCGGGCGGAAGAAGCGTTGTACGAAGCCAAGGAGCGCGCCGAGGTAACCCTGCATTCGATAGGCGACGCGGTCATCACCACCGACCAGCACGGCATCCTGGATTATATGAACCCCATCGCCATGGACCTGACCGGGTGGCCGCTGGGCGAAGCGGCGGGGCAGCCGCTGGCAGCGGTGTTCAACATCGTCAACGAGAAAACCGCATTGCCGGTGGAAAATCCCGTGGAGCGCTGCCTGCGCGAAGGCGCCATCGTAGGGCTCGCCAACCATACCGTGCTGATCTCGCGCAGCGGCAACCAGGTCGCCATCGAAGATTCGGCGGCGCCGATACGCAACCGCGACGGCGCAATCACCGGCGTCGTGATGGTGTTCCACGACGTGACCCAATCGCGTGCCATGGCGCACGAAATCTCCTGGCAGGCCTCGCACGATGCACTGACCGGGCTCATCAATCGGCGCGAATTCGAAAACAACCTCATGCAGGCGTTGGCTTCGAGTCAGGAAGATGAGCACCAGCATGCCCTGCTCTACCTCGACCTGGACCAGTTCAAAGTGGTGAACGACACCTGCGGCCACGTCGCCGGCGACGAACTGCTGCGCCAGCTCTCGGCGCTGTTGCAGCGCCACATGCGCGCCAGCGATACGCTCGCCCGGCTGGGCGGTGACGAATTCGGCATCCTGCTGGCGCACTGCCCCCTGGACAAGGCCACGGCCATCGCCGAAGGCCTGCGCAGAGCCACTCGCGAGTTGCGCTTCATGTGGGACCACAAAGCCTTCGAGGTCAGCGCAAGCATCGGCGTGGTGGCCATCGACCGCAATTCCGGCACGCTCGCACAAATGCTTTCGCGCGTCGACCTGGCGTGTTACATGGCGAAGGAGCGCGGGCGCAATCGCTACCATGTCTACGAGGAAAGCGACGCCGAATTCGCGCGGCGCCATGGCGAGATGCTATGGGTCACCCGCATCACGCAGGGGCTGCGCGAGGACCAGTTCGTGCTGTATCGGCAAACAATCCAGCCGCTGGGGAGCGGCGGCACCCCTTTCCACGAAGTCCTGCTGCGCATGAGAAACCAGGATGGCACGCTTTCCAAGCCCGGCAGTTTCCTCCCGGCGGCCGAGCGTTACGACCTCATGTGCGCCGTCGATCGCTGGGTGATCACCACGCTGTTCGCACGTCATGGGCATCTCCTGCGCGCGCCGTCGCAGGAAACCACGATGGTCACCGTCAACTTGTCCGGCGCATCCCTCAACGACAACACCTTCCTGGAGTTCGTGCGCAACGCCTTCATCGACCACGACATTCCCCCGAGCGCGATCTGTTTCGAGATCACCGAAACGGTCGCCATCACGCATTTCGATCGCGCCATCCGCTTCATCGCGTCCTTGCGCGGAACCGGCTGCCGCTTTGCGCTGGACGATTTCGGCAGCGGCCTGTCCTCGTTCGGCTACCTGAAAAACATCCCGCTGGATTTTCTCAAGATCGACGGCGGCCTGGTGCACAACATCGCCAACAGCCCGGTCGATGCCGCCATGGTCGCAGCCATCAACGACATCGGCCACGTCATGGGGCTCAAGACCATCGCCGAATTCGTGGAGGACGACGCCACGCGCGACCGCCTGGCTGCGATGGGCGTCGACTATATCCAGGGCTACCTGGTGGACGTGCCCAAGCCGTTTCCGATTGAGGTTGCGGACATCCCGGTCAAAGCGGAGCGCTAGTAGGTCGGTCTTCAGACCGGCATGTCGGGCTAAAGCCCGACCTACTGGCAACCGCCTTTTCAGGTAATCACGGTAGGCTGCTCGCGGCCGGTCCTGCTGCGGATCTGGCCGAGTTCTTCGGCGAGCGCGATGAGCGGCGCAAGTGTGGCCTGGGTATCGAGATCGTGGCGGGCCGGGTCGGGTTCGTAGGATTCCACGTACAGGCGCAGCGTCGCTCCTACCGTGCCCGTGCCGGAGAGGCGGAACACGATGCGCGAACCGTTTTCGAACACGATGCGCACGCCCTGGCCCGTGGTGACGCTGTGGTCCACCGGGTCGGTGTAGCTGAAGTCGTCGCAGAACAGCACGTGGTGCGCGCCGAACTGCTTGCCCTGCAGCCCGGCGAAGCTGTCGCGCAGGTGCTGCATGAGTTCTTCCGCGGCCTTTGCATCCACTTCTTCGTAGTCGTGGCGCGAGTAGTAGTTGCGGCCGAATTTCGCCCAGTGTTCGCGCACGATCTGCTCCACCGGCTGCCGGCGCACCGCCAGCAGGTTGAGCCAGAACAGCACCGCCCACAGGCCGTCCTTCTCGCGCACGTGGTTGGAGCCGGTGCCGAAACTCTCCTCGCCGCAGAGGGTGATCTTGCCCGCGTCCAGCAGGTTGCCGAAAAATTTCCAGCCGGTTGGGGTTTCGTAGCATTCGATGCCGAGCCGTTCCGCCACCCGGTCCACCGCGGCGCTGGTGGGCATGGAACGCGCCACGCCGCAAAGACCCTTGCGGTAGCCCGGCACCAGCGTGGCGTTGGCGGCGAGCACGGCGAGGCTGTCGCTGGGGGTCACGAAGAAGTGGCGGCCGAGGATCATGTTGCGGTCGCCGTCGCCGTCGGAGGCGGCGCCGAAGTCGGGTCCGGCGCCCTTGTCCATGATCTCCACCAGTTCATGCGCGTGCACCAGGTTGGGGTCGGGGTGGCCGCCGCCGAAATCTTCCAGCGGTTCGCCGTGCATCACCGTGCCGGTACGCGCGCCCAGGCGCTTTTCAAGGATCTCCCTGGCATACGGTCCGGTGATGGCATGCATGGCGTCGAAGCGCATGGAGAACACGCCCGAATTGAACAGGGCATGAATGCGGTCGAAGTCGAACAGGCGCTCCATCAGGTCGGCGTAGTCCGCCACCGCGTCGATGACGGCCACCCGCATGTCGCCCAGGCGCGATTCGCCGAGGCTGGCGAGGTCCACGTCGGGCGCGTCCATGATGCGGTATTCCGCAATTTCCTTGCTGCGCGCAAAGATCGCGTCGGTGATTTTCTCCGGCGCCGGCCCGCCGTTGCCGGTGTTGTACTTGATGCCGAAGTCCCCGTCCGGCCCGGCCGGGTTGTGGCTGGCCGACAGGATGATGCCGCCGAAGGCTTCGTTCTTGCGGATCACGGCCGACACGGCAGGCGTCGACAGCAGCCCGTTCTGCCCCACCAAAACCTGTCCGAAGCCGTTGGCGGCCGCCATTTTCAGGATGATCTGGATGGCGGTCTTGTTGTAATAGCGGCCGTCTCCGCCCAGCACCAGCGTGGCGCCGCGGTAGTCGCTCAGCGTGTCGAAAATGGACTGGACGAAGTTCTCCAGGTAATGCTCTTGCCGGAACACCGCGACTTTCTTGCGCAGGCCGGAAGTGCCCGGCTTCTGGCCTTCGAACGGAGTGGTCTTGACGGTGCTGGTCATGCTCATGGTCGTCACCTTTTTTCGTTTGTCTTGCCACATTATAAGAGAAACGGCGGCAGCGGCTATCCTGGCGCCTGCCGCACGTAGATGGGATGCATGTACTCGCGCAGCCGGGGCAGGCGGAAATTGCGGTGCCTTAGGGCGCGTACGAGGTTATGCATGGGATGGCTTTAGTGCCTGCGTTTTGGCAGAGCCTTTCTTCGCTGTGTTGTTGCGCCGACAAGTCCATGCTCTAATCCCAGATCGTCCATTAGCTCACGTACCCCGACGCTCATTCCGTGGCGGTCAAACATGTAGGTCGGTTCAAGCGAAGCGGAACCGACAAACCAAACGGTTTGAGTGTCGGTTCCGGCCTGCGGCCTTGAACCGACCTACAGGCTTTCGCCGGAATGACGTATTTTGGGCAACATGGGTGCCAATGGACAATCTGGGTTAATAGTTTTACGTGGCAGGCGCAGGCAGAATTTCAAGCATCGCTCATTGGACGGGGAGCCTCGATGGACAACCAGGAACGCATACAAAAGCTCAAAGCAACCTTCAACGACGCGGCCACAGGCTACGACAATCCCGCCCTGCGTTTCTTCAAGGCGGCCGCGCGGCACCTCGCGGACAGCATGGATTTCCGCGGCAGCGAGCGCGTTCTGGACGTGGCCTGCGGCACCGGTGCCGTGGCACTGGAATGCGCACGCCGGCTCGGCACGGGCAGCGTCACCGGCGTCGACCTGTCCGAAGGCATGTTGCAAAGAGCAAAGAAAAAGGCGCTCGAACAGGGGCTGGATAACATGGAGTTCCTATGCCGCGACCTGCACTCCATGGACTTCGCCCCCGCTTCGTTCGACGCGGCCAGTTGCGGCTTCGGCATCTTCTTCCTGCCCGACATGGAAGCCGGGCTCAAGACCATCGCGCAGCACGTAAAGCCGGGCGGCGCCATAGGCATCTCCAGCTTTACCGGCGCCATGATGGAACCCATGTCGCAGCAATTCGTCGAGCGCATCCAGGCCTACGGCGTGCAAGTGCCGCCGCTATCCTGGAAGCGGCTGGACGATGCTGACAAGCATGCCGCCCTGTACGGCGCCACGGGCCTGGAAAACGTCTCCACCCGCACCGAGCAGGTCGGATACGATCTCACCGGTTTCGACGAGTGGTGGGACATCCTGTGGCACAGCGGATTCCGCGGCCTGTTGAACCAGCTTTCGGCGAGCGACCTGGCGAAGTTCCGGCGCGAGCATGGTGAAGAAATCGAAACGCTTGCCGCGGAACGCGGCCTGTGGCTCAACGTGGAAGTGCTGATCAGCGTGGGGCACAAGCCGCTCGCGTAGTCCTCGATGGAACGGGCGTCAGGCAGGGGCATTGCGCCGCACGGTGGAACCGATTCGGCGGATTACGCTACGCTAATCCGCCCTACACGGGCTTCGGCGCCGGTCAGGCCTGCGGGAGGTGCGGTTGCCGTGGGCATCATGATGGGCCGGGCCGAGGACGAACTCAGAAGTAATACCGCGCGCGCAGCTCGATGCGCCGGTCGTTCTGCTTCTCGCCGAAGTCGCTGAGGCGGCCGCCGGCGAGAAAAAACAGGCGCAGACGCAGCTCCAGGTTGGCGATCCCGGTATAAAGCAGCTCCGGCGAGAGCGAGCGGCTGCTGTCGTCGAGATTCTGGATGAGCGTGATGGAGGGGGTGAAGTAGAGGATGTCGAAGGGTTCCTTCTGGCTTACCCGCAGGTAAAGGTAGTTTTGCATGGGATTGGCGCGCGCGTACGAGGTTTGCAGGGTGCGCGCGCGTTCGAGCAGCGTACTGTTGCCCGTGAGAAGGAACTGGTCATAGGCGTTGCGCGCAAATGTGAAGTAGTCGCGCATCTGCTGCTCGGTGTAACCGGCGCCGTTGTGGTAGTACTCGGCGATCCAGGTGGTGTCGCGTTCCGTGAGATAGCGCAGGCCGAGGAGGTAGCTCGCGACGTCGCCGGTCTCGGTCGTCGCGGTGCCGCTCGCGCTCAGCACGGATTTGGCGGCATCGGCGATACGCCCCCACTCGCCGTGGATCTCGACGTTGGTGCCGAGGTTGCGCGAAAAATCGAAACCGTAGCGCGCGCTGCGCGCGCCCTTGCCGAGCACGAGAAAGTCGATGTCGGTATCGCGGTAGAGCAGCGTGAGCTTGGCCGCGGGGTTGCCGTGATCGCCGGGGCCGAAGTCCTCGTTCATTTGATCGTTGGTCGGAACGACGAGGGCGGTGAAGGCAACGGTTTTCAATGGCCCCTCGAAGCTGCGGATGAAGTTGCCCCCGGCGATGACGAAGCCCTCGCGCGACAGGTCGGGATCGTTCGGGTCCTTGGGCCGCTGGACGAAGCCGACCGGGTTGAAGGCATAGCCCTTGCCCCAGTTCAGCGTCTTCTTGCCAAGGTCGTAGGCGGCGCGGTCGGATGGCGCGAGCGTCAGGTAGGCCTCGTAGACGCGCGTGTCGTGCCCGGTTCCGCTGTAGTCGTCGGCATAGGAGCCGAAGCCGACGAAGCGGAAGCTGCCGATGCCCCGGCGGTACAGCCCTGCGAATTGCAGTGCGCCGGTGCCGGCGTTGTACCCGGCGATCGGCTTTTGGTCGAAGAAATTGAGCTGGTAGAGCGCGGCATCGGGGTTCAGCCGGAAGCGCTCGGCGCGCAGCTCGGCGTAGCCGCCGAACTCGAATGGTTTTTTCTCGAACTGCGAGACGTCGAAGCTGTAGTCGTCCTGCGCGAAGGCCGCCGCGGCGGTCGCGAGCAGCCACAGGGCGAGGAGCCGCGCGCGCCACATGGCGGCGCTAGCGCAGCTCGCCGGCGCGCGGGAGGTAATCGAGGGTGAAGACCTCGTCCGGGAAGCTGCGCGCCTTGATCTTGGCATAAAGCATGATCGACTTGTAACCCTTGAAGAGCGGGCTGTCGGTCTCCATCGTCGCCGGGCGGCGCACGCCGTCGCCGAAGTCCTTGAGGTCCTTGAAGCGCAGCGTCTTGATCAGAAGCCCGCTCGCGGCATAGGCCTCGATCACCGTCGGCACCAGCGCCTGCCCGTCCACGCGCATCTTGAGGCGGTCATAGGCCACCGCCGCGGTGCGTGCCTTGAGGTCGAGGAGATAGTCGTTGCCCTGTTGTTCGGCCTTTTCGACCTGGTACTCGACGCTGTAGTCCAGGCTGAGAATGTCGGCATTGTTGAACACGCCGCCCACCACCGACTGCAGGCTGGTGATGCGCAGCGGCTTGCCGACGTCCGGGATGTAGAGCCACATATTGTCGCCCAGGCGCAGCGTGGCGCGGCCCTTTTCGCTCGGCGGATCGAGAAACAGCGCGATCATCTTGTCGCGGCCCTTCTTGGCCGTGAACAGCACGAACTCCTTTTTCCGGCCGTCCGGCTCGATGTTGATGAGCCTGCGATAGCTTTCGTAGGACGCGGGATTGAGCTTGCCGTCCACCTTACTGAGCAGCTCGTCGCCGTCCAGGGCGTGCGCCGGCAGGCTCGTGGCCAGGAGCAGCAGGACGAGCAGCAGGGCGCGCGAGCTAGACATGGCGCAGCGCCTCGATCGGGTCCATGCGCGCGGCCTTCCACGCCGGCTGCAGGCTGGCGAGAACGGCCACGACGAGCACGATGGCGCCGATCGACAGGACGTCGGAGGCGGCAATCGCGGGCGCGAGCGCGAAGACCTGGCGCGCGAACTTGATATGGACGGGCCAGAAGTTCAAGGCAAAAACAATTCCGAGGCTCAGTGTCGTGCCGATCAGGGTGCCGATAAGCCCGAGCAACAGGCCTTCGCTCAAGAACAACCCGAGGATGCGCCGCGGCGGCGTGCCGATGGCCGAGATGGTGCCGATTTCGCGGATGCGCTCGTACACCGCCATCATCATCACGTTCATCACCGCGATCAGCACGATGCCGACCAGCATAATACGGATGAACAGGTCGAGCAGGTCGATCATGTGCGCGATGCTGGCGAACGGCGACAGCCCCTCCCAGGTGTGCACTTCGAGGGCCGGCTGGCCCTGGGGGTTGCGGATACCCGAGAGCGCCTGCTCAAGTTCCACCCTGGCATGATCGAGGCGTTTCGGATCCTTGAGGCGGATCGCGATCTCGCTCACCTCCGGCTGCATCATGCGCAGCAGCTCGCGCGCGTCGTCGAGATGGATGTAGCCGTCGCGTCCGCCCGGCCCGGTCACGTCGCCAAGCACGCCCTGCACGGCGAAGGTCTTGCCGTTCACCGAGCCGTCGAGGTTGGTCGCCACCAGCACCACGGTGTCGCCGACCTTGAGCTTCATGCCCTTGGCCAGGATCTCGGGGATGAGGACTTTGCCGCGCTCGACGAGCCCGTTGGCCGCGCGGCCCTGCACCAGCCGCTGCGGGAGCAGCGGCACGGTCGCGGCTTCGCGCTCCGGGATCACGCCGTTCAAGCGGATGCTGGTAGTCTCCGTAAAGTTGCTGAACATGGCGCCGAACTTGAGGCGCGGCGACCAGGCGACGATGTCCTTCATGCCGCCGAGCGCGCGCTCGACTTTCTCCACCTGCGCCGGCTTCATGTTGAGGTTGAGCGGCAGGTTGTCGATGGAGGCGACGTAACCTTTGCGGTGCACCTGCACGTGGCCGATCATGGCGTCGGTGATTTGCCCGACGATCACGCTCTTGAACGAGCCGGAGACCGAGACGAACAGCAGCACCGCCACAATCCCGAGGATGATGAGCCCGGAGGTGAGCAGCGTGCGGCGCCAATAGCGCGCGAGGTTGCGCGCGGCGAGCTTGAGTATCTTAAGCATGCTTGCTCCCGCTGTTTACCAGCCGCCCGTCTTCGAGCGCAAACGTCACCTCGGCCGCGCCCATGATCTTAGGATCGTGGGTCGAGAAAACGAAGGTCGTGCCGAACTCGTCGCGCATCTTCTTCATCAGATCGAGGATGCGGTAGGCGGTGTCGTGGTCGAGGTTGGCGGTCGGCTCGTCGGCCAGCACCAGCTTAGGCTGGGTGGCAAGCGCGCGCGCCACCGCCACGCGCTGCTTCTGGCCGCCGGAAAGCTGGTCCGGGCGCTTGCCCGCCTGCTCGCTCATGCCCACCGCTTCCAGCAGCTCGGCGACGCGCGCGCGGCGCTTGGCATCGTCCCAGTCCTGCACCATCAACAGCGGATATTCGATGTTCTCGTAGGCGGTGAGCACCGGGATCAGGTTGAAGTCCTGGAAAATGAATCCCAGGTTGGCGCCGCGGAAGTCGGCGGCGGCGCGGCGGTCGAGTGCGGCGATGTCGGTGTCGAGGACCATGAGTCGGCCGCCGCTCGGTTTATCGAGCCCGCCGATCATGTTGAGCAGCGTACTCTTGCCGCTGCCCGAGGGACCGACGAAGGCGACGAAAGCCCCGCGCTCGATGGTGAAGTCCACGCCGCGCACGGCCGGCACGTCCACGTCGCCGGCACGGTAGGTTTTGGTCAGTGCGCTGGCGGTAACAAGGGGCACGCCGACTCCTTTGTTAATGCTGACTTTTGTAGGCCATACTCAATGATAGTTCATGGCTCGGCGCGCAGTATTGACGTGAATCAAAGCAATCACCCCATGCCCATGGCCACTAATGTAGTGCTTCCGAATTATCGGACCTTATCCGCTGGGCCTCGTAGGTCGGGCTTTAGCCCGACATGCCGGTCTGAAGACCGACCTACTTCGGCTGTTTGCGCAAGAGTTGCCCAAGTCTTTGCAAGTCTGCGGGATTAATATCCGACACCGCCCAGAATTGCATTCCACCATCGCTCCAGGATGCCACATTGAATCCGTGCCGGGACGCTGAACTGGGGGCACGGGACGCGTTGCTGCCAGCCGGCCAGATGAAGACGTTGATGGTATGCAAGCGGTGCCGGTAGACCAGGGCGGCAACGGAGCGTCCGTCGATGTAGTCCAGGCGGCCGCCGACCAGCGCAAATCCCTCCGCAGCCAGATCCCATACCGGCGGAGAAAAATCCAGCTTGCCGCTGAACCAGGGCTTGACCGTATGCTGGTCGGACGACGCAACATCCGACAAGTGCGCAACCATCAAGGAGCGCACGTGTCCGTCGATCACCTGCGCTGCCAGGCGTTCTTGCTGCCCGGGCACGCCATAAAAAACCGTGATCGCAACGCTCAGCATCACCCCGCAGGCAAACGCGACACCCAGGCCCAGCCACTGCCGCCACTCCGCCCATCGGCGCGTCCGGGGCGCAGCTTTAGTGGGCTCAGCCTGGCCTAGCGCAACACCGATGCGGTCGCGCAGACTTTGCGGCGCTTCGTAGTACGTTGCCTGGGCTTTGACAAGCGCGGCGACTTCGACGTCCTCATGATTGTCCATCTAGTGTCACTCCTCGCTCATCGTGCGATTCAGCTCGGTACGCAGCATCGCTCGCGCCCTTGCCAACCGCGACATCACCGTCCCGGCGGGAATCGCCGCGACAACGGCGATTTCGTCATAGGAAAGCTCTTCAAGCTCCCGCAAAACCAGCACCTCGCGAAACAGCGGAGGGAGAGCGGCTATCGCCTGGTTTACGCGCGCGCTTTCCTGTTTGCACAGGAGCAACGCTTCCGGGTTGTTTTCCGCCCGGCCAAATGCCGATTCATACGCAGCGCTATCGCGTTCTTCGTCGAACTCGACCTGTTCCCCGTGCCGGTTGTTCTTCAGCCACGTATAGCAAGTATTGCGCACGATGCCCAACAGCCAGGGACGCATGTCGGCGCCGCGCAAGCCGTCGTGGAACTTGAGCGCGCGCAGATACGCCTCTTGCACCATGTCCTGCGCCACCTGCTCGTCCCGCACCAGCCAGCGCGCAAGGTTGTAGACGGCATTCAGGTGCGAAAGTGCGACCGCCTCAAATTCCTGTGCCCGTTCTGTCAAGTAAGCCCCTTAATCGGTTGGACTGCACGATCCATCGTTTTATTCCCAGCGCCGCCGCGCCCACCCAGGGTGCCTTTCTTGATGAGGCCGGCGGCGCCATTTCTTCTGCCGGGAATAAAAGGCACCGCACCGCAGTCTAGCAGTTTTGCAAAGGTAGGAATCTTAGCGCCGTGGCAGCGCAGATAGCGTTGCCGTCGTTCCCATCCAACAACTTGAGGAGACGCTCATGTTTATCATCGCTTGGCCCCGGCTCGCCCGGACATTGTTTTCCGCATTGCTGCTCGCTTTGGCGCCTGCCATGGCTAGCGCCGGCCCCAAGGCCTATGTCGGCAACTTCAACGACAATACGGTAAGCGTAATCGACACGGCCTCCGCCAAGGTTGTGGCGACGGTTCCTGTCGCCGCGGGGCCGCACGGCATCGTGATTTCGCCGGACGGCCGCTGGGTCTATGTCTGCGGGGATGGCTCTTCGGCGGTCAGCGTCATCGACACCCTCACCGACACCGTGGCACGGACCATAGAGGTCGGTAAGAGCCCGCATGGAAACAGGCTGACATCCGACGGCAAGATGCTGCTGGTCGCCGTCAACGGTGCAGACCGCATCGCCTTCGTCGACACTGCGACGCAGGCCGTGGTTGCCACGGCAGACGTCCCAAAGCCGCATACCATCGCGATCAGCCCGAACGGCAAGCTGGCATACGTGGCGTCGCAGGCCCCAGGACACTTCGCCCTGGCCATCGTCGATCTCGCCACCCATGCCGTGGTCCGCACCATCGCACTCGACAAGCCTGCCCGCGACCTGGAGTTTGGCCACGATGGCAAAGCGCTGTACTTCACCGAAGCCGGGGTCAACGCGGTCCAGGTACTCGATCCGGCGTCCGACAAGATCGTTGCGGAAATTCCAACCGGTGCATCCCCGCATATCGCCAACTTCTTCCCCAACACCGCACTGGGAATCGTGGTGGTGCAGGGACCGGGCGAGTTGCTTTTGTTTGACCCGTCAACCAACAAACCCGTGCGCAGCATCGCGGTCGGAAAACAGCCGCATTGGGTCACCGTATCCGGCGACGGCAAGACCGCATATGTCGCCGACGAAGGCGCGAACGACGTTTCGGTCGTCAACCTGGCCAGCGGCAAGACGAAGACCATCGCCGTCGGCCACGCACCGCGCAAGGTCGCCATGCAGCCGTAGCCGAAGCTGATCGCGATTGCTCTGGCGCTGTTGCCAACATCGCTTGCGCCAGAGCAAGTCGTTTGATCTGCGTCGATCATTCCTGCGTCTACAAGCCCAAGGCTGGCTTGGTGTTCGTGCTATTCGGAGGAGATATTCATGTTTGCCATTGTTCGATCTCGCCCGGTGCTGGCGCTGCTGGCCACGTTGGCGCTTGCTTTGGCTTGCGGCGTAGCCACTGCCGAGACCCCGCAAACAGGGCATGCGAAGGTGTCGATCGCGAACTTCGCCTTCATGCCGCAGGAGATAACGATCGCTCCCGGCAATGCCGTCACCTGGAGCAATGACGACGGCAGCCCGCACGCAGTCACCTTTGCGGATAGCCCTGACGGCGCCAAATTGCTGCTGCCCGGGGAGACTTACACACGGATGTTCGATCAGCCGGGGAGCTACGAATATTTCTGCTCGTTCCACACCTTCATGGCCGGCCGTGTTGTCGTTCGCGCGCCGTAGGCGCGCTGTTGCCAGCAAGCGCCAAACGACGGTCATCACGGCCTATGTAACTCTCCATGGCGGCCTGAACGGCAGACTCATCCCCTCAGCATAAAAATATTTTTTCAGTCGGGAATAAAATCCGGCGCGCCCGTGTTTACCTCTGTGACCGATGTCGGTCACCCATTAACTCGATGGGGTATATTAAAATTCTGGAGATCCAGTAACACGACCGTAAGGACGCGAAAGAGGCCAACCCGTGGTTGATAATATCTCTAAGGAAAAGCGCTCCAAGATCATGCGCGCAATTCGGCCAAAAACACGAGGCCAGAATTGTTAGTGCGCACGATTCTAACGGCTATCGGCCCATCGTGAACACCAAACCAAACGTCGAAGTACGGAACAGCGTGGAGCATAGGCCGCTCGCGCAATCCGCAAGGGAAACCGGCGCACCAAACAAAACACCCGCCACAGGCGGGTGTCAGGCGATGCTGCGCGTAATGCGTCGTGCTATCTGCGCTTGAGCGCGCGCATGATCTGCGAATCGGTCGCGTTGAAATGCACGAAGGCGAGATCCCCGTCCGCATTGACGGAGATGATGCCGTCGTCGCCGCTGTTCTTCGTTAGCCGGGTGGTGTCCTTGTTGCGCGCCTGGTAGGTGTACACCTCGAAGTCGCTGCCGTCCCACAATGACCAGGCGACGTCCCCATTGTCGGCGAGCACCAGATCATACGCCCCTGCCCCTTGGGATTTGGTCAGTTCGATGGTCTTTTTGCTGGCTGCATCGTAGAGATTGCTGATGAAGTCTGTGCCGACGATGGATCTCCAGACCACGTCCGCGCGGCCATCGATTTGGGGAAAGACGCTCGGATAGCTTGGTAGCGTGGCGATGTCGCTGGACGCACCGGCGCGAGCCCGGTACAGGGTGATCACGTGGGTGTTGTTGGGGCTTCCAACCCAGACGGCGTCCCCGTGCGAGCCGAGCTGGAAGTAGTCGTCGTCGAAGTCGTTGTTGGTCAATTGAATGACGGCCTTGGTCGCGCCCCGATACAAGTACATTTCGGTATCGTGCCCATCGGAGCCGTTCCAGAGGACATCGCCGCGATCGTTTATTTGCTGGTTGGCGTAATCGTCGAGGCCGGGGTTCGAGATATCGGCGATGGATCCGTCCGCCGCTTTGAACAGCAATATCTGGGAATGGTCCCCGACCGTTGCGCTCCAGGCGACGTCTCCCCGGCCGTTGATGCGCGGGTAGCCTTGCCTCGTCGCGCCCGTGAAGAGGAGTGCGGAGGTTATCCCGGTGGAGGCATCGTAGCGCATGACGTTCGCGCTCGTGCCTTGCGGGCCGGTCCACACGACGTCGCCGTTGTCGCTTAGTTGCGGGCCATCGTCGTACGGGTTGAAATCGCCGCTGGTGAGCTGGATGACTTCTTTGGTTTTGGCCTGGTACAGGAACGCTTCCTGCCCGGTCGCAACGTACGATACCCAGACCACATCGCCTTTCTTGTTGATGTGATAGGTGTAAGCCATCACATGGTCGCTGTTCAGTTGGGTCGTGGTCGATGTGTCCGCGTTGTAGAGAAAAATCCGCGAAGCGCCCGTGGCGTCCGTGCCCACCCATACCACGTCACCCTGTTCGTTGATCAGGGGCGACTCGTTGCCGATGGGCTGATTGCTGACTTGCTTGATGGAATAAGCTGCCGCATAACTGCTGGTGCCGGCACTGAGTAGAAGGGCGAATAATGCGATTGAAATCTTGTTCATTTCACATCCTTTTCCTGGAATCGTGCGATGGGAGAATTCCTGGCGGTTATGCCATTAGCTTGGCCAAGAGTTCCGAAGTCTAGCACTCAGAAGTTGCTGCGTATGTGAATTTCCGGTCACAAATTGTGAGGACAGCGGCATTGTAGAATGGGGGGGCTTGTCGCCTTATCCGGGGCTGTTCAGCCCGGCCGGATGCTATCTCTTCGCGGTATGGTCTTTTTTAGGCGTGGCCCCTTCCCCGCGCACCAGGCGCACGAAATGCGTTTCCTCTTTGCTGCCCGTGCCGACGCCTTCCGGGCCGAAGCTGAGCGCGAGCGCTTGGTCGTCCGCGCCGCGCCTGGACGTTGCCGACCAGAATGGCGCTGCCGGGGTGGCGGGGAACAAAGCGAGGTTGATGCGCGGATCGCGGCATTGGCGCTCCACGATGCCGGCCAGTTCCGGGAGCTTGGGGATGCGCCAGTCGGCATGTCCGGCGTGGCCGCCGAGCGCGTTCAAATTCAGCGCCATGGCCAGCGCATCCGGCCAGGTGTAGCGCTGCGCGGTGCCGGTGCAACCTCCCCCGCTCCATGTTTGCCCTTGCGCACAGCGCATCCACGTCAGGCCAGACCGTTTGTCGGTGACGGTGCCGTCGCCGTTGTCGGTGAAGTTTTCTGTCGGGGTGGATGCGGCGCGGGTGCTGGTGTCGCAGGTGTTGGACCACGCCGGTGCGGCGAGCGCGGCAATGAATGCAAATAGCAGGAATGGTTTGATCGTCATGGTGCCTCTGCGTGAGAACGCCTCCAGACGTTTAGCACATCTGGAGGCGTTCTAGCGGCTAGGAAACAATGCTCGGGAAGCCTTGCTCAAGGATATCCCAGCCCGCTTTTCACCTCCACCGAGGGGTGCTGCATGGTGGCCTCTCCCGGCGCCAGCTTGAAGCCACGGTGCATGTAGTATCCGTAGGTCTCCAGGGCTTTCATTTCCTTGCTGTTCGGATCCAGCGCCTTGCCTGCGAGGGGGACTTCGATGCACCAATTGATCATGTCGCGGAACTGGCTGACCGCGCCCAACTGGGATTGCCATTTGGGGTAGGTGAAGGCGTTGGACGCGGCCGCATCCGGGTGGCAATTGCCGCATGCCAGCCCGTTCGTCCCGAGTTTCCCGCTGTGCCAAAGGTCGTCGCCCATCTTGACCATCTTTATCAGATCGGCAGACTGCTGGGCCAACTCAGCCTTGGTGAAAGGTTCGCGGGCACCCGCATCGCCGCTTTGGAAAAAAGCGGTGGCTACTATGCCGGCCACACCCGCAGAAGCAATAAAACGGTGCGTCTTGATCATGTTCATGGCCGCTCTCCTTAAAGTTTGATGCCGTTCTTGATCGCAGGTGGCAGCAGGTCCGCCCAGGGCTTGTACTTCATATCCCCGCCAAATTCGGCGTTGAGATCGACGACGTGCGTGCCCAGGCCATCGAGGAAATTCGCCGGGTCCACCCTGTTCATCCTGTCTTGCGGGAAAGGCAACTGGACTGGAGGATACGGCCACGGCCAGGAGGTCGAAAGCGAGCCCAGCGACGTCAGGTTGCCGATCTTGTTGTACAGCACCTGGTGAACGTGGCCATGGAAACTCATGACTTTTTCAAACTTGGACAAGATGGCGCGGACCTGGGGTGCATCCTCGGTCTGGAAGTTCCAGCGCGGATAGTAGTCCCACAGCGGCGAGTGCGTGAACATGACGACGGGCGTATTGCTGCCCAGTTTCTTGACGTCCTTTTCAAGCCAGTCAAGCTGCTTTTCGCGCACCCCCCACAGTCCGCATATGGTGCATTCCAGTTCCTCCATGAAACCCATGCGCTCGACCGGAGGGATACTTTTCACCGTCCAAAAATCCTTCACCAGGATGGAGTTCATCGCCGCGAAGTGAACGCCCTTGTGGTCGAAAGACCAGTTCGGGCTGCCGAACATGTCTTGCCAGGCGGCGCCCATGTCCAGATACCAGTCGTGCTCTCCGGGGATGATTTTGAGCGGCATTTTCAGCTTGGACAGGATGCGCTTGCCCTTTTCGAGTTCGGAGCGCTTGCCGGTTTGCCCGAGGTCGCCCAGGAAAACCGCGAAGTCGGGCGGGGGTTGCATCTTGTTGACGTCCTCGACAGCCTTTTCCAGGATGCCGTCGAATTTGTGGCCTGGTATGTCGTAGAGGTGGGCGTCGCTGATAATCGCGAAATTGAACGGCGTAACCTTGGATGAGGGCGCGGCTTGCACCACGTTCACCAAGCCAACGACCGGGCTGACGGCGGTAGCGACGAGGGAAGCCGCTCCGAGTTTTGCCGTGAAGCCCAGGAAATCTCTTCGCGATAGTTGTTGTTCCGGAATTTCGTTTGCCATGACGCCTCCTTTGAGATACCTATCAAATTGACGAATCGTGTTCGAAGCACTACCGGTTTCTTCCTTACTCCTTTTCAACCCAGATCATCCATTAGAAGCAAAACACCGTTGTAGGAGCGGCGCCTTCGCCGCGATTTGCGGCCGCATTCGCGCCGGGGCGGCGCTCCTACACGCACGAGCATACCAATGAATAATCTGGGTTCAACAGTTGACACAGACTGGCCTATCGATTCACTGGTGCACGCAAAGGTCCGGACTACCGACGATCTGTAGGGACAACAGAAGATAGACCAAGTCTTAGAGTTTAATCTAGACTAAAATGCGATGAAGTCAAGAAGGTATTTGCAGCCCTTGGCAGGGTGTTGAAAAACTTGGCAACGCGGCCAAAAGAGCCACCGTCACACCGGCGAAAGCCGGTGTCCAGACAACGGCGTGTGCGAATAATCGGCGTGTTAATAGCAGCCCGCTGGTGCGGCCCGGTTAGCTTGGCGAGTGTGTAACCCGCCCTTCCTGCGCGGTCCCAGCCTCCCTTCGCACCGAGTGAAAAATTGTGCGGAAACGCCGCAGCCGTACCTCGGGGTCTATGCTGGCAATGTCCTCGGAAATGCGCTCCCTGAGCCCCGGCCATTCTTTCACTTCCAGCAGGCACCGAAGCGCCTTGCGCCCCAGTCCCATGCGGCGCAGGTGGTCCCTTACGCGGAAGTAGATCAAGCAGGGCGCGCCGGCCTCGTCGGCGTTTTCCAATACCATGGCAAAGCCGAATGAGAAATCGTGTGCCTGGGCAGGGGTGTCGCCCGGACGGGGATTGCGTATGAGCAGCTTGAGCGACACGACGTGGATGGTGCCGCTCAGGTGTTCTCCGGTCCTTTTGAGGATATTCTGCACCCGCCGCGCTTCCTCGAAGTTGAGGCCGATGCGCTCGCGCTCGCTGTCGCTCCACGGGGTGAATTGGCTGGTTCCGCCATGCCACGCGAGTCGCGCTTCGTTGCCCCGGTCCACGACGATCTCCGGTATCTCCAACCCCAGCCTGGCGTGGCAGAAGTTCTGAAAACGCGCCCCGTAGGTGCCCGCGCAGATGGCCCAGGTGACGCGGAACATGCCGGACCAGGACCAGTGGCGGAACAGGTTGACCCAGCCACGGTTGTCGGGGTGGTGCCATTGTTCTTCGAGGTTGAGGTCCAGGTACACGTTCTCCATGAGCTGCATCATGGTGTTGCACAAATAGAACCCGGCCTGGACTTGCTCGTAGCGGTCCGGCAGCCAGAGCTGCTTGGGGTGTTCGTCCTTGTCGGCAACGCCTGAAACGAGCTTGTCCCATTCCGGGTAGATCTGCCAGTCCATGAAGTCGAGGTTTTTCTCGGTGCGTATGCTGTGGAAGATATTCTGCAGCTCCTCGGCGTGTTTGCCGAACGATGCCGCCACCGCACTGCTGGGCGGATACCAGCGCTGTTGCAGGGCGACGAAAAGGCGCTCGTCCGCGCTTTTGCCGGGTGTTTCCTCGCCTTTTTTTGCGTCCGTCCAGGCTTGTTCCAGCACGGTTTTTGCGATGTGGTAGCCGAGGCTGCGGTAGCTTTCGAACTGCGACTCCCCGAACCACTGGTCGGCCGTGCTCTCGTGCGGGAAGTCCGGGTGCGTGGCCACATAGTGCCGCACGTCCGCCGGTTCGTTGCCCGTGAGGGTAGGCTTGATGTAGAGCAGGAAACCCGGCAAGGCGTCGCTGTCGGCCTGGTCGTAGCGGATGACTCCCATGGTGCAGTGGTAGAGACTGCGTTTGTCGTCACCCTTGGGCGCGATGGCGCTGGTGTCGATGTCGATGCCCACGCCGAAGTCGATGCGGCATTTGCGCACGGCGTTGCCCAGATCCTCGAACGAATATGTGTCATCCATGCCTGCGTCGCACACCACGATGAAGCGGCAACGGCGCCGCACCAGCTCGTACAGGCCGAGGTTTTCGAAGTGCCCGCCGTCGCTCAGATAGATGAATTTCGATTTTGCGTCGGATGCCCCCGCCAGTTCCCGGATCAGGTGCTTGATGCCCAGCCTTGGCCCAGGCTTGCGCCAGACGTCGCGGTAGCGCGTGTTTTGCAGCCACCAGCCGAGCCGCACGTTGAACACCGTCATCAGGAATGCCGTGGCTGGATTGGAATGGTAGCCGGCGTTGGGGCTTACCGCGGCGCCGGAAATCGTCATGGGCGTCGCCAGCGCCATCCATCCCCGTGGCCCCCACATCGGCTTGCTGACGTATTGGTCGGTGGCCTGGTAGGCATGCAGCACGCCGCCGCCTTCGCGCATCTCATAGCCGCAATAGTTGGGCGTGAAAACGAAGGAGCCGGCCTTGCGCTCCTGCCACGCCAGGTTGTCGCCGCTGGTCATGTTGAGCGCGGCATTGATGATGTGATACGGGCGTTGCGCCTGTGCCTTTCCACTCTCCGGTTGCGGGCACGACAGCGCCGCGAGCCCAGGGGAATCCGTGGGATCGAAGCCGGTGAAAGCATGGGGACTGCGTTTGGCGTTGCTGGCTCCGAGATAGCAGCGCGCAAGGCGGTTGCGGTAAAACATGTGGAACGAGAACACGTTCACGTCGACCCGCCACCCGAACAGCAGCGCGACCATCAGGCAGCCGGCGAAGATGCCGGCAAGCAGCCCCGGATCGCCCACGCTCTTGTCGAGGGCGGCGGGGTAAACATTCGCCCAATAACCCGCGAAGTGGCAACGCTCCCAAATCGTGCAGCTCAGGGGCGGCCCGTCCGCCGCCGCATTGAGCATGGCGTGGGTGCCGTACGCCGCCGCGAGCAGGGCGCCGGCGACAAAGACGTAGGGCGCGATGCGGGCGAGCAGTTCCATCCAGCGCTTGTTGTCATGCGTGCCAGTGGACGGGCTTTTGGCCGCCAGCAGGCCGGAGACGGTCGCCGCCAGCCACGCCGCCCCGAATTCGGCGATCCATTCGCGCAGCCAGATCACCAGCATCGGCCCATACACCGCGGCTGCGAACACCAGTCCCCAAATGGCGCCGACGCGCATCACCAGCGCCCCCAGCCGGCTCCACCACTCGCGCGTCTCTTCGCTGTACTTGCGGCCCATCAGCCCGATGTGCAGGACGACCCCCAGCGACAGCGCGAACAGCACCAGCAAGGTGCCCATTCCGACCACGTGCCACACGGCCATGTGCGGGTTGGACAACTGCCACTTGGCGAACAGCCAGGCGAGGGCAAAAAACAGCGCGCCACCGCAGGCGCCTGCCAGTGGTGCGGTGAGCAGTGCGGCCCCCCAGTGGAACGGCTCTTCGCCAGGGCCGGACGCCGCGCCGGCGCCGCCCTTCCCTGCCGACACCATGGCCGCGATCGCCCAGGGCGCCGCGTATCCAAGCGCCCCAAGCCCCACCGCCAGCGCAAACATGCGGAGCAACTGCGCACTCTCCTCCTGGCTATGTGCCCGCGCAAATTGCGCAGTCTTCAACGCCGGGACAAGCTGTTCCAGTCCCCAGGCCCAAAGACCAAGCGCCGCGGACAGGGCCGCGAACACCAGCGGCAGCACGACGATCCCGGCGATCCAGCGTCCCTGTGTGTACCACGGCCATTTTCCCCCTTGGCGCAATTTTCCGAACGTGAGGTTCTTGCCTGCCCATGCGCCGCTCCACAGGAACAGAACGTAAGCAGCGCCAAAATAAAGTTGGGTCGAAAACGGGAGGGCGGCCTTCGCTGCACCCCACACGATCAGGCGCGGCAGCAACAGCACGGCGCCCAGCACGCCGGCCAGGATCAACAGGTTGAGGAAAAGGTTACGCAAATAGGTGGCAATGCCGGTCAGCGTATCGGCGCTCAGCAGCCCCAGCTTGGGCGTGAGATAGTTGGCGTACTGGCGCAGATGCTGCACCTGCGGGGCCTCGGCGTGATCCCCCGATTCCGCCGGGCGCGGGCCGAGTTCCTCTTCGACTCCCCGAACACCGCCTCGCTCGCGGTGTATCCATGCCGAGAGCCAACTGCCGGCATAGCCGCCGCCGGAGACGGTGGAGAGATAGTCGAAGCGGCGCAACAGCTTCATTTCGGCCAGCGCCTGCAATACCCCAAGGCCGAACGTGGCGCTGCGGATCCCGCCCCCCGACAGGGCCAGGCCCATGAGCCCCGCTTGCTGTGCCTCGGATATCGGGTCCGGCGCTGCACCGGCCACGGCGCAGCCCAATCCCACTTCATCGCGCCCGGCTGCGATCATCAGCAACTCGTCGCGCAGTATGTCTTCGAAGCTGAGCGAAGCCGCCTCGTCAATTGCCGCGATCGTCTCTTTCGCGTCGGCGCCGCTTGCGCCAGTCTTGGTCTCATCCATGGTTATGTCCCCTTTTTTTGCGGCGCCATACTCTTCCGTCATGGCGTCCTCCCCAATACTATGTTAGGCCGCCGGCCGCGAATTGCAAAGGCTGCGAGGCTGTTAGAATAGGCGCATGGAGGAAGAGATGTCGCTTTGTTTTTGCGGCTCCGGCACAACATTCGAGCGCTGCTGCGGGCGCTACTTGAGCGGGGAGCAGAACGCCCCCACCGCGCAGGCGCTCATGCGCTCGCGCTACGCGGCCTACGTTCGCGGCGACATGGCATACCTCGAACGCAGTTGGGATCCTGCCACGCGGCCGGCGTCGCTGGGCTCCTCCGCGGATGGCCCGGAATGGCTGGGGCTGGAGATATTAGCCACGCACGGAGGCGCGCCGGACGACAGCGAGGGGACGGTGGAATTCGTCGCGCGCTACCGCGACCACGGCGTCGAGGGGCAGATGCACGAGGTAAGCCGCTTCCGCCGGGAGAACGGGGTCTGGCTCTATGTGGACGGGCGCGTCAGCGACGGCGCGAACGCCCGCGCTACGCTTAAGGTTGGCCGCAACGACCCGTGCCCCTGCGGCAGCGGCAAGAAATTCAAGAAATGCTGCGGCGCCTGACCCGAATGGTGCCGCGCAAACCAACAGCGAGGTTATGGCATGGATTCCACCACTAACGTGCCGGAGACGTACACGGGCGCCTGGCAGCGCCTGGGGGAAGAGCCGGACGCGCCCCAGGCCTACTGGCTGCAGACGCACCGGCTGCACGCCAGCATCCTGGTGCCGGCCGGGCGTCCCGATTTTTCCGGCGCGTCCTCGCTGGCCGATCTGGGCATGGACGAACTGCTCTGGCTTGCCGACCAGCAAGGCGTGGCCGGCGCCTGCATCGTCGAGGGCGACACGCTGCACCGGCGCAGGCAGGTCGATTTCCAGACAGCGCGCGGCAAGCCTTTCGTGCGTCGCATGCGCCGGGAAGGGGAGCTTTTGCTGGAGGAGACCGTGGCCGGCACGGAACAGGTGACTTGGCGCAAAATCAGTCCGCCCGACGCGGAACTCATTGCCTTGCGCTTTCAGGACGAAGGCGCGGCAGCCGGAGACCAGCACAAGGGGTATTTGCTGATTGTGGGCGAGCACTTCCTGTACCTGCGCGACCGCGCCGGCTTCGCGCCGCAGGCCGAGTCGCTGCGCGTGCTCGCCGAATGCAAGGACTACGAGCGCGAGACGCTGATGGAACTGCTCGACTTCGAGATTTCCTTCGGCCTGCGCACGGGCGGCAGCCAGCCCTGGGAGATCACGCTATCCACCCTGCCCTTCCGCGAAGGCAAGCCACTGTTGGCGCCCGCCGCCTTCGAGGCCATCGTGCAGAACGCCGGCCGCCTGCCGCAGCGGGTCAACCGCAACGGCAAGGTGTGGCTGCGGCGCTGGTCGCTGGACGAGTGGACGCGTTTCGTCTAGGCCGCGCTACTCCGCAAAAGCTGCATCCACCGCATCATCCACCTTTTCCAGCCACACGAACTTCAACTTCTCCTGCGCCGCCGCGGGGATGTCTTCCAGGTCCTTTTTGTTGCGCGCCGGCAGGAGCACGGTGGTGATGCCGGCGCGGGCTGCGGCGATGGTCTTTTCCTTGATCCCACCCACCGGCAGCACCAGGCCGCGCAGGCTGATTTCGCCGGTCATGGCGGTGTCGGCCCGCACCGTCCGGCCCGTCAGCAGGGAAACCAGGGCGATGTACATGGCCACGCCTGCGCTGGGGCCGTCCTTGGGAATGGCGCCGGCGGGGACGTGGATGTGGATGTCGCTCTTTTCGAACAGGTCGGGCCGAAGGTTAAGCGACTCGATACGCGATTTCACCAGGCTCAGCCCGGCCTGCGCGCTCTCCTTCATGACGTCGCCGAGTTGCCCGGTGAGGATCAGCTTGCCGTTGCCCGGGACGCGGCTGGCCTCGATGAACAGGATGTCGCCGCCCACCGGGGTCCAGGCCAGGCCGGTGGCCACTCCAGGCATGCTCACGCGCATCGCCACCTCGCTCTCGAAGCGCTTCGCCCCGAGGATTTCGTGCAGGCTTTCGGCCTCGATGCCGATGCGCTCCGCGCTGCCCTCGGCGATCTTCATGGCGACGTAGCGGAAGGTGCGTCCAATCTCGCGCTCCAGATTGCGGCAGCCGGCTTCGCGCGTGTAGTCGCGCACGATGGCCGCCAGCGCGGCGGTGGCGATGTGGCACTGGTCGGGTCGGAGCCCGTTGGCTTCGAGCTGGCGCTTGACCAGGTAGCGCAGCGCAATCTGCACTTTCTCGTCCTCGGTGTAGCCGGGCAGGTCGATGACTTCCATGCGGTCGCGCAACGGCCCGGGGATGGTGTCGAGCACGTTGGCGGTGGCGATGAACATCACCCGTGAAAGGTCGAAGGGCACGGCGAGATAGGTGTCGCGGAAGGTGGAGTTCTGCTCCGGATCGAGCACCTCCAGCAGCGCCGCCGACGGGTCGCCGTGGAAGCTGGCGCTGAGCTTGTCGGCCTCGTCCAGCATGAATACCGGGTTGCGCGTGCCTGCCTTGCGCACGGCCTGGATGATGTTGCCCGGCAGCGCGCCGACGTAGGTGCGGCGGTGGCCGCGGATCTCCGCCTCGTCATGCACGCCGCCCAGGGCGATGCGGATGAACTTGCGGCCCGTGGCGCGCGCGATGGAACGCCCGAGCGAGGTCTTGCCCACGCCCGGCGGCCCGACGAAGCACAGGATGGGGCTCTTGCCCTCGGGGTTGAGCTTGCGCACCGCGAGGTATTCCAGGATGCGCTTCTTGATCCGCTCCAGGCCGTAGTGGTCCTCGTCCAGAATGCGCCGCGCCTCGCCGATGTCGATGCGCTCCTCGTCCAGCACCGACCACGGCAGCGCGGTGAGCCATTCCAGATAGCTGCGGATCATGGAATATTCCATCGCCGCCTCCGGCATGCGCTCCAGCCGGGAGAGCTCGCGCTTGGCGGCCTCTTCCGCGTCCGGCGGCATTTTGGCATCGGCGATGGCCTTGGTCAGCTCCTCCATCTCCACCGTGCGCGCATCGGTTTCGCCCAGCTCGCGCTGGATCGCCTTGAGCTGCTCGCGCAGCACGTACTCGCGCTGGCGCTTGTCGATGGCCGCCTTGGTCTGCTGGTCGATTTCCTGCGACAGCCGCAGCACGGCGAGGCGGTGCGCGAGCAGTTCGGAAACCTTGTCGAGGCGTTTCTCGACGTCGAAGGTTTCCAGCACCGCTTGTTTCTCGGCAGGCTTGAAATCGGAAAAGCCTGCGATCATGTCGGCCAGCGCCGCCCCCGAGGTGATCGCCTCGACCGCCGCGGCGAGTTCCGCCGGCGCTTGGGGCATCAGCTCCATGGCTTCGGCCGCCTCGCGCTTGAGATGGTGCACGCGGGCCTCCACCGCCTCGCTTTGGGCTTCCTGCTCCACGATGCGCTCCACGCGCGCGGCAAAGTAAGGGAAGCCTTCGAGAAACTCGACCACGCGGAAGCGCTGCTGGCCTTGGCAGATGACGTGGTGGGTGCCGTCCGGGGCAGTGACGTAGCGCAGGATGGACGCGGCCGTGCCGACGCGGTACAGGTCCGCCTCGGTAGGCAGATCGACCGACGCCTCGCGCTGCTGCAATACGCCGACGGGACGCTCCTGGCGAGCCGCCTCGTGCGCTGCGGCCACGGAGCGTTTGCGCCCCACGGAGAGCGGAACGACCGTGCCGGGGAAAAGCACAGTGCTGCGCACCGGAAGAATAATGATGGCATCTTCCGGCAGTGTCGGCCCTTCCTCAGCCGCCCCGGCGGAAGTGGTCGGAGTTGGTTCGTCGCGTATCGCCATGGCGCATCCCTCGTACCAATGCATAGTGCGCAGCCGGCCGCGACTGGCGGCCGTTGTCCAATTTGAGTGTAGACCATGAACGCTCGGGGAAGGGCCATCGGAATTTTTGCAGGGATGCGGGAACTTGTCGAAGATCGGGACGGTCTGATCGCTTGAATGGAACCCCCACCGTTCCCCGCCGCTCCTCCTTCGGCGGGTGGCTTTGACGACGAGTCAGGGCACTGCACCCCGGCCTTCCCCCCTTTGGCCGGGGTGCTTTTATTTTCAGCTACGCAATCAAAACGATAACGGTGCTGGCTTCGACTTCAGCCCCACCTGCACTGCTCTTCCCCCATTGGCGATCGGCCGAATTACCGAGGTCGCGGCGAGGGCGCCGTTCCTACGCTCTGTGCTTTTGTGGTGAGTGAACTGAAGCCGGCTTGAGCGGCAAGGATTTGCGAAATTGCAGGGGGATGCGCGGCTGCCAAATGCCGCAGGGGATTGCGGCACGGCATGAACCGCCGCGCCGCGCCCGGATCAATGTTTATTTTTGCTTATTTTTTGAGAAGTGGTGCGTTGATGGTATCCGCAATCAGCGCGACCAAGGCGAGCCCCATAGGCAGCCCGAAAGCGAAAATAAGTATTCCTGTATCAACCGACATCGTAGCTCCTCCAGTAAAAAGGTTAGCGTAGCCAAGCGACCACATTGCCATTATGTGCATATTAATATCCACAATTCAAGAGATAGTTTTGATCGCGATGGAGCAAGATGGCCAGTAGGCGCACGCGGCCCAGCTCAGGCGTTGGGCGCGAACATGTTAGTGAGATTCTCGATGTCTGCGCTGGTTGGCCTTTTGCCCGCAGCGGATTCCGCCGCGCGGTGCAGAATTTGCGCCGTGCGGGTGTAGCCCTTGAGCAATGCGATATCCATCGGCGTCTTGCCATCCTTGTTGCGGACCTTGAAGTTGGCGCCGTGGTGCACCAGTATCTGCACGATGTCGGCGTAGCCTTTGTCGGCGGCCATCAGGATCGGCGTTTCGCCATGCTGCTGGAAGTTGACCTGGACATTCATCGAGAGCAGCCTCTGCACCAGACCGACATCGCCGCGGCACACAGCGGTCAGCAGGTTCTGGCGCGAATGCAGCGTGTCGATGCCGGTTTTTCTCTCCAGCCCGGTGGGCAATATCTTGACCACGTAATTCATGAGAGAAAAAATGACCACGAAACCCAGTGCAACCAACATAACGGTGGGCTCCACGTTGAGTTGGTGGGCAAGTTCGCCGGGCAGGTTCGCGCCGATTGCGAGGATGGCTATCGCCATGAACACCATGAACCGCAAGTAGCGGAACAGGGCGATCACCACGGAAACGGTGAGGGTCAACAACAAGAGTCTGCGGTCAAGGAAACCGGGGACCAGGCTTTCCGGGATGTTTGCCCCGAAACTCATCAGGGACACCATCAGCAACATCGCGATTTCGCTGGTTTTTGCGGGAATACGCATAAGACCTCCTGCCACTCTGGAAAAATCTCAAATCCGGTCGGACCAGGGGCGGGACAAGGGAGCGATTGCACCGGGAGGGGCAATCGGTTGTATGGCTTGTCTGGCAATCCCGCTGTCCTAGGGCATCTTCTGCCCCTTAGACCGGTAACTTTGCGCCCCCGCCTTTCGGTCGGGTTTGCCGTTTTTCAGAACTCAGCCTGCCGCGGCCGCGCCAAAGGCGTCGAGCCGCGACTGACACCGCGATGCTAAACCCGCACGCGCAATATTTCCAGCGCAGCCGACGAGCGGCACATTCTTGGCACCGAGCGGCGTGGATGTCCAAATTGTAACTTGCCACGGTGATCGGCCAAAAGCATATTACGGGTTACGAGCAGAGACGAAATCTGCCGCTCAAAAGGGGGAGACAACATGGAAAAATACCGCTTCCGCATCCAGACGAGGCTGGGCTTCAAGGTCGACAACCTGCTTATTCACGCGCGGGACCGATCCCACGCCGAGACGAAAATCCGGCAAATGTATCTCGACTGCGCCATCGTCGACTACCAGATCCTCGACACATCGGCTGAGCGACGCCTGGTGTCCGGTAACGGTGGCGTTCCTCCTAAAACGATACGGCTGCGCATGGCGGCCGGCTCCTAGCCGGGCGCGAAAATAAAAACAAACCGTTCTTCGTTGAAGTTCACCCTGACCGTGCCGCCATGGCTTTCCCCGTAAGCCAGCCAGCCTGGCTTGCCCGTGCACTCCCTGGCATTCGGATGTCCTTCGCCGCTGGCGCCGTCAAACCAGGCGACCAGCATTACCTCCCCGACGCTCCCGATGGCCGCGAGTTCGGCCATGGCGCGGGCGAGTTCGAAATCCGCTTCCACTCCGTTGGCCGTTAGATCGATGACGTGCATACGGCGGCTCCCATTTCGTCAATCGGCGCTTTGTGTTTTTTCGAGGTCGCGCCGTAGCCTTTCCAGCTTTCGGCGAAAGGCCTCGGCATCGCCGAAATCGACGAACCGGTTGTAGTGCGAATGCGCCTGCAGAATGCGCCGGGCGTGCTTGATGGGGCAAAAGTGCCGTTCCGTCAGTGCTGCAATTTCCTTGACGTAGGAAATCAGGCCGTTGACGTACGAGCAGAAGAAACAATCCAATTTTTCGATCACGTTGAGATAGGCCAGGTTGCTGCGGTCAAATATCAGATATTCACTGCGCCGCACCTTTGCGATGCCGTACATGGGGAAGCAGGTAATCTGGTAGGCAGTCGCGCAGAGATCGAGCAACGCAAAAGGAAAAATCATGCCGTAGATGATGGGCGCCGTGACGAGTTCGCGTAGGGGAACTTGCCGGAAATGCTGGATCAGCCCGGTTTTTAGACGCCTGTGCTGAAGCAGCACATCCTCTTCGAAACGAATCTTGCGCTGCTCCAAGGTGAAACGGAACTCGGCTCTCTTCTTGCCGAGATCGTCCTCGATGGCGTCTTCCAGTTCCTTGATGGAACGCAGCAATGCGCTGATTTTATCGTTCATGCGTGAAGCCTTGGCAAATGTGAAGAACCTCGGCTTCGAAAACCTGGATCAGGCTTCCTCGTCGATGGAAGTGGCCTCGTCCAACTGCCGTTTCCAGGTTGAAGCGGCCTGTCAGCGGGATAGCGTGACCGCCTCGCATCCCGCCTCGTCGCAGCGCAGATATCCGCCGTTCTCGTACCAGTCGGTGAGCACCCAGCGTTCGCAGGCCTTGCCGTCCACGCTGTGCAGGTGTCGCGCGGGCCGGTGGGTGTGGCCGTGGATCAGGCGCGGGTAGCGGTTTTCGCGCAGCACGGCAGCCAAGGCTTCAGGGTTGACGTCCATGATCTCGGCACTCTTTTGCGCCTTCTCCTCGTCGCTTTCCCGGCGCAGCCCTTCGATGATGGTCTTGCGCTCGGCCAGGGGCTTGGCCAGGAAATCCTTTTGCCAGGCCGGACTTCTGACTTTGCCGCGGAATGCCATGTAGGCCGGGTCGTCGATGCACAGGCTGTCGCCGTGCATGAGCAGGGTCGGCATGCCGTAAAGGTCTATCAACGTCGGGTCGGGCAGCAGTGCCGCTTGAGCGGCGCGCGCGAACTCCGCACCGACCAGGAAGTCGCGGTTGCCATGCATGAAATACACGGCCACCCCTGCGGAGTGCAGCCGGCGCAGGGCGCTGGCGACCTCCGCGTGCAAGGGTTCCGCCAGGTCGTCGTCCCCCGGCCAGTATTCGAACAAGTCGCCGAGCACGTACAGCGCCTGCGCCTCGCCGGCAGCGCTTTGCAGGAAGTCGAGAAACAGCCGCGTGATGCCCGGCCGGGTGTGGCTGAGGTGCAGATCGGAGATGAACAGCGCGGGCTTCACAAGAGGCCGGCTAGACGACCTCGGCGCTTTCGATGATCACATCTTCCACCGGCACGTCGGAATGCCCGGCCTTGCTGCCGGTTTTTACCTTGCGGATTTTATCCACGACGTCCTGGCCATCGACAACCTTGCCGAACACGCAGTAGCCGAAGCCTTGTGTCGTGGGAGCCGAATAGTTGAGAAAACTGTTGTTGGCGATGTTAATGAAAAACTGGCTGCTGGCCGAGTGCGGGTCCGGCGTGCGTGCCATGGCGATGGTGTAGGCTTCGTTCTTGAGGCCGTTGGCAGCTTCGTTCTGGATCTGCGCGTTGGTGGGTTTCTGCGTCATGCCGGGCTCGAAGCCGCCGCCCTGGATCATGAAGCCGTCGATGACGCGGTGGAATATGGTGTTGTTGTACGAGCCGCTGTTCACGTACTCGAGGAAGTTTGCAACGGTGAGCGGCGCTTTTTCGGCATCCAGTTCGAGCGTGATGGTGCCGTGGTTGGTTTGGAGCTTAACCATGATGTTTCCTTTTCTTGGCGGGTTTGGTCGCTGCTGCGACAGGTAGAACCGATACGTCCTCGATCACGACCGGCTGCAGCGGCACGTCAGTGGGGAAAGGCCCGGCGGCGCCGGTGGGCACGCTGCCGATGCGTTTCAGCACGTCCATGCCCTTCACCACTTTGCCGAACACGCAGTAGCCGTAGTAATCCGGCTCGGGCTTGTGGTGGTTGAGGAACAGGTTGCGGTCGAGGTTGACGTAGAACTGCGAAGTGGCGGAATTCGGGTCGTAAGCGCGCGCCATGGCGAGCGTGCCGGCCTCGTTCTTCAGTCCGTTGGTGGCTTCGTTCGGAATCGGGTCCAGCGTGGGTTTGGCTTGCAGATCGGCCGTCAGGCCGCCCCCCTGGACCACGAAGCGGTCCACCACACGGTGAAAAACGGTGCCCTGATAGAACCCGCTCTTCACGTATTTCATGAAATTTTCCACGGTGCGCGGCGCCTTGTCCGGGTAAAGTTCGAAGGTGACGCTACCCATGTTGGTCTTCATCTCGACCAGGGGGTTGGCAGCGAGTGCGGCGGTTCCGGTCATCAGGCCGGCACACAAGATCAGAGCGCGAAATCCGTTCATGGCTGTCTCCTTGCGTTATGCCGCTACGCGGCGCCTTCGTACACGATTTTCCACTGTTTGTTTTCCAGCACCCAGTACTGGCGCTTGCGCATGCGGTTGTTCAGGTTGTTGCTTTGGTAATCCTGTTCGAAAGTGACCACCGCCATGTTGTCCTGGCCGGGATAGCGGAACATGCTGACTTGCGACAGTCCGACCTTGATCCAGGATTTTGCGGCGTTGACCTGGCGTTTCTGGCTGGCCCACGAGGCCAGGCTCTGGCCGCTGCCGTTGAAGCTCTTCGAATAGTGGCTTAGGTAGCTATCCACGTTGCGGCCTTCCCAATCGCGGCGCCATTGTTCGAACTGGCGCGCGAGCGTGTCGCGTTCCGAGCGCCAGGCCTGCGGGTCCAGCCATTCGGCCTTGTCGCTGATGATAACCGGTGTCAGACCCACCTGCAAAAGCTTGCTCAAAGCGGCCAGGTCGGGGTTGGTCAGCACCACGCAGCCGTTGCTGGCGCGCGGGGGGCGGCTGTAGGTGTCGCTCGGCGTGCCATGCAGCCAGATGCCGTGGCCCTCCCGCCCGAGACGCTTGTCCCACTCGTTGGGATAGTTAAGGGGGAAGGCTCCCGGGCCGTAGAAGTCGCTCAACTGGCTCTTCGCCAGTTCCGACGTGACGAAGTAGACGCCGACGGGTGTCTTTTGGTCCCCTTCCCTGGTCTTTTCCGCGCCGTTCTTGCCGCTGGTGATGTAGTAATCGGACACGTAGCGCGGCTCGCCCTGCTGGTTTTCGTAAAGGTAGAGGCGCGATTTCGATTTGTCGACGACGATCGCATATTTCTGCTCGGGCTGAAACTGCAGTACGTATTTCGGGATAAGCCCGGAAGGGGGTTGCTCCATGTAGCGCTGCAGCCGCGCCCGTGCCTCGTCGCGCAAGTCGGCCATATTTTCTTTGGGCGCGCCGGGCGCGTTGCCGATCGTGCTGATGGCCTGGGAACGGGCGAGCAGAAGGTCGCCCTTGATGAGGTAGGCGAGCTTGAAATTGGGCTTGAGGCGCAGCAATGCTTCGATGTCGCTCAGCGCCGTGTCCAGGCGGTTGTTGCGGATTTCCAGCAGGCTTTTGACCAGGAGTGCTTCAGGAGTGGATGGGAGATAGGGTTTTGGCAGACTATGCGGCATGCGCGGGCTGACCCGGGTGCCCATGGCGTAAGCGTAGAAGCCGATCAGCGTTAAAGCCCCCAGTCCCACGCAGATCACGATCAGTCTGAGCTTGCCCGACACCAATTTACGCCATCGCCCCGGCGTGGCGTAACGAAGCGTCGCCATCAATGGCCTACCCGCTCCTCCAGGATCAGCCATTTGTCGCCACTCTTGATCATGGACAGGGATTTCCTGGTGGTGTTGTTGATCACGTCCGAGTGGTATGCCTGGTGGAACTCCACCGTAGCGCGGGTGGGGCCTTCCTGTGTGACCTTGGGCGCCACGATTTCAACGCTGATCGACTTGGGTTTCGCCAGGCGTTCCTTGCGCGTTTTTTCCCAGACGGAGCGGCTTTCGCCGCGCGGCACCTTGAAGTCCTTGGCATAGGAAGCCAGGTAACCATGTACGTCCCGCTTGGACCATGCAGCGCCCCAGGCATTGACGGCCTGTATGATCTCGGCAGTGTCGTCCCCGCCTTCTGCGGCCTTCGGCTCAGGGGCCGCCACCGGCTTGGCTGCGGGCTGCGGCGCCGGCTTGGCGGGAGCGACGGCAACTGCGGCGACTTTGGCAGGCGCAGGCGCAGGTGCGGGCGCTGCGGGCACAGGCGCCGGCTTGGCAACGCTGGCTACGGGCTGCCGCGCCGGCTCGGCCTTGGCGGCGGCAGGAGCTTTGCCGGGACGGCCGCCCGAGAATAGTTCCTTCACCAGGGCCAGCTTGGTCTGGGCAGATGCATTGCCCTTGTCCAACTGGAGTGCCTTGTCATAGGCGATCGTCGCCATCTTGGCGTAGATGTCGCCGAGGTTTTCATGGGCGGTGGCATAGCTCGGGTGCGTGCGGATAGCCATTTCCAGCGCAGTCTTGGCTTTCTCGTACTGTCCCTGCTGGGCGTACAGCACCGCCAGGTTGTTGTAAGGCTCCGGCAATTCCGGGAAGTCCACGGTGAGGTCGTTGAAGACCCGGATTGCGTCCACCGTCTTGTTTTGCTCGGTCAGGATCAGGCCTTTGAGGAAGCGCGCCTGTGCGTCCTTGGGATGGGCGACCAGGTAATCGTTGATTCGGCTCATTGCAGGTTCGTGCTGCCCCTGCTTGAAGAGCTGGCTGATTTCCTGAATCTCGTCGGCTTTCGCGGGGAAACTGGAGGCAATCAGGAAGGCGCCGGACAGTGCGATGATGAGCGTGGCAGCGCGTAAGCGGGTCATTGTGGTATATTCCGTCGTTGAATGTTTCGATTGCGTGGATTCTAACAAGAACGGCCGCCACTCTACAAATCTTTAAACTTTTCTCTATGCCTACCTTCAAGACCCGCTTCGCGCCGAGCCCCACCGGGCTGATTCATTTTGGCAACGTGCGCACCGCGCTGTTCAACGCACTGGCCGCCGGCAAGGAGCGCGGCGTGTTTCTGTTGCGCATCGAGGACACCGACGTCGAGCGCAGCCGCGAGGAGTACACCCAGGCTTTGCAGCAAGACCTGGCATGGCTCGGACTGGACTGGCACGAAGGCGCCGACGGAGCGGGAAACGCCGGCCCTTATCGCCAGTCGCAGCGTGGTTCCATTTACGAGGAATACCTGGAGAAGTTGCGCCGCCAGGATAGGGTCTACCCCTGCTTCTGTTCCGCCGTCGAGCTTGAGGTGTCGCGCAAGGTCCAGGCTGCGGCCGGAAAACCGCCGCGCTACAGCGGCAAGTGCGCCAATCTCAAGCCGGACGAGGCCGCGAAGAAAGTGGAACAGGGCCTGCCCTACACCTTGCGCTTCCGCATGCCGAAGAGCGAAACGCTGGAGTTCGACGACCTGGTGCGCGCAACGCAAAAGTTCCCCAGCGACGACATCGGCGATTTCATCGTGCGCCGTTCCGACGGCACCTTCGCATTTTTCCTCGTCAACGCGCTGGACGACGCACTGATGCAAGTGACCCACGTGCTGCGCGGCGAAGACCATCTGACCAACACGCCGCGCCAGATCGCGCTGCTGCAGGCGCTCGGCTTGCCGGTGCCGCGCTATGGCCATATTTCCCTCATCGTCGACGAAAAGGGCGCCCCCCTGTCCAAGCGCAGCGGCAGCCTGTCGGTGCAGGAGTTGCGCGAGATGGGTTATTTCCCGCTGGCGGTGAACAACTACCTGGCGCGCCTCGGCCACAACTATGTGCGCAACGATTTTCTGAGTCTGGAAGAACTCGTCGCCGGCTTCGAAATGGCCAGCCTGGGCCGTGCCCCGGCCCGCTACGACCGCTCGCAACTCGATTTCTGGCAAGCCCAGGCGGTGCTGCATGCCGATCTCGACGCGCTGTGCGCCTGGCTGGGCGACGCGGTGAAAGAGCTGGTACCGGCCGCGGACTTGCACGATTTCGCCGCTGCGGTGCGCGACAACATCACATTCCCTCACGACGCCAGGCTTTGGGCCGAAGCGGTGTATGCCGGCGCGCTGCCCTTGTCCGACGAGGCGCGTAAGGTGTTGGAGAACGCCGCGCCGGAGTTTTTCCGCAAGGCGGCGGACCAGTTGCTGCCGGACATGGATTTCAAGGCATTCCTCGAACGCGTGAAAGCGGCTACGGGAGCGCACGGCAAGGCCCTGTTCCTGCCGCTGCGCGCCGCGCTGACGGGGCAGACGTTCGGGCCGGAAATGCCGCGGCTGTTCCCCCTCATCGGTTTCGAGCGCGCCCGCCATCGTCTCGCCGGGCACGTGCTCAGCACGGAAATCGACTAGTTCCATGCTGAAGTTCTACAACTCCCTGGCGCGCGAAAAGCAGGACTTCGTCCCGCTGGTTCCCGGCAAAGTCCGCATGTACGTGTGCGGCATGACCGTTTACGACTACTGCCACCTGGGCCACGCACGGGTGCTGGTGGTGTTCGACATGGTGAGCCGCTGGCTCAAGGCGTCCGGCCTGGACGTCACCTACGTGCGCAACATCACCGACATCGACGACAAGATCATCAAGCGCGCCGCCGAGAACAACGAGCCCATCGATGAACTGACCGGCCGCTTCATCGCCGCCATGAACGAGGATGCAGCACACCTGGGCGTGCAGAAACCCGATTTCGAGCCGCGCGCGACCGAGTTCGTGCCAGGCATGGTGGCGATGATCAACACCCTGGTGCAGAAAGGCCTGGCCTACCCCGCCCCGAACGGCGACGTGTACTACGCGGTGCACAAGTTTGAGGGCTACGGCAAGCTTTCCGGCAAATCGCTGGACGACCTGCGTGCCGGCGAGCGTGTGGAGATCGACCAGAACAAGCGCGACCCGCTGGATTTCGTTTTGTGGAAAGCCACCAAGCCGGGCGAACCGGCCTGGGACTCGCCTTGGGGCCCGGGGCGGCCGGGCTGGCACATCGAGTGCTCGGTGATGAGCGAGCACTATCTCGGCGAGCACTTCGACATCCACGGCGGCGGGCAGGACTTGCAGTTCCCCCACCACGAAAACGAGATCGCCCAGTCCGAGGGCGCGCACAGCCATCCCTTCGTCAACTACTGGCTGCACAACGGCTTCGTGCGGGTGGACAACGAGAAGATGTCCAAGTCGCTGGGCAACTTCTTCACCATCCGCGAAGTGCTGCGCCAATACAACCCCGAGGTGGTGCGCTTCTTCATCCTGCGCGCCCACTACCGCAGCCCGCTCAACTATTCCGACCAGCACCTGGACGACGCCAAGCTCGGCCTGACTCGGCTCTACACCGCGCTACGCGGCCTCAAAGCGCAGCCGCAGCCCGTCGACTGGAGCAACGCTTATGCCGCGCGTTTCCGCGCATCCATGGACGACGACTTCAACACGCCGGAAGCGTTCGCCGCGCTGTTCGACCTCGCGAACGAAGTCAACAAGTCCAAATCCGCCGCCGATGCCGGCCTGCTCAAGGCGTTGGCCGGGGTACTGGGGCTGCTGGAGCGCGACCCCGAGCTGTTCCTGCAGGGTGCCGCGGAGCCTTCCGGCGGCTACGATGCGGCCAGGATAGACCTGCTCATCGCCGACCGAGCCGCGGCGCGCAAGGCCCGCAACTTCGCCGAATCCGACCGCATCCGCGACGAGTTACTCGCCGCCGGCGTCATCCTGGAAGACTCCCCCCAAGGCACGACCTGGCGCCGGGCGTAACGCGCAGCCATGTAGGGCGTCAAAGCTGCGCGCATTGCGCCGAACGATTGCTGCACATCCGGCGCATTACGGCTTTCGCCTAATGCGCCCTACACTACCCCTCTTCACCGATGTTGTTGGCCCACAGCATCGCCTCCACGCCGGCGCGGGTGACGTCGCCCATGGCCAGGGCAGGCTCCTGTGCCAGCACGGCGGCCATGCCTTCGAGGTCGTTGGCTTCCTGTTTTTCCGCCAGCAGCAGCAATAGTCCGATCGGGCCTTCGCGTGCCAGCAGCGCCTGCTGCACGTCTTCGGCCAGGTTGAGCTGCTGGACGATGTCCTGCATCGGCATGCCCAGCATGGTGTCGAGCAGGGACATGATGCCGGCGGTGAAGGCGCGATCCTGGTAGTCGCGGTCGCGCGGGTGGGTGACGTGGGCAAGCAGTTCGGCCATTTTGCCGCGGGTGGCGGCGAGCTGCATCAGCGGCGTGGGGAATTCGGCATCGCTGGCGTCCGCTGTGAACAGCAGCAATTGCAGCCAGCGCTGCAACTGGCGCCGGCCGAGCACGACGATGGCCTGGCTGAGCGAATTGATTTTGTGGGACAACCCGGTCGCCACCGAATTGACCAGCCGCATCAGGTTGTAGGACAGGGTTGGATTGTGCTTGAACGCGCGTTCTATGTCGTGGGTCTCGGCATCGCTCAGGATCAGCCCGAGCAGCTTGAGCAGGGCCAGCTTGGACGGGTCGCTGCGCTTGCCGGTGAGCACCACCGGCTTGGCGAAGTAGTAGCCCTGGAACAAATGGAAGCCAAGCTGGCGGCAGCGCTCCGCCTGCTCCGCGCTGTCCACCTTCTCCGCCAGTAGTTGCACCGGCCAGGCTTTAAGCTGCCGCACCAGTTGCTCCAGGGCGGGGACGTCCAGTTGCAGCAGGTCGATCTTGACCACCTCCACCACTTCCAGCAGCGGCTCGTAGACCGGGTCGTAGCCGACGAAATCGTCCAGCGCCAGGGAGAAGCCCATGGCCTTGAGGTCGCGGCAGCGGGCGACGATGTCGTCGGTGATCTCGATCGTTTCCAGCAGTTCCAGCACCACCTGTTCCTGCGGCAGCAGTTCGAGCATGTCGCTCATGAGCAGGTTGGCGCTAACGTTGATGAAGCCGCGGTATTTGCCGAGCACCGCATGCAGGCCGAGATCGCTGAAGGAGCGGGTGATGACGGTGGCAGTGGCTTGCAGGTCGTCGCTGACGTCGGCGCCGCCGCTCCGGCCGGAGCGGAACAGCAGCTCGAAGGCCGCGAGGTTCTGGCTGCGGTCGAGTATCGGCTGGCGGCCGATGAAGATTTCGCGGTCCTCGCTGGACATGGCTGGTGCAAGCTCCCGGCTGTGTGATGCGCGCTTCACAGCCTAATGCAGAAGCAGGTGTCTTGTCACGCCAGCGTGCCCGGTGCGGCAAGGGCTGGCTGTGCGCGTTGTCGCAGATTAATTTTTCTTGAAACCGTATACGCCGCTTTCGGAAATGCATCTGCGCGATGTATGCTGCTGCACGATAGCCCCGGTGGGCTATATTCAACCCGGATTATCCATCAGAGCCGAAACACCACTGTGGGAGCGGCGCCCTCGCCGCGATTTGCGGCCGCATTCGCGCCGGGGGCGGCGCTCCTACATGCACGAGCATTCCAATGGACAATCTGGGTTCAACAACAGTGGAGGCGCTATGCAACGTCGAATTCTGATCGTGGAGGATGATCCCGACATCGCCCGCCTGGTCGAGTTTCATTTGCGCGATCTGGGCTGTTCGGTCGTGGTCGAGCGCAGCGGGACTCTTGGCCTGGCGCGCGCCGAGGCCGAGTCGTTCGACATGGTCATCCTCGACCTGATGCTGCCTGGTGTCGGCGGGCTGGACATTTGCCGGCAGTTGCGCGGCAAGCCCGGCTACGTGCCCATCATGATGCTCACGGCCCGCTCCTCCGAACTGGACCGCGTGCTCGGCCTCGAAATCGGCGCCGACGACTACCTCACCAAGCCGTTCAGCGTGATGGAGCTGGTGGCGCGGGTCAAGGCGATTTTCCGCCGTCTCGAAGCGGCTGCCGCCAAGGTGCCCGCGCTCGACACGATCCGCTCCGGGGCGCTCAGCATCGACATGGCAAGCCACGAGGTGGTGGTCGGGGGAAGGCAGGTCGCGCTGACGGCGAAGGAATTCGAACTGCTGTCGTTCTTCGCGCAGAATCCGGGGCGCGTTTTCACCCGCGCCCAGTTGCTGGACAAGGTGTGGGGCTACGGGCACGACGGCTACGAACACACCGTCAACTCCCACATCAACCGGCTGCGCACCAAGATCGAAGCCAATCCCGCCAAGCCGCAACACGTCCTGACCGTGTGGAGCGTGGGCTACAAATTCCACGACGGCAACGCAGCGGGGCAATGACCGTGCTGCGCACCTTGTACGGCAAGCTAGCGGCCGCGCTGCTGCTGCTGTTTTGCCTGGTCGGGCTGGTCTTTTTGATGCTGACCCGCTACTCCGCAGAGCTTTACCAGCAGGAAGTCAGCCAGGAGCTCAACCGCGATCTGGCGCAGCACATCGTGGCGGAGAAGCTGCTGCTGCAAGACGGGCGTGTGAACCAGGCGGCGCTGGACGAGGTTTTTCACATGCTGATGGTGATCAACCCCAGCATCGAACTCTACCTGGTCGACCTGGAGGGCCGCATCCTGGCGTTTTCGGCACCCCCCGGCAAGGTCAAGCGCAGCGACATCGACCTGCGGCCGGTGCAGGCGATGCTGCAAGGCAAGGCGCAGTTGCCGCTGCTGGGCGACGATCCGCGCGAGCCCGCACAGCGCAAGATATTTTCCGCCGCGCCGGTTGCCGGCGCGCAGGGCGTAGAGGGCTATCTTTACGTGATCCTGGCCAGCCAGGAATATGCCGGCGTTGCCCAGGCGTTGCAGGGCAGCTATGCGTTGCGCAGCAGCGCGTGGATCGTCGCCAGCGCGCTGTTGTTTGCCTTCGTCGCCGGATTGCTGCTGTTCGCGCTGCTGACGCGGCGGCTGCGCAGGCTGACCGCGGCTGTCGGCCAATGGGAGCACGGCGGACTCGGCAGCGACCCGGCACTCGTTCCGGCCGGTTCCGGCAAAGGCGGCGACGAAATCGACAGCCTTGCCGCCACCTTCAACCAGATGGCCGAGCGCATCGCGCAGCAGTTGCAGGCATTGAAGCAGACGGACGCCCTGCGGCGGGAACTGGTGGCCAACGTTTCCCACGATCTGCGCACGCCGCTCACATCCCTGCAGGGGTACCTGGAAACCCTGCTGCTCAAGGAACACGACCTGAGCGCCGAGGAACGCAGGAAATACCTCGAAACCGCCGTCAAGCAAAGCCAGCGCCTCGGCAAACTGGTGGGCGACCTGTTCGAGCTGGCCAAGCTCGAATGCCGCGAAGTGCAGCCCGAGCCCGAGCCTTTCTCGTTGGGCGAACTGGTCCAGGATGCCGTGCAGAAGCTCGATCTCGTGGCGCAGAAACGCGGCGTCCGCCTGAGCGCCAGCGTGAGCCCCGACGTGCCTTTCGTGAACGCGGACATCGGCATGATCGAACGGGTGCTGGTGAACCTGGTCGACAACGCCCTGCGCTTTACCCCGGCGGGCGGCAGCGTATCGCTGTCTTTGGCCGAGGAGCCGGGCCGGGTGGTGGTCCGCGTCGCGGACACCGGATGCGGCATTGCATCCGACGAGCTGCCCCAGCTATTCAACCATGCCTACCGGCTAACCAAGGTTTCGCGCCACCACCCGGAATCGACCGGGCTGGGACTGGCCATTGCCAAGCGCATCCTGGAACTGCACGGCGGCACCATCCATGTGGAAAGCCGGTTGAACGCCGGCGCCACCTTCAGCTTCTCGTTGCCGAAATTCGCAGGTACGGCGGCCGTCCCGGCCTCGTGATAAAAATGTGATTCTTTCGTGATGCCCCTGTGAGTTGTCCCTGCCATGCTGGGTATGGGCGGAACAAGCAGCCAAAGCTGCGGCCGCCCATCGATGTTCATCCAGCAACCACCAGGAGGCAACATGAAAGCACCTATCATCTCGACCCTAGCGGCGGCCATCGCCGCAAGCACAATCTTTGCCGCACCTGCGGTCCAAGCAGACGACAACCACGGCATGCGCCACTACGCCATCACCATCACTAACCTTACACGCGGACAAATCATAGCGCCCCCCGCGGTGGTTGCACACAACGAAGACTACAGCATGTTCATGCTGGGCAGCCCGGCCAGCCCGGAACTCGCGCAATTGGCGGAAGCGGGCAACGGCCCCCTCGTGCTGAGCGCGGCGTCCGCATTGCCATCGGTTTACGCCACGGCAATCGGCAGCGGCGGGATACTGCCTGGCGCTTCCCAGACCATCGAAATCGCGACCACGGAACGCTTTTCCGAAATTTCCGTGGGCGCAATGTTGGCCACGAGCAATGACGGATTCATGGCCGTGAGCGGAGTCCACGCGCCGCGCCGCGGCGAAGTGACGGTCGATGCGGTGGGCTACGATGCCGGCAGCGAAGCCAACTCGGATAGCTGCGCTTTCATTCCCGGCCCGCCGTGCGGCGACACCAGCCACAACCCCGCCCCTTCGGAAGGCTATGTTCACGTGCATGCCGGCATGCATGGCATGAGCGTTGGCGCATACAACCCGTCTCAACTCGACTGGCGCAACCCGGTCGCGCAGGTTCAGATCAAGCGCATGGATTAACCTTTTGCCGGCCGGGGATGGTCCCGGCCGGCTCTTGAGGCCAGCCTGCTGGCCGAGCGGTCTTCTTTCGCGCAAATGCTCCGGTCTTTGAGCGCGCCCCATTTTTTTCAGTCTTCCTGGAATATTTCCCCCTCGCCAGGTGTTTACACCAGAAGCAAGGCAACTTCCCGTGGCCATGGTCGGGCGCGGCTTTTCTACGCTGGTCTAATTAACGATAGAGGATAGGCATGAACCATCGACAGATTCGAACAACATTGAACATCGCGGCGATGCTGCTCGCCGCCGTCGCCAACATCGCCGCTGCCGACGTTTCCGACATCGGCCCATTGCCCCCGGTGCCGGCCAATCCGGACAACGCGCCGACAGTTGCGCGCATGGCGCTGGGGCAGGCATTGTTTTTCGACAACCGCATCTCGGGCAGCGGCAGCATGAATTGTTCGAGCTGCCATCTGCCCGATTTCGGCTGGACCCTGCCGTCGGAATTTTCGCTCGCCAACGAGGGTTTCGTGGAGCGCCGCAATCCGCCGACCCTGATCAACGTGGGCTACAACAAGGCGCTCATCTGGGACGGGCGCGCGCCGAATCTGGAAAAACAGGCCATAGGGTCCACCACCAACCCGGTGCACAAGGGCCAGAACATGGACAAGTTGATGAAGATACTCAACGACGATCCCAGGATCGTGGACATGTTTCAGGCCGCGTACGGCGGCAAGCCCAACCCCGACGATTTCGGCCGCGCGCTCGGCGTGTGGCAGCGCCATTTCCTGGTGACTGCGGACAGCGACTTCGATCGCTACATGGAGGGCAACATGCTGGCGCTGAACGCATCGGCGCTGCGCGGAATGGAGATCTTCAAAGGCAAGGGCGGCTGCATCGCCTGCCACAACGGCCCCAACTTCAGCGACTCCGGCTTTCACAACACCGGCTTGAAGCGCAATGCAGCGTTCGACAAACCCGAGTTCCGCAAGATCCTCACCTTCGACGCCAAACGCATGAAGGACGCCGACTGGGAACACGCCAGCGACGACGGCGGGCGCTATCTGGTAACGCACGACAAGGCCGACTGGAAGAAATTCAAGACGCCGACGCTGCGCAATCTGGCGGATACCGCGCCGTACATGCACGACGGCCGCTATGCGACGCTGGATGCGGTCATCGACCACTACGACCGCGGCGGCGACAAAACCGAAAACCAGGACGCGCGGATCAGGCCGCTCGGCCTCGGCGCCCAGGAAAAGGCGGACCTGAAGTCATTCCTGATGTCGTTGTGGGGAGCGCTGCCGAAGGTGGCGACGGCGCCTTGACGTGAAACCCGGGCAGCGCGGCAGCCGGCTAGACGGCCAGGTCTACCTGCTGCACGCTGCCGACCGAACCGTCTTTCTTGACGTAAATGCCGGAAGACCGCATTTGCCAGTCCAGGCTGTTTTGGCCGTTCTTGAGGTTAAAGGGGGGCGGGATTGGCAAAGGTTCCTGCGCGATTACGGCTTTGGCCCAAACAGTTTCTTGAATACGGTATGTTTGACCTCTTGCCAGGTGCGCGGCAGGTCGTCGTTGTTTTCGAGCGCAGTGAAGATTTCTCGCACAAGCTCATTAGGGATGGCCTTCGCGCTGAGCATCTTCTTCAGCAGGTCGTGGCCGTGCCAGATGGCGATGTCGAAATCATCGGCGAGTTTGTGCATGCCGAGGTCGTCAGTTACGACGATGGCTGGCCGAACCTGACCGAAGGCCAGAATGAAACAATCCGTCGGCGAAGGTGGTGAACGGCCTTGGGTGGTGTAACCAAGCGGGTCGGCCAGCACATGCGCGCGCAGCACGCTGGCGGCAGCTTCGATTTGCGTCCGCTCTTCCTTGCCGAGGCGAACTTGCTTGGCCATCCGCTCGTCGTTCAGGGCTGCATCCGAGAACCAGGGATAGAGGAATTGAAGTCGAGGACTTTTGAAAACTTCATCTTCGACTTGTTTCAACACGGCAAGAACGTATTGCTTTTGTCCGAATTCAACCCCCAGCAGGGGGCGGATACGCTTGGCCAACCGCAGGTAGGCGTTGGTATCAAGCAGCACCAGGATCAATGGCGAAGTTCCTCATGGAGCGCCAAGGCATCCTGCAATGGGGTATCCAGCACTTGCTGGACATAAGACGCGCCAGTGCCGTTATCGTGAATCATGCGTTTCAGCGCGTGGAAGAAGCCGGTCTGGAAGGTTTTTTCACAGGCGGCAATATAACGCTGGGGCGAAGGTGGCATCGGGTCGAACATGGCTTCGCTGATTAGTGGGCCGCGAAGGCTGTTGCGCAGTATGTGAATGCTTCTATCCTCGATAGGCAGCGGTGTTGCATGCGTTGCTTTGGCATACCGTTGAATTTGTTGAAAAACGGTATTCAGCGAAATCATGTGCGCACCTGCCTGTTTCAGCAGTACTTCAATTGCGCTGTCGGAATTTGGTTGCTGGATGGCGGCGCGATAGGCCTGCTCGGCGCAGGCCTTGGGATACAGCAGCGCGCCCGCAAAGGCATCGGCGAAGTCTTCACCTTCGTTGGTACCCGAGAGGTCTGGAGTGAATACGTGAGCCAGTTCATGTGCCATCCAGAACTTGAAGTCTTCCAGCCGGGTATCGAGGTTGAGGTAAATGAAAGTGACGTCTTCCTGTGGCAAGCGGATATGGAGCGCATTTTCATGGTTGCCCTTGTTGCCCCAGAGTACGGGCACCAGGATGGCACCGCATTCCTTGAATTCGCCGATCAGGTGTTCGTAGCCGAGCACGGCCTGTTCGCCGATACCCAATCGGCCACGGGTTTGCGATGCAGCGATTTGAAGCTTGTCATAGTCGGTCGATGGGGATGTAATCAGCGTGCGCAATGCCTGCAACTCCGGCAGATGTGCAACCAGTGGCTTGAGCAACATGCCCATGCCTTCAGCCTTGGCGATGTGTGCATCGGTCGTTTTGGCGTTTGCCTTCTTGCGGTAAGCGATGACGGGACGGCCTGGGGCACTCGTTTGCACGAGTTGGTCGAATGTCAATCCGAGGGTGGTTGCGAGCTTGAGAAGTGATGCCGGACGGGGGAAATCTTTCCCCTTTAACCAGTTGGTGACCGCTTGGGACGAAATCCCAACCGCGTCCGCCAACTGTTTCTGTGTAATCCCGCGTTCTGCGAGAACACTCTGAATCGCAGTGGAATTCAGTAGTTTTTCCATAAGGCAGCGATTATAACCACTGCAAACAAAAAATCAAGTTTAATCAAGTTTTGCATTCGTTGATCCCAAAACAATGAAACGTCTCGTCTCACGAAATAAGCTTGACTCTATCCCCCCGAGCGCAACATCCCCGGCGCCCACGCCACGCTGAAACCGTTGATTTCGCCTGCGACAACGGCAACATCGCAGCGTTTCCGGCCATTAAGGCGTTGTTTACGGCCTATGGGTTGACAGCGGCTGCCGGCAGAAAATATTGAAGCGCTAAAGCTATGCCTTGGCACCCATTGCCAGTGCCCGGTTCCGGCTCTCGGCGGCAGCATGGGCGGCGCGTTCCCGGTCCGGTTCCGCGGCGACCCAGCCCTGCAGATGTTCCAGCGCGATGTCGGTGAGCGCTGCCATCCAGTCCGGGCGTTCGTTGAGCGCGGGGATGTAGTGGAATTCCTTGCCGCCGGCGTTGAGGAAGCTGGCTTTGACTTCCATGGCAATTTCTTCCAGCGTTTCCAGGCAGTCCGCGACGAAGCCTGGGCACACCACGTCCACCCGCTTGGTGCCGGCTTTTCCCAGCGCTTCCAGCGTGGCCGCGGTGTAGGGCTGCAACCATTCCGCGCGGCCGAAGCGCGACTGGAAGCACAACTCGTACTGTTTCCTGTCCAGGCCCAGCGCCTCGGCCAATAGTCTGCCGGTTTTCTGGCATTCGCAATGGTAGGGGTCGCCCTTGTCCAGGGAAAAACGCGGTACGCCGTGGAAGCTCATCACCAGCTTGTCGGGGCGGCCGTTCTGCTGCCAGTAATCGCGCACGTTCTGCGCCAGCGCCGCGATGTAGCCGGGGTGGTCGTGATAGTGCCTGACGGTGCGGATGGCGGGCATGTTGCGCATGCCGGCGAGCGCCTGGAACACCGCGTCGAACGCGGTGGCGGTGCTGCTGGCGGCGTATTGCGGGTAGAGCGGCAGCACCAGGATGCGGTCGCAGCCTTGCTCTTTGAGCTTGGCAAGGACGCTGGCCACCGATGGATTGCCGTAGCGCATGGCGTATTCGACGACCACCCCGGATTTCACCCGCTCGCCCAGGCTGCCCTTGAGCAGTTTCGCCTGGCGCTCGGTATGGAACTGCAGCGGCGAGCCTTCGCTGGTCCATATCTGCGCGTATTTCTCGGCGGATTTTTTGGGGCGGGTGTTGAGGATGATGCCGTTGAGGATCAGCCACCACACCGCCCGCGGAATCTCCACCACGCGCGGGTCGGACAGGAACTCCTTGAGATAGGGCCGCAACGCCTGCCCGGTGGGCGCATCCGGGGTGCCGAGGTTGATCAGGAGGATGCCGGTTTTGGCGAGCGTGCCGTGCTGGTACGCGGGTTCAGGCAGGTAACTCATTCAATTCCTAGTTCTGAGTCCTGAGCGCCGAGTGCTGACCACCCCTCGGCACTCAGCACTCGGCACTCAGGACTGGATTTAATGATGCGAGAGCGCGCTGGAAAGCAGCTTGGCGGTGATGTCCACGATGGGGATGACGCGTTCGTAAGCCATGCGCGTGGGGCCGATCACGCCGACGGTACCGACGATTTCCCCGTCCACTTCGTAGGGTGCGGTGACCACGCTGCATTCGTCCAGCGGCACCAGGCCGGATTCGCCGCCGATGAAGATTTGCACCCCCTCGGCGCGCTGGCTGCGGTCCAGCAGTTGCAGCAAACTGGTCTTCTGCTCGAACACGTCGAACAGCTTGCGCAGGCTGGCCATGTTCTGGGAGAGCTCCTGCACGTTGAGCAGGTTGCGCTCGCCGGAGATGACATAGGCCTCGCGCTTTTCGCTAAAAGCCTGGGTGCCGGCTTCCAGCGCCGCGCTCATCAGGGCGTTCATGTCGCGGTGAACTTCCGTCAGCTCCGCCTCGATCTTTTTCCTCACCTCGTCGAAAGTGCAGCCGGCGTAGTTCTGGTTGAAAAAGTTGCTGGCCTGGGTGAGTTCGGAAGCCGAGTAGGCCTTGTCGGTAAGGAGGATGCGATTTTGCACCTCGCCGCTGCCGGTGACGATGATGAGCAGGATGCGCTTGTCGGACAGTTGCAGGAATTCCAGGTGGCGGAACGACTGGCTGCGCCGTTTCGGCGTCATGACGATGCCGGCGAAGCGGGTCAGGTCGGACAATAGATGCGATGCCGAGGACACCAGGTTCTGCGGGTCGTTGGGGTGCAGCAGGTTTTCCAGGTGGTGCACTTCCAGTTCGGCCAGCGGCTTGATGGTGAGCAGCGTGTCCACGAAAAAGCGGTAGCCGCGCGGCGTCGGAATCCGGCCTGCGGAGGTGTGCGGGCTGGCGATGTAGCCGATGTCTTCGAGATCGGCCATGACGTTGCGGATGGTGGCCGGGCTCAAGTCCAGGCCGGAATATTTGGACAGCGTGCGCGAACCGACCGGCTGGCCGTCGACGACGTAGCGTTCGACCAGGGTCTTGAGCAATATTTGTGCGCGTTCGTTAAGCATGCGTCGGGTTACCAAGCGGAAAGCGTATCCATACCCCCAAACTTGGGGCGGTTTCATTCTACACAAGTTTGCAACATTCGATAACGTGCCAAAACCAAATCGCGGGCGCTATAATCCGCAGCATGCAAGCATCCTTCAAAACCGTCGCGCTGATCGGCAAATACAAAAGCTCGGAGATAGGCGAACCGCTGTTGCGGCTCGCCAAGTTCCTCGTTGAGCAGGGCTACCAGGTGCTGGTGGCGCGGCAGACCGCCGAAGCCATCGAGAATCCCGGCTATGGCCTGGCGGAATTGTCGGAAATCGGCGAACGCGCCGATGTGGCGATCGTGCTGGGCGGCGACGGAACCATGCTCAACATCGCGCGCCAACTGGTCAGCCACCACGTTCCGCTGATCGGCATCAACCAGGGTCGGCTAGGCTTTCTCACCGACGTTTCCATAGACACCATGCTGGACACCATCGGCGAGATGCTGCGGGGCGACTGCACCGGTGAGGACCGCATCCTGCTCAACGCCGTGGTGCGGCGCAACGGCGCATCGGTATCCGACGAGGTCGCCTTCAACGACGTGGTGGTGAGCAAGGGCAGCGCCGGGCGGCTGATCGAGTTCGAGGCATCCATCGACGGCCAGTTCGTCTACAGCCAGCGCTCCGACGGCCTGGTGGTGGCGACGCCGACCGGCTCCACGGCCTACGCGCTTTCCTCCGGCGGGCCGATCCTGCACCCCACCCTGGAGGCGATGGTGCTGGTGCCTATTTGCCCGCACACCCTGTCGGCACGGCCCATCGCGGTCAACAGCCATTCCGTCGTGGAAATCACATTGACCTATGCCGACGACGCGCGCGTGCATTTCGACGGCCAGCATCATTTCGACTTGAGCGTGGGCGACAAGATCGTGATCCAGCGCACCGAGAACACCATACGCCTGCTGCACCCGCTCGGGCACAGCTATTACGACACCCTGCGGCAAAAGCTGCACTGGGGCGAGAAGCTCTGATGCTGCTGCACTTGAGCGTACAGGATTTCGTCATCGTCGACCGCGTCGAGCTCGAATTCAAGCCGGGTTTCACCGTGCTCACCGGCGAAACCGGCGCCGGCAAGTCCATCCTCATCGACGCACTGGCGCTGGTGCTGGGCGAGCGCGGCGAATCCGGGGTGGTGCGCCAGGGCTGCGAACGCGCCGAGATTTCCGCAGAGTTCGATTGCGCAGCCCTGCCGCAGTTACAAGCCTGGCTGGAACAGAACGACCTGCAGGGCGATCCCGGCGTATGCCTGCTGCGCCGCGTCATCGACGCCGGCGGGCGTTCGCGCGCCTTCGTCAACGGCCGCCCGGCGACGCAGCAGCAGTTGCGCGAAGCCGGCGACTGGCTGGTGGACATCCACGGCCAACACGCTCACCAATCCCTCATCAAAGCCGACGCGCAGCGCGATCTGCTGGACGGCTATGCCGGATTGCGCGAGCTGTCGGCCGAGGTTACCGCAGCCTACCGCCACTGGCAGGGTTTTCGCCAAAAGCGCCTGGCCTTTGAGCAGAACGCCAACCAGGGGGCCGCCGAGCGCGAGCAATTGGAGTGGCAGGCGCGCGAACTGGCCCAACTCGACTTCAACGCCGAAGCCTGGGAGCAGTTGCTCGCCGACCACGCCCGGATGAGCCACGCCGCCAGCCTGGGCGAAGGCGCCCAGTACGGGGTCGAGCTGCTTTCCGAAGGCGAGTCCGCACTGCTGCCGCAAATCAATGCCCTCACCGCACGCCTCAACGGCCTGCTCGAATACGACGGCAGCCTGAAGGAAATCCTGGAAATGCTGGAACCGGCCGAAATCCAGTTGCAGGAGGCCGTGTACGGGCTGCGCCACTACCTGCAACGCGTCGATCTCGACCCGGAGCGGCTGCGCGAAGTCGAGCAAAGGCTGGACGCGGTGCACAGCGCCGCACGCAAATTCCGCGTCACGCCGGACCAGTTGCCGGACCTGCTGGAGAAATGGCGCACGCGCCTGGACGAGTTGGGCGGGAGCGGCGACGCAGGCGATCTGGCGCGCAAGGAAGATGCGGCCAGGGCGGAATACCTCGACCGCGCGAAAAAACTCAGCGCCGGCAGAAACAAACTGGCCGGCCCGCTGGCGCAAAAAGTCAGCGAGGCCATGCAACAACTCGCCATGATCGGCGGCCGCTTCGAAGTGGCGCTGACCCCGCTCGCCGAAGAAGGCGCGCACGGCCTGGAGCAGGTCGAATTCCTGGTCGCGGCCCACCAGGGCACGCAGCCCAAACCGCTGGCCAAGGTCGCCTCCGGCGGCGAACTCTCGCGCATCAGCCTGGCGATCCAGGTCATCACCAGCAAGGTGGCCGCGGTGCCCACGCTGATATTCGACGAGGTGGACGTCGGCATCGGCGGCGGCGTCGCGGAAATCGTCGGCAAAATGCTCAAGCAACTGGGAACGGAACGCCAGGTTCTGTGCATCACCCATCTGCCCCAGGTCGCAGCACTCGGCGACCAGCAATGGCGCGTCAGCAAGGCCGCGCTGGACGGCTCGGTGTTCTCGCGCATCGACGCGCTCAGCGATGCCGGCCGCGTCGACGAAGTAGCGCGCATGCTGGGCGGGGTGGACATCACCGAAACCACGCGCAAGCATGCAGCGGAGATGCTGGGGTTGCGGAGCTAACCGGGCAGCGCCGCGCTGCGTAACCGCATTAAGCCAGCCCGTAGGCTGGGCTGAGCCCGCGAAGCCCGGCACATGGCGTGGCTCGACGCTGAGCTTCCGGTGTCAGCCCAGACTGCTAAATCAGAAGCTATACACCGCCTTGAAGCCCAGCAGTTTCATCTCCGATTTGGGCTGATACAACTGGACGTTACTGCCCAGTGAAGTCTGCGTAGTGACGGGGTCCGACGCAGCAAAGGTATAACTGTCGTAGTAACCCACCAAATCCCATTTGGTGTTACTCAGCCGATAACCCAATTCAGCATAGGCGGTCAAACTCTTGCCGGGGTTGATCGTTGGATTTTGTCTGTATCCGAGGTCGTTCAGGTGGGCATCTTCCGTCGCATGGAACGTATGCTTGATGCCGGCGCCCCCATGCAGACCGGGCTTGCCGGGATGATCGTAGCTGGCGCCAAGGCGCAGGTAGTAAATATTGTAATCCTCGATTTGGTTCAGATTCAGCGCATCGTTGCGTATGCTTCGGCGCCAGTTGTCCCAGCCTAGCCCGATCGCATAATCGAGCTTGCCTCGCGCGTAATCGTAGCGAAAAATGGCCTGCCCTTCGTGCGACATGCCCAGATATTCGGTGTCGGTCACGACGGGCGTACCGCCAAAAGTTGCCCCGTTGTAACGGACCGTGCCGCCATATGCCTTGCCGCGGTAGCCAAACAACAGCCCCTTGTCGTCCTTCTTGTCCTGTGTCCAATTGAAGTTGAGGGCGAGGCGCGGCCCGAATTCCTTGAGCAACTGCGAGCCGCTGTCGTCAAATTCTTTCCAGTCGAAGTGTTCGACCCCGATGCCGCCTTCCATGGCCGCGTGGGACAAGTTCGAAGCGCCGGCAAACAAGACAAGAGCCGTCAAAGCCGATTTATATTGCATGGTTATTCCCCTTATTTTAAGTCCGTTGAAAACCGCTCTCCCCTGTTTTTTCCAGCAATGGGGGCATGCTTGCCAGCCGATTTTCACTGCCATGAATGGCGTTCGAGCACTCCACCGTGCAACGCACTGCAGGCCTCGCCGCTTGTCGCCATCCCAAGCAAAAGATACTCGACGCCGATGTCTTCGTCTAGCTCATCCCAAGGCGAGAACCTGTAGATTATCCAAGCCCGCACAGCCCAACCACGCGCTGCCGTAAAAAAAGCTTGACTTGACCGACCGGTCTACTATACTGGCACCATGAACGCTCCCGCTACCGATACCCAGCAACGCATCCTCGATGCCGCCCGCGAACTGATTTATGCGCGCAGCTATGCCGACGTCGGCGTGGCCGAGATTTGCGAAAGCGCGGGCGTGCAGAAAGGCAGCTTTTACCACTTCTTTCCGAGCAAGCGCGATCTCACCCTCGCGGTGTTGGATGCCCACTACGTGAGCTTCAAGGAGCACCTGCTCGATCGCGCCTTCGCCACGGATGTTGCGCCCCTGGCGCGGCTGGAGCGTTTCGCCAAGTTCGTTTACGAATTCCAGAAGCAGGTCGCGCAGGCCGCCGGCCGGGTGCTGGGCTGCCCGGTGGGCAATCTCGCCAACGAGATGGCCAGCCACGACGAACCGATTCGGGAACGGATCGACCAGATATTCCAGAAGACCCAGGTTCACGTGGCCCAACTGCTCAAGGAGGCGAGCAAAGCCGGCGAGCTGCCGGGCGTCAACATCGACGCCACCGCGCAAGCCATGTTCGCCTATTTCGAAGGGGTCATGATGATGGCCAAGACCCGGAACGACCCCGAAGTGCTGCGCAAGTTGCTTCCCGCAATAGCGCAGATTCGCATCCCCACACGCCGCTAGTCCAACGATGTGCACCTTGGGGAAACTGTTTTTTTGGAGTTGACCGACCGGTCGACTAGTTGTGCAACCTGTGAAAGGAGTAAGTGCCATGCAAAACCCCGCAACCCGCAACAACAAACCCCTCATCAACCCGCAAGTGCCGGCCGGCGATGAAAGCCGCGTCGCCGCCGTGTTCGGCGCCGTCGAGCAGCGTCTCGGCTTCGTCCCGGATGGCGTGCGCCTTTTCAGCTTCAGCCCGCCGCTGCTGGAAAACTTCGTCGCCAACGTGTCCTACTTCAACAGCGGCGAACGCCTGCCTCCAGCCTTCATGGCCATGCTGCGCTACCTCGTTTCTTCCAAGGCCGGGTGCCAGTTCTGCATCGACCTCAACGAGGGATTCCTGGCCAACATGGGCGTGGACCTGGACCGCGTGCGCGCGGCGAAAGGCGACCCCGAACTGGCGCCCATCGCAGAGCGTGAAAGGCCGCTGCTACGCATCGCGTTGAAGTCGGTGAGCGACCCGGAAGCCGTAGCCCAGGCCGACGTCGACGCCGCCCGCGCCAGCGGCTGGAGCGACCGCGACATCTTCGACGCCGTCGCCCAGGCAGCCAGCAACCGGGCGTTCAACTACGTGCTGCGCACCTTTAACGTGGAGCACCAGGGCGCATTTTCCTGACCTGGTCGGGGCAGTGCAGGGTGCGCCGTAGGCTGGGCTGAGCCCGCGAAGCCCAGCACATGCCGCAATCCGCCGTCGGGGGAACAGGGCAGCCGGGACCGGCTGCCCCACCGCTTACGCCAGTCGGCGACTGCTCAGCCGGAACTTGAAATCGGCCGGATCGCGGCCGTCCAGCCTGGTGTCGCCAAACTCGGCATACGGATACATCAGATAGGGCAACGAGGCGCCGGCGTCGCCCGGCAAGGAAAAATCGCGGGCATAATTGAAACCCACCCAGTTCATTTCCCAGTAACCGAACAGGCGCTTCCTCAGCTCGACGATCTTCGGATCGTTCAGCGCCAGTTTCTCTTCCAGCACCGCCTTGCGCACGTCGGCCGGATCGACCGGCACCCAGCCGCGGCGCGCCGAGAAATATTCGGCGCGGCAGTGTTGCGCCTTGGCAATGTCGCCGCTCTTGCCCAGGCATTTGAACTGGGCGGAATCGGCCACCCGCACGCCATAGAATTCCCGCGCCGGAATGCCGGCAGCGCGCGCCAGCCCCACGAACAGCGAGTTGATGTCGGCGCACTTGCCGCTCAGGTTGCCCGACTCCAGCATGAACTTGATATCGCCCAAGCCGCAGCCCCGCGTCTTGGGGTCGCGGAAGGTGTTGTCCACGATCCATTCATAGATGGCGCGGGCCTTGGCATCCGGCGCGCGCACCCCCTTCACGATCTTGCCGGCGGTGTCGCGCACGATGCCGTCCAGCGGCATGTGCTCGGTCGGCTTGAGATACAGCGCCGCCTCGTCCACGTCGCGCAGGCGGCGGGCGGGTGCTGCCATGCGGCGGTCGCGGGTGGCGACCTGGGCGGTAACGGCCACCGTCCGGTTGCCGTCGCCCTCCCCCCATGCGGCGGCGAAGATGGGCGCCCGGTAGGTCTCGTCCCAATGCAGCGCGGCGTTGGCCTCGCCCTTCCAGTTCACCGACAGCACGCGCTGGTAATCGCCGCCATCCTGGGGCAAGGGCAGCCAGAGCCGGCCGGCTCCTTTTTGATTGGAAAGATCGACCTCGTAGGCCAGTTCGAAAGTGCGCCAATCGGAAGCCGTACCGCCCCCTTCAGCCAGCACCAAAGGTGCCGCCGTGAACACGGGAGTTGCAGCCGCCAAGCGCAGAAAGTCACGTCGTTTCATCATTTCTCCCAAAACGTTTTTCCCGGATATCTGCGAAAGTGCCAACCATGTTGACGGGATGGGCCGAATAGAGGGCCGTTTTGTTCCCCATGGGTGGCAGGCGGGAGTTTACAGCAGCAGCGCGCTGTTCGGGCGAAGGGTGGGAAAGGCGCGGCGATCTACGACGCGCCCTTTTCGGTGAACCCGTCGGCTGGGCTGAGCCCAGCCTACACGGGCTATTCTTTATTTGGATTGCCCGAGGTAAGTTGAAACCAGCTCGAAAAAGCGGGAGTAGAACTTGGGATCGGCCACGGTCTCGGCTCCGACCTTGATCAGAGATTCAGTGGATTTTCCCCAAGGCATCGAGATCGACCCGACGGACGGAAGGCTCAGGCTCGTGGATTGGCTGGTCTTCTTGAGTTCCTGTGTTGTTTGCACAGCATTCACGAAAACGATGGCACCGCTGTCGCCTTCCTTGCACAGGACGTTGAACTCCATCGTGACGTTCACATCCTCGGTTGGCTGGAATATCTTGCTGGCCTGCATCGCCAATGGTTCGTCGTGCACCAATCGGTAACCCTGGCTCAACAACGCAAGCCGCGCACCCTCGCAGGCTTTTTCAGCGGGAACGCCAAACGTTCTCTGGTATGGCGAATCCGCCTTAAATGCCTCGCCACGGTATACGTCGTGGCCGCCGCAGCCGCCTAGAATGAGGGCGACGGCCATGCTGACGGAGGCAAGGAGAATGGTTCTCACGGGGCACCTATTTATTGTTCGGCGGCTTTCATGATTGCGCTCCTGGTTGCTAGGAGCCTGCCGGAGCAGGCTACGAAGGTATCCCCAAAGGACGGCACGGCAGGGTGCCATTGTTGTTTGGTCACTCTGATTTTAGGCCAGCAAAATAAATTAACCAGCCCCGGGCGCTTACCGCCAAGGCAACCCCATAGGCTGGGCTTCCCATGTCACCCGCAGCGGGTGTTAGCGCCCAACCTTCCTGTTTTTGGCGGCCATCATCATGTTAGGCCAACAACTTTTCGCATAGGGGACAATGATAAAAGCATGACATAATGCCCCGGTGTCTGCTCATGCAGGAAAGCAACGACCGGAGTGCAGCCTGCAACTTGAGCCATGCTGTGGCTAACCGAGGGCGGGTCAAAATTCAGTGCACGTCCCGGGTCGGAATTCGATGCAAGTCTACGAAAGAGGAAACCGCTCGGATGGCGATGATCCACCTCGCGGCAAGCCTTGCGCTGCTTTGGCTGCACCTGGCCGGCCTTAGCCTTGCGCTGGGCCGCTGGCTGCCCTACGCCATAGCGCGTGCCTCGAGCGTGCTTTTGATCGCGCTTCCGATGTTTTTCATTGAACACTTCGTTGGCCTTGGCAATCTCAATAGCCTCTGGCCAGTTAGCGCCGCCCTCGCCGCTTTTGCCCTCTATCGGTTTAGACGGGAAGCACGCAGCTCATGTTTTAAAGCGTCGGAAATCGCCTTTCTATTGGCACTCGCCTATGGGCTGAGTTGGAAATTCATTTTCCCGTCGATTTATCCCACATCCGAGCGCGTGACCGACCTTTACTTCATGGCCAACTATTATTCGGCGTGACCTTGCCCCCGCCGGATCATTGGTTTGCCGGACACCGCTTCGATTTTTACTACGCCTTCCAGCACTACGCTGCGGCGCTGATGGGACGGCTCTTTGGCTGGCAAATCGGCTTTGCCTACAACATCGCCTTTGCCCTCTTGATGGCACTCAGCTTGACGCTCGCCTGGGAATTTACCACCCGCTTTGTCGCAAGCCGCCTGCATCGGGGGATATTGATCCTCGCGCTGGCACTGGGCGGCACCGGAGTTTCGCCGTTCATTCAGCTCTTTGTTTCCCCTGGCAACGACACGCCCATGAGCACGCTGGCCAACGATCAAATGTGGGCCAGCGCGCGCTTCATCGGCACTTACGATTTACGCGCCAATACCGAATTGGGCAGGCAACTTTTTCCGCCGCTCACGGCAGCAACCAAACCCTCTCCCGATTTTGAAGCGCGTGATCTACCGCTGGAAAACTTTGGCTACCAGTATTTCGTGGGCGACTATCACCCGCCGCTGGGTGGCTTTCTGCTGCTCTTTCTGGCGCTGGCGCTGATTGCCCACCTGGAGCAAAAGCGCCCGGACGAAGCGCTGCACGCACGCTTTGCCCACGGTTTGCTCGCGCTCACCCTGCCCGTAACGCTGATCACCAACGCATGGATCACCCCGCTAATGGCCGTGCTGCTGTTCACCTGGGCAGGTTGGCGGCACTACCGCAAAGCGCCTCCCGATTGGGGGGCGATTATTGCCGGAGGCACGCTGGGATTATTGCTGATTTATCCCTTCCTGACGGGCTTTGCCTACCACGTGATCAGCACGCCGATTCGCCTGGTTCGTGCCATGGATCGCACGCCGATCGCGCAATTCCTGCTGCTGCTCTGGCCGCTATTGACGTTGTTTGGCCTGGCACTGAGCGAAAAACGCCGGCGCCCCCTGGTAGTCGCCCTGGTCATCGCCTTTGCCATCATGCTTTTGCTTGGCGAGCTCGTCTTTGTCGACTATCCGGACGGTGGCAAATACGAGCGCACCAATACCACGATGAAATGGTGGGGCTGGATGTGGAGCGGTGGCCTGCTCGCAGCGGGAGCCATGGCACTGGGCAGTAGCCGCCGCTGGGTACGAAATAGCGCCGTTGGCGTATTGCTGCTCACCTGCAGCTATGCCATCCATACGGCGCAGTACATCTGGTACACGCCAAAGGGCGACCTGGGTCAATTGGCCGGAACGCACTGGTTTACCGACGATGCGCCGGTCAAGGACGCGATCGAGTTCTTAAGCCAGGCACCGCGCGGCATCGTGCTGGAAGACTGGCTCAGCGATGCTTACTCCAATCAAACCCTCTACGCTCTCTACTCCCGGCAGCCATCCCTGCTTGGCTGGCCAAGCCATGTCAGCCAATGGCATGGGGAACCTAAGGTGGTCTGGGAGTTAAACCGGGAAATCAAGGATACGCACCCCGCAGCACTTGCCTGGCTGCTGCAAAACCAGGTCAAGTACATCGTCTGGGGGCGTCCGGAAAGCACTTCAGCCGCATGGCAAACCATCCAGAAAGCCATTGCCAGCGAGTACGATTGGCGACCTTTTCTCGAAACACCCGAAACTCGACTCGGAATATGGGCAAGGCGCGCAAAAGGCTAAGCGTTGCTGTTGTAGATGGCGCCATGAACACCGCCATCGACGTGGCGCTCGCCCCGCCAGATGCTCACCCATCTGGCGCGTGATGCGTTAACGAAAGTAACCAAGGGGGAAAGATGAAAGCGTTATGTCAAACCTTGGCCCCTCATGCGTGCTTGCACACCGCCGGGGAGCGGACACATGCAACATGACCCGGCTGGCTTGGGCATTGGGCAACTGGGCATGCAATTCACCCGCTTTGCCACCTGCGGCGCAGTCGGCACGCTGGCGCACTACCTCCTTCTGGTGTTGCTGGTACAGGGCTTGGGAAGTTCGCCGGTTGCCGCCTCCAGCGCCGGTTTCGTGCTGGGCGCCGCGGTCAATTACACGCTGAATTACCGCTACACCTTCCGCAGCTCCAAGCCTCACCGCGAAGCCATGTGGAAATTCTTCCTGGTGGCCTTGATCGGCGCCTCTATCAACGCGGCGCTCATGTCCATCCTTATCCACCATGTGAATCTGCATTATCTCCTGAGCCAGATGATCGCCACCGGCACTGTCCTGGTCTGGAACTTCACGGTCAGTCGGATATGGACATTCAAGGCGTAAGCATGTCGATTGGCGATTCAGCGCCGGCATGAAGCCGGCGTGGCTACCGAAGCCCATGGCTTCCGCGATCGCCTGATCGGTTTGGCTGGTGAAGCGGGAGCTTTAGGCGAGTACTGTTCGAGCTCCGCAGCCCGTAGGCTGGGCTGAGCCCGCGAAGCCCAGCGTTTGTGCTAAATGCTACGACTCTAGACCTGACCTTGGCGTTTCTCTAGGCGGACCATACATAGGCGAGCCATACAAAATGACCAACTGCCGAGGTGGAGTATCCTGCGCGCCCTACCTGCCCTGCTGCTCGGCAAGCTGGCCCAGCGCCTGCGCCAGCGCCAGCAGTTCCAGGCCGTGTTCCAGCCCGTCGACGAAGCGCTGCGGAATGCCGGATAAACCGACCTGCGCCCCCACCAGCGCGCCGGTCAGCATGGCACGCGACATGTTCTGTCCGCCGCCGTTGATGGCGGTGAGCACGGCCGCTTCGAAGTCGTCGGCGAACCGGCTGGCAAGGTAATACGCCGCCGGCAACTGGTGATAAATGGCGCACGGCAGACCGTACACGATGGCGACCTTCCACGCGGGTTCGATATGGATGTCGGGATCGAGCGCGGCCAGCGCGGCGTAGCGAGGGGTCAGCAGGGCATCCGGGGAAGAAAAATCGCCTGCGCGCAGGTGCTCGCCGGCGCCGCGCCCGGGCGCTGACAAATCGCTCTGCGTGACGGCATGGAACGGCAGCGCGCCGCTGTGAACCAGGTGCATGAGCGTATCGGAAATGGCGGGCGTCAGGCGCTCGCCCGCCACCAGTTGCGCCAGCACGCAGTTGTAGGCGGTGGACATGGCGACGATGGCCGGGTCGTTTTGCGTGAGGCGGCAATTGGCCACCACGTGTTCCGCGAGTTGTCGCGGCTGGCGTGCATGCAGCGCCGCCAGCACAATCGCGCGCTCGGCCGACTCGGTAGTATCGGCCGTCCCCCCGGTTGCCGTCCACGGCAATCGCTGTTGCACGCGCCGACGATAAGCCTCGCGCATCGACTGGTTGGTATAACCGCCGGGGCCGTTCATCGGCGTGCCGTCGATGTGGGGGAACAACTCCTCGTCCAGCCTGCGGGTAAAGTCGTCTTCCCGATACCCGCCCTGGTCCACAACAGAGCGCAACAACATAACCAGAATCAGCCCGGACTGCGAAAGCTGCCCGGCCCGCATGCCGCCATGGTAGCGATCCGGTCTCGGCGTGGTGTAGCCGGTGATGGCCGGCCCATAGTCGCGCCGCAATGCGTCCAGGTCGTAATACCAGTGACAGCCCAGGCCCAGGGCGTCGCCTATGAGGGCACCAATGACTGCGCCGGCAGCGCGCTCCTGGATCATGGCGTTCTCCTTGTGAAGCAGATTCCGCGGATGGATTGGCGAACGGTGGCTTGCATTGCCGCAACGCACATTTGCTCACGACGCTAAGTCGTGTCCTACGATGATAGACGACGGCAGAGCATGCTTCATGCTGGACCACGCGGGTGCGAGCCAAGGACATCGCTAACAAACGAGTCAAGGACATGGGTTACATGTTGCGCCCGTAGGCTGGGCTGAGCCTGCGAAGCCCAGCGTTTGTGCGCTTCGCGAGGTTGTTTGATTCCGGGGGTGCAGCCACACCCACCGGCGGAAGGCGCTACGCTTTTCCGCCCTACGCGGGCTGAATGCCGGGATCAGAAATTCTCCTCTTCCACCTCCAGCCAGACCTTGTTGATGTTGCCGCCCATCATGTCCTCAAACCTCCCAAGACTCTGCCATTTCGCCAGATCAAGCTTCTTGCGCACATCGGACTCAGCGCCGCCGGCTTTGTAGATTTCCTCAACCGTTTTGTAAAAGTCCGCGATCAGGGTGCGGAATTCGACGACGTCCTGACGCTGCATCAGCGGGCCGTGGCCGGGCATCACGGTTTTAAAGGGCAGCTTGAGGATGTCGTTGTCTACCACGCCGATCCACTTGTGCAGACTGCCGTCCCGGAAATTGGGATTGATGGTGTGCACCAGGATGTCGCCAGAAGCCAGAACGCCGTCATCAGGCAGCCATACCATCATGTCGCCGTCGGTATGGGCGGTTTCCGTCGAGATCAGCTCCAGCTTGACGCCGTTGATTTCCATCGTCTTCCGGGACCGCTCGGCGATCGTCGCTTGCGGCGCCACCGGTGTCGCGTAACGCAGATTCACACCCGTATTCCGCGACATGAAGTTCGCCATGCCGCGGCCGTTCTCCTGGATTTGCTTCGCGCAATACTCGGTCGAGATGACCTTTGCGCCCTCAAAGTATTCCAGACCAAGATGGTGATCCGGATGATGATGCGTGATCAGGATGTGGGTGATGGGTTTGGTGGTGACGGTCTTGATGGCTTTGTCGATGTGTGCGGCCACGGCCTTGTGGGAGCCGGCATCGACCAGGATGACACCGGTGTCGCCAATGATGACCAGGTTGTTGTTCATGTAGCCGCGGTTTTCCTTGTTCGGCGGATCGGTCGGGCCGAGCATTGCATAGATTCGGTCGTTGATCTTCGCCACCTTCACGTCCGGAAACTCGCTGGCGAACGCCGTAACGGCAAACAGAAAAGATGCGGCAAGAACTCCAAAGTAGGGCTTCATGTTTTCCTCCTCATGATTGAAGCATTTCGGCAAAACTGCCGCTCCCTTGATAGAAACGTACTTGGTTCCTTTGTGTAATCGGCAGTTTCGGCTGGCGCCGCTGCGCTCGTAGACGATCTCGCGCCCCATCACCGAGCCGGCGTAGGCTTGGCCGCTTTAGCTGATGATGATGCGGACGCGGATTTTCATGGTGGATATGGGACGAAACAGCATGGTCAAGTCTTGCAACAACATGTTGTCCACCTCATGCAGCCACCTTATTCGCGTGCGTCCTATCCCCAATCCCCAGCAGCAGGTATTCGACGCTGATGTCCTCGTCCAACTCATCCCAATGCAACCCCGATCCGCCGCCGCTCATCTCATACCGTGCAAGCTGCTCCGGCGTCGCTTTGAGCAGACGGGGGAAATAGGCCAGCGGAACGCCCAGTTTGCGCCCATCGACAAGGTCCACCCACATCATGTCGAGGTCAAAACGTATCGCTTGCGCCAAAGAACTCATGCCACGCCCTTTCAATCGTTTCGCTATTTTTCGACACGGCCCGCGCCAGAACTTGTTGGGCGGATGAGGCAGAAGGCCGCTATCCGCCGCACGGGTGCAACCACACCATCCGGCGGAAGGCGCTACGCTTTTCCGCCCTACCGCGCTACGACTCTAGACCCCGCGCCTCCGGTTTACTTGTAGAGCGCCGCTGCTTGCTCTATGAGGCGAAGTTGCAAGGACTCTTCATCAATTCCCGTCTTGCGCTGAGAGTGATTAGCATACGTCGCCCACGTAGGAGAATACTCATCAGCCTGATCTCCCCAAGTCGACCAACCCTCGCGAGTGCCACGCGCGAATAGCTCAAGATAGGGCCCAGGGCTGCACGATTCGACGATATCGTAGAACTCGTCCGGCTTACGCGAATGCTCGCGCTTCTGTGTCGCCAGAAAATTAACCTGACGCCGTCCCGGCGCAAGCGTCCGGGCATTCTTGCCGCGCACGCCAAACAACACCAACTCGGTGACGTTACGGAAGTAAAAGCCCACGCCCCGACCGTCAGGGCCGCCATCTTTGCGAATCTTGTGCCAGACGACATTGCTCTTGTACTGGAATCCCCACGCCTCCATCACACGCAGCCCTTCCGGCAGGAGCGCATTCGGCACCCACAGATAGAGATGCGCCGTGTCATCGGCAAGCTGCCCGACCGGCAAGCGCATGATGTCCTCTAACTTCATCGTGCCGTAGCGTGAAAGCCGCTTATGCTCGGGCGCCATCTTTCCGGTGCGGTTCTGAAACTGCCAAGGAGGGTCGGCTAGAATAGTTTTAAAACCTTTGTCGCCGTGACGCTCAAGGAGATCGTGCGCCGCATCGCCCTGAGTCTGTTCCAAACATTTGTTCATAGCTCGTTCCAATCGGTTATCAGCTTTGGGGTCATGCCAAACACCAGCACCGGACAAGCGCCGTGGCGACCCACATTCAGACGATACAGCAGCTTGCCCATCCAGGTTGTGCTTGCCCCGTATTTCGCCTTGACCGGCTTGAGTTGCCCGGCCTTTGGCCCCTTCTCTATGTATTCGGGATTACCTGACTTATCCAGTTGCGTCACCACATCAAACACAGGGTTCATGCTTACACTGCGCGTCACCACCACACCGGCGCTGATGAGGCCGCATTCGTGGAAAGCGCGCATCGCGTACAGGTCGCGGTCGAAAGTCTGATCCTTGGAATTCCATTCCAGGTCACAGGCCACCCGCCCTTTCACATAGTCGATCTTGTGGCCGTCGATAAAGTTCTCGATCAGATGCGGCTTTCCCTCTGGGCGCTTGAGCTTGCGCGTTTTGTCGTTATCTAGAAACTCCTCGTCAAACTCCTGCATCCTCACCAGCAAATCACCCTGAATCCGCGTTTCCACCCAACCCATCGGGCGCAGTATCCGTGAATACTTCTTTGGGATAACCGACTCATTGCCACCCGGCATCCCGATGTCGTGCGTCGTCATATTGAAGTCGAGCAGCGCCTGTTCGATTTCAGCCAATTCGGCCGGAAACGATGTCGCCAAAATCGCCGCCGCATGACGGTAGCTGTGTACCTCGTAACGCGCCCGCACCTCTGCGCTGATATAACGCGCCACGTCAGCGGCATCGTCAGCGTTGGGGCCGGGCCGCAGCGCAACGTCGTCCTCCATTTCTTCAGATGGGGGTATCTCGGTTTGTTCTTGATTGGGCATATGGACGGTTGCGTAACTATGTATGTAACGGTGTTGTGAAAAAGGAAAACGGGGACGGACAATGCCATTCTTTTCTTGTTTCTAAACAGGGCGTTGAAACGGCTCCGTCCCCATTTTCCGCCGCCCGGCAGATTGGCATCAAATGGCCAATAGCTCCAATTCTTCAAGGCGAATAGCCATCGCCTCAATTGATACCCGAAACTGATTTGCTATGGATACGAAACGCAGTCCGTTGTAGTGCTCTGTACTAGCAAGAATACGAGATAAATCACGACGGGTCTTACACTTCTTCTGGAAATCATCCAGGCTGATACTCGAAAGCGCGAACACGGTTGCCTCGTTCACAAAAAAACGATCGGTTGCGAACAAATTCGCAAAGCGTGCCCTGACAAGCTTTTCTGGCATGAGGAAGTATGTCGCGAATCTGTCGGCCTCAAACTCAATAGCATCACGCGACAATGTTGCGCCATCTAACGGCTTATCACGGTGTAGACCTCCTGCCTCGTGCAGCAATGCATGACCTAACTCATGGGCAGCGGTAAAAATGCGAACGTTATTTGGGAACTGCCGGGAGATATGCACGCGTCTAGAAGAGCTATCAATTATCCCAGCAACTTCTATTAATCCCCCGTTGCTACGATGCTGCCCGAGCGTTTCATCCAGATCGCAGTCGTACCCAATGAGTCTTAGAGCGATAGACGGATCAAGCATACTAATTGGATCACATGGCGCGGCATCACCCCAGATCTGGCTCTTGTTTTGCCATATTTTCTTGTGTAGCTCTTTGGCTTTTTGTTGTAATTCACTGTTTGAATAGCGATGCGGCCTCTTGGTGGCCTGGAGCTGCTCGCAATCGGACAGTGCGCTGAAGTTGCCACTACCATCAAGGTAAGCGTAGGGATCTGCCAGCAAACGGCGGCTTTCTGCTATTTGTTCGGCTAGCGATCTGGCAGATCCACTTCCTGGAAGGGCGCTGTACGCCCCGCGATCATCCAAATGAGCATACGGATTCTGAAGTAACCGCCGGCTATGGGTAATTCTCTCTAGCAATTTACTCATCTCGTTACCTCCTGAAAGTGCCTGCACTCGTTCTCGCTGGGTTAATCCCAGCTCAAAGCCCCACCCGTCTGATACTCCGTAACCCTAGTCTCAAAGAAGTTCTTCTCCTTCTTCAAATCAATCATCTCACTCATCCAAGGAAACGGGTTCTGCGCCCCCGGATACAACTCATCCAGCCCGATCTGCTGGCACCGGCGATTAGCGATGAACCGCAGATACTCCTTGAACTGCGCGGAATTCAGCCCCAGCACGCCCCTCGGCATGGTGTCCTCGGCATAGCGATACTCCAGCTCCACGCCCTTCTGCATCAGGCCGCGTATCTCGGTGCGGAATTCGCTGGTCCACAGGTGCGGGTTTTCCAGCTTGATGGTGTTGATCAGGTCGATGCCGAAATTGCAGTGCATGGACTCGTCGCGCAGGATGTACTGGTACTGCTCGGCGGCGCCGGTCATCTTGTTCTGGCGGCCCAACGCGAGGATTTGCACGAAGCCGACGTAGAAGAACAGGCCTTCCATGATGCAGGCGAAGACGATCAGGCTGCGCAGCAACTGCTGGTCGGTTTCCGGGGTGCCGGTCTTGAACAGCGGGTTGGTGAGGATGTCGATGAAGGGGATGAGGAATTCGTCCTTGGCGCGGATGCTGGCGACTTCGTGATAGGCGTTGAAGATTTCGCCTTCGTCCAGGCCCAGCGACTCCACGATGTACTGGTAGGCGTGGGTGTGGATGGCTTCCTCGAAGGCCTGGCGCAGCAGGTACTGGCGGCATTCGGGGGCGGTGATGTGGCGGTAGGTGCCGAGCACGATGTTGTTGGCGGCGAGGCTGTCGGCGGTGACGAAGAAGCCGAGGTTGCGCTTGACCACCAGGCGCTCGTCGTCGGTGAGGCCGTTGGGGTCTTTCCAGGTGGCGATGTCGCGGCTCATGTTCACTTCCTGCGGCATCCAGTGGTTGGCGCAGCCGGCGAGGTATTTTTCCCAGGCCCATTTGTATTTGAACGGCACCAGTTGGTTGACGTCGGCCTTGGCGTTGATGATGCTCTTGTCTTCCACGCGCACGCGGCGCGAAACGGCGTCGGCCGTGGGTTCCACATCGGCCGGGGCGGACGGGGCAAGGCCGGCGAGTGCGGGGTTGTAGGCGGGCGTTACTGCCGGGATGTCGTCTTCGAAACTGAGCATTGGTTTTGATCTCCTCGCTTCATGTTGTACGGGCCACCATGCTTGTGGCGTTAGTGGTTGTCGGGGGGCGTTTACATCCCCCGCCCCCTTTTAAATGGAGGGCTTGTGGTCAGGAGCGCCCTCGCTCGGCTACCCCCGCCCGCCACCCCTCGACAAATGGGCGCGGCGGGATTCACCTTGAACCTTGAACCTTGAACCTTGAACCTTGAACCTTGAACCTTGAACCTTGAACCTCTCCCTACTGGCATGCCTCGCAAGTCGGGTCGTCGATGGCACAAAACTTGACCTCGGTGGCCGGTGCAGATGCCGCTTCCAGGCCGCCTCCGCTGGACGACACGGCGTTGAGCTCGCCGCCGCGGCCGGTGGATTTTTCGGCGCTGGTGGCGGCCAGGGTGCGCAGGTAATAGGTGGTCTTGAGGCCGCGGTTCCAGGCGAGCTTGTAGGTCTCGTCGAGCTTTTTGCCGGAGACGCCGGCCATGTAGATGTTGAGCGACTGCGCCTGGTCTATCCATTTTTGGCGGCGCGAGGCGGCTTCGACCAGCCAGCTCGGTTCCACTTCGAAGGCGGTGGCGTAGAGGGTCCTGAGCGCCATGGGTGCGCGGTCGACCTTGGCCAGCGAGCCGTCGAAATACTTGAGGTCTGCGACCATGACTTCGTCCCACAGGCCGAGCTTTTTCAGGTCGTTCACCAGGTATTGGTTGGTGATGGTGAATTCGCCGGAGAGGTTGGATTTGACGTAGACGTTCTGGTAGGTCGGCTCGATGCTGGCGGAGACGCCGACGATGTTGGCGATGGTCGCGGTCGGGGCGATCGCCAGGCAGTTGGAGTTGCGCATGCCGTATTGCTTGATGCGGGCGCGCAGCTCGTCCCAGCACAGGGCCGAGGAGGTGTCGACGTCGACGTAGCCGCCGCGCTCTTCGGCCAGCAGCGTGAGGGTGTCTTGCGGCAGGATGCCGCGATCCCACAGCGAGCCCTGGAAGCTGGCGTAGCGGCCGCGTTCCTGCGCCAGCTCGGTGGAGGCGTAGTAGGCGCAGTAGGCGACGGCCTCCATGGAACGGTCGGCGAATTCGACGGCTTCGTCCGAGGCGTAGGGCACGCGCAGCTCGTGCAGACAGTCCTGGAAGCCCATGATGCCGAGGCCCACCGGGCGGTGCTTGAGGTTGGCGTTGCGCGCCTTGGCGACGGCGTAGTAGTTGATGTCGATGACGTTGTCCAGCATGCGCATGGCGGTGGACACGGTGCGCTTGAGCTTTTCCGCGTCGAGGCGGCCGTCCTTCAGGTGCGCCACGAGGTTGACCGAGCCGAGGTTGCACACGGCGATTTCGTGGTCGTTGGTGTTGAGCGTGATCTCGGTGCACAGGTTGGAGCTGTGCACCACGCCGACGTGGTTCTGCGGGCTGCGGATGTTGCACGGGTCCTTGAAGGTGATCCAGGGATGGCCGGTTTCGAACAGCATGGAGAGCATCTTGCGCCACAGTTGTTGCGCGGGGATGGTGCGGAACAGCTTGAGCTCGCCGCGCGCGGCTTTGTCTTCGTAAGCCACGTAGGCTTCCTCGAAGGCGCGGCCCCATTTGTCGTGCAGGTCGGGCGTGTCGGCCGGGCTGAACAGGGTCCAGTCCGCGCCTTGCATGACGCGCTTCATGAACAGGTCGGGGATCCAGTTGGCGGTGTTCATGTCGTGGGTGCGGCGGCGGTCGTCGCCGGTGTTCTTGCGCAGCTCCATGAATTCTTCGATGTCCAGGTGCCAGGTCTCAAGATAAGCGCACACTGCGCCCTTGCGCTTGCCGCCCTGATTCACCGCCACCGCGGTGTCGTTGACCACCTTGAGGAAAGGCACCACGCCCTGCGACTTGCCGTTGGTGCCCTTGATGCGCGAGCCGAGCGCGCGCACGTTGGTCCAGTCGTTGCCCAGGCCCCCGGCGAACTTGGACAGCAGGGCGTTTTCCTTGATGGCTTCGTAGATGCCGTCGAGGTCGTCGGCCACCGTGGTGAGGTAGCACGAGGAAAGCTGCGAGCGGCGCGTGCCGGCGTTGAACAGCGTGGGCGTGGAGCTCATGAAGTCGAAGCTGGAAAGCACGTTGTAGAACTCGATGGCGCGCGCTTCGCGGTCGATCTCGTTGAGCGAGAGGCCCATCGCCACGCGCATGAAGAACGCCTGCGGCAGCTCGATGCGGCTGTCTTCGATGTGCAGGAAATAGCGGTCGTACAGGGTTTGCAGGCCGAGGTAGCCGAACTTGAAGTCGCGCCCGGAGTCGAGCGCGTCACCCAGGCGCTTGAGATCGAACTGCGCCATGCGCTCGTCCAGCAGCTCGGCCTGTATGCCCTTCTTGATGTAGGAGGGGAAATATTCGGCGTAGCGCGTCGCCATGTCGGCGTGGCTGACTTCTTCGCCCAGCACTTCGTGGCGTATGGTGTTGAGCAACAGGCGCGCGGACACGAAGCTGTAGGCCGGGTCTTTCTCGATCAGGGCGCGCGCGGAGAGCACGGCGGACTTGCGCACCTCGGAGGTGGGCACGCCGTCGTACAGGTCCTTCAGGGTGGCGTCGAGGATCGGCTTGGGCTCGACTGCCTCGCCCAGACCTTCGCAGGCGGAAGTCACCAGGGCGTTGAGGCGGGCCATGTCGAGCGGGCGGGTGACGCCGTTTTCGGTGACGTTGAGCACATGCTCGGCAACCTGGCCGGAGGCCTTCTGGCTGGCGCGTTCCTGGGTGCGCTTCTCGCGGTAGAGCACGTAGGAACGGGCCACGTCGTGCTCGCCGGAACGCATCAGCACCAGTTCGACCTGGTCCTGGATGTCTTCGATGTGGAAGGTGCCGCCGTTGGGCTGGCGCCGCATCAGCGCGCCGACCACGGATTCGGTGAGGCCCGCGACGATCTCGCGGATGCGCGCGGAAGCCGCGCCCTGGCCGCCGTTGACGGCGATGAACGCCTTGGTCACGGCGACGGAAATTTTGCCCGGCTCGAAGTTGACCACGCTGCCGTTGCGGCGGATCACTTTGAATTGTGCGTAACGGGGGTCCTGGACGATGGGGGCTGGTACGAAGTCGGTGGTCTGGAGGGGGGCTGCGGAACCGGTGTCGGTGGCTAGATGCATAGGACAATCTCCCGATTTTGTGAAATTGTTGAGAAAAATTGCGGGCTTGGCCGCTTGCCCGACAACCACAAGATGTAGTGTTATGGGTACGCGATGGAAGCTAATTCTAGTTATTCATTACCGCCAGCGCAACAAAAACTTCATGTTTTTTTAGGGCCTGGTAATCCCCCTTTTTAATCAGTCGGCTAAGCTTCGGAAGGTGGGCACGCAAGTCCGCTATTAGTCCTTTGGTGTATGATTCCAGCCTCAAGAAAACCGGATTAGAAAGCCGCCCATGAAGAACACCGCCATCCTGCTCATCAGTTGCCCCGACCAGCGCGGCCTGGTCGCCGCCATCGCCGAGTTCCTCTACCGCCACAACGCCAACATCCTGCACGCCGACCAGCACCAGGACGCCGAGCTCAAGCTGTTCCTGATGCGCGTGGAATGGGACCTGGCGGACTTCCAACTGGACCTCGGCGCTTTCAGCCAGCACTTCGCACCCATCGCCGAACGCTTCAGGATGGACTGGCATTTGGCACAGTCGGACCACCGCCCCAAACTGGCGATCTTCGTGTCGCGCTACGACCACTGCCTGGCGGACCTGCTGTACCGCCACCAGGCCGGCGAACTGCATTGCGACATCCCGCTCATCGTCAGCAACCACACCGACACGCGCTGGCTCGCGGAAGCCCACAACATCCCGTTCCAGCACATCGCCATCCACAAGGACGCCAAGGCGGAAGCGGAAAAGGACCAGCTCGCGCTGCTGCGCCACGCACATGTGGATTTCATCGTGCTGGCGCGCTACATGCAAGTGCTCTCGCCCGAGTTCATCCGCCGCTACCCCAACCGCATCATCAACATCCACCATTCTTTCCTGCCCGCTTTCCACGGCGCCAAGCCCTACCACCGCGCCTTCGAACGCGGCGTCAAACTCATAGGCGCCACCAGCCACTACGTCACCGAAGTGCTGGACGACGGCCCCATCATCGAACAGGACGTGGCGCGCATATCGCACCGCGACCAGATCGGGGACTTGATTCAGAAAGGCGCGGACCTGGAAAAAATCGTGCTGTCGCGCGCGGTGCGCTGGCATATCGAAAGCAGGATCCTGCTGTATGCCAATAAGACGGTGGTGTTCGACTGATTCCATTCCCAAATCAAGCGTGCACTTTGTTGGCGTGCCTTGTCGTACCATTCGTACTGCCTGCGGCCCGCCGTCGCGTTCACGCTTGATTTGGAAATGGAATGAGGCAGTTGTAGGGTGGACAAACGCCCTTCTTGCCCACGCGGATTAGCCAGCCCACGCAACTTCTACGCAACACGCTCCCACTCGAAGTACGGCCCCGGGTCGGTCTTGCGCCCCGGGGCAATGTCCGAGTGCCCGACGATGCCCTCTATCGGATACGCTTCTTTCAGCACGCCGATCAACTGTGCCAGAGCTTCGTACTGCGCTTCGCCAAACGCCTCGTCGTCGCTACCCTCCAGCTCGATGCCGACGGAAAAATCGTTGCAGCGCTCGCGCCCATTCCAGTTCGAAGCACCCGCATGCCACGCGCGCTTGCCGCAGGGCACGAACTGGATGATCTCGCCGTCGCGGCGGATGAAAAAGTGGGCGGACACTTTCATGTCCCGGATGGTCTGGTAATACGGATGCGCGTCCGGATCGAGGCGGTTGGTGAACAGCTCGATCACGCCGTCGCCGCCGTATTGGCCGGGCGGCAGGCTGATGTTGTGGATCACCAGCAGGCTGACCGGGCACCCGCCAGGCCGCTCGTCGCAGTTGGGCGAAGCGATGTAGCGCGCGCCCTGCAACATTCCGTCCTCGTCGATCCTCATGTTTTGTGACCTCGTAGCGCAGGCGACCTCGCCTGCAATGCTATGCTTTTAACCATGCAGGCGAGGTCGCCCGCGCTACCTGTTACAATCGCGCTTTTTGCCCGGAACGAAACTCATGATATTCGCCGAACTGCTGTTGATGCTCGTGGTCATTTTAATCGCCGCGGAAATTTTCACCAATGCGCTGGAGCACCTGGGCGAGAAACTCAAGATTTCCGAAGGCGTGACCGGCTCGCTGTTCGCCGCGGTGGGCACGGCGCTGCCGGAAACCATGGTGCCGCTGCTGGCCATTTTCGCCGGCACCGACAAAACCCAGTTGAACGAGGAAATCGGCGTCGGCGCGATCCTCGGAGCGCCGCTCATGCTGTCCACCCTCTCGATCTTCCTCATGGCGGCAGTGGTGCTGAAAAAGCGCGGGGTGCAAGGCCATTTCGCGCCTGAGCGCACGGGCCTCACCCGCGACCTCAATTTCTTCCTCGGGGCATTCGCGCTTTCCGCCGTGGCCCTGTTCATCCCGCACGATGCGAACGTGATCCGGGTGACGCTGGCCATTACCATGGTGCTGATCTACTTCGTGTACATCATGGTCACCCTGCGCGCATCCAGCGCCCTGGTGAAAGACGGCCACGCCACTGAAGCAGAGGGCAAGATGTTCCTGGAGCGCATCGGCCTGCCCGCGAACATGCCGGTGATCCTGCTGCAACTGGCGCTGGGCCTGGCATTGCTGGTGGGGGGCGCGAAGGGCTTCATTCACGGCGTGGAACAGGCGTCCGACATCCTCGGCATTTCCGCCCTGCTGCTGTCCTTGCTCATCATCCCCATCGCCACCGAGCTGCCGGAAAAGGTCAACAGCATCCTGTGGATCCGCCGCCACAAGGACACCCTGGCCTTCGGCAACATCACCGGCGCCATGGTGTTCCAAGGCACGCTGCTGCCCGCCATCGGCATCATGCTCACGCCCTGGGTGCCGCAGCGCGAAGTGCTGTGGGGCATAGTCATCACCCTCATCGCGGCCCTCTGGCTGCGCCTGATGCTGAGCCGGGGCCAGCTCAAGGTGTGGCATCTGTGGATCAACGGGGCGCTGTACGCGACTTATCTGGCGATTGCTTTAAGTTAAAGTCCTGAGTGCTGAGTGGTTGGCACTTCGCACTCAGCACTCAGCACTCTCTTTTAGTCGATTCCGAGCCGCTCCAGCCGGTAGCGCAGGGCGCGGAAGGTGATGCCGAGCAGCTTGGCGGCGGCGGTCTTGTTGTAGCGGGTTTTTTCCAGCGCTTCCATGATCGCGCCCTTTTCCACGCCGTCCAGGTATTCCTGCAGCGGCCATTTGGCGCCGGGCTCGTGGGGTTCCGCCAGGTGTTCCTGCGGCGGCGTCAGGTATAGGTCGGCGGCGTCGATGCGGGCCTCGCCGCACAGCGCCAGCGCCCGCTCCAGAATGTTCTCCAGCTCGCGCACGTTGCCGGGAAACTCATAGCTCTCCAGCGCCTTGACCGCGGCCGGCGTCAGTTCCGGGACGGGCACGCCCATGTCCTGCGCCAATCGCGGCAGGATGGCCTGCGCGATGGTCGGCACGTCCTCGTGCATTTCGCGCAGGGCGGGCATTTTCAGCTCGATCACGTTGAGCCGGTAGTAGAGGTCCTGGCGGAACTGCCCGCTCTCCACGGCGGCGGCCAGATTCTTGTGGGTGGCGCTGATGATGCGCACGTCCAGCGGCTCCTCCCTGGTTTCGCCGACCTTGCGCACCTTCTTTTCCTGGATGGCGCGCAGCAGCTTGACCTGCATGGTGAGCGGCAGGTCGGCCACCTCGTCGAGGAACAGCGTGCCGCCGTTGGCCGCCTGGAAGAAGCCGTCGCGGTCCTGCTCGGCGCCGGTGAACGAGCCTTTCTTGTAGCCGAAGAACTCGCTCTCCATGAGGTTTTCGGGGATCGCGCCGCAGTTGACCGGCACGAACGGCTGCGCATGGCGCGCGCCGCGTTCGTGGATGAGCCGCGCCGCGAGCTCCTTGCCGCTGCCCGACTCGCCGCTGATGTAGACCGGCGCCTGACTGCGCGCCAGCTTGTCGATCATGTCGCGCGCCTGCTGCATGGCGGGCGAATTGCCGAGCAGGCCCTGTCCGGCGGCAGGCGCGGCCTTGCCCGACACCGGCAACTCCAGCGCGGACTTCACCACGGCGCGCAACTGCTCCAGCGACACCGGCTTGGCCAGGTAGTCGAAGGCCCCTGCCTTGAGCGCGGCCACCGCGTTCTCGGTGCTGCCGTAGGCGGTGATCACTGCCACCGGCACCTCCGGGCAATGGGCGCCGATGTAGCGCACCAGCTCCAGCCCTTCGCCGTCGGGCAAACGCATGTCGGTGAGGCACAGGGAATAGGTTTTGGTTTGCAGCAGATCGAGCGCATCCTTGACGCGCATGGCCCGGTCCACTTCCAGGCCCATGCGCAGCAGCGTCAGCTCCAGCAGTTCCAGAATATCGGCCTCGTCGTCCACGATGAGGACGTCGAGCTTGCCGCCTTGCCGCGGCTCCTTGCGCTTTAACATGGTGCCCCTTTGCAACAAATCCGGAACTGTCCGCCCGGCGCGACTTCGATGTAATCGAGGCTGGCGCCGTTGGCTTCGCACACCTCCTTGGCGATGTACAGGCCGAGGCCGGTGCCCTTGCTGTCGGTGGTGAAGAACGGCTCGAACAACTGCGGCTGGACGGCTTGATCCACGCCGATGCCGTCGTCTATGACATCCAATTGTACCGTATTCTCGAACAGCGCCCGGGTCACGCACAAGCGGATGCTGGCATCGTGCTTCCGGCCGTGGCGCCAGGCGTTGCGGCACAGGTTCCACAGCACCTGGTTGAGGTGGAAGCGGTCGAAACACAGGGCCTGCTCGGTATCCACCTCGATGGAAAACGCCGCGGCCGGTATATTTTCCGCCTGGCAGAAATCGTCGACGAAGGTGCGCAAGAAGCTCTCCGGCTTGATGGTTTCGGTCTGTGCCCGGTCGCGCCGGTTGAGTTGCAGCACGTCCTGCACCAGCCGGTCCAGCCGATGCGTATTGTCGCGGATGATCTGCAGCATGCGGGCCTGCGTCTTGTCGAGCGCCTGGTCCTCCTGCAGCAACTCGGTGGCGTGGCTGATCGCGCTCAACGGGTTGCGGATTTCGTGCGCGATGTTGGCGGTGAGCCGGCCCAACGCCGCCAGCTTGAGCTGTTGCGCCTGCGCCTGCACCTGGCTCAGGTCCTCCAGATAAATCAGCGCACCATGGGCGCGCTCGACATCGACCGGGACGAAGCGCACGCGCACCTGCTTGTTGGTGGCCTGCACCCGCATCGGGTCAAAGGTCCGGCGCGGGTCTTCGCGCCACACCTTGAGCCGCTGCGCCAGCACGGGGGCATACTGGTCGAGCGGAACTTCGCCGCCCTGCTCCGCCGGCGGCGGGCCCAGCAGCTTTTCCGCCTGCACGTTGCGCTGCATGATCTTGTCGTGGCCGTCCACCACCATGACCCCGTCCTGCATGTCCTGGATCACCAACTGGTTCACCTGCGCCAGGTTCTTCAGATCGACGCCGCGCTGCTGCGCCAGGCGTTCGCTGGCCAGCGTGTAGCCCGCCAGGATGTGCCCCACCCATGCCGTAGCGAAGCATCCCATGCTGAGCAGGCCGGCCTGGAAATAGTCCGAAGCGTTGCCGTCCCCGAAGACGACGCGGAAGGTGTGTTCGCCCAGAACGGCAATGCTCGCCAGAGAGGCGTAGAACAGGGCCAGCCGGCCGCGGCTGATGAGGCCGGCGGAGGCAAGGGACACCACCAGGAGCAAGCCGAGGCCGCTCCTGATGCCGCCGCTGATGGACATGCCGGCCACGATGAAGGCAATGTCGGTGACGATCTGCAAACTGATCTGCAGCGTGAAGCGCGGCCAGTGCGTGGCGATGGTGAATATCGACAACGCACTCAGCAGCATATAGACCAGGCTGAATATAAAAAAGCGTTCGGGATTCTCGGTGCCGAAAATCGGCGGGGACTGGTACAGCAGGAAGGCGAAAACGAAAACGCCGCCTACGGTCAAGCGGTACAGGTTGAAGTAATGCAGCGAACGCCAGTAAGAATTCGGGTAGTCCGACGCGCGCGTCTGCAATATTGCCTGCCACATCATCGGCGCAAGGCTTCCGGCGGGCTACTTCTGACGCAGTTTGCGATGCTCATCGCTGCAAAAAAACTCGCCGCGACTGGCTATGCCTTCGCTCTTGGGGAAGTTCACGCCGCACTGGGAACAACGCACCATGTCCTCGTCCCCCTTGGTCTCCGGCGGTTTTTCGCGCTGCGACAAACCTCGTTGGTAAGACTTCAGTATCCAGTAGACAAGAAAACCGACGATCGCCAGCAGTATCAGTTTGATCAATTAGGTACGGCCCCGCAAAGCATTCCGTCCCCGCGCGCCATTCCGCCGGGCGGATGACGGCCTGGAGCAACCAGGCGACGCGGTCAAGGAATGTGATTATTCAAAGCCTTATTCTGCCAGTCGCGGTGGCATGGCGCAACCGCGCGCGTGATGGTTCAAGCACCGGCTGTCCTCCCGTTGCCGCGCGGCTATGCGCCAAATCGGTAAGCGCGCAAGCGCTCGATTGCCCGTGCCCGCTCGGCATCGTCCGCGTCGTACCGATACGCCACGTGCTGCCACCATGCGCTCCACCTCTCGCAGGCACCGCCCGGCCAGCGCAGCCCGTCGAAACCGAATTGCCGCTTGCCGATCTCGCCTACCGCGCGTTCGGCATGAAGACGGGTCATCGGGTCGGGGGCGGCCAATTTTTCGAGCAGTGCGGGCCAGGCGCGCATGCCCATGGCTGCCAGGCAAAACAAGGACGGCGTGATATCGGCGTGGGCCGGGCCGGCGCCATCGTCGAGCGTCCGCAGACAGGCTTCCAGTGCTCGCGGATGCATGCGCCGCGCGAGTTCGACGGCGGCGCTGGAGCGGACGTACTCGTCGGCGCCGTCGAGGTCTTGAAGCAACTGTTCGTCGCTACGGGTTTCCATGGATGCCTCCGGCGACGGGGGTCGCGGCTTTTACGGCGCTGCGCCTGCCACCGCAAGAGATCGCCCTTGCGCGGCGCGCAGGGCGTGCCTAAGATGGAAGTATGGCACATGGACCCCTGAGACACACCAACCCGCAGCGCAACGCAACGCCAACCGCGCGACGGCCCGCCGCTGCACCGCCCGTACGCGGCATACCGCGTTACCTGAATTACCGGGTGTCGCCGAGCGCGCTCGCCGCGCCTGAAAGCCGGGCGGCAGAATCGCGTGCGGAGGATTTCGCACGTGGCCGCTGCAGCGACGTGGGCAGCACACATGGCTCCGGGGCTGGCTCGTTCGCGCACCACGTACTCGGCAGCGCGAGCAGGAACATTTCCGGCGGCGCGCCACTGCCGGAGGCCGATCGTGCGCGCTTCGAGGGGCAACTGGGCGACGACCTCGGCGACGTACGGCTGCACGCCGACCCGGCCGCCGGATCGCTCGCGGACGCCGTGGGGGCAAATGCCTTCACGCGCGGACGCGACGTTTATTTCGGCCGCGGAAAATATCAGCCGTCGACGCCGGAGGGCGAGCGCCTGCTCTCGCATGAACTGGCCCACGCCGCACAGCACGGGCATGGCGACCAGGGGCAGATACATGCCGACCTGGCGATGAGCCTGCCGTCCGCCACAGGGGTATTCGAGATCGACTTTGCCGACCGCGTGCCACCGGCGCGCCCCGGCATGGAAGGCCACATCCGCTTCAACCCTGATTCGGCCGGTCCCTATTCGGCCGAGATCGGGCTGATTCAGGCGGTGCGCATGATCGACGTGCCCGGTGCATCCACCACGCCCGGCTCGCCCTACAGCTTCGCCGGCACGGCAGAATCGGAACGCGACGTACTGGGCACAACCGGCTCCCAAGGTGAAGAAGTGGGCTGGCATGTCGACACCACCTATGCCGACCCGGCCAAGACGTCAGGCGCCGCGGTATCGCCCAGCTACCCGCAAAGCGTGGGGTTCGCGGCCACCCACAACGAGCACGGCTGGCTGCGTTCGCCAAGCGACATCAAGCAGGCGACCCTCTACGATTACCCCGGCTTCAGCGGCGCCATCGACTACGACTTCGAAACCGTCGCCAAGGGCATGGACAATCAATCGGTCTATGGCGCCATCCACTGGGGTTTCCAGATCCGCAACACCAGCCCCGCAGTAGGCTTTGCCCCCACTGCGGAATTCGCCTACACCATGCCGACCCAGTCGGCGGAGTTCGATGTCGCGCTGGATCGCTTCCGCGCCTTCTTTACCCACGAGCCGGTCATCCTGTATTTCGACACCGACCGCGACACGCCATCGCCCGCCGAGTTGGGCAAGCTTGCGGACGCGATGAGCTACCTGAGCGACTTCTCGGATACCCACGTGGAAGTGGATGGATTCGCCGACGAACGCGGGCCGGGCGGGCACAACGCCGGCCTCGCGCAAGGCCGCGCCGAATCCGTCGCGGCCTTGCTGATGGCACGCGGTCTGGATGCCGCCCGCATCGACCGCGTGCTCGGCCACGGCGCCACCGACGCCTTCGCCGCCGGCCACAACGCCGGCACCTGGACCGCAAACCGGCGCACCAGCATCACCTTCGTCCGCAACGCCAGCACGCCGCCGGGGCCGTGAGGCGGGGGGCAGGGCTCGCTACATCTTTCTTGCTTAGATATCCGGATCGCGCTGCAGAGAAAGGGCTGAAGGCACCGGCGCGGCTGGACCGACATGCTCCGCCAAACGTTGCGCGTGGGCATCCGCCTCCTGCTCGTGCCGGTCATGCGGATCGCTGACATTCAACCCGGCCCCGATGGCTGTGCCCTCCACCGGGCCGTTTGCCTGCTGCACGGTGTGCACCACCTCGTGAGCGATCAGCCTGCGGCCTGCCGCGTCGCCCGGGTCGAACCTGCCGGCGCGAAAAAACACATCAGCGCCCGAGGTAAACGCCTTGGCCCCTACGCTACGCGCAAGCGCGTCGGATTCGGCGTCGTCATGTATGCGCACACCGGACAGGTCCGCACCCAGCGCCGGCTCGAACGCGCCGCGCAACCCCGGCGACAACGGAGCGCCGCGGCCAGCCTGAGCCCCGATACGCTGCGCGACCCCTTGCACCGGTGCCGCCCCCCCTCGGCATCGCGCTGCAACGGTGGAGCTGTCTGCGGCTGCGGGGGACCGCCCATTGGACTCATCGATCCCTTGCCGAAACCCATCCAGCCCGGCAGCATGGGGCCAAGATCAAGATGCGCGCCGACCATCGCCGCGTTGGGGCTGAAATTGAACTCCAGCCCATAGTTGGGTAGCCCCGGAACCGGCAGCACGACGCCGTTCAGCAACGGCAACGCGAAGTCGCGCGTGCTCCTGTGACCAAGCACCGGAGCCAGGATTCCGGCACCGACGACTATCGAACTGGTGACAAAGCCGATCCGCTCGCCAGTGCCCGCGCCCGACCAGTAACTGCTGAAGCGCTGCGAAGCCTGATCTTTGACCGAATGCAGCAGCAGCTTCACCGGACCCGTTGCCAGAACCGCGCTCACTGCATCGCCGGGAGAGGCAGCACGCGCGGTGCCAGGGCCAGGAGCAGGCGCGGGTGACTCACTCTCAGGGGCCGCTGCCGGCACGACGGAAGTTGGCGGCGCCGCCACAGGTGAAGCCGGAACCGGCCCTCCTGCCGGGGCCGTAGCCACCCCACCGCCTGTCGCCGAAGCGCTCAAACCCGCCAACACTCGCAGTGGATCAAGCTGCTCCAACAGTTGCTCGCGCATCGGCGCATCGAGCTGGTAGTGCAAACCCAAGTCCGGCCGAAAACGCGCGTTGGGATCGACTGGCGTAAGCAGCGAGGGCGGCGTGAGGGACACCGGCGGCAAGGCACCGTCGCCATCGCGCTGCAGATAGCGCGGAACCCCTGCCCTGCCGGCGGACGGTTTTGCGCTATGCCCGGTATCGGACGCTGCGGTGGTGTCCGTATTGTTACGTCTTGTTACGCTGTGCTTGATTTGCATAGTTAGAGATTGTCTCGTACTTGTTTGTACGCAATGTCAGCCCGTCGTCGGAGCCGTACGTACTCATCGACTATGTCGTGGCAAGCAATACTCCAGACCCGGCGGCGAATAGCCGGCCGGACAGACATCGGTCGCAATCGAGAGCCAGCCCGCTAGTCGGGCGGCAGGTTCCGTTGCTTGCCAGCGCTCCTGTCGACCTCGCCCGATTTATCCTCCATCTGTCGCCGCCGTCCCCGCTGGATGCGGCGCACAATCGCCAGAGCCACCAGGAATGGACTGCTCCAGTAGATTGCCGGAACGACATAGTGCCCCCACCACGACGGAGTGGGTCGGCCCTGCGAAACCTGCCACGCCAGGAAGATGACCAGCGCGACGACCGCAAGAGCAACGAGATACCCCAACCCGTAGGGCAGAGTCCGCAGGTCAACGCGTCGTCGAAGCGATGGGGGCTTATTTCCCATTTGTATGCTTTATCTCTGCGATGCGGAAAAACGCGATGAATTCAGGTGGCCTGAAATATATGCACTGTAGCCATCTCCATGTCGGATACACAGCCATAATTTGTTAGAGACTCGCAACGGTCTTCAAGTATTGAAAATACTTCTTATCTTCGAGATTAAAAATATCGTCACCTGCACTCATGTACGCCAGCATTAATTCGTCAGCAGCTTCGCGCTTCTTATCGCACTCGAAAAGCGACTCCCCAAGCCGCAAATGTAAGAACGGATTTCCAGCCCCCTCAGGACAACAAAGGATTGCGCGGGTAAACTCCTCACGTGCTCTCTCGTAGCGGCGACTTAGGAAATACGCATCGCCGATGGCAGCGAGCAACCAGATTGCGGCATTCCACACGTCCCTGGGCTCGGGAAGAAGCTCATAGGCGCGCTGGTATTCGGCGATGGCGTCGTCGAATTTCTGCTCTCGCGCCAGCGAGTCCCCCAACGCGCTTAGGCGAGATATTTCTTTATGTAGCTCCTGACTCAACTCAGGGATCATTCTTGGCGCACTCCCACGGTGGCGGATTCTGCCGCCTCATCTCTCTGGAGGATCATATGTTTCGCCAATTTTCGCGCCTGCGGAACGGTTGGGGCCTCTTGGTTGCAAGACATAGTTATCTGGATCGTTCATAAATTCTCTAACTGGTTCACTTCTTGCGCCATAATATTTTCCTTCGTCGTTCCACCATCTAACCGCGTCGATCTTGTGGGCCATATCGATTGTCTCATCGATGAGATGCCAGGTACCATCAGGACCCTTCACCCGTAATCCATTTGGATTGCCCGGTAGCAATGGACCATCCCCCTCGATCACCCCCTCAGCTCTCATACGTTCCAGGACGGCCTTTCCAGTTGCCGAATATTTGCCGGGTGTGCCACCCATATACGCCGCTCTTGCGCTTTCAGGCGTCGGTGGCCCTTCAGTGGGTTCGTCGAACAGGCCACCTTCTGGGACTTCGTCGGGTACGCTGGTTACGTCTTCCTCAGAGGCCCCTCGGCTAGAGCGGTCGGTTCTATTCGCAGCCTCTTCGGCGGCCCGCATGCGTTCGGGGGCGGAAGTCGATTCTGAAGTCCGCGGGTTCGCCTGCTGGCCGACGTCATCGGCGCTGGCCTCGAAGTCGGCTTGATCGGATTCGTGGCGTCGCCCCGAGGTCTCCTCGTTCCATGCCTCAGCAATTTCCTCAGGGGTACTACCGCGTGGCTCTGGACTCGCCTTCGGTGTCCCCTCGCTGCTTGGTGCTGCGGTCGCCTCTCGTGGCCTACCCTGACCTCCTCGGCGAGGCGGAGCGTATTCTACAGTCGGGGACGATGGCGGGTGCTCCACGATACCCTCGGGTGACGCCGTGACGGTGCCCATGCGCTTGGGGGGCTGCCCTGCAGCGGCGTGTTCCTGCGCTAGCGGTGCCGATGCAACTGGCTCTGTCGGATGCGGGGGCGTAGGAACCTCGGCCGGTTGAGGCGGACGTGTCGCAACGGGGGGTTCCGGGGCTGTGACCGGCGGCGCCTCTGCCGGGCGAGGTGCGGGAGCCGCCGGCTCCGAGACGGACACCGGAGCCGCGATGGGTTCGACCGCCGGTGCAGGATTAACAGGCTCGGCGGTGGGGACGGCCTCCACAACCGGTGCAGGCCCGGCTTCAGAAACTGAAACAGGCACCTCCGGGGAAGCCGCAACGCCCGGCTCCAGCAGTGGTGCACCTCGTGGCGGGGGGAGCATGTCGAATTGGTCGGCGACGGAGGTGGCCGCGGCGCCAAGCCGCTGACCCACTGCCGTCTCGGCCAACGCCGCACCACCTGTTTCCATGACTCCAGCGACGACTACTTGCGACGCCATGTTTGCCGCCTGCGTCGCGTCCTCGGTCATCTGATCGGACTCGTGCTCTAACTGCTCGGCGGTTGTCGCGGTGGCTGCATCCACCAGGTTCTTGATCAAGACATAAAACTGCAGCTCCGCGGCGATCGCCGCGCAACTGATCGCCCACCCACCGACGGTGGTTATGATGGGTCCGAGAAAAGCCGACGCCGCAGCAAAGGCGGGACCCATCGCGCCCAAGGTAAAGATGGCCAGCGCTCCAAGAATGACGAGAATGGCAGTGCAGAGTCCAGCAATGGAGCCGAGAATGATAGTCAGCCCGGTGGCAATGTCGGCTGCAGACTTGAGCAGATTGCCGAGCGGATCACGCTCCCACTGCTGTAGGCTGAGCAGGTTTGCGGCGCCGGAGAGGGTCATGTTGAGCCCGCTCACGACGCCCTCCAGCGAGATAGCTGGGTCCACGAACGCCAGCGCCATCTGTCCGAGGATATTTGGCCACTTGGCATCGCCGAGGTCGCCCATCAGGTTCTCACCCGTGATGTCGAGAGCGATCCCCATCTTGTCGATGGCGCTAAGGTTCTCGAAGGAACCTTGCGCGCGAACGTTAATCTCCACGAGCCGCTGCCTGCGGCGTCGGGCCGCGCGCTCCGCGCGTTCCCCCTGCTCCCTCCGTGCCTCGGCGCTGGCCGGGCTGCGGAAAGCTCCTAAGACATCCACTGTGGCACGGTCGCCGTAGGCAGTCTGGGCGTCCCGCTGGATCACCGCCACGGGTGCGGTCTCCGCTGCTGCGCCAGCCGCAGCGACGGCCTTGGAACCCGGTACCGAGCGCATATCGCTCGCAAAGTCGTCCTGAACGGCGTGCAATTCAGCTTCGAGCGCGTCCGAGGCCGTGAGTACCGCCAGCGCTTGGGCGTCGATGTTGGCAGCGCCGGCGTCCAGTTGAGCCGGCCCCCAACCCACGGAGGCTATCTTGGCACGAGCCGCCTCGTTCTGCTGGTCCAAATCTGTCAGTCTGGCATCGGTTTGCTCGATGGCAGCATCGGTGGCGTCGAGCTTCCCGCTGGTCGATACGTTCCTTTCCTGCGCCTGTGCCGCGTCCTGCACAAGCGCCTCACCCTTGGCCTGCGTGCCAGTGACGGCATCATCCACGCTGGTGGCGTCGGAACCCACCTTCTCCATCTGCCCCGCCTGCTCCTGCATCTTGCCGGCGGCCTCATCGTCGTCCGGAACATTGCCGCGGCTTTCACCAGCCTTCGCCCGTGCCTCCGTAGCGATAGGCCCCGAGTCTTCCTGGGTGTGCGCCGCCCGCTGACCGTATTCCGGGGCTTGCGCAGCCACAGTGGCGGCTTTCTCCTCGGAGACGGACAGCGCGTCGCGCGCCTGTGCCGCAACCCCCCGGCGCGTCTCCACGTGCTCTTGAGCCATGGTGAGTCCGCTTTTCGCAGAGTCGGTGGCGCCACGAGCAATGCGGAGATTGCCACGCATGCGATCAGCGTTGGCGCGCAGACCTGTACTGCGTTGCCGCGCGACCAGCCCTTCGTCACGCATTCTCTGAGCCTCCCGCCCGAGTTGGGCGGCCGCACCGTCTGCCGCAGTATCTGGCTGTACCGACTCGCCGTCCGCGTTCACCGGCATAACTGGGGCAGGCAACTGCACCGGTGCGGGAATGTCTGGCGCTGGTTCGGTGGAGGCCTTGGCAAATGCCGAGGCACCCAACTCGGCTGCCTCGGCCGCGGCGGCGGCCGCGCCCTTCTTGCCTCGTGGCGACTTCTCCTGCCCTTCCGCGAGCGGCTCAGACGGCTGTTCGGCTTCGGTTTTCACATCCGACGCAGCCTGCGACACCTGTGGCTGAGTTTCTGCTGGGCGATCCGCCGGCGGTTTGGCGTACGACTCCAGCTCAGTTTCTTTCTGTTTGCGCTCTGCCGGGTCCACACTCCGAGATGCCTCACGCTCCTCGACAGATGGCGTGGTAACCGTGGACGTAGCTTCCGCCCCGGTTGCCGCGACCACTTCACCCCCGCCGGCCTTGGCCACCTGCTCGCCCATGCGGTTCTGGACCGTGGCGCCATCCTCCGGATGTTCATAATCCTCTGGGCGCCGCTGCACGAGGCCTTGCTGGCTGGGTGCCGCCTGCTGCTGCACAACGTGGGTAGCCTCGTGAGCCATCAATTCCAGGTCGTTCGGGCTTTGCGCAGAACCAAGCACGATGTGGTTTTGATGGGTGAACGCTTTCGCGCCCAGCTCCTTCGCCATATCCTGAGCCGACGGGCCGGTATGAACCTTGACATGGCTCAAGTCCGCCCCGAGTGCAGGTTCGACTCGCTCTCGCACGTCAGCGGCCAATGGAGAACCCGAATCGGGAATCGGGATAGCAGACACCGCATCGCGGTGCCCAAGCGACGTGCGCACAGACGCCGGTTCGATCCCGTGTCCCGTGGATTTACTGTCGACTCCAGCCTGGGTTGCAGCGTTGGCTACCCGATCTGCGTCATCCTCGCAAGCGTCGCCGGGCTTGCCGACGACGAGCTTGGCTTGCAGCGTGTCGCCAAGACCACCTAGCCCGGACAGGAAACGCGGCACGCCCACCTCTTGCGCCTGGCCTACGCCGGAGCTGCTGCGCGCATCACGCTGGACACTTGCCACAGCGTTGTCGCGTTCCCTGGGTTTGGCCGCCAACGCTTGGGTCATGAGGAGCGCTCCACGGCCAGGCCGGGCGGAGGCTGTTTGCCCAGCTTGCGGCATTCGGCGGCCACTCCGGCAGCGATGTCGCCGTAGGCGATGGCGCGGTTCTGCAATCGTGCAGCCACTGCCGCCGCCAGCGCGACATTGCGGATATGCCCGCCGGCCAGATCGCATGCCGCGGCGAGCCGGTTGAGTTCGGCGACTGAAAGCGCATGGCCTTGGCCAAGGTGCGCCAGCCACAGCGCGCGGCGATCCTCGGGACCAGGCGCAGGGAATTCGATCACTGCGTCGAGCCGGCGCGCGAAGGCGCTGTCGAAGCGTGCGCGGCTGTTGCTGGTGAGGATGGCGATGCCTTCGAAGGATTCGATGCGCTGCAGCAGGTAGTTGGTCTGCGCATTGGCGAAGCGGTCGTTGGAGTCTTTTACGTCGGTGCGCTTGCCGAACAGGGCGTCGGCCTCGTCGAAGAGCAGCACCACTTCGGCATGCTCGGCGCGCGCGAAGAGTTGGGCGAGGTTCTTCTCCGTTTCGCCTATGTATTTGCTGGTGACCGAGGCGAGGTCGACGCGGTAAAGCGGCATGCCTAACCGGGTGGCGAGCCAGGCCACGGCGAGCGTCTTGCCGGTGCCGGAGGGGCCGTACAGCAGGGCGCGCACGCCGGGCCGGTAGCGCGCCTGGACCGCGGGGCCGAGTTCGGCGGCAAGTTCGTCGCGCGCATGGCAGCGGCTCGCCAGCAGGTCGAGTTCGGCGCGCAGCACAGCAGGCAACACGATGGCGTCGTCGAGGATGGGGTCGGGCAACAGTTCGGCCAGCGTGCCCAAGTCCGCCGCTGCGCCGCTGCGCGCTGCCTTTGCGACGTCCCCGGCGGTGAGATTCCCGGCGCCGCCTAGGCGGGCGTGGAATTGTCCCGCGCGCGCGAGATCGGCGATGCGTCCGGCATGATGGCGGTGACGCCGCCCCAGCGTTTGCGCAAGTTCGGCATCCTGGGTTGCGTCGTGCCAGAGGGCGATGCGCTCTTCGGCGCCGGGAACCGGAATGCGCCAACTCGCCACCGGTTCGCCGTCGAATTCGAACACGCCGTCCGGACCGCTGGCGACCAGGACGGCTCCGCCATAGCCCGGAAGTTTGGGCAGCGAGCGCAGTTCGCCCGGCCCGAGTTCGGTGCAGAACACCGGAATGCAGCCGGTGAGCCACAGCCACGGCCCGAGGCCGGCAGCCGGCTCGCCCGGGACATACGCCGCATCGGCATGCAGCGCCTTGGCGACCGCACGGGCCGCGGCGCGCGCCTCGCGCGGATGGCCGCTGCGTATGGCCAGCGCGCGATGGCCGGCGGAAAATGCGAGTGCATGCCGCGCCGCCTGCGCGTGGATGGATGCGGGCAGCGTCAGGTGTTCCGGCAACCCACTCTCGCCCCCCGGCCAGGTGGATGCCTCGCCAGCCAGGGCGAGGGCCAGCGGGACCGGGACGCGCAGCGCCGCTTCCTGCAACGGAGTGTTCTCGGCATCGACGTGCAACAACCCGCAGGCACGCGCTTGCCCGGCCATCAGGGCTGCGGCGTGGGAGACCGCTGCGCTGCCCGGCCCGAGTTCGTCATGCATCGCAGCGGCCAGCGTGGCGACAAGCCCCAGCGTTGGCCGCGCGTGGCCCGCCGGGTGTTGCAGCCATGCGAGCACCCGCCCCACCATCGGATCAAGCTCGACGGCGGCGGCGAGAGCGACCGCCAGCGTCTCGGTGCGGTTCAGGGCGAGCTCGATCGCCAGCGCATGCAAGTTCGCATCGGCGTCTGGCGGGAACCCCAGCCATTGGTTCCAGATTTCATTCCCGCCGAGCCCCGTGGCCTGGCAACGCTCGCGCCACGAGTACATCCATCTGGCTTCCAGCGCCCCGTCCGGCGCAAGCTCCGCTGGTGCCAGCAGCGCCAGCGCCAAGCCGTACAGCGGCAAGGTTTGCACGTCGCCAAGGATGCCCGGGGAATTCATGACCCGCTGCAAACCTCGTAGTGAAACGCGACGACACGGCCAAACCAGGGCAGCCAACCCGGGTCGATATCCAGCCCGGCGCGGCGAATGCGCAAGTCCGCGTGGCGGTGATCGAAATACAGGTCGGCATGCGTCGGCGTAAGCGACAGGTTTGCCGGGCGCCGCACCAGGTCATCCAATTCGAGGCCGGCATAGCGTTGCAGCCAGAGGCTGCACGCGGCGAGCCACGCGTCGGCCGCGAACTCGGCCAAGGGCCGCGCGACAACCCCGCGCACCTCGGTGGCGCTAAGGTCGCATTGCGCAAGCAGGTCGGCAATCGGCTGCGTAGGCCGTCCGCGCCACCCCGCCAGCATCAGGCTGCCCGAGGCGTCCCACAGAAAACCGCCGCCATCGTGCTGCAGCAAGCGCAGAAGCCTGGGCTCGCCGATCAGGTTGGAGCGCCACGATGGCGGCGCGACAAAGCTCCGCGGGGCGCCCTCCTTCGCCGGCGCTTCATCGTCCAGGATACGCCACGCCGGATCGTCCTGCGCAATTGCAAGCCGGTGCAATACCAGCCGCAGCATCTGCTGCGCAATCCTGCAACATTCCCAGCTCCGCCGCGCGGCATTCCATCGCGCGTAACCCAGGCGATTCATGACCGGCAGGAGGAAGAGCAAACCGCCGGCCTGGGTCGGTTCGCCGTCGATGCCGGTGTCGATCTCGATGTCCATGCCGATGTCGAACGAACCTAGCCTGTGTGGCAGGCCAACGCCGGCATCGTCTTGCAACATCGCACGATGCATGGCTTCTGCGTGGGTATCCGTTTCGCTCGGCGGCGCATTCCGCGGTACAGCCGCGCCATGCTTCGGGAGGGCTGCGCCATGATCGCGTTCGCCGCTTGAAGTCGCCGCGTCCTGCCAGGGTTCGTCGACACTTACAGGCGATTCGTGCGCAGCAATGGGGTGCGCCGTGGCTTGAGGGGTCGCGGGGGAAGCGTCCGCGGAGTACAACGCTGCGAGCCCGCTTGGCAACGCCAGGTTGGAACCCGCCAGCATCGCCCGCAGCCACGTCAGGCGGTCGTCCATTTCCTCGGTTTGTGCGCGCGACCGGCCATCGGTGTCCGCATCTTCTGGCTGCCCATGGTCGCGTCGTGGCGGGCCTCCCCGGCCTGTGCGCCGGGGCCGGTGGCGGAACATACGATCAGCATTATCGGGCCTCTCCGCGGCACTTCCGCAGCCATGCAGCAATGCCGCGCCATCGCCCGGTTGCAGCGCGTCCAGCACGGCCCGCGCCCAGCCGGCACGCACCAGCGCTCTGGCCCATTGCGGCAGCGCCGCCGCCGCTTCGGGCCGGCGCGCAAGGGAGAAGGCCAGCCAACGCAGACTCTCCCGCTGGCCGAAGGTGCGCTGCCATCCGGCAACGGCGAGCGGCCAGAACCACTCCTGCGCCGACAGCCCGGCCGCGACGCGGCAGGCCAGCGCGGTGTGCGCTTCCAGCGCATCGCGAAACCACACCCCGTTGGCGACTGCCGCGTCGGCGCGCACGCCGTGCACGAAGCTGGCTTGCTGGCGGGCGACCAATTGTTCGATCGACAGGGCCAGCGATTGCGCCGAGGCTCCGGCACGCAACCTGCCCAAATCGAGCCGGCGCACGACCAGCAAGCGCGAGCCGGAATCCGGCAGGCTGGCGGTGCGCAAGGCATCTTCCAGCGACAGCGCGCCGCGCCGGACGAGGGCCTCGTTGGGCGCCCGCAACTTCAGCCGCTGCACCGTCCGCTCGATGCTGCCCATGGGCCTATCCTTTTTTGCCGGCGAACAGGCTGCGCTGCGGCGTGGCGAGCAATACCGTCCTGGCCTCGGCGAAGTGCACCCGCACCTGATCGTCGAGCTCTACCGAAGCGCTGACGGTATGCACCACGCGCGCCGAAATTTCCTTGCCGCCGATGTCCTCCACCATGGCGCTGGCGACCACTGCACCGGCGCGATAGACCAGCGCCTGCATGCCGACCCGCAGCCGCCCCGGCTCGAAGGCGGTAAGCGGAATCCGTACGCCGGGGCGAGCGGTCACCGGCCGCGCCATGCGGCCGGCGATAATGCGGTCCACCGGGGCGTGGCTGGCGAGCAGCAAACACATGCGTATGACGTCGTTCATGAGCGATTCTGCGCGCGGTTCGAGCACGCGAATCTGGTCGAACAACCAGTCGGCATAGGCCTGCATCTGCTTGCGGTCGACGTAGTCGATCTCGGACCAGCGCGGCAGGCTGGCGAGATTGCGCAGCGCCGGCGCATCGTCGTACTCCGAAAGGCGCTCTGCCCAGTCGAGGCGGATGCTGGGCAACACCGCAGAGAATTCGGCATGCAGGCAGGCGCCGATCTGGCCGATCTGGTCGAAAATCGCCGCCGCGCGGCGCGCCACATCGCCACGGCCGTGGCCGCCGTCGATGATGTCTCCCAGCGATACGACCTGTTCCGCCTGGCCGCGCACGCCTTGCCAGGTAAGGCTGGCCAGCCGGCCCAGGTCGATCTGCATGGCGGCGGCGCGCGCCTGGGTGACCACCACCTGCTGCCGCGCCTTGACCTGCGCGACAGCGGCGGTAAGCCCCGCCGAGCTGGTCTTGGCGATGGCGGCAAAGGCAGCCTGCGGCGCGCGCAGCATCGTGATCTGGCTGCGCAGTTGCGTGCTCTGCACCGCCTTCACCAGCAGATCGACGCGGTCGAGCTTGTCCAGCAGGGCCGGCACTGCGCCGAACCAGGCCGCCGGCGCCTCGCGCACCACGGCAAGCATATCCTGCAGCTCGTCCGGCACATCGTTATGCTCTTGCAAACAGGTGGGCACGGGCGCGGCGACGAGGCCTGGGTCGAGATTGCGCAGCGGCGCGGCGCCGAGATTGTCGAACTCGCGCGGCCGCACATAGGCAAGGAAGCGCACCTCCTCTGCCAGAACTTTGGTGCGGCGCGCGTTGGTCGCATCGATGCGCGCCTGTTCTTCGGCCATCAATGCACGCGTCACGCTCACGTCGTGGCGGGCTTCGGCCAGCTTTTCGCTCCAGGCGTTCAAGCGGCCCTGCGCCGCCGAGAGATCGCTGCGCATGCCTTCCAGCGCGCGTTCGCACGCGGCAACCACGTCGCGATACAGCTTGATGCGGCCTTCGATCTGGCGCATCAACGCCACCGTGTTGTCGGCCATGTCCGCGCTGTTGGAAAAATACGTCGCCTCGTCGGGCACGGCGGCAGAAACCGCGGCGCCGACGCCGGTCGGAACCGCCGGCGGCTTCAGGAGGTGAGCCATCAGCGCCACCCGGCGGGCCGGGTTGATGAAGTCCAGCAGCGGACGGCGGCGAGCGGCCTTGGAAACATCGTCGTCGAGGAACGGATCGTCGGCCAGCCCATGCACGTCGATGCCGGAAAAAAGCCCCGGCGTGACGCCGCCATCTTCGGCAGTAAGTTCGTCGAGCAGGCGCAGCAGGTTGAACATGGCCTCGTGCCGCGTCACCGTGCTGTAATCGCGCGCCTCGGCGGCGGGAGGCTGCGTCAGGCGTGCCGCGATGCTCACCGTGCGTATGCTTGCGTTGCCGACCAGCGGCGCGGCATTGACGATGTCGCTGGGCGTGAATTGCACCGCCTTGACGAAGGGTGCGGCCGCGCTGCGCGCCTGGATCAGGTCGGTCGCACTGAGTTGTGCCGCTGGCGCGGCGATGGGGATACGCACAAATGGGGCAGCGATGTCGGCCTTTGCGAATGAGGTGCCGCCAAGCGCCGCCATGGCAAACGCCTTGCTCTGGGTGCCGCCGGTGCTTGCGGGCGAGAGCGTTCCCGTGGTGGAGAATCCACGCGGCGCGGAGGAACCGCCTGCGCCGCCCGTCGTCGTGGTAGTCGGCGCCCGCGGCGTCACGGCCTTGGACACCGTGGCGTCGGTTTTGCGGTAGACATTTTTCAGGAAATCGGAAATCTGTTGCTGCGAAGCCACTGCGGTTTCCGCCTTGGCGATGCCCGCCAGGGCGGGGGATATTGCAAGCCGCGTGGCATCCGTGCTGCCGAGCATCAACTGGCGCACGCGATAGATGTCGGTCTGGATTTTGACGAAGCCATAGTCGACCAGATCGTCGGCGCGGTCGGCACGCGATTTCAGGTAGGCGATAAAGCCTTCCAGCCCGCGCACTTCGAGCTGGGCGCGTTCCGGTGGCGACAAGGCCGCGAGCGTGCCCGCGTCTTCCAGCGCCTGAATCGCGGTGCTGATTCCGGCCGGCGCAATGGCCGGTTCGACGCCGAGCACCGGGGCGAACGGCGCGCCGAGATCGCGTTCGGCGAGAAATTCCCAGAGGTAGTTGCCATGCTGCGCGGCACCGGCCGGCAACGAGTCGGCGAACCACGGCGTCTCCACGCCGGCGGCGAGGCTTCCGGCCGGGCCGAAGGCGGCGCGGCCGTCGAACAGCGTGAAAGCCATGCCGCTAATGGCCTGGCCGGCCAACCCCGGCGATGCAATGGGGATTTCCATGCGGGTCCAGCGCCCCATCGTGGGCATGTCCCCCAGGCGAGCACGCGCAACCGTGGCGTCCGTGCCCCAGCCGATCAGGTTCTCGCCCCAATAGACGCGATGCTCCCAGGTGCCGGAAAAGAACTGGAACATTAACGTGCGCGGCGGATTCGCCGGGTCCAGGTAGACCCACGCGTAGATCGACTGGCCGGCGGGCACCGTCAGCGTCGCCGTCGCCCCGTCAAAATGGTGCTGGTGCAGCCCGCCGAGCAAGGCGGCGCGATGCCCGCCAGTCGCAGGGCGCAACGCCGGCGCCAGGCCGAGAGCCGGTTCGAAGGGCGCCCACAGGTCATTGGGCGTGAGTGGCTCCCACGCGTAGTCGCCATGTTGCACGGCGCCTGGCGGCAGTCGATCGCTCACCCAGTCGGTGCTGGCCGATCCCCGGCTGCGGCCGCTCGGGCCGAAGGCCGCACGGCCGTCATACAGGGTGAAGGCCATGCCGCGCAGATTGCTGCCCGCCAGCCCGACGCTGGCGGCCGGGACTTCCATGCGCAGCCACTGGCCGAGCGCCGGCACATCGCCGCTGTGCAAACGCGAGGCGGTGCCGTCGCTGCCCCAGCCGACGAGGTTCTCCCCCCAGTAGGCGCGGTGTTCCCAGTTACCGTCGTTCCATTGCAGCATCAGGGTACGGGGCGGGTTGTCCGGGTCCAGGTACACCCAGGCATACAGCGTATCGCCGGCGGCAATCGGCAATACCGCGCTGGCGCCGTCGAAGAAGTGCTGGTGCAGGCCCGCCAATAACGCGCAGCGATGGCCCCCGCCGCTGGGCGGCGGCCCCCATGGGAGCAAGCTTTCCGGCTCCAGCGCCTCGGCATCGTCGGCGATGGCCGGGATGTCCATAGGGTGCCCGCCGACGGCCGCCACCAGGGTCGCGATCTTCACGCGCAGGCCCTGGCGCCCGCCCAGGGAGCGCGCGCGGCCCAGCAGGAAGCCGTCCAGCGTCGATTGGAATTCCGCAGCTATCGTTTCCTGCAGCAGCAAGCGCGGCTCATAGGACGCCTGAGACACCGGCACCAGCACGCGCACGCGCTCGCCCAGCGAAAAATCGAGCGGTGCGAGCGCCGCCGCGGAGCGAATCGCTGTGTCGATTTGCTCCAGCGGCACCGGCACCGCGTCGAGGTCGAAGTTTGCCGGGAAAAACCCGCTGGAATGCGTGGCGAGGTCGAGCACGTTGCTCGGCAACAAGCCGGTCGGCGGCAGCACGCCGAACGCCTGCGCCAGCGTTGCCGCCGCTGGCGCGGTATCGCCAAGCTCGGCCACTTGCTCGGCCAACTGTTCTATCTGTGCCTGCCACAGTGCCGGCAGGCGCGGTTTCGTCAACAGGCTGAACCCGTCGTCCGCGCCCCGCGACAACAGTAGGCGGCTGTCGCGCGGCCGCCCGCCCTGGCGCACCACGGCGGCGCGATCGGCAAACTGCGGGCGGAACTCCGCGTCCACGCCGATCAACGCGATGGGCACGCCGAATTCTTCCCACGGCAGGGCCTGGCCGGCGGCCAGCGCGCGTTCGGCATCGAACACGGTATAGGCCAAGGCGTTGCGCAGGCGCGGGCCGGCGGCAGGCAACGCCCGCCACTCGCTTGGCCAGGCATACCAGAGCACGCGCACGCCGTCCCCGATGCGCCAATCCTCGAAACTGGTGTTGTCTCCGGCTTCGCCGCAGGCACAGATGTCGCAGGGATCGTTGGGGTCGACCTCGGCCACGTCGACGTTGACCGGCTGCAAAACCAGGATACCCACGGGCGGCAGCACGCCAGGATGCCGTTGCAGCATTTCGCCTAGAGTCATACCCACGGCGCGCGCGCGCAGGCTGCCGTCGCCCGCGCCGCCTCCGCTCCCACCGGCGAACACATCCGGCGGCGCGACCACCGGCACACCGAACAGGTCGACGTCGACCGGACGCACCAGCACCACGTCCTCGCCGCTCGGCGCAAGCCCGCCGCCGGCGTCGATGGCAAGGCGCACCTGTAGCGAGGAACCCGCGCCGTCCGGCTCCCGGACCACATAACCGACATGCAGTCCGCGCACCACGCCGGGCGTAAATGCCTGGCCGCGCAATGCAATGCGGCCCGCCTCCCAGCGCTGCCTGCCTGCAAGCGTGGGCGCGGTCAGCGCCCGGCCGGCGAAGAGGTTCGGACGCCGCAGCCAGGTAACCGCGGCGGCGCTGGAGTTCTCGGGCGAGAGTGCAACGACCCGTTCGCCTGGCAGCGGGTTATCGATAGATCTGATACTCACGATGGCTCTCCGTTATTGCGCTTGGTAGTGTGGCGCTTCATTCTGTTTGGAACTTATCGCCGCGTAGGTCGGTCTTCAGGCCGACATGTCGGGCTAAAGCCCGACCTACGAGGCTTAACGAATAATTTCCAATAACTCATAAAGCACTACACCAGGTTCCGTTACTTGGGCTTGCGCTTTTTCGCTGCCGCGACTTTCGCGGTAGCAGCAGCCTTGGGCTTGGCCGCGGCCGCCGTTTTTTTCGTTGTGGATACGGGTGCTACGGCTTGCCGTGGTTTTGCGCCTGGGACCAGCGTTGCCGCCAGTTTTGGCACCGCCGCGCCGGGCGCCTTCCGTGCTGCGAGGTCCAGCGCCTGCCAGTCGCCGCTGGCGATGTTCTTCAGCGCGGCCGGGGTTGCGCCCAAACTGCTGTTGGCCTGCTCCAGGCGCATCAGTCCGTTGCCGGCGCCGGGTGCCGTAAGCGTGGCCGCCACCGTCAACGCGCCGGCATGATCGAGCGTCGTGGCCGTGGAGAAGCCGCCAAGCGCGGCCGCCGTCAGCGCCGGCGAGTCCGCGAAACGCGGCGAAGCCAGCAGACTGGTCACTTCGGCGGCGGCGCGCGGCGTCGCGCGCTTGAGCACGCTATCGAGTTGCGGCTTTAGCCCGAGGCTGGCAATGCGTTCGCGCACCGCACGATCGACCACTTCGCCCACCCCTGCGAAGCGCACGGCAACTCCGGCCAGATCGTCGCGGTATGAGAGGTTGCGCCGGCGCACAAACCACAGCGAGCCCAGCCGCGCGAGGCGCGCCCACTCGGCATCCGACGGGTTGGTGGGGTCGAGCGGCGGCGCAGCCACGAACGGCAGCCGCAGCTTTTGCAGTATCTCCAGCGGCTTGCGCTGCGACACCAGGTTGGGCGCAGATATCCGCACCGCGCGGGTGAGACTGCTCAGTCTCGCCACAACGGCACGCCATTCGTGGCGCGGCACCGGCGCAAGTATCATTATCGCGATGGAGTCCAGCGTATCGGCCGGCGCGGTGAGGTCGATCGGCGGCAACGACAGCGCTTCTTCCACCAGCGCGGGCAGTTCGTCCTCCGGGATGATGGAAAAATCCACATCGATTTCGGCCGGCAGGAAACTCTGGGTGAAGTCCGCCGGATTGATGATGCCTGCCGGCAATGGCCCCGCCGGCGGCAGCGCGGGAAACCATGACGATGCCGGGAAAGCGCGCGAATTTGCGCTGCGCATGACGTCGGCGAGATGCCCCTGATATTGCATCAGATGGGCAAGACGCAAGCCGCGCGGGGCGAATCCCAGACCGGGCAGGTCGGCGCGGTCCGCGCCCAGTTCGCGGCGCACCATGGGCGCATCGATCCAGGCCACGGTATTGCCCTGCAATGCGATCATCGCCAGGGGCAGCACATTGGCGGACACGCCGCGCTCCACGCCCTGTGCGAAAATCGCCCGCGCGGCACGGCCACGGCGCGCGTCCAGCGCATCGCTGGCGCCGTCATCCTGCCATGGCACCAGCACCACGGCGGTCGCTTCGACGATATCGCCGTCCTCGACCGTGCGCTGGCCGGTGACTGAAGCCGGATACGCGCCCATCGGGTTGGCGCTGAACTCCACCGGGCGCAGTGCAAGCACGAACAACCCGGTACGGCTGCGCAGCGGCGGCTGTGGAATCTGGCCCAGGCCGAACTTGGCCGACAACTGCTCGGCTTGCGGAATGTCCGCCAGGCGCACCGCGAGCGGCTGCTCAAGCAGCACGAGTTCGCCCGCCGGGGTGACGCCGTGGCCGGCCGCAATCGTTATGCTGTGCGCTCCATCCCCCATGCCCACCCACAGCCCGTCGGCCACGCCGCTGCCGGCGGCCTGGCCGAGGTCGGCCTCGCGGGTAAGAAAATACTGCTGGTCGCGAATGAGATCGCGCGCAGCCAGAAAGCGCCCGTCGAAATAGCGCGGCCGTTCGCGGCGCGGGTCCTCGATCAGCGCGCCCGCGCGCCGTAGCGCGGCCACCTCTTCGGGCGCGATGCTTTCGCGCGCGGTACCTTGGGTCAAGTCCATTTCAACCTCCTGTGGTCAAGCGCCAACCCAGCGCGCAATCAGGTTCACCGACGGCAGCACGATGCGGCTCCAGTTGTCCACCAGCACTCCCGCGCCGTCGCGTTGCGGCGGATTTTGCGCCGTGACCGGGATCAGCACGCGCGCAAGGAATACCGCCGTGGGATCCAGATTCCGCGGGTGTTCCGGCAACGGAGCCAAAGCGCCAGCCTGTCCCGAGTGGCCGCTCGCGGGCCAGGCATCGATCACCGCGTCCTGCAATGCGGCGCGCCGCAAATCCGGGTCGCCGATTGCCGCGAGATCGACGCCGCGATTCGGCAGCCCGCTGTAGGCGTCGTCCAGCGCGTCGCGCGCGATCAACTGCAATTCGTAGGCATCGCGCAGCCGCGATGTGGCCACCGCATCCAGGGCGTCGAAAGGGCCGGCGGCGAAGCTCGGCGTCAGCCCCTGCTCGCATGCGATGAAGCGCACGAATACGTCGGCCACCACGGCGCGCGCCGGCACCGCGACGGCACCGGGCTGTGCCGCATCGCCCTGGGCACGGGCGCTCATGAAGCGCGGCAGGTTGCCGTACGCGGCGCGATGCAATGCGTCGCCACCGTCGCCGGCAACGCTGGCCTCATACCAGCGCACGAGCCGGACACAGGCAGGGCGCGGAATCTCGATCAATCGACCGAGGCGATCGACGGCCAGCCCTGGCGCAACGCGAATTTCTTCCGGTGCGTCCGCGCTGGCAGCCCGATAGCTGACGCGCAGGCCCGCCAGCGTTCCGCCGCCGGCCAGGAACGCCAGCGCACGCGCCAGACGGCCGCGGTGATAGGTCTGTTCGGCGGCGAAATCCTGCGCATCGAGCAGCATGCCTGTAGCGTAGAACGGCCGGTCCGGCGCAGGCCGTGCATACAGCGGATCGCCCTCCGGCAGGCGTTGGATGGCACTCATGGTTTGCTTCTCCGTTTACTTTTCGGTTTAACCCCACGCGGCGGCTGCGGAGGTCGCGGCGGTCGCGGCGGTCGGATCGGTGTGGTGGCAATCACCGGCCCCGGAGACGGAAAAGGCGTAAGAACCGGTGTCGCAATTGGCGTTAGAACCGGGCCTGGAACCACGACTTCCGACACCGACACGACAGCCATCACCGGCGCGCTTTTACGGCCATCCGCAGTCGCCACCACGAGCTGAAAACGGTGCACGCCCACCTTCAAGCCGGCGTCGACGACGATGGCCGGCTCCTTGGTGACGATGGATTTTCCGACTGCGAACCGCGTCATAGATTGCTGGGGCCAAGATAGACCCAATCCCAAGCCACTATTTTTCCGCCGCCCACGTCGAAGGACCGCGATCCGTCCAGGTTGAAGCTCTTGCCGAAAGCGACGACCTTGGGCACGCTCAACACAGCCGTCGGAGCGGATTGATCGGCAACGATCAGTTCCACTTCGTCCGGCGCCGACGTGTTGCCCGAGTCGTCGGTGACCGTCAGGCGGAAGCGGTGACGGCCAAGCGGCAGCGGATTTGCCGCGGCTATCGTGACCTCGACGAGCGGCTGATCTGTTTTTACATCCTGGTTGACGATGAATGTAGCCATGGTAGTACTCCTTTTTGCATGCGATTAAAGAAAGGGTGGTTCATCATTGCTGTGGCAGCCGACGCCACACGTAACTGCTAAGCTTGCGGCCGGGCGCCGCATGCGACTGGCCGCCGTCAAGGTTGAAGGAGGCGCCGAATGCCACCGTTCGGTCACCCCCCGCATCGGCCGTCGGAAGCACGGGCGGCGGTGCCGGGGAAGCGGCGCCGGCGAAGCGGGGATCGAGCGACGTCGGCCCGATCACGTAGTCGCCCTGGCCCAGCCCGGAAACATCCAGCCGCGCGGGCCGTGGCACCTCGGGTGGGCCAAGATAGGTGTCGACCCCGACCAGGCTGGCGATGCCCACCAGGAAAGGCCAGGTCGCCGTCTCCACGCGCACGTCCACATGAGCGGGGGCCTCCAGCTCGACCACGCGGCGGATGAGGCCGAGATCCTGCGGCGTAACGCTTTGGTGTACCAGCACGGTGGCGCGAAAGGCGAGGCGGTCGTAGAACGCCAGCACCGCGGCATTTTCCGCCGCGCTGGCGACTTCTGCGCGGAACAGCGCGAGCAGTTCCGTTTGCTCGGCCTCCCCCAGCACCAGCGTGTCGCCGACCACCGAGTTCCCGCTTTGCACCAGCCCCGGCAACAGGGCGTCGTTGTCGTCGGAGAGATCCACGCCGAGCAGCGTGGAAAGCAGGCGGCGCAGGCGGAAATCCTCCAGCACCACGATTTCGCCGCCGCGCACGCCGCCCCCGCTGGCGATGTCGAGCGCCAGTTCCAGGCCACGCTTGGTGCCGTGGCAGCGCGCCATCTGCGATGCCTTGGCGAGCCAGGCGCGGCGGCGCTGCTGCGGCAGTGCCGGGTCGAAGGCCACGCCGACCCACTTCGCCAACCAGTCGAGATATTCTTCCGGCGTGCTGACCGGATCGGTGAGCAGATGCGCGGCCGCGATGCGGTCCTCCATCTGCGTGAGCACACCCTCGAAGTTGCCCAGCATGCGTTCGAGAAAATCCGCTGCCGTTGCGCGCGGACGGTACACGCCGACGACGTCCTGCTCGCGCAGCAATCGCCACGCCCGCGCACTGGTCGCGTCGCGCAACAGCCAGCATTGCCCCGCACGTTCGACGACGATTTCCGGCGCCGTGCCAAGCTGCAGCCCGATTTGCTCCAGGCGTGCGATGAGGCTCGCGCCGGGTATCGCAGCGGCATCGAGTTCGGCGCCGGCTGCAAGCGCCAGTTCGCCGATGCGATCGCCCGGCGCCTCTGCCGCGGGGCCGTACACGCTCTCGCGATAAAGGCGCGGCAGGTAGTGGTCGCGATAGGAAAAACGGCCGGCATAGGCACGCAGCGCGGCGATCTCCGGCCCGACGCGGCCGTCGCCGAAGAGCTCCACGCGCACCCAGAGGAAACGGCCACGCAACGGGCGCACGCGCCGGCGCGGGTTCTGCACCAGCACCGAGAACAGCCCCACTCGCCCGGCCTCGCTCGGCCAAGGCCCGAGGCCGGGGTGATTGGGCAGCTCCGAGGCAAAGTGCTCCCATGCCGCTTCTGCGACGTGCGGTTCCGGCACTGCTGGAATGCCGCTGCCAAAACGGTGCGGCAACCACTCATCGGCATCGCCGGCGGTGGGAGGAACGGGCTCGGCGGTGGCCGCCAACCAGACGATAAAGCCGCTGCGCGGCGGAATCGAAGCCTCGGCATACAGCCGATGCCAAACCGTCTCCTGCGAACCGCTGTCCAGCAAGCGCGCCTGGGCGCCGTCAAAGTTGCGCGCCTCGCCGCGGCGCGCCAGATTGGACAGCGACAGCCGATACAGAGGCTCGGCGCCGAGAGCTTCTTCGGACAGTTCGACCGGATAGAACGGCGGGCCGTCGATGCGATGCGCAAAAGGTGCTTCCATCGCGTGCGCGGACAAGGGATAGATGTCGCCGCTCGGCTCCACCGCGTTGGCACGGTCGGCGGTATCGAGCGCGAAGATCGGAGCGTCGCGGCGTTCGGGCATGCGCAGCGCAACCTGGTTTGCGTCTATCCAGCCAATTGCGTAGGCATAGCGCGCGCCCACCAGATCGAAACCGGGCCCAAGCCGCTCGGTGCGCGTATCGAAGCGGCGCAAGCGCGCCTCCCCGTCGCCCGCCCAGGAGAGCAGCGCGAGGCCGCCCTGCGAATGAAAATCGAGTGCGACCGGCCGTTCGCCGTCGGGCCAGCCGAGGTCGTCCATGACGCGCAGCTCAGGCGGGTTGCAGTTTTCCGGGTCGGGCCGAAACACGCCGGGGGCGTATTCCACGAAGGGCCGATGCGGCAACGGGCGGCCGCTCAGCCGTGCCATCCGGCCATTCGCGCGCTCCAGCACCCAGATGCCGCCAGTCGGGTCAGGCGCCAGCCGCCAGGGGTTGAAGCCGCCCGCGGCCACGGTGTCGTCGGCCCAGCGGCCACGCAGGTCATGCAAACGGATGCGATCCGACAGCAGCACGTACAGTATGCCGTCGTAGCCGACGCAAAAATCGCGCGGCGTTTCCTCCAGCGCCAGCGTGACTGCTTCGCCCGGCAAGCTGCTGCGCACCACGATGGCTTGCGCCGTCCCGTCCCAATGCGCGACGGCGCCGGTGCCGTCGACCGCGCGCGGAATGCGCTCCAGTGCAGTGTTCGCCGCGGCATGGGCCGCCGCGGGATCGGCCGGCGCCGCAAGGGTGCGTTGCGTCGCGAGGCGCAGCACGCGGCAGCCCCGATCGTACACGGCGCGCTGCCGCGCCAGCCAATGATCGGCGTCGGCGAGCAACCAGAAGCGCAGGCCGTTGGCGTCCATCAGCAGATCTCCGGAACCACGGGCACGGCCACCGCGCCGGCTTCGGCAAAGGGATTGGGGACAGCGCGCAGATCGGTGGGCGCAGCCGGCCCGTCGAGCACCACGATGCTGAGCAGCTCGGGCAGTTGCCAAGCCTCAAGCGCAAGCGTCTGGGTGCGGTCGCTGGCATTGCGCGGCAATGTCTGCCAGTCGCCCTCCCCGCGCTGGAACAGGTTCAGGCCGCTGACTTCGAGCACGCCGGCGACGCGCGAAACGTCCACCTCCAGTTCGCGTTCGCGCACGGAGCGGCCGAGCGGCCATCCCTGGCCTTCGGGGCCGAAGGGCGGCAAGGGCCAGAGCTGGCGGCGCAGCGCTTCGCGCACTTCGAACAACACGGCGTCGCGCGCGTAGCCGTCGCGTATCGTCACCCCCACTGCCAGACCGAGCGGCACGTATTCGCAGCCGATGACGTACAGTTCCGTGGCCAGCGGAGTACGCGCGGAAAGATGCGCGTGCAGGCGTTCGATGAACGGCCGGTCGGGGCGCGGGTTGGGCGCGTTGCCGATTGCCTGCGCCGGCAGCGCCAGCACGCTTACCACGCCGGGCACGCCGAAGCGCCGGTCGCGCGGCTTGAAACGCGGCAACACCTCGACACGCGCGACGTCCACGCCCGGTGCCTCGACACACAAGCGCTTGTAATCCTCGGCAGTCACGGCACGGTCGCGATGAGACAGATGAGCGGGTATGCGCTTTTCCGCGGCATCCAGCGTTTCGGCATCGTCGCCGCCCGTCGTGGGCAATGGCTGCCACACTTTCATGGGCGGAGCCTGGCGGCCGTCGACGAGTTTGGCGGCGATTTCGCCGAGGCTGTTGGCAGGCAGATTGCCCGCGCGCCCGCCGCCAAAACGGCCGGACACCAGGCGGATGCGCATCTGCTGCTCCGGCAACCGGCCGCGCACCCCATCGCCGAAACGCAGCGTCCCGGCCTCGGCGTCGAGTTCGAATGCCCGCGCTTCGCGGGCCACGTTTGGATCGTTGCCGATCGCGGCGAGATCCTCGACGCGGAACCATGGCTGGTAGCCGCGTCCGCTTTCTTCGACTTCGATGGCGAGGCTGGCCGCATCGACCGAACCGAGCGGCAGGTGGAACACCTGATCGGGCGCACCGGTGGAAACCCCGAGCACACGGCCCGCCACGCTGACGCGCTGGTCGATCTCCACCGCGTTGATGCCGATCCACGACAGCGGGAGGCTGGCCACCGACTGGCCCGGCTGCGGGCGCAAGCGCAGCCAGGCGAGCAGGCGCGACGCCTTCTCCACATCGTCCAGCCGCGGCGGCGTGTCGCCCACACCGGCGTGGGGGTTTACGCCGACATCGTTGCTGGGCGCCCAGATCAGCGATTCGTCCGGCAGCGCTAAGCGCAGCACGCCGGGCTTGCTCAGGCCGTTGGTGGTATCGGCCGCCGGCTGCGGATCGAGCGTCAGGTAGTCGGTCGCCTGGTCGCTGCCACCCTGAGTGGTGATTTCCCACAGCATGGGAACCCGTGCCCGCGCACCGATTTCCTCGAACAATGCGGGCGTCGCCAGTGCCGGCACGACGCCAATCGAGAGCAGGGCCGGGGCGCCGCTGTCGCCACCGCCGAGCACCAGCTTTACCGCGTCGTTCAGCGCCTTCTGCTGTTCCGGCCGGGGCGCCGGCGGGGCGAGCAGCGCCAGCCACAGGGCGCGATCCGCGCTGAGCGCAATGGCATCGACACCGCCGGACTCGGCCCGGCCGGCATCGAACAGCGGCGTGGTTTCGTAGCCTTTGGCCGCGCCATTGATGCGATGGATGCTGGCAAGGCCAGAAATCACGTCGCCCATGCGCGTCGACTCGGCATCCGTCAGCGCGCGCTTGTAGTAAGCCTCCGCGCCGATCGGCAGCACGGTGGTCTCGGCCAGCGTTTCGAACGGCACCGGGCCGGCAATGCGGCCGCCGGGCGACAGGCTGCTGGCGCTGCGCTCGGTGGCTTGGGCGTACGCCAGGCCAACGATGCCGGTGGCGGGAACGGCGGGCTTGAGGGCCTGCCCGAGCAGCTTGAGGAAAACCAGGCGCTGCCGCTCCGGGATCAGGTTGGCACGGTAGAGCAGCGTGTCGCCCAGCCAGGCAAACAGTTCGATCAGCGTGCGGCCCGGATCGCCCAGGCGCGGGTTGGTCCATTCCGGCGTGTGGGCGGGAATGCGTGCGACAAGGTCGTCGACGAGATCGTCGAAGCGACGGTCGTCCAGGCTTGGCGGCAGGATCGGCATGTAACCTATCCCTCCAACTGGATTGTGACAGCCATTTGGCTGGGTGCACCGGTACGTGCGAGCCGGTAGGCGATTTCGACCCGCAGGTCGGTGGGCCGTCCGGCGACCTCCCAGACCTCCACGCTGTCGAGCAGGATGCGGCGCTCCCAGCGCGTCAGGCTATCCTGCACGCGATCGCGGATCTGGCGGCGCGTCGCGACGGTATTCGGTTCATGCAGGAAAAGGTCGAGTCCGGCGCCGAAGTCGGGGCGCATCAATTGCTCGTTCGGCCGCGTGCTGAGTATCACGCGTATCGACTGCCGTACGCTGTCCTCCAGCCCGGGGAAGCCGAGGCAGCCGAAATCGTCGGGCAGCGGCAGCAACGGCCAGCCGATCGGGGCGCGCACGACTTCAGTCATGGCGCCCACCCGCGGCAACCGCCCCGGCCGCACGGGAAAATTTCACGGCTAACCATTGCTGCCTCCCTTCTTGGGATACGGGATGCATATCTTGAAAAACAGCATCCAGCGGAAGAACAAATCGAACAGCGAGAGAAAAATATTCAGCACGATGAAGGCGCAGATCGTAATGATCGGAATGTTGAACCCACAGATCCAGCCCAGTGTCAGTCCGGGGCCAGGCTTGGAGCCTTTGCCCTGCAGCATGTCCTTGGGGTCGTTGCCCAGCAGCGCCTGTAGCGACGGGGGCACCACGAACGCGACATTCGGCTTGAGCGACTTCAGCAATGCGCGATTGGACAGGTCGGGCAGCGGAATCTGCACTGGCGCAGCACCGCTGCCTTCGTACCACGGGGCGATGACGAAAGGCTGGCTGTAGTCGCTCCACAAGGTTTTCGCCGGGCAGCCGCCTTCCGGCTTGAGCCGCACGAAGGCGCGCAGCATGTACTGCGCGTCCGGCTCGTCGAAGCGCCCGGCCTTGCCCTGCAGGCTGCGAAAGCGCTCGGCCAGCGCCGCCGACAGCTTGCCCCCGAGGCCGCTCTGGGCGCCGGCATCGAGCGCGGGCCAGGAAACGGGCATTTCCAGCGCGGCTATCGCATCGTCGCGCTCCAGCAGTATCTGCGAGGCTTGGCGCAGGAACTGCCCGGCGCTGACCGTGCGCTGAGTTACATCGGTCGGCTGTAGCACCAGCGGCAAGGCGATCTTGTCGAGTTCGCCCAGCAATTCCGTGCTCGGCGTGGAGTCGCCGAACGCATCGAACTCCACTGCGAGCTGGCGCAACAGCAGGATGAAACGCTTTACCGCAACGGCCGTGGCAGTGACGCCGATGGCCGCAGCCACATTGGGTGCGAGTTGGGCGATGGCGTCGGCGTTGCCCAGCTCGAAAGCCTCGAACCAGGCCGGGGTGAGCATCTCTCCCGCCAGCGGCATGGTGACCGCGTCGCCCCGCAAGTGCTCGACCAGATGGTCGCGAAAAGCCCGCGAGTCCGCGCCGAAATTCTCGAAAGGGTCCGGCGGCGCCTCGGAAAGCTCCGAGCTGCTGGTCTGCACCAGACCGTAAAACAGGGTGCGGCGCGCATCCGTGCACACGTCCGGCGGGGCAATGAACATGGGCGTCACGTGCTCCGCGAGGATGGCGTCGTCGCGCTGTGCGAAGATGGGTGCGAGCGCCCGGTCGACCTGGACGCTGCCGGTCGCCCGCCGCGCCAATCGTGGCCCTGGGGCCGGATCGGCCTTGTCGCCGCCGAGCCGGTCCACCTCCACCCAGCCGCGCAACTGGCCGCCGGCGCGCATCCAGCCCTGCATCACGGTGCCGCGCGAGGGGTCCTGGCGCACGCGCCGCAGCACCATGCCGGCGGAATCCACTTTGGCGGGATCGATACGCGGGTTGCCGGGCTGCTGGCACCACGCCTCGATCAGCGCGACATGAAACTGCCGCTGAATCGGTTGATAGAGTTTGAGCACGTTTTGCGCATTGCGCACGCTCGCGATGTCCGCGCGCAGATCGCCACGGCCTTGCTCGCTGCGCAAGCGCTCCAGAATCGCCGCGAGGAAATCCTCGTCGCTGCGCTGCAGGATCACCGGCGCCGAGCTATCGACGAGGTCGCGCGGCGACCGGATCGCGATTTCGTGATGGTTCATTCTGCCCTCACCATATATTGCCCGCACCGGGCGTGTAGCTCGTCGCGACCACCGAGGTCGCTATCAGCATTTCGCACTTCACCACGCCGGAAAACTTGGCCATGGCCGTGTCCACATTGACCATGCCTGCCGACACGTCCACCTTGCTCGCCGTCACCTTGACCGTTGCCGCGGCATTTACCGTGATGCCGGAGCTTTCCAGCTTGATGCTGTTGCCATTCGAATCCTCGATGGTGATGCTGCCGGGGCCATCCTTCATCGTGACTTTCTGCCCGCCCGGCGTTTCCAGCGTGAGCGTTTCCTGCCCCTGCCGGTCGTCCATGGTGAACTTGATACCGTTTTTGGAGCGGATCACCTTGTAGCGGTTGCCATCCGCGCCCAGGTCGGCCGGCGACTGCGCACTGCCGCTCCAGAGACCGCCGACGATCAGGGGGTAGCGCGGATCGCCATTCATGAACACCACCAGCACTTCGTCGTCGACGTCCGGCATGAAAAACGCACCGCGGTTGTCGCCGGCGAAAGGCGCGACCACGCGCGCCCAAAGCGGTGCATCCTGTTCGCCCACGCTATCGAAGGCGATCAGCCGCACCTGGACGCGGTTGCGCTGCTCCGGGTCGTCGAGCGACACCACGCGGGCAAGATAGCCGGCGCTGAGCCATCCGGGCGGGCGATCGAAAAAGGTGGCGTGGTCCATGTCCGCTCAGCCCCCGAGATAGGCGCACTCGGCGCAGAATTCGGTGCGGTAGCCCTGGCGCTGGTCGTACAAGTGGCGCGCCTCGACCACGTAGTAGGTATTGTCGAATTGCACGCCCAGGCCGGTGAGTGCAACGTGCGTGCCGACGCGCAACTGTGCGTTACCTTCGGCCACGCCGTCGACGCGCACAAAGCGGCGCGCACGCAGGTCGTAGGCGGCCTGGGCCACGGCACGCGCTTCGTCGTCGCTGGCGACGGCGAGATGGCCGACGTGCTCCTTGCGCTCGCCGAACGCATCGCGCAGCAAGTCCGCACCCTGGCGCCCGCTGCCGGGGCCGAGGTGGCTGCCGCTGCTCGCCTCCGCCTCCACCGCGTTACCATTGGCCGCATCCCAGCCGCGCGCGCTCATGCCGGTTATCTGATGGGCGAGATCCGCCGACACGCGTGCCCGTGCGAGTTGCCCATGCAGGGCAAGTTCGAGCGCACCGCGACGCACGTCCCCGCGCGGGGAAAGGTGCAGCTCTTCGCCGACGACCTGCACGTCGCCATCGAAGCGGCCGAGCAAGCGCCGCAGGAAGGACAGATCGCTTTCGTTGAGCTGCGCCCAGGTCGCGGTGGGGCTGTCGAAGCCCCGAATCACCGGCTGCAATCCAACAGCGGAAGCCACCTCGCGCGCGACGTCCGCTGGCGACATATCGGTATAAGTCTTGCTGCGGCGCGACAGGCGCGCCTGCATCAGCGCGTCTTCGGCCAACACGCTCAACTCCGGCGGGGCGCCGGTTTTGTACTCGGCCTCCAGCGCCGTGATCTTGCCGCGAAACAACTCGCGCGGCTGCGTTTCATCGCCGCCGTAGACTTCGATGCTGGCACCGAGCCTGAGCCTGGAATCCGGTCCGAAGGCAATCTCGGCGCTGCCGTCGCTGGTGCTCGCCCAGTTGGAAAAACGCAATTCGAGGGCGCTCATGCCGCCTTCCGACTCTTCCATCTTCATGGCGATGAGCAGTTCCGCAACGCGCGCGTCCTCCTGCCCCGCCAGCCGGATGGTCGGGCGGGCGCGGTAAATTGCTGCCTGGCTTACCGAGGTTTCGGCCATTGGTTATCCCTCAATCGGCCTTCAGGCGCGCCGAGCGCTCGCGGATCAAGGCGAGTTCGTGGCGCAGTTCTTCGGCGAGATTCATGGGCTGCGACGGCGCGGACTCGGCCTGGCCGCTCGAATCCGGTTGCCGCTCCGGAACGATTTCTCCGGTTACTTCCTCGAATGTGATTGGCATGTTTTATCTCGTCATTACGGTTAACTGTTGAAACTGATGCGCGCGCCGAGATCGGCGCTCGCGCCGACGTCGGCACCGAGACTCGCACCACCTTGCGCCTGCGCTTGCCCACCGGGGCCGAACTGCACGCCAGCACCCGCCGTCGCGCCACCGCCGCGCTGCAGCAGCGCGCGCCCGTCCGGCAGAGACAGGCTGGTGCCGGCACCCACTTGCAGGCCGGAGAAGGCTCCGGCGCTCGCTCCGACACCGGCGCCGATCCCAACACCGCCGCCAATGCCCACGCCGGCCCCGACGCTTGCGCCCGCCGAGAAAGCCGCAGCCGCCGAGAGGGATACGCCGCCGCCAACGGCCAATTCGCCGCCGACGCCGAAACGCAGGCTGGCCGATCCGTTGACCGCAGCGATGCCGCGAGCGGAACGCGGATCGCCCAGAGCATTGGCAAGGCCGGCCGCGCCGCCGCCAGGGCCGCTGCGGTCCGGCACCATCACGTGCTGCGGCGCGAGGTCGCGATCGACTTTGGCTTGCGGATTCTTCGGGCTATCGAAGCTGACGTCGTCCTGGCTGGATAGCGTAATGTTGACGCTGGAGCGCAGCGGCACGCCGCTGGCCGCGAAGAAATCGAGTGTCTCCTTGTACTGCTCGACCATCCCCACGAACACATAAGCGCCCCAGCTAAACTCCACCTTGGGCGGGACATGCTTGCCACCCTCAGCGATCGGCTTCAGCAGTTTGGCCGTCTTGTCGGTCACGCTGCGCACGTCCACTCCGGTCGCCGTGGTATCGAACACCAGGTCCATGGTCAGCTTCGCCGTGGTCTGGCTGACGTACTGCTTCTTCTTGGCGCCGGAGCCCTCTTCCTTGAGGGTGTTCGAGACCGTGTACTGCAACGACGCCGGATTGAAGTGCGCAGCCACCTCGACCGTATCGCTGCCGGTCAGGGTTTTGAACTTCGCCAGAACGGTCTTCTCGATGTCGGGCAAGTTGGCCATCACGAACTCCCGCCGGGAGCATCGAGCAGGCTCAGGCCTTCATGGGCGAGGTGCAGCTCCTCGATGCCGACTTCGGTGCCGCGCGCGTTCAGATCGGCGGCCTTGAATTTGACCGGCAGCGCACGCGCCAGCCCCCAGGTGAGAACCGTCTTGCCGAGCCGGTCCTGCATCTGGATTTCGGCCGAGAGGCGATAGGCGTATGCACCTCCGGCCACGAGCTGGAACCAGTTGAACAAATCCCGCGTGGAAGTCATGCCGCGCTTGAGCACCACCGTTGCAAAAGTCACCGGGCCCACGCGCTGGGCGGCGCCGTAGTTGGCGCCGCCGGCCTTGATGACCTTGGGTTCCATGGTCGCTTCCAGCCCCGTGCACTCGGCAAATGCGCCGCTGCACAGACCGACCGCCGCTACCGGGGCCGAAGCGCCCGGCAGGTTGTCGCGCTTGAAGGTCACGTGAAAGCGGAACACATGCAGCGGAGCGAGCTGGTTTTCCGGCAGGCCGTCCTGGCTGGGCATCAGGCCACCTCCCGTATCGCTGCCTGCGCCGGCGCGCCGCTGGCGAGATTCAGCACGATAGTGATGCGCTCCACGGCCGCAGCCGGAAGGACGCTGATTTCGACGATCAAGCGGCCGGCGTCGATGTCGTTTTGCGTCATCGTGCTGCGGTCGCAACGCACCTCGAAGGCTGCACTCGGCGTGGCGCCTCCAAGACCGCCTTGCTCCCAGAATCCGGTGAGCAGCGCAACCATGCTGCGGCGTACGTTGGCCCATAACGCCGGGCCATTCGCCTCGAACAGATGCGCGTCGCCATAGCGGTGGCCGGCCCGCAACACCGCCGACAGCAAACGGCTCACCCCACCTGGACGCCACGCGCCATCGAACGCTGTGGTAACGTCGGACTGCAGGGCGATGCCGCCCGGTTCCGGCGCGATCAGGCACAGGCGCTCGGCAAGCTGCTCGCCGGGGCTGCCGCTGCCGACGCCCCAGGCCGGCATCGGCACCGGCTCGATGACATCCGGCAACAGGCTTCCGGCCATGGACCGAAACGTGCCGCGGCGGATCGCGTTGGCCGCGGCCAACCCGGCAAGCATTCCATCCGGCGGCTCCAGGCTTTGCGGGAGATCGGCCGACCGCCGGGTGCGCAGCCACGGGTAACCCAGTTGCACGAAGGCGCTCGTAGCGGCAGCGCTAACCGCCCCTCCCTCAGGCTCGAACACGCCGGCGTAGCGCAAAAAGCCCAGCAGGTCCGCCTCGGCGTGCACAGGTCCGTCGCGGCCGGGGCGACGGGCATCGACATGCGGCAACGGCAGCGCACCGAAAAAAAGCGCGTCGCGACGATGGCGCGCGAGGAAATCCCGTATCAAACCGACCGCCATCCCCCAGGATTCGTAGCCGTCGCCGCAACGCGGCGCAGCGAGAAGCCGGAGCGCAAAATCGGCGTGGTCCGGCGCTTCGTCGTCACTGCATTCGACGAAAGTCTCCGGCAGCGGGGGAGGATTGAATGCCGCAGGCACCGCCGCCGGGGTCTGCGCGAACACGTCCGGCAAATCCGGCAGGCAGATCAGACTGACATCGGGCAATCCATAGACGTGGTGAATGCCGAGCCAGTGACTGGGGTCGGTCGCGTCGAAAGGCAGTGCCGGAAAACCCGGGCCGGCATAGTCCGGCACCAGCCGGCGGATGCGTTCGAGGCGATTTTGCGCGTGCTGCAAGTCCGGCTCGACATACGGCCACGGATCCCCCACCCGGACGATCACGGCGCGAACACCGCCGGTGGCAAAGAAACTGCGCACCGCGGCGCCGAGATAGGTGGCGCACTGCGCGGCACCCCCGTCGGCAACCGCGCGCTGCTCCCACGCGAACAGGTTATCGAAGGCATCCCAACTCTCCACCGTCACCGGCAACTGTTCGAGCGCTTCGAGCGCCGTTGCACTGCGGGCCCACGGGCCATCCAGCCAACCGGCACGGCGCAGTTCCTCGCGCATGTGGGCAGGCAATGGCGCGCGCGCACGGCGCGCCACATAGCCGATAAAGCAGGCCACGTCGGTCCGGTTTGGATCCACCGCAGGCAGTGCCGGGGCAGTTTCGAAATAGAGTCCGGTCACGATGACGATATCCGTGTGTAGCGGCGGCAAGCGCTCAAACACTGATCTCCATGGCTTCGGACGACAGCACGATCTCTTCCATCGCCACGTCGCCACCGCCCTTGCCGGCAAACGTCGGCCCGGTGTATTTCATCGGGATGACCCCGCGCAGCACCCAGGACTGCACGGGTTTTTGCGTTTCGTCCAGCAAGGTGATGGTTACGGTCTTCTGTGCAGTAGGGCCGCCGATACGGGCCTGTCCGATCCAGTCCCACAACGACTTGGAATTGACGATGCCGCGTTTCAGCGTGACGTCGGCCGAGGTATGCGTGCCGGCGACCTTGCGCACATGGTTTTCCTTCTCGTTGCCATTGCGGTATTCGGCCACCTTGATCTCGGAGCCGATGCCGGAGACGTCGGAAAATCCGCCGAAAGTCTCGCCGCCGTCAAAGTTGACCAGGTAGTTGAAAGCCCCGTAGGGCGTGGTGCGGTTAGCCATGAATGCTCTCCCAAATCAAATAGCCTGGATCAGGCACGCGCGTCGGCCGTCTTCTGGCCGATGCGGAATATGACGAACTCGGCGGGCTTGATGACCGCCACGCCGATCAGGCAGATCAAGCGGCCATTGTCGAGATCGTTTTGCGTCATCGTGCTGCGGTCGCAACGCACGAAAAAGGCTTCTTCCGTGGTGGACCCGAGCAGCGCGCCGTTGCGCCACTCGTTGTAGAGGAAGTCGGAAATCGTCTGGCGCACGTTGGCCCAGAGCCGCTCGCCGTTGGGTTCGAACACGGCCCATTGCGTGCCGCGGTCGATCGATGCTTCGAGATAGGCGAAGTAGCGGCGCACGTTGACGTACTTGAACTCGGGATCCGACGAGGCAAGCCGCGCTCCCCATACCCGGTAGCCGCGCCCGGAAAGCAGGCGCAGGCAGTTCACGCCAAGCGGGTTGAGCAGTTCCTGCTGGCCGAAATTCACGTCGATTTCGAATCGCAAAGCGCCGCGCACCACCTCGTTGGCGGGCGCCTTGAATACGCCCCGCTGCACGTCGTTGCGCGCGTAGATGCCGCACACGAACCCGGACGGCGGCAGCAAAATTTCACGCGGTATGTCGTCGCGTCCGGGACGCGCGTTGGGGTTGGGCACCACCACCCACGGATAGTAGATGGCCGCATAGGTCGAATCCATCAGCCCGCGCAGCGTGCGCACCTGCCCCGGCGTTTGCTGTGCCGGCGTATCCAGCACCGCAATGCGGTAGGCACGACGCGCCTCGGCATGCGAGATCAACAGCCCATTGATCGCCTGCGCCTCGGCATATGCCTGCGAACCGGGCGCGGCAACGATGGACACGTCCTCCAGGCTGGCGATTTCGCCCAAGGCAAGGGCATAGTTCGCCGCAACCGGCGCGGCGCCATCCAAGCCTCCCGTGAGCGCATAGCTGCGCTCCAGTTGCCCCTGGGCATTGGCAACCGCGCCAGCGAACAAGGCCTGGTGCAGTGCGAGGGCAGCGATGCTGCCGCCGATGCGTATGGCGAATGCGTTTTGCAGATGGTCCGAGCGGCGCGATGGTGTCTCCGACATTGCGTGGCCGACCCAGTTCGGATGCGTGGGATCGTAGCCCAGGCCTTCGTAGGTCGCGACCGACCCGTCGGCGTCGATTGCGACCACGGACAGGGTCACCAGGCGCGGCGTAGCGGCGGCCAGTGCGGCGGCATCCTCCGCGGGGTCCGCGGGATTGCTTGCCGAATGCCAGGCACTCCCGACCTTCACGTGTTGAGTGACGCCGCCGACCGCATTGGTCAACAGCAGCGTGCCGGCAGGTGCACTGGCCATCGTCGTCGCCGCGGCGGGCGACACGATCTCGCGCACGGCGACCCGCCCATTCCCCAGGGTGCCGGGAGAGCGGCAGACGAAGAATATTTCCTCTGCGGCCGGAACGCCGTCCGCGCTCACCTGCGCCGTCGCGGCCACCGCGCCCGCTCCCACCGCGCGCGACACGTAGAGTCGCGATCCGCCCTCGTTGAAGAAGGCGAGCACCGCATGGGCAAGGTAGTTGGTAGCCGCTACGCCCGCCCCCAGGGAGAGGTCGGCATAACCGCCGTAAATGCGCTCGAAGTCGCCGTAACTGGTGAGCAGTTCCGGCGTTTCGTGCGCATCGACATCGGTGCGGAAGGGACCCTTGCGGGTGGGACCGACGAAGGCAGTGGTGCTGGTCCCCACCCCTTCTATGGATTTGGCGCGAAAGCTGGTCTCCTCAACGTACACGCCCGGTGCGAGGTATTCAGGCATGGCTTATCTCCTTTCTATGAACATGCTTGGTGGCGAAATATCAACCGCATGAACCGTCTCATGGCAGGTCGAGCGATAACAAAACGTTCCGACTGCGCCGTGCCGCAATGTTCAGCGGCAGCAACGGCGTATGCGGCAAGGCATCGGAATTCGCCTCCAATGCCAGTGGATCGACGACAGGAAGCAGCGCCGGCGGGCGGCCGGCGCGCACTGCGGCAGCTGGCGTCCGGCTGCCCGAAGCGGTATCGAACACCGCCGCGAGGCCTACGTTGATTTCGGAAATAACCACGGCATCGGCATCTTCGGAAAACGTGGTGACGGGCACCCCGACCACCGGGACCAGCGCTTCACCGCGCCAGTCGGTAAGCCCCCGTGCCAGAACAGCGCCGTTGAACACGACTCGCAGCAGCGCTCCGCCGAGCGCATCCCCGCTATGGCTTTCCGTCAGGTTCACGCGCAGCACTGCCCAGTTGGCTCCCACCGGCGCGGAGGCGGAAGGATAGAGCGGCACGACTTCGGGCTGGAACAGGGAGTCGGCGGATTGTGCCAGCGCGGGGTCGCTCACCCGAGGCAGGCGAATTTGCACCGACAGCGGGAGATAGGTGCCCGATGGGTCGCTGACATTCACGCGCAGCGCAAGCGAGCCTGGCGCGGGCATTGCCGGCGGCGCGAAGAATTCGTTCTCGTGCGCCGCAAGCGCATCCCAATGGCGAATCACATACAGGCCGCTGCGATTGCGCAGCATGGATGCGCCCGATCCCGTCACCAGCAAGGGCCGGGCTATGGTCGTCCCGGTCGCGGCGTCAACGAAGCGCAATGCCCCCAACACCCGCCACTCGACCCGATCAAGCTCCCGCAACGCACGCATTAGTCGCGATCCTCATTACCGAAGGCAAAACGCCCGGCAAGCACCGGACGAATCTGCTCGGCATCCTGATCGGGGTCGATCCGCACCAGCCGCGCGACGTAGGATACCGAGACGCGATAGGACGGATCCAGCGCATCCCAAATACGCATGACGTCTTCCGTGGAAAGTTCCGCCGGGATGATCTGGACTACTTCATCGCCCACCCAACCCGCCTCAGGCGATAGCGAGGACGCATCAAGCACCGGATACTGGTGCAGTTGCCGCATGGCCCACGCCAGCGTGACCTGTTCGTCGAGCGGATTGGCCGCCCATGCGCTGAGCAGGTAGTGCAGATCGAGCCCGAGCGGCACGAAACCATCCGCAACGGCTCCGGCACGGCGCGTCTGGCGGCTGTGCTCGTTCACCGTGATGCGGTAGAGGTAGAGCGTGATGCGCGTGGCTTCATCGACCTCTCCCGCGAGCTGTCCGCTCGATGTCAGCTCAAAACCACAAGCGGGCATGTTGTGTCCGGCGATTTGCTGGGGATAGGTGTTGCGCAGGAAGGTCACGATCGAGCTTCCTACCGAATGTACCGCGAATACGTTGGCCATTTCGCTCCAGACTCTTCACGAATCAATATCCCGCCGAACTGCCGTCTCCCAACCAGCATCCGACGCCCTCCCGTGACATGGCCCAAGACGAGCCTCCTAAAAAATGGTGACCAAGCCTGTTCAGCAAAGTCCGTGCCATCGACAGAAATTGATCGCAACATATTGTTACAATGAGATTGTTGCATTTCATGCGGAACAAACAAGACGAAAAACAAGGGTAAGAACAGACCCATCAAGGCGCCAGGCGACAGCCGCGCTCGCGGTTCAATTCAGGCGATAACAAACTGATCTTTGATGCTTCTTGGAGTAATGCAGGAAGGTGGGGCGCGATATACCCATGTGGGTCGCTCCGGACCCATGCTTGTAACCCGAAACGCCATGGGAGCTGGGACCGTCCGCGCCAAAAACAGCCTCTCAGTGTATTCTTGCAATTCGAATCGAATTACCCGGAGTCCGAAGTCGTGAGAAATTCACTGTTGATCGCAATCGCTGTCCTGTTGGCACTCCTGGAGTGGCAGGTGTACCAACAAGGTAGCATGCTGGAATCCATCCAGAACAACCTTGACGATATCGGCGCGTATCTGGACGATCAGCAACAGCAGTCCGAAGACGAGACCTCGGGCTCCGACACCAGCGGCGGCATAGTGCGCGGCAGCGACCGGTCCGGGGCGTTATGGATAAGACCTCGGCAATACCGCGGGCACCCTTCCAGGCAGTAAAAATGCCCCCCCGCTCCCCAGGGGACGCGCGTTACGGCTGCGCGCCACACTCCATTCCGCGCATCTTTGAAAAGCATGGATAGGGAGGCCGCTTTGTGCCAAGACACTTGCTACCCGACCAAGAATTCCGATGCACGCCCGCACAATTTGTACTATAGCTAATCAAACGCCTGCGACAGCAGGACCTCTGGGGGAGGCCAAGAACAAGTAAACCAGACTGCCAGGAGAAAGCCTTGATAGTCAGTATCGCGTTTGATCTCACTGTACTAAATTTCGTGGCAATAGTGCTCATCACCCTGCTTGTCTATGTTCTGATTATCAAGTACCGGAAACGGACCCGTGACCGAGCCACGTTGCTGGTAAGAGATCAGATTCTTGCCTTTTTCGGAGCTGCTGGAATACAGGTGGAAGTCACCTGTTTCACGGCGGACAATACCCAGAAACTCACGGTTTGCATCGATTCCCAGCCGGTGAAGAAGTTCAAGTTTTCGAACCTGGTTGAAATGGTCCTGATTCGCTATCTTTCGCGGACGACAGGCGTAGCGGTGGAACGAGTCTATTGGCGCTTCTCCATGCCGGCAGAAAATGAGGGGGAATTGTTGAGTCCAATCGACACGATGGCTGCTGAAAGCATCGGATTCAAGGATGATCTCGAGGGAGAAGAGTCGGAGGGCGCCTACAAGGTGGCTGAAACAAGCTGGGACAATTTTGAAAGAGCGCTGGAACAGGACGGCGCAGAAAGAACTGCAAAAAAAAATGCCAAGGAAGAAGCAGAAGCCGTTGTCTAGCAGCCCGTCGGACTTAATGAAAGTTCAGCTGGACGGTCCACATTTCGCCGCTTCTTGTCGATAGAACGGAACAACAGCAGGCTCCGGCCCAAACAGGGGCAACTCCTCAAAGTTACACCGCAACTGCAATCGCTTTTCGCTCTAACTTTGACGACGCGCGACGGCGTTCGGACTGACAGCGGTGCCCGTCACGCGCTGCCGAGCCAGAATGCGTGATCCATTCCGAGGAATTCGTCGCAAGGTATGTAATGGGAGCCGTCGCAGGAAAAAGTGAGGCCGACCATACCGTTGAAGATGTTCAGCGTGCCGGAACGCAGGTAGAACATCTCGTCCATCAAACGCAGCGCCCGGAAGCCATCGAGTACGTCCCTTACCCGCGCCGCGGGAACCAGTGCGTCCGCCGGATACGGCGTGCGCGGATAGGCAAGACAGCTATCCGGATCGATCAGGCCGTCGATGTCCAGCAGGCGATAGCGGTAGGGATCCTGCATTACCCAGACCACGGCGCGGCTGCTGGAAAAATGCAGCATGACGTGGAACACGCCATGGTCGACCATCAGCTCTTCCACCACGCTGAGTACGGTGTCGACGTGGCGGTCCATCTCGCTGTCGACGCGGGTCTGGTGAAACACCGTTCCGCGAATGGAGGGGTCACCCTTGATCTGGCGCCAATACCTCGGCTCCTCGTAGAGTTCGCGCGTCATGGGCAGATCGCGCAGATCGAAATCCGCGCCGACGAAACCCAGCACTGCGCCCGCTGCGTTGCGCACGATCTGGACGGCCGTGAGCGACGGCCGCAGAGCCGCGAGGCTGATGTAGGATTCCGAGAGGACAAAGCCGGTGCTGGGTACGACCCTGCTCAGATAGGGGCGGTCCGAGCGATCCCGGCCGAAGTCTTTTTCTATCAACCCCTCGCGGCTGACGTTGTCGCTGATCTGGAGCGCATCGGTGTCCAGCGCGTAGAGGAATTTGCAGTGAGGCAGGCCTTGCAGTGCCTCGCTCAGCGCTGCATCGAGCCCGGCTCGATCACCCCACACCAGGCTGCAAGCTGCCGCCGCCTGGCGCAGCGGTTCCTGCAGCATTGCGATGAGGGCCTCGCGCTGGTGCGCGATGCTTTCCTGCAGCGTTTCCTTAGGGAGCTTCATGGCTGTGCATGCTGTCCGAGAACCGTGATTGAGGCGCCAGCTTATCCGAAACAGGTGTCAAAATTGCGATGGGTACCGCGGAGGAGCTGCGCATGCACAGTGTAGCGGAATCGGCACTGCCAGTGGAACAGCGTGGAGCCCCGGTTGCGGCAGCGCTGTGGAAACCGCAAGCCGTGCCTGCGGAGGAAACGCTTCTTGACCGTTGCCCGGCCAGCCGGCCGTTAAATCGACATTGTTGGTCGGGGTGAGAGGATTCGAACCTCCGACTCCTGCGTCCCGAACGCAGTACTCTACCAGGCTGAGCTACACCCCGTTTTGGCGGTCTGCCGCGCTTTCAATAATTGCGCGTTACGGCAAACGCGGCCAATTGTAGCAGAGAAACCTTGTAATTTGAATCCGGCAGATGTGCGATGGCCTCGCACGCCGTGTCCACTTCCTTTTGCGCCTGGCGACGGGCGTAGTCGAGCGCACCGGTTTCGGAAATGGCTTGCAGCACCGGCGCGAATTCCGCCAGCCCGCCGGTTTCGATGGCCTTGCGTATGGTTTCCGCCTGCTGCGCGTTGCCGCTTTTCATGGCGTAGATGAGCGGCAGCGTGGGCTTGCCTTCGGTGAGGTCGTCGCCGATGTTCTTGCCGGTGTCGTTGTGATCGCCGGAGTAATCCAGCACGTCGTCGATCAACTGGAAGGCGGTGCCCAGATGCATGCCGTAGGCCGCCATGGCTTCTTCGTCGCGCTGATTGGCGCCGCCGAGTATCGCGCCGAGGCGGGTGGCGGCCTCGAACAGCTTGGCGGTCTTGTAGCGTATCACCTGCAGGTAACGCTCCTCGTCGATGTCGGCATCGTGGCAGTTGAGCAGTTGCAGCACCTCGCCCTCGGCGATGGTGTTGGTGGCATCGGCCAGGACTTCCATGACGCGCATGTCCTGCACCGCCACCATCATCTGGAACGCCCGCGAATAGAGGAAGTCGCCCACCAGCACGCTGGCGGCGTTGCCGAACAGCGCATTGGCCGTGGCCTTGCCGCGCCGCATGGCGGATTCGTCCACGACGTCGTCGTGCAGCAGCGTGGCGGTGTGGATGAACTCCACCACGGCAGCCAGTTCCTGCTTGTGCGCGCCGCCGTAGCCGAAAGCGCCGGCCGACAGCAGCACCAGCGCCGGACGCAGGCGCTTGCCGCCGCTGTTGATGATGTATTCGGCAACCTGCCGGATCAGGACCACTTCGGAATGCAGGCGCTGGCGGATGACCTCGTCCACGGCGTGCATGTCCTGCTCTAGAAAATCTCGGATGGCGTCGATTGACACGGGGATGCTCAGGGGAAAAAAGGGGTTAATGGTAGAAAGGTCGGCGATCAGGTGTCAAGCGCGCCCGATACTATTGTTTCCCCGCCTGCCGATCTTGTATGCTGGCACTCTGACTTGTGGCCGCGACCAACTGACGTACCCGATGAGCACCGTAGCACTTCAATTTCAAAACGTCACCAAACATTTCGGCAAGACCCCTGTGCTGCGCGAGCTGGATTTTGCGCTGGCACGCGGCGAGGCGTTCGCGCTGGTCGGAATGAACGGCGCGGGCAAGACCACGCTGCTGAAATGCATGCTGGATCTTTGCGCCATCGACGCCGGGGATATCCGGATTTTCGGCCTTGCGCACAACGCGGCGCACGCCCGTGCACGTCTCGCGTTCCTGCCGGAACGCTTCGTTCCGCCCCATTTCCTGACCGGGGGCGACTTTATCCGCTACGTGCTGGAACTGCAAACCCTGCCCTACCGGCACGCGCAGGCGCTGCAAATGCTGGCGGCGCTGGACCTGGATGCGAGCGCCCTGTCGCGGCCGGTGCGCTCTTTTTCCAAGGGCATGACGCAGAAGCTGGGGCTGGCCGCCTGCTTCCTCGCTGGCCGCGATCTGACCGTGCTGGACGAACCGACCAGCGGGCTCGACCCCAAGGCACGCGCGCTGCTGAAGCAACAGTTGCGGCAACTCAAATCCGAGGGGCGCACGCTGTTTTTCACCTCGCACGCCTTGGCCGACGTGGCGGAAATATGCGACCGCATGGCGCTGCTGCACCAGGGCCGGCTGCTTTTCGTCGGCACGCCGGCGGAGTTGTGCCGGCAGCGTGGCACGGACGACCTGGAACAAGCATTCCTATCCTGCATCGGCGCGGCTGAGCAAGGGCTATGACAGCGGCCTGCGATCTGGCACAATTGCCGGCAAACGCCATATCCGCATGAGGGAAGCACACGTGAGCACACAAAAGGACAGCAAACCAAGCCTGTTGATCGTAGACGACGATCCGCTGATCTCCGACACCTTGAGCTTCGTCCTCGGCAAGGACTTTTCGGTGCACGTGGCGGACTCGCGCAGCCAGGCGAAGAGCCTGCTGGTGCAACTGGACGAGCCGCCGCAGCTCGCGCTGGTGGACCTCGGCCTGCCCCCGGTACCGCACAAGCCGGACGAGGGGTTTGCGTTGATCAGCGACCTGCTGGCCCATTCGGCGGACATCAAGATACTGGTCCTGTCCGGCCAGAACGACGAAGTCAACGCGCGCCACGCACGCGCCCTGGGCGCCATCGAATTCATCGCCAAGCCGTGCGAACCGGAACAGCTCAAGTCCCTGCTGTTCAACGCGCTGATGATTCGCGATGCCGAGCGCAGCGCCGAAACCGCCGCCCCGCCCAGCGACATCGGCATCGTCGGCAGCAGTTTCTCCATCGACCGGCTGCGCCAGCAGATCAGGCAATATGCCGACGCGCCCTTTCCCGTGCTGATCGAGGGCGAATCCGGCAGCGGCAAGGAACTGGTCGCCGCCAGCCTGCACCGCTTGAGCAGCCGCGCCAAGAAGCCCTATCTGGCGCTGAACTGCGCGGCCATCTCGCCCACCCTGGTCGAGCCCACCCTGTTCGGCTACGCCAAGGGCGCCTTCACCGGCGCCACCACCACGCGTTCCGGTTATTTCGAAGACGCCATGGACGGCACCCTGTTCCTGGACGAAATCGGCGAACTGCCGGTGGAATTGCAGGCCAAGCTGCTGCGCGTGCTGGAGAACGGCGAATTCCAGCGCGTCGGCGAGACCCAGAGCCGCTTCAGCAACGCCCGCGTGGTCGCCGCCACCAACCGCGACCTGCGCCAGGAGATCAAGGCTGGGCGCTTCCGCGCCGACCTCTACCACCGCCTCAGCGTGTTCACCGTGGCAGTGCCGCCGCTGCGCGACCTGGGCGAGGACAAGCTGCTGCTGCTCGACCATTTCCGCGACTTTTACGCCAAGGAGAGCCGGGCCAAGCCGTTCCAGCTCGACGACAAGGCGCGCCGCTCGTGGGAGGACTACCACTTCCCCGGCAACGTGCGCGAACTGCGCAACATCACCATACGCCTCATCACCAAATACGGCGGGCAGACGGTAACCGCGGAAGCGCTGGAAGCCGAGCTGGACACCGATGTCGCCTATGCATCGGAAATCCCCCTGCCGAGCGACGCCAAAGCGCTGTTCGAGACGGCCAAAAAGCACCTGCAGTCGCAGAACAACTTCAACCTCGACCAGATCCTGAAACAATGGGAAAAGAACTACGTCGAAGCCGCGCTCAGCATGACCCACGGCAACCTCAGCCAGGCCGCCAAACTGCTCGGCATCAACCGCACCACGCTGTACAGCCGGATGCAGACGTATGGCACGGAATAGGGGCAAGCCAGTGCAGAGTTGCGCCCCACCCTGCGTAGATCAATAATACGGTTGCAGGAACATTGTGGAGCAGGCCATGAAAGTCTATTCGGCGGTAATCGAGCGGTGCCCGCAAACGGGCATGTTTGTGGGATTCGTCCCCGGATTTCCTGGTGCTCATTCCCAGGGCGAGACGCTGGACGAACTGAACCGCAATCTTCAAGAGGTCATCGCCATGCTTCTTGAAGACGGCGAACCCACGCTGGAGTCGGAGTTCGTTGGCGTCCAGAACGTCGCCGTTGCGTAGCACATGGGCAGTGCTCCAGTCCTCAAACCTTCCGAAGTAAATTGCTCAAGCACCGCTAGCCCAACCCGGCGCACGGGTTAACTTTGCACAGCCAACCATGTACTACGCCCATTTCGGCCTGACCCAGCCACCCTTCAAGATCACCCCCGACACGGATTTTTTCTACCCCGGCGGCAGCCGCGGCGCCGTGCTCGACGCGCTGATCTATGCCGTTACCCAGGGCGAGGGCATCGTCAAGGTGAGCGGGGAGGTGGGCAGCGGCAAGACCATGCTGTGCCGCATGCTGCAGGACCGCCTGCCGCAGTCGGTGGAGGTGGTTTACTTGGCGAACCCCAACGTGGCGCCGGAAGACATCGTCTACGCCATCGCGCTGGAACTGCACCTGCCGGTCACGCGCGAGATGGGCCGGCTGGAAGTGGGCCAGGCGGTGCAGGCGCATCTGCTGGCGCGCCACGCCGAGAACCGGCGCGTGGTGCTGTTCGTCGAGGAGGCACAGGGCATGCCGCTGGCGACCCTGGAAGAAATCCGCCTGCTCTCCAACCTGGAAACCCGCCACGACAAGCTGTTGCAGATCGTGCTGTTCGGGCAGCCGGAGCTGGACGTCAATCTGGGCGAGCCGCGCATCCGCCAACTGCGCGAGCGCATCACCCACAGCTTCGTGCTGCAGCCGCTAAATGCCGCTGAAATCCGCGAATACCTGATGTTCCGCCTGCGCGCCGCTGGCTATCGCGGCCCGGACCTGTTCGACGCCGCGACCGTGCGCCTGATCGCGCGCGCCTCGCGCGGACTCACCCGCCGCGTCAACATCATTGCCGACAAGGCCATGCTGGCCGCGTTTGCCGCCAACACCCACGACATCGCCACCAAGCACGTGCGCGCCGCGATCGGCGACAGCGAATTCAGCAGTGCCAAACGCACCCCGTGGTGGGCGTGGGGCCTGGCCGCTATGCTGGGGCTGGCGGTGCTCACCGAATTCGGCATCGGCCTGCAGGACAGCACGCGCCCGGCACGCGCACATGCGCAGTTCGAGACAGCGCCCGCGGCGGCGCCGCCGCACCAGGATATCCCGGCGCCACCCGCCCCCTCCGCTGTTGCCGAAGACCCTCTGGAAGCGCGCCTCAAGGCGACGCTGTCCTGGCTGGAGAGCCAGCCCCCGGACACCTTCAGTATCCAGGTCATGGGATCGAACGACGCGCAGCAGTTGCGGCAATACCTGACGCAAAACGAAGGCGCCATGGGATTGGAGCGGATTTTCGTTTACCGCACGGTGGCGGGCGGCAAGCCGTCCATGACCGTCCTGTACGGCAGCTACGCCAGCCGCAAGGAAGCGAACGCGGCACTGGCGCAATTGCCGCCGCAATTGAAGCAGGGGCAACCGTATCTACGCTCGGTCCAGGGAGTCCGCGCCGAACTCGGCCGCGCCCGGCCAACTGCCCAGTAAACATGCTACTATCGCCTTTCGCTAGTGCACTATTTCACGCTAAACGGCACATTCAGCGTTTAGCGTGAAACAGTGCACTGGACACTTGCCGCGGGGGAATCGGAAGTTGAAGCAACACACCGAGCACTTATCCTTGTCCATGCGTGGACGATATGGTTGGGTGGCTCTGGCCGTGGCGCTCGCCACGGGCGGCTGTGCCCGCCCCCCGGCCTTTCCCGTCTCCGCCGGCCACATCGGCGCCACACCCCAAGTTGCCGCCAAACCCGCCGACATTCCACAACCCGTCAAGGCCGCACCTTTCGTTCCCGCACCCAGGGCGACTGAAAGGCCGCAAACCTACAGCGTGGTGGTGAACGAAGTCCCGGTCAAGGAACTGCTGTTCGCCCTGGCGCGCGACGCCAGGCGCAACGTCGACATTCACCCCGGCATTTCCGGCCTGGTCACGCTCAACGCCATCAACGAAACCCTGCCCGCGATTCTCGACCGCGTCGCCCGCCAGGTGAACATCCGCTACCGCATCGAAGGCGACACCCTCACCGTCGCACCCGATACGCCTTATCTCAAGACCTACCCGGTCAACTACGTCAACGTCGGGCGCGCTACCACGTCCGCGATCGGCGTTGCCAGCCAGATCGCCAGCACCGGTGCCGCCACCACCGGCAGCGGCGGACAGGCCGGAAGCTCGGGCAACAGTTCCACCACGACGGTAAACAGCACTTCCAACAACAATTTCTGGGAAGTGCTGGCGGAAAACATCCGCAACATCGTCGCTTCCACCAAAGCCGCGGCGCTCAACGCCGAGGAAAAGGCGACCAGGGTGGAAGCCGCGCGCACCGCCAGGGAGGAGCGGCTGCAGCAGGTGGAGGCGGTGGCCCGCGCCGGCAGCGGCGCGCAAAACCTGTTCACCACCGCATTCGGAACGCCTGCCGCAACGGCGCCCGAAGCCAAGAGCGACGTCATCGTCAACCCCGTTGCCGGCACCGTCACCGTGCTCGCCAGCGAGCGCCAGCACGGGCTCATCCAGCAATACCTGGACGGCGTACTGGCGGCGGTGCAGCGCCAGGTATTGATCGAGGCCACCATCGTCGAAGTGTCCCTGAGCGACAAATACAAAGCCGGCGTCGACTGGAGCCACATCGCCAGCGGCGCCGGCTTCACCATCAACCAGCAAATGCTGGCAGGAAACCTGAACGCCGCCCCCAACCTCACCATCGGCTACGCCAACGCCACCTCGGCCATCGGCAACATCGCCGCCACCCTCAAACTGCTGGAGTCGTTCGGCGACATCCGCGTGCTGTCCAGCCCCAAGCTCATGGCGCTGAACAACCAGACCGCGCTGCTCAAGGTGGTGGACAACCTGGTCTACTTCTCCATCGAGGTGCAGCCCGGAACCAACCTCGCCGGCGGCGGCTCCACCAACCCCACCTACTCCACCACGGCGCATACCGTGCCGGTCGGCGTGGTCATGAGCGTGACGCCGCAAATCAACGACAGCGGCGTGGTGACCCTGGTGGTGCGCCCGACCATTTCGCGCAATACCGGCAAGGTCGCGCGCGACCCCAATCCCGACCTGGCCAAGGCCAACGTGGTCAACGAGGTGCCCATCATCCAGGTGCGCGAAATGGAGTCCGTGCTGCAGGTGCTGAGCGGCCAGACCGTGATCCTGGGCGGCCTGATGCAGGACGACTCCAGCCGCAGCCGCGACGGCGTGGCGGGCCTGGCGCGGTTGCCGGGCGTGGGCGATGCCTTCAGCTACCGCGACGAATCGGCGGCCAAGACCGAACTGGTGATCTTCCTGCGGCCGACCACGATCTCCAATCCGTCCCTGGAAAGCGACGAACTCAAGTCCTTCCGCCGCTACCTGCCCACCAGCGGAGCGGCCGATCTGTCGCACCACCCCGAGCACCCATGAGCCTGTTGATGAAAGCCCTGAAGCGGGCTGAGGAAAGCCGCTCGCCGGCAGCGGAAACCAGGGTGCCGGGCGCCCGGCCGTTGGCGGAGGAACTGGCGCTGGAAGCATTCGGGCCGGAACAGCGTCGCCCGCCGCGTGCCGCGCCGGGCAGCGACTGGAGCGCAGAGCACGCCGCCAGCCTGGCCGCCGCGCAGACTGCCGGCGCAAAGGCGGGCAAGTCCCTGCTGCCGTGGATCGCCGGCGTCGCGGCGCTGGTGCTGGCGGCCTGGGGGATTTACGTCTATCTCATGGTGCGCCAACCCGCCCCGCTGACCGTCGCGTTGCCTGCCCCCGCCCCGCGCCAGCCCGCTCCCCCGGTCCGCGACACCGCCGAGGCCCCCGCCCCCAGCGCCGCATCGCAGCCGACCCGGATTTTCGCCGAACCGGCCCATCCCGGGCCGCTTGCGGGCAGCGTTTTCGAGCATCCCGATTTGCCCGCGCGCGCCAAGCCATCTGGCGACAGCGCCCGGCGCCCGCAAAACTCCGTCTCGATCGCGCGCGGCGCCGCCCCGGCCGGCCCCAGCCCTGTGCTGCTGAACGCCTACCGCGCATTCCAGGAGGGCCGCTACGCCGACGCCGAAAACCAATACCAGGCGCTGCTGCAAAGCGAGCCGCGCAACCAGGATGCGCTGCTCGGCCTGGCTGCCATCGCGCAGCAGCGGGGCGACGCAGTCCAAGCCGGCAATTATTACCTGCGCGTGGTCGACCTCGACCCGAAAAATGCAGTGGCGCAAGCCGGTTTGGCGAGCCTGGCCGGAGCATCCGACCCGGCCGCCGCCCAAGCGCGCCTGAAGCAACTGCTGGCAAGCCAGAGCGCGGATTCCGGCAGCCCGGAGCAGGCGGCCGCGCTGCATTTCGCCCTGGGCAACCTGTATGCCGGGCAATCCCGCTGGTCCGATGCTGAGCAGGCGTATTTCCAGGCGCAGCGCCTGGCGCCGGACAATCCCGACTACGCCTTCAACCTGGCGGTGAGCCTCGACCACCTGTTCCAGGCCAAGCCCGCGTTGATGTATTACCAGCGCGCGCAGCAGTTGCTGCGGGCGCGCGGCGGCGCCAACCTCGACCCTTCCGCGCTGGCCACGCGCATTGCGCAACTAGCGGCGGCCGCAAACAGCCCATAGAGAACGTTAGGAACAAGCATGGCAGAAATACGCAAAAAATTCCGGCTCGGCGAACTGCTGGTGCAGCAGCGCCTGATCACGCACGACCAGTTGCGCATCGCGCTGACCGAACAGAAGCAGAGCAATCTCCCCATCGGGCGCCAACTGGTGCGTCTGGGATTCGTCTCCGAGGCGATGATCCGCGACATGCTGGCCCACACCATAGGCCACGAAGGCATTGATCTGGCACAGGTGGTCGCCGACCCGGAAGCCCTGAAACTCGTGCCTGAGGAATTCGCGCGGCGCTACCACACTCTGCCCATCGCCTTCGACGCGGAAAACCACACTCTGGTGGTGGCGATCACCGACATGTTCAACGTGGTGGCGCTGGACCAGTTGCGCGCCAATCTCGGCGGCCAGGTCGAGATCAAGATCATGCTCGCGGGCGAGGCGCAACTGGCCGAGTACATCGACAATTTCTACGGTTTCGAGCTGTCCGTGGACGGCATCCTGCGCGAGATCGAGACCGGCGAAATCGACTACCAGAGCCTGCAGGCAACCAGCGAGGAATACACGCAGCCCATGGTGCGCCTGGTCGGCGCGCTGGTGGTGGATGCGGTCAAGCGCGGCGCGTCGGACATCCACTTCGAGCCGGAGCACGCCTTCCTGCGCATACGCTACCGCATCGACGGCGTGCTGGAGCAGGTGCGCAGCCTGCACAAGACCTACTGGCCGGGCATCGCGGTGCGGCTCAAGGTGATCAGCGGCATGAACATCGCCGAGACGCGCGCGCCGCAGGACGGCCGCCTCTCGCTCAACCTGAACGGTCGCCCCATCGACTTCCGCGTCTCCAGCCAGCCCACCATCTACGGCGAAAACATCGTGCTGCGCGTGCTCGACCGCGAAAAATCCATCATCTCGCTCGAACACATGGGCCTCGCCGACGACACGCTGGAGACCCTGCGCCTGATGATGGCGCGGCCCGAAGGCATCCTCATCGTGACCGGCCCCACCGGCAGCGGCAAGACCACCACGCTGTATTCGCTGCTCAGCCATTTGAACGAAGAGTCGGTCAACATCATGACCCTGGAAGACCCGGTCGAGTACCCGCTGACCATGATGCGCCAGACCTCGGTCAACGACTCGCTCAAGATGGACTTCGCCAACGGCATACGCTCCATGATGCGGCAGGACCCGGATATTATCCTGGTGGGCGAGGTGCGCGACCGCGACACCGCGGAAATGGCGTTCCGCGCCGCCATGACCGGCCACCAGGTATTCACCACGCTGCACACCAACTCGGCCCTGGGCACTTTCCCGCGCCTGCTCGACATCGGCATCCAGCCCGAAATCGTCGCCGGCAACGTCATCGGCGTCATCGCCCAGCGCCTGGTGCGCCTGCTGTGCCCGCACTGCAAGGAAGCCTACACGGCGGACGAGGCGGAAAAGCGCGTGCTCGGCCAGGCCGCCGCCAGCACCGCCATATACCGCGCCCGCGGCTGCCCGCAGTGCGGCAACAAGGGCTACAAGGGCCGCATGGCGCTGATGGAACTGCTGCGCGTCGATACCGACATCGACGAACTGATCGCGCGCCGCGCCACCGCCCGCGAACTCAAAACCGTAGCGCTGGAAAAAGGCTTTCGCACCCTGGCGGAAGACGCCGTGCGGCGCGTCCTGCAAGGCAAGACCAGCCTCGCCGAAGTCTCCCGCGTGGTCGATTTGACCGGGCACGTGGGCTGAGCTTGGCATGGTGTTCCACTTCGATGCCCACCTTCAAATACAAAGCCGTTGACAAGACCGGCCGCCCGGCGCGAGGCAGCCTGGATGCGGCCAACGAGGTCGACCTGGAACTGCGCCTCAAGCGCATGGGGCTGGACCTCATCGTTTTCCGCCCGGTGGTGGACCGCTTCGGCTTGTTCGCGCGCGGCAACGTCACGCGCCAGGACCTCATCAACTTCTGCTTCCACCTGGAGCAAATCAGCCGCGCCGGCGTTCCTTTCCTAGAGGGTTTGAAGGATCTGCGCGACAGCCTGGACAACCCGCGCTTTCGTGAAATCGTCGCCGCCTTGCTGGAGGACGTGGAAGGCGGAAAGATGCTGTCGCAGGCCCTGGCCGCGCATCCCAAGGTGTTCGACGACGTATTCGTCAACCTGGTCAAGGCCGGCGAGCAAACCGGCTTGCTCGAAGAAGTATTCACCAATCTGGCGGCGAGCCTGAAATGGCAGGACGAGCTCGTCGCGCAGACCCGTCGCCTGTTGGTCTACCCCTTGCTGGTGCTGGCGGTGGTGACGATGGCCATCGTCTTCCTGATGCTGTTCGTGGTGCCACAGGTGGTGCAACTGCTGAAAAACATGGGGGCGGCGCTGCCGCTGCAGACGCGCATCCTGATCACCCTGTCGCAGGGCCTGGCCGCCTGGTGGCCGCTGCTGCTCGGGGTCGTCTTGGCGGTGCCTGCCGCCATCGCGGTGGCGGTGAAGCGTAGCGCCAGGGCGCGCTACTTCGCCGACCTCGCCAAGCTGAATCTGCCGGTGATCGGCCCCATCCTGCAAAAAATCATACTGGCGCGCTTCGCCAACTTCTTTGCCCTGATGTACCGCTCCGGCATCTCGATACTGGACGCGATAGCCTCCTGCCAGGAAATCGCCGCCAACCGCGTCATCGCCGACGGACTGCGCCGCGCCGGCCAGCAGATCAGCGCCGGCGACGGCCTCACCGACAGCTTCCACAATCTCGGCCTGTTTCCTCCCCTGGTGATCCGCATGCTCAAGGTGGGGGAAACCACCGGCGCGCTGGACACGGCGCTGCTCAACGTCAGCTACTTTTACAACCGCGAGGTCAAGGACTCCATCGAGCATGCGCTGAAACTGCTGGAGCCGGCGCTCACCGTAGTGCTCGGGCTCATCATGGCGCTCATCATGTTCTCCGTGCTGATGCCGGTGTACGACATCATCGGGACGCTGAAGTTATGATGACCAGCAAGATACTTCTCTACGTCAGCGCCTCGCACGCCACCGTCGCGCTGTGGCGCGTGCCGCTGTTTTTCCCGTTCGCGCGCGCCGGCCGGCTGGCGCAGTGCCGCACCCTCGCCAACGACGAGAGCGGCTGGTCCGCTTTCAACGAAATACTCATGTCCCACCCCGGCACGTCGGTCTACGTGGTGGTCGATTCGGTCGAGGAAGACTACCGCTACGAGGCGCTGCCGCACACCGGGCCGCGCGCACGGCGCGAGATGGTGGCGCGCAAGCTGAAGCAGGCGTTCCGCAACAACCCTTTTTGCGCCGCCCTGGCGCAGGTGCGCGAACCCGGCAAGCGCCGCGACGACCGCTTCCTGTTCGCGGCCCTCACCAACCCCGACCTGCTGCGCCCCTGGCTGGAAATCATCGCCACGCGCCAGGCGCCGCTGGGCGGCGCCTACCTGTCCTCCACCGTCAGCCGCGCGCTGCTGCCCGCATTGCACTCCAACGCCAAGCACCTGTTGCTGGTCTCCGAACAAAGCGGGGGACTGCGCCAGTCCTACTTCCAGGACGAGCAACTGAGGATCAGCCGCCTCACCCCGCTCGACGGCATCCACCCCCCGGCCCACGTCACCGCCTATGCCGCGGAAATCGGCAAGACCCGCTTCTACCTCAACAGCCAGCGCCAGATGTCGCGCGAGGAGCGGCTCACGGTCTACCTGCTGTACCAGAGCGCAGCGCTGGCCGAACTGCGCGAATGGCTCAACTCCGATCCCGGCTTTCTGTGCCACTCCATCGGTCTGGAAGAACTCGGCGCCCGGCTGGGCATCGCGCCGGCCGTGCTCAAGCAATCGCCGGATGCGCTGCTGCTGTCCGTGCTGGCGCTGCAGCCGCCGCCGGCAAACCTGGCGCCCGCCGGCATGCAGCGCGGTTTCCGGCACCATCAGGCGCGCGTGGCGCTGTACGGGGTCAGCATCGTCGCATTGCTCGCCGCGCTCGGCTGGGCCGGTGCCAACTTCATGCAGCAATCCCGCCTGGTGGAGCAAACCGCGCAGACCGAAGCGAGCATCAAGCGGCAAGGCTCGCTCTACCTGGAGGTGGCCCGGCAGTTTCCCAACGCCCCCACCTCGGCTGAAAACCTCAAGGGAGCGGTGGAAATCGCCCAGGCCATCCAGCGCAACAACCGCACGCCGGAAACGGCCATGGCCGTCGTCAGCCGCGCCCTGGAAGCGAGCCCCAGCGTCGTACTGCAGCACTTGCGCTGGGCTCGCAGCGCCGCGCAACCGGCAAACGCCGCTGCCGAAGCGCCACCGGCGCCGGCCCAGCTCGCCGGCACGCAAGCGCCGCCGCAGGTCGTCTACCTGGATGCCGAGATCCAACCGTTTCGCGGCGACTACCGCGCTGCCATGGCCGGCATCGACGCCTTCGTCGCCAGGCTCAAACAGGACGGCGCCGTCGCTGCCGCCAGCGTGCTGCAACTCCCGCTCGACACCAGCCCCGGCTCCGGGCTCTCCGGCAGCACCAGCGGCGGCAGCCAGCCCGCAGCCGCGCACTTCAGGGTCAAGATCGTGTTGAGAGAGCAATCATGAGCGCGGACGCCGCCATGCGCGCATCGCGCCCGGCCTGGGCCGCGCTGCGCCTGCCCTTGATCGTGCTGGCGCTGACGCTGGCCGCCGCTGCCGCCATCGTGCGCTTGTCCGAACAATCGACGCAACAGGCACGCGCCCACCTGGAACAGCTAGAAATGGCGCAAATGCTCGCCCGGCAGCAGTTCCTCAAGTCCGGCGAGGAAATGAACACCATCGTGCGCTACCTCGCCGACTACCAGCGCCTGCGCCAGGAGGGATTCATCGGAACGGAGCGCCGCATCGACTGGCTCGACGCGCTCGCCGCCGCCAACCGCCAGGCCCGCCTGTTCGGCGTCGAATACAGCATAGACGCGCAGCAGCCCTACGCGGGCGAACTGCCGGGCGAAATCCGGTTGCAGTTGCGCCAATCGCCCATGAAACTCAGGCTGCGCCTGCTGCACGAAGACGACCTGGCGCGCTTCCTGGGCAACCTCGCCGCGCAGCACGCCGGCGTGTTCTCGGCCAACGACTGCGACCTGCAACGAATCGACCGCGGCGGCACCGGCGCCGCGCCCGCCCGCCCCAGCGCGGACCAGCCCAACCTGCAGGCCGAATGCCAGCTCGTCTGGTACACCCTCGACGAACCGCAGTCCGCGGCAAACCAGGCTGCGCCATGAAACGCCTGATCCTGCCACTCGCACTGCTCTTGCCAACGGTCCACGCCGCCGGCGCCGACCTGCCCGGCCGCTTGTTCTTCACCCCGCAGCAGCGCGCCGCCCTCGACCGCACGCGCGGACAGGCAGCGCGCCCCGTTGCACCGGGAGCGCAAGCCACCACGGGCAGCGTCACCTTCAACGGCTTCGTAAAACCGAGCGACGGCCGCCCCACCCTATGGCTCAACGACAAGGCCCTGTCCGGCAAAGACCTGCCCCCAGGCTACGCCATCGCGCCAGACCAACCCGCCGCCCTCAAACTGCCCGGCCAAAAAGGCCAGGTGCGGCTCAAGCCGGGGCAAAGCCTGGACCCAGCCAACGGGAAAATCGTCGAGCACTACCAGAACACACCCCAGCCGGTGGCACCCGAAAGGCCGGCACCGACGCCACAGCACCGCGGCGAAGCACACGATGCTGCGGACCCTGACGCCGACCACTGACTTCCTGCATCCCGTCCATGATCCGCCGCCACTCCGTTATTTCCCCCCATGCTCAACAGGGCGCAGCGGCGCTCATCATGCTGATTATCCTGGTGTTGGGCGCGAGTTACTTATTCGTGAGTGAGCTTAACCGTTCCAGCTTGCAGACGGAGCGGAACAAAATTACAGCGGCAGCGTTGGCGCAGGCGAAGGAGGCGCTGATTGGGTACGCCGCGGCGGACTCAAACAGACCAGGCGAACTCCCGTGCCCGGACGTTACCAACGATGGGAATAGCCTGCCCGTTGAAGACTACGATGGCAGCAATTGCAAGAATCTGGTGGGGCGCCTTCCCTGGAGCACATTGCGCCTACCCGATTTGCGGGATGGCTACGGAGAACATCTATGGTATGCGTTATCCAACGATTTCCACGCCAACGGTTCTGCGACACTGAATAGCGGAAAAAACGGCGCGCTTACCGTTGTTGGCAGCTATTCGGCGAATGGGGTAGTTGCCATTATCTTCGCACCAGGGCCAGCGCTTGGCACCCAGCCACGCGACGTGCCCAATGAAAACAATCTCGCGAACTATCTTGAGGGCAAGAACGCCAGTGCTGGTAGCACATTCGAAGCAGCCAATCCTTCAGACATGTTCAATGACAAACTGCTGCCGATTACGCACAACGATTTGTTTTCAATAGTAACGCGACGAATCGCAAGCGAATTTGCCGCTCAATTGACACACCCCTACCCCTCATCCATTCCGACTACATCCTTGCCTTGGTTCGAAAGCAACTGGAAAGGAGTTACTGTTTACGAATGGGTAACGAGTGATAAAGCCACGATCAGATTCGATGGTTACAATCTCTTGTGCACCATCACGTGGAAGGGCGACAAGAGCGTGTCTCAATGTCACTAGGAAGCCAGATGGGATCGAACGAACACTTTGACAAAACCGCGGGAAAGCCTGGCCACACCGGTGGCTTCACCCTGATCGAAATGGCGATCGTGCTGCTGATCGTCACGCTACTCTTGGGGGGGTTGCTGATGCCGCTGTCGGCGCAACTGGAACAGCACAATACTAGTGAAACCCAGAAGCTCCTGGAAGACGCAAAGGAGGCCCTAATCGGATTTGCATTAGCCAATGGACGCCTGCCCTGCCCCGCAGCGCCAAATAGCGTTGACGGTTTGGAAAGCTTCACCTCAACCGGTAACACCAGTAACGGTATTTGCAGCAATTTTTTTGATGGCCTGCTGCCTGCAGCCACTTTGGGGATCACGCCGGTCGACAACAATGGGTTAGCGCTTGACGCATGGGGCCTGAAACAAAACCGCATCAGGTATGCAATCTCAAACTTGTCGGACGATGGCGGGGCAAGCTATGTTTTTACCAAGGTTGACGGCATGAAAACCGCTACCGATGGCATCGACACAGGCATGAGCTATGTTGGTAAAAAAAACCTGCTTTACATCTGCGCGAGCGGCACAGGAATAACCGCCGCCGATTGTGGCACAGCCCAGGAGCTCACACACAAAACACTGATCGTCGTTTATTCTGTCGGAGAAAACGCCGCCACTGGCGGCACAGGAATCGATGAAGCGGCTAATCCCAACCCTAACAGTCCAAACAACGATCAAGTATTCGTCAGCCACCCTCAATCCGCAACGGCGGGCAACGAATTCGACGACCTCGTCACCTGGCTTTCCCCCAACATCCTGTTCAACCGCATGGTGGCCGCCGGCAGGTTGCCGTAAGCGCCTGCCGCACTTATTTTTCGACGCTCCTCAAGCGAAAGCAAACCCCCGCCCTGCCATTGCGCGCCACCTCCAGCCGGTAGCCCAGTTGCTCCGCCTGTTTCGCCGCCTGGTACAGCCCGATGCCCAGGCCCGATTCGGACTTGACCGGGGCTTTGAACAGCGTTTCGGCGACCGCTCCAGGCATGGCACTGCCGGTGTCGCAGACGTCCAGCGTGACGCCGCTTTCGTTCGCGAGAGTGACGCTGACGCCGATGCCGTTCTGTAGCCGGCGCTTCTCCAGCGCGTTTTGCAGCAGGTTCTCGACCACGCTCTCGAACAGGTCGGCGGGCACCGTAAGCGCGGCGTCTATCCTGCCGGCGGCGAACTCGATCCCTTCGTCGACATAGCGCTGCTTCAGGTTGTTCCACCACAACTGGGCGGACACCATGTTGGCCTCGGCCTGGGCTTTGGGCGCCTGGAGCTTCTCCAGGGTTAGTTGCAGGCGCTGGGTGATCTGCGGCAACTGCCTTTTGATCAGCGCCTGCAGTTCCCCGGCGCGGCCGGCATCGGTGTTCTCCGCGGCGGCGCACAGGGTTTTCAGCGATTGCAACAGGTTCTTGACGTCGTGCGTGAGGCGCGCCCCGGTTTCGTAGATGGCCTGGGTGTAGGCATTTTGCTTGAGCGCGAGTTCGCGCCGCTTGGCGGCGTGGAAATAGCCCAGCAACTGCGCCAGCAGCTTGACGTGCAGCAGCAGCGCCGGGCTCAGCGGCCAGCGCGTATGTAGCGACAGGTTGAGCTCATAGGCGGAAAACTGCGCGGTGTTGGGCGTGGCCGTGCCGAATGCGCCGTTGCCGTCCGGCGTCTGCCACTCCGCGCCGCTCAGCCAGGGAAGCGCGGCCAGATCGGCCAGCGCGAGTTCCAGAAAAACATCGGCGTCGGTCTCCTGCTCCGCGAGTTGCGCCAGATTCTGCAGCCAGCGCTCGAAAGGCAGGCCGACGCTGAGCAGATAGCGCGACAGCATCTGCCCCAGGCCGCCGAAGCCGGCGCGCGGATTCCACAGCCAGCTCAGCGCCAGCAATATCGCCGCGATCGCCAGCAGCGTCTTGACCATGGCCATCCCGTAGTCGTCCTGCGCCACCACCATGACGGCGAAGCTGCCCAGCACCAGCACCACGACCAGCAGGAACAGCATCAGGCCGTAGAAAAAATCCATGCCGTAGGGAATTTCCGGCTGGCGCTGTTCCACCCGGACGAACAGGATGGCCACGGGCAGGGCGGCCAGTCCCCAGGGGATCAGATAGGTGCCGAGGATGCCGCCCTGCAGGGTTCCGAAGACGTGCGGCACCACCCACAGAAGCAGCACCGCCAGGAGATGGAACACTGCCAGCAGGTAAATCCAGCGCTGCCTTTTCGACTGCACCGCCGAGACGTTGCCGCCCACCAGTCCGATCAGCACCGCCAGCCACAAGGCGACCGGCCACCAGCTCCCCCAGGCCACCAGGCTGGCCCCGCCCAGCAACACCAGCGCGGCGCTGGAAGCGTTGAGGTTTTTGTCGCCGCCCCAGAAAGGCTGCCACAGCAGGAACAGGCCGTAGTGGGCGAGCAGGAAGGCGCGCGCCCACCAGTCGTCGATGCCCCCCGCCAGAGCCGCGTGCAGCAGCAGCAGCATCAGCCCCATGCCCCACTGCGGACGGGCCACGACGAGCCACCGCATGCCCCGGTTCAGCCTTTCTTTCATCGCACTTGCCGCCACCTGCCTCGCCTTTGTGGTTAACCGTATTTCACGGCGTTATACTCGCCGCCACGCTACGCCCGGCCGCAGCGTTCATGCTCAGCCTGCACATCATCGGCAGCATGGCGCGGGAGTTCAACGACAAGGGGTTCGAGTTCATTCTATCACTGGATATCCCGCGCGCCAGCTACGTGCTGGAACAACAAACCGGCGAAAACCCGTCACCGCTGCCGAAAACCCGACATCCCGCAGTTGCCCGCCCCGCTGGCCGAAGCGCGCAACCCCGGTACAATCGGACCATTGCAACAGCCGTTCCGGCGAGACGTCGTGGCACAATTCTTGCAAAGACAGGCCCCATGCGCCCTGACCCCTTTCATTAGGATCCGACATGCCAAAAAAACAAACCGGCTTCACCCTCATCGAGATTGCCATCGTGCTGGTCATCATCGGTCTGCTGCTCGGCGGCATATTGAAGGGCCAGGAATTGATCAACAGCGCGAAGGTGAAGAACCTCGCGACCGATTTCAAGAACATTCCGGTATTCATCTACGGGTATCAGGACAAATTCAGGGCGTTGCCAGGCGACGATGCCGGGGTGGCCGCTCATGTAGCCGGCACGCCCGCCACCACACCTGCAGGCTTACAGCCCAACGGCGTCATTGACGGCAGCTGGAACAGCACTAGCAAGACTGACGAGTCCTTTCTGTTCTGGCAACATGTGCGACTGGCTGGCCTGGCCCCCGGCTCCACCGACATCAACGCAGCGGATTACCTCCCCACCAATGCGGCGGGTGGCACCATCGGCATCCAGAGCGGAACCTCTACCGCCGCCTCATCCCCGATAATAGATTCGAGCAGCGCTGCCATCCGCGGCTCCTACGTGATCTGCTCGACCGGCATACTCGGCCAGTTTGTCAAACAACTCGACACCCAAATGGATAATGACGATACGGCCACCGGCTCGATGCTGGCCACCCCGACCACAGAATATAAAATCGGCAACAAGGCCACTGAAAAAAAAGATATTGACGAGGCTGCGACCTACGTCGTCTGCATGGGCGTTTGATACAGCCGCCCGCCTGAACAGGGTGTTTTCTCGCACGTCATCCTGATTTTAACCACGCAACGCATTGATTCCGCGTAGCCCCGTGGTTACCGCTTTTCCAGGTTCAAACCTCACCCCTGCAACAACCTGATCTCCGCCGCCGCCACCCCGTCTGCCGGCCCCCTCAACACCAGCACGTCCCCCGCCTCGACAACGGCCTCGGGTGTCGGGTCCAGCCCGCGGATGTTGCGGCGGCGGATCGAGAGCACTTCCACCAGCAGTTCTTCCAGCCCGATCTCCGCCAGGCTCCTGCCCACCGCGGCAGCACCCTTGTTCACCAGCACCGTATGCAGCCGCGGCAGGTTCTCTTCGCCCGGCTCGACCCCGGCGTCGCTGGCGCCGTGGAAGAATCCGCGGAACAGGCCGTAGCGCTGCTCGCGCACGGAGCGGATGCGCTTCAACACGCGCGACAGCGGCACGCCGAGCAGCATCAGCGCGTGTGACGCCAGCATCAGCGAACCTTCCAGAACCTCCGGCACCACTTCGGTGGCGCCGGCCTCCATCAGCTTATCGAGGTCGGCATCGTCCAGCGTGCGCACTATCACCGGCAACTCGGGGCGCAGCTCCTGGACGTGGCGCAGTATTTTCATTGCCGCCGGCAGTTCGGCGAAAGTCACCACCACCGCTTTGGCACGGCTCAGGCCCGCGGCAATCAGCACTTCGCGCCGCGCCGCGTCGCCGTAGACTACGCTCTCGCCCGCCCCTGCCGCTGTTTTGACGCGCTGCGGGTCGAGGTCCAAAGCGATGAACGGAATATTTTCGTGCTCGAGAAAGCGCGCCAGGTTCTGCCCGCTGCGCCCGTATCCGCAAATCAGCACGTGCCCTTGCGCCGTCAGGCTGCGCACGGCGACGTCGTGCAACTCCTTGGCGCGGTGCGCCCATTCGCTGCCGCAGCAGAAACGCGTGATGGCCTCCGTCTGCTGCATCAGGAAGGGCGCGGCAAGCATGGAGAGCACCATGGCTGCCAACACCACCTGCAGCGCGTGGCCTTCCACCAGGTTGAGGCCGCCCGCCAGGGACAGCAGCACGAACCCGAACTCCCCCCCCTGCGCCAGGCCAATGCTGGTGCGCATGGCAACGCTGGGATCGTTGCCGAACAGACGCCCCAGCAGCGCCACCAACAATATCTTGCCGCCCACCAAACCCAGCAGGACCAGCACCACCCAGCCGAAATCGGCACCCACCGCGCGCACATCGAGCAACATGCCGATGTTGACGAAAAACAGGCCCAGAAGCACGTCGCGGAAGGGCTTGATGTCGTCCTCGACCTGGTAGCGATATTCCGTTTCGGAAATCAGCATGCCCGCGAGAAACGCACCCAGCGCCAGCGAAAGGCCTGCTATCTCGGTCAGGTAGGCCAGCCCCAGCGTGATGAGCAGGACGTTGAGCATGAACAGCTCGGATGATTTTTGCCGGGCCACGAGGTGGAACCAGGGCCGCAGCAGGCGCTGCCCGAAATACAGCAGCACAGCCAGCGCCAGAACGGCCTTGAACAGCGCGATGCCGAGCGACAACGCGGGGCCGCCGCCGTTGCCGCCGAACGCGGGGATCAGGATCAGCAGGGGCACCACCGCAAGGTCCTGGAACAGCAGCACGCCGATGATCTGGCGCCCGTGCAGGGATTGCAGTTCCAGGCGTTCCGCCAGCATCTTGCTGACGATGGCGGTGGAAGACATGGCCAACGCCCCGCCCAGCGCGATTCCGGACACCCAGCCATGGCCCAGCAAGAGTGCTACAGCCATAACGAAAGCCATGGACAGCAACACCTGCGCCCCGCCCAGGCCGAACACGGTGGAGCGCATGGAAACCAGCCGCGGCAAACTGAATTCCAGGCCGATGCTGAACATCAGGAACACCACGCCGAATTCGGCGAGATGGCGGGTTTCGCTGCTCTCGGGAATCCAGGCCAGGGCGTGCGGCCCGATGACGATGCCGACCAGGAGGTAGCCCAGCATCGGCGGCAGGTTCAGACTGCGGAACAAAACCACCACCAGCACGGCAGCGCCGAGCAGGATCAAAACCAGTTGCAGGGTGGTGGGCATATTTACGCTTCGCGGCTAGAGTTGTCTATCGCCGGCCCTGGCGCATAGCCAATAGCCGACCGCTGATAGTATACTTGCGCCCATGATTTCCAACGAACAGTTCGCGGACTCTCCGCAGCCGACGGGCAATGCGCTGGAGCTGGCGCGGCGGGTGCTGACCATCGAAGCGAAGGCCATCGAGGCCCTGCGCGACAGGCTGGACGCCACTTTCACGCAAGCCGTCGAACTCATTTTACACTGCAGCGGGCGCGTTGTGGTGAGCGGCATGGGCAAGTCCGGCCACGTCGCGCGCAAGATTGCCTCCACCCTGGCCAGCACCGGCACGCCGGCGTTTTTCGTGCACCCGGCCGAAGCCAGCCACGGCGACCTGGGCATGATCACCCAGCACGACGTGCTGATCGCCCTGTCCAATTCCGGCGAAAGTGCCGAGCTGCTGACCATCGTGCCCCTGCTCAAGCGCCACGGCGCAAAACTCATCACCATGACCGGCAACCCCGGTTCCACCCTGGCGCGCGAAGCCGACGTGCACCTCGACGCCAGCGTGGAACAGGAAGCCTGCCCCCTGGGACTGGCGCCCACCGCCAGCACCACCGCCGCCCTGGCCCTGGGCGATGCGCTGGCGGTGGCGCTGCTCGACGCGCGCGGCTTCGGCGCCGACGACTTCGCCCGCACCCACCCCGGCGGCGCCCTGGGGCGCCGCCTGCTGGTGCATGTAAAGGACATCATGCACAAGGGGGACGCGCTGCCCAAGGTCCTAGTCTCCGCCACGCTGTCGGATGCCCTGCTGGAAATGACCCGCAAGGGCCTGGGCATGACTGCCATCGTCGACGCGCAGGATCGCGTGCTGGGCATCTTCACCGACGGCGACCTGCGCCGCACCCTGGACAAAACCGCCGACATTCGCGGCACACCCATCAGCCAGGTAATGGGCAAAAACCCCCGCACCATAGCACCCGAGGTGCTCGCCGCCGAGGCAGTGCAGCAAATGGAGCAGTACAAAATCAACGGCCTCCTGGTCGCAGATGCGCAACAGCGCCTGGTCGGCGCACTCAACATGCACGACCTATTCAGGGCGGGCGTAGTGTAGTCCCGAGTGCTGAGTCCTGAGTCCCGAGTGGCCTCACACTCAGCACTCAGCACTCAGCACTGTCTTTTAGCACTCAGGACTTTAACCAGATGCAAGAATTCATCGAACGCGCCCAACCCATCAAGCTGGTCATTTTCGACGTCGACGGCGTGATGACCGACGGCAGCCTTTACCTCAGCGACGACGGCCAGGAAACCAAGGCATTCAATTCCCTGGATGGGCATGGCATGAAAATGCTCATGCGCAGCGGTGTGGAGCTGGCGATCATCACCGGCAGAACCTCCCGCCTGGTAGAGGCGCGCGCCAACAATCTCGGCATCGCCCGGTTGTTCCAGGGCGTCGAAGACAAGCTCGCTGCCTACCGCCAACTGCTCGCCGAGATGCAGTTGCAACCGGCGGCCACGGCCTACATGGGTGACGACGTGGTCGACCTGCCGGTGATGCGCCGCTGCGGCCTGGCACTCACCGTGCCGGAAGCACCGGCGCTGGTGCAGCAATACGCCCACTACGTCACCAAGCTGGGCGGCGGCCGCGGCGCGGTGCGCGAAGCGTGCGAAGCCGTCATGCGCGCCCAGCAGACGTTCGAGGCACAGATGGCCCAATATCTCGAATGAACGACCGCAGCGCCATCTGGTTCCCGCTCGGACTCATGATTCTGCTTGCCACTCTCAGTCTATGGCTGGACCGCGCGGTGCAGCCCGGCCCCCCCAAGCGCGATGGCGGCACGCGGCACGACCCCGACTACACCGTGGAAAATTTCAACGCAACCCGCATGGGTGCGGACGGCGCCCCGCGCTACGTGCTTGCTGCCAGCAGGATGGTGCACTACCCGGACGACGACAGCACGGTGCTGGAGCGGCCGCATTTCACCCGCGTTGAAAAGCAGAATGCCCCACTGCATATCCTTGCCAATTCGGGATTGATGTCGAGCAACGGCAAGGATGTGTACTTTCGCGGCAACGTGCAGGTGATACGCGAAGCTTACGGCGCGTCCAGCCGCTTGACCGTCAACACCGAGTATCTGCACGTCATTCCGGACAAGGACCTGGCCAGGACCGACAAGTTCGTCGCCGTCAAGAATGCCAATGTCGACATGACCGCGGTCGGCTTGGAATTGGACAGCAAGACACGTATCATCAAGCTTTTTTCGCGGGTAAATGCGCACTATGAAAAAACCAAACGCTAGGAGCCTGTCGGACTTAAAGGAAATCGGCTGCGAATCCGTCTGGACGGTCCATATTGCGCCGTTTTTTTGGTCAATAGAATGACTATTGACCTGCAAAATCGACGCAATCTGTCCTCGCCCAGCCGAATTCTGCGAGCAGCCGCTGCGCGGCTTGCCTGCTTGACCCTTTGCGCTTCGATTCTTCAAGTCCGACAGGCTCCTAGCCTGCGTCTGGTGTTCGCCGTCCTGCTGCTGACCGCCGCGGGCAGCAGCCTGGCCGAGCTGGCGGATCGCGACAAGCCGGTCAACCTGGTGGCCGACAACGTCACCGTCGACGACGTCAAGCAGGTCAGCATATATTTGGGCAACGTCACCCTCACCCAGGGCACACTTCTGATTCGCGGCGACAAGCTCGTGGTCAAGGAGGATGCACAAGGGTTTCAACACGGCACCGCCTACGGCAACCCGGCCAGCTTCCGCCAGAAGCGCGAGGGCCTGGACGAATACGTCGAGGGCTACGCCAGCCGCATCGAATACGACGGCAACACGGACAAACTGCAGTTGTTCACCAATGCGCGCATGAAGCGCAACGATGACGAGGTGCGCGGCAGCTACATCGCGTACGACGGCAAAACCGAATTCTTCGAGGTCGTCGGCGGACCGAAGGACGCTGCCGCCGGCAGCGGCCGCGTGCATGCCGTGATCCAGCCCAAGAAAAAACCCGCCGCCACCCCACCCGCGGCGCCCGCCGTGCCGCTGCAGCCGTCGGGCAGCATCGACGCCCCACACGAGTAGGCGGCCCGCAGAAGCATGAGCGAACTCAGGGCGGAGAGCCTGAAAAAGCGTTACAAGTCGCGCGCCGTGGTCAAGGACGTATCGCTCAATGTGCAGAGCGGCGAAGTGGTGGGCCTGCTCGGTCCGAACGGCGCGGGCAAGACCACCTGCTTTTACATGATGGTGGGCCTGGTTCCCCTCGATGGCGGCAACATCGTGCTGGATGGGCAGAATCTGAGCAGGATGCCGATCCACCGCCGCGCCCGCCTGGGGCTTAGCTACCTGCCGCAGGAAGCGTCCATCTTCCGCAGGCTCACCGTGGCCCAGAACATTCAGGCCATACTCGAACTGCAGGGCCTGTCGCGCGCGCAGGTCGAGCAACACCTGGACGACCTGCTGCATGAACTGCACATCGGCCATCTGCGCGACATTGCCGCGGTGAGCCTGTCGGGCGGGGAGCGCCGGCGCGTCGAAATCGCCCGCACCCTGGCCACGCAACCACGCTTCATCCTGCTGGACGAACCGTTTGCCGGCATCGATCCCATCGCGGTCCTGGACATACAGAAGATCATCCGTTTTCTCACCGAGCGAGGCATAGGCGTACTCATTACCGACCACAACGTACGCGAGACTCTGGGCATCTGCGACCGCGCCTACATTATCAACGAGGGAATGGTCCTGGCTAACGGCAAACCGGAGGAAATCGTTTATAATGAAAACGTGCGAAAAGTATATCTGGGTGAGCACTTCCGGCTTTAATGCAGGATCCAGGGTCAAGAAATCCGCCCCGCGTCCGTAGTTCCTAAATATGAAACACAGCCTACAACTCAAGCTCTCACAACACCTCACCCTAACCCCGCAGTTACAGCAATCCATTCGCTTGCTCCAATTGTCCACCCTGGAACTGAACCAGGAACTGGAACACATGCTGCAGGAGAACCCGCTGCTGGAACGCGCCGAAGCCAGTGGGGAAGAAACGGCCCCGGTGAATGACCGCGAGCACCCCAGTGCCGAAGCCGAGGCTCCACGCGAAGAAAGCCGCGAAGAAGCCAGCGCGGACACCGAATATGCCACCGCCGCCGAAGATTTTTCCGACACCAACTGGGGAGACGAGGGCCCCGGGCAAGCCGGCAGCGGCAGCGACGGCGACGACGCGCAGGACTACCCCCAGCAAGCCGCCGAAACGGCCACCCTGCGCCAGCACCTGTTGTGGCAGTTAAGCCTGACGCAAATGGAGGAACGCGACAAGCGCATCGTCTCGCTCCTGATCGACGCACTGAACGAAGACGGCTATCTCACGCAGGGTCTGGACGAACTCGCCGAGCTGCTCCCGGAAGAACTGGAGATCGACCCGGCGGATTTGCAGATCGCCCTCAACCAGCTACAGAACCTCGATCCACCGGGTGTCGGCGCGCGCAGCCTGGCCGAATGCCTGGCGTTGCAGTTGCAAGCCATGCCCGCCGATACGCCGTACCGGCAAGAGGCGCTGACGATCGCCAAACACCACCTGGAAACGCTGGCGGCAAGGGATTACGCCAAGCTGAAAAAGGTGCTGCATTGCGACGACGAGGTGTTGCGCGCAGTGCAGAGCCTGATCACCCATCTGAATCCCCGCCCCGGTGCCGCGCATTCGGCCGTGGAGACGCGCTACGTCGTCGCCGACGTCATCGTGAAAAAGGTCAAGGGCATGTGGCTGGTCGCTCTCAACCCCGACGCCATGCCCAAGTTGCGCATCAACCGCATGTATGCAGACATATTGAGCCGCAACCGCGACAGCTCCAGCCAACAGCTTTCCAGCCAGTTGCAGGAGGCAAAGTGGCTGATCAAGAACGTGCAGCAACGCTTCGAAACCATATTGCGGGTATCCCAGTCCATCGTCGACCGCCAGAAACATTTCTTCGAACACGGCGACGTCGCCATGCGGCCCCTGGTGCTGCGCGAAATCGCCGACGCCGTGGGATTGCATGAATCGACGGTATCGCGCGTCACCACGCAAAAATTCATGTCCACCCCGCGCGGCATCTACGAACTCAAGTACTTCTTCGGCAGCCACGTCACCACGGATGCCGGGGGGTCATGTTCGGCGACCGCCATCCGCGCGCTGATCAAACAACTGGTCGGCGCGGAAAACACCAAGAAACCCCTGTCGGACAGCCAGATATCGGAAGTACTGGGGCAACAAGGCATCGTTGTCGCCCGCCGCACCATCGCAAAATACCGCGAGTCCATGCAGATTCCCCCTGTCAATCTTCGCAAGTCGCTTTAACCACAAGGAGCAGAAAAATGAACGTAAACATCACCGGCCATCACCTGGAAGTCACTCCTGCCATTCGCGATTACGTCACCTCCAAGCTCGACAGGATCACCCGCCATTTCGACCACGTCATCGACGTCAGCGTGATTCTCACCGTGGAAAAGCTGAAGCAAAAGATCGAAGCCAACGTGCACATGCGCGGCAAGGACATTTTCGTGCAGTCCGAGGACGGCGACATGTATGCCGCGATCGACAACCTGGCCGACAAGCTCGACCGCCAGATCCTCAAGCACAAGGAAAAGAACGGCGACGTCCACCAAAGCAGCGGCGCCCTCAAGCACCAGGCGACCGAAGTGCCCGAGTGACGGCGGCGGGTGGCCGGGCGCTCCAGCCCAGGCCACCACGAGCGAACCTCCATCATCCCCAGCCGCCCCGCCCCTGCCCTCCCCAGACCATGAGTCTCATCGCCACGCTGCTGCCCAGGTCGAACATCGCGCTTGACCTGGATGCAGGCAGCAAAAAACTGGTGTTCGAACAGGCTGCCGCATTGTTCGAGACTACCCAGAACCTGGCGCACGGCGCCGTAGTCGAAAGCCTGCTTGCGCGCGAGAAACTGGGGTCCACCGGGCTGGGCCAGGGCATCGCCATTCCGCACGGCCGCATCAAGGGGCTCAAGCAGGCGACCGCGGCCCTGCTCCGGCTGAAAACCGCCATCCCCTTCGACGCGCCCGACGGCGCACCGGTCAACCTGCTGTTCGTGCTGCTGGTGCCGAAAAATGCCACCGACCTGCATCTGCAAATCCTCGGCGAACTCGCCCAGCTTTTCAGCGACAAGGCGTTGCGCCAGCAACTGCTCACCACCAACGACCCCGCACATGCCTACCAACTGATCGCCGGAAACCCTCCCGATGTCGCAAATTAGCGTCCAGCAACTGTTTGACGAGACCGCCGAAAACCTTGGGCTTAGCTGGGTTTCCGGACAAGCCGGCGGCGCCAAGCTGCTCACCAGCGAAACCGTGCAGAAACCCACCCTGGCGCTCATCGGCCATCTCAACTTCGTCCACCCGAACCGGGTGCAGGTGCTGGGCTGCGCCGAGATGGACTATTTGCGCAGCCTGGATAGTGTCGCGCTGGAAAAATCCGTGGAAAATCTCTTTGCCACGGAGCTTGCGGCCATCATCGTGGCCAATGGCGAAACCGTGCCGCAATTGCTGCTGGACGCCTCCGACCGCAGCCAGACGCCGCTGTTCACCACCAAACAGGAGAGCCCCCAGTTGATGCTGGTGCTGGGTCACTACCTGACGCAGGCCCTGGCTGACTCGACGACCGTGCACGGCGTGTTGCTGGAAGTCCTGGGGATGGGCGTGCTGATCACCGGCAACAGCGCCATCGGCAAGAGCGAACTGGCCCTGGAACTCATCACCCGCGGCCACCGCCTGATCGCGGACGATGTGGTGGAACTGCACCACGTCGCGCCGGACACCCTGGAAGGCCGCTGCCCCACCCTGCTGCAGGACTTCCTGGAAGTGCGCGGCCTCGGCATCCTCAACATCCGCACCCTGTTCGGCGAAACCGCAGTCAAGACGAGAAAGAACCTGCGGCTGATCGTGCACCTGAAAAAGCCGGCCAGCCTCGCGGAGCTGGGCGAAGGCCGGCTCGACATGCACGCCTCCACCGAATCCATACTCGGCGTGAACATCCCCAAGGTGCGCATCCCGGTCACCGCCGGACGCAACCTCGCGGTGCTGGTGGAAGTGGCCGCGCGCAATCACATCCTGCACATGCGCGGCATCAACAGCGCAGAGCAGTTCATCGAGCGCCAGCAGCAGCAGATTCTCGATAGCCGGTAAGCCGCCCACACGCCGCCGATGGGCTGGTATACTGAGTCCTCGCGTGCCTCTGGACTCACCATCGCCATGCAACTCATCCTGATCAGCGGCCTTTCCGGCTCCGGCAAGAGCATAGCGCTCAACGTGCTGGAAGACTCCGGCTATTACTGCATCGACAACATGCCGGCCAAGCTCCTGCCGGAACTGGTGCATTTCCTGCAGCAATCGGGTTACACGCAGGTGGCCATCAGCATAGACGTGCGCAGCGGCGAGACGCTGCCGCAATTGCCGCACTACATCGCGGAACTGAAAGCCCAGGGCATCGACCTGCGCGTGCTGTTCCTCGAAGCCAAGCCGGAGACCCTGGTGAAGCGCTTCAGCGAGACGCGCCGGCGCCACCCGTTGAGCACCGGCGACCGCTCCCTGTCCGAATGCATCGCGCTGGAACAGGACATGCTGGAACGCGTGGGGGATCTCGCGCAGCGCATCGACACCAGCGACCTCAGCCCCAACACGCTGCGCGCCTGGATCAAGGATTTCGTCTCGCAGGACGGTCTCGGCCTGACCGTGCTGTTCGAGTCATTCGGCTTCAAGCACGGCATCCCCCTCGATGCGGACCTGGTCTTCGACATACGCTGCCTGCCCAATCCGCACTACGATCCGGCGCTGCGCCCTTTCACCGGCCGCGACGCGCCCGTTGCGGCATTTCTCGAAGCCGAACCCAACGTACTGGCGATGCTCACGGACATCCGCGACTTCGTCGAGAAATGGCTGCCCTGCTTCGTCCGCGACAACCGCGCCTATCTCACGGTGGCCCTGGGCTGCACCGGCGGCCAGCACCGTTCGGTCTACATGGCGGAAAAACTCGCCGACTACTTCCGTGCGCACAACCGCGTGCTGGTGCGCCACCGGGAACTGGCGTGAACGCCGAGCTAAAGCCCGGAGACTGGCTGGTACTGGGCGCGGGAATGCTCGTGGTCGCATGGCTCTTCGCCACGCTCTGGCACGGCGGCAGGGCCGACCGCGTGATCGTGCGCAGCGGCGGCAAGATCGTCACCGAAACCAGCTTGCTGCAGGACCGGTCGATTGCGGTCCAGGGCCCATTGGGCGTGAGCCTGATCAATATCCAGCAGCAGCGCGTGCGCGTCGCATCCGACCCCAGCCCAAGGCAGTATTGCGTCAAGCAGGGCTGGCTTACGCATGCCGGCGAGGTGGCGATCTGCCTGCCCAACCAGGTGAGCGTGGAAATTGCCGGCGCCCAAAAAATCTATGACTCGCTCAACTATTGAGCGCAGCGTGGCAGGCGCTGCCATCACCCTGCACGCCACACCCGAAGACCATCGCATCGCCCGGATGGCCGCCTTCGCCATCGGCCTTTCTCTGGCGGAAGCGGTCATTCCCTCACCGTTGCCCGGCATCAAGCCGGGGCTGGCCAACATCGTCACGCTGCTGGTCCTGGCGCGCCACGGCATGCGCGCAGCGGCGTGGGTGTCGATTCTGCGCGTGGTGGCGGGCAGCCTGGTGCTCGGCACCTTTTTGTCGCCGTCTTTCATCCTGAGCCTGGGAGGCGCCGGCGCCAGCCTCGCCGCCCTGGCGCTGGCCCGCTGGCTGCCGGGCTCATTGTTCGGCGCGGTCAGCGTCAGCATCCTATCCTCCTTCGCGCACATCGCGGGCCAACTCCTCATCGTCTATTTCTGGCTGATTCCCCACGCCGGGGTGCTGTACCTGGTACCGGTGTTCGCGGCGGCTGCGCTGCTGTTCGGCACGGTGAACGGCCTCATCGCCGCCAAGCTTCTCGCCGCCGACGCGGACGAGCCGGCGCCGGCGCTGGTTCTGAACACGGGAAAATGAAACGACTCTGGATTTTGGTCCTGCTGTCCGCCCCGGTGACCGCTGGCGCCGCCGACTGGAGCACCATGCGTAGCGTGCCGGGCGGCGACCTGCACTATCTCGACCGTTCCAAACTGGTGGTGAGCGGCAACGAAATCACCTACTGGCGCAAAGTCGTGTTTCAAACCCCGCAGACCGTGCAAGGAACGGCCGCCGCCAGCGGCCTGCTGCGCGAGCGCATCAACTGCTCCGAGCACACCCTGAAACTGATCAGTTACCTGTATTACGGTGCCGACGGCACTGTCATCGAGTATGTCGCCAGCCAGGAGGGGAGTGCCAGCCCCATCATTCCCGACACATTGGGCGATCTCCTGGAAAAGAGGCTGTGCCCGCAGGTGTGGGAAAAGCAGGCGGAGGAGCAGCGCAAAAAAGCAGAGGCCGATGCGCTGAAGCAGAAGGAAGCACCCGCCGCAATGCCTCCTGGCACCCCCGCCACCGCCGTGCCGCCAGCACAACAGGCCTCCCCGGACACCAGGCCCGACGTTCCCGCGGATGCTGCTGCGCCTGTGCCCGCACCCGCAGGGAAGTAGCGGCGCAAAAAGATTTGAGACCGGGCCGGGGCTGACCTACAATGTCCGCAGCTACCTCGACCAACCCCACCGACGATTTCCCCACCCATGCCAGAGACCCGCACCATCACGCTCGCCCTCACGGGGGCTTCGGGGATGCCCTACGGCATGCGGCTGCTGGAATGCTTGCTGAAAAGCGGCCTATCGGTTTATCTGCTTTACTCGCAGGCCGCGCAGATCGTGGCTCAGCAGGAAATGGGCATGGCGCTGCCCTCGCGCACCGGCGAGACGGCGGCCTTGCTCAGCGGGATGTTCGGCACGCCGCCGCATCTGCTGCGCGTGTTCGGCCGCGAAGAATGGTTCGCACCGGTCGCATCCGGCTCCAACCCGGCCGACGCCATGGTGGTCTGCCCCTGCACAATGGGCAGCCTCGCCGGCATTGCCCAGGGCCTGTCCGACAACCTGATCGAGCGCGCGGCGGACGTCATGATCAAGGAGGGCCGCAAGCTCATCCTGGTGCCGCGCGAGACACCTTTCTCCGCCATCCACCTGGAAAACATGCTCAAGCTTGCACGCCTGGGCGTCGTGATCCTGCCCGCCAATCCGGGCTTCTACCACCATCCGCAGAGCGTCGACGACCTGGTCGATTTCGTCGTGGCGCGCATCCTGGACCAGCTCGGCGTGAGCAACGAACTGATGCCGCGCTGGGGCGGGACTGAAAGCTCTTAAATGGCCGAGATCAAGGCGTGGCTGCGCCGCAACTTACCCCTGGTTTTCGATCGCGATACCGAACTGAAAACCCTGGAAGTCCCCATCTTCCCCCTGAACACGGTGTTGTTCCCTGGCGGACTGCTGCCGCTGCGCGTGTTCGAGCAGCGCTACATGGACATGGCCAAGGAATGCCTGCGCGAGGACAAACCCTTTGGCGTTTGCCTGATCAAGGAAGGAAAAGAGGTGGGCAGCGCTAGCGTCGTCGAGGAAGTCGGCTGCCTGGCCCGCATCGCCAACTGGGACATGCCGCAACTAGGCATCCTGAACCTGGAAACCGTGGGCATGCAGCGCTTCGCGATCGGGGAAAAGAGGGTCGAAGACAACGGCCTGGTGGTGGCTGCGGTCGCCACGGTTTCGGTGGAGCCTGCGCAGCCGGTGCCGGAATCCCTGCAATCTTGCGTCAAGGTGCTGCAGCAGATCGTGCAGCACGTCGGAGCAGAAAAATTTCCCTCGCCGCCGCATTACGACGATGCATCCTGGGTCGGCTACCGCCTGGCGGAAGTCCTTCCGCTCAAGCTTTCGGCCAGGCAAAACATGCTGGAAATGAACGACTCCATCATGCGCTTGCAGATACTGCGCAAGTTCCTGATCCAGCAAGGGCTAACGAACGACTGACCGCCGCTCGGCGAGTAGGTCGGGCTTTAGCCCGACATGTCGGTCTGAAGACCGACCTACAACACCCGATGACGCTTGGCGACAAGTTCCAAACAGAATGAAGCACTACACTAACGCCCGCCGCCGCCGTAGAAGTAATGCGAGAACTGCGCGAAATCGCTGCTGACGCGGCGGAACAAGTGATCCAGGCTGACGATGGCCTGTTCCACGATGTTGATGGCGATGTATGGGTGCTCGACCTTCATGCGCTTGTACATGGCACGGGAAAGGCGCAGGACTTCGGTATCCGGAACGCGCGCCACCAGACGCACCGAGCGGGGTTGCTTGTCGAAAAAGGACATGATGCCGAGCATCTCGCCGGCGCCGGCACGCTCGATCTCCCTTTCCGTCGCGCCATCGTTGACGGTTAGGGCAATCTCGCCCTTCACCACGAAGTAAAGATCGTCGCCGACGTCGCCGATGTCGGTCAGGATCTCGCCCTGCTTGAAGCGCAGCAAGGTGAGGTAGTCCAGCAGCGTGTTGACCTCGGCGACCGTCAACGACTGGCACAAATGCTGGTGGCTGAGGAATTGGGTCAGGTTGATTCCGACCGGCTCTTTTTGGTTTTCATTGGACGGCATGCAGGCTCCCTGTTACTCGCTGATGGAGCACCAATTATGCCCGTCCGCCGCCGCATTCACAACGCCCGCTGCCGCCAGGTTTATTCCACTGCGTAGCCGCGCCCCTTCCATTCGGGATAGCCGCCGCGGTACCAGTAAACCTTGGTGTAGTGGTTCTTGATCGCCTGCTTGGCGCTCTTGTAGCTCTTCCAGCATTCCGCGCCGTTGCAGGCGAAGATCACCGCTGCGCTCTTGTCCTTGGGCAACTTGCTCAGGTCGAATGCGTCCAGGGTATCGTCGAAGTCCACTTCTTTCGCGCTGTTTTCCTTGTAGGGCACGTTAATCGCGCCCTTGATGTGGCTCTCCGTGTATTCATGCGCCACGCGCGTGTCGAACAGAGGAACGCCTTTATCCATCAGCCCCTTGGCTTCGTCGGCGGTAATCACGATAGCGCCCGGCAGAACTTTCGGGGTGAAGTAGCCGAGCGTGGACACGTACTGGAAATCATCGCGCGTGGCCGGCTCGAAGTTGGTGGTGTGCAAGCGGCGCAGCAACGAGGCCTGGGGCGAGGATTGAAGCTGCAGCAACGCCGCACGAATCTTGTCCTGCAACGGTTTTGGAACGGTCTTGCCGTTGACCGCAACGCTCAGGTTCGGCACGGCTTGGGTTTCCTGGACAACGACCCCGGGATTTTGCGCCAGCCACTTCTTGGCGACCTCCTCATCCACCGCCACCACGTCCTGCTGATTGATGCCCAGGGCGAACAGCGCGGAATCCTGGTAGCGCGAATAGCTCACCTGCTTGAAATACGATTTGAGCTGGATACCTACGGCATTCATCTCGCCCTTGGCCAGATAAGTCGGCAGGGAATCCGCGTTGGGCAGCCCCAGGCGCTTGCCCTTCGCCTGTTCGAGCTTTTGGATATTGCTGGCTTTCATTGCGACGAATACGGTCTTGTTGCTGCCGGGGAACTTCGCCACCGGCTCGTAGCCGTATTTCAAGGCGCTGCCGATCACATGTGCGGGAGCGAGCAGGATCGCGTAATAACCGGTACGGGTGCGCTGCAGCGCGGTCGTCGCGTTCTGTCCGACCACCAGTTTGACCGGTGTGCCGATCGAAGCGCTCAGATAGTTGGCGAATGCCTGGTAAGCCTCCTGCGAATCCAGGTTGCCGATTTCCGAGCTGTCCGTGTTGACGCTGAGCAGCAGACTTTCCGCCGCGGCGCGGACCGGCCAGGCGACTGCGTTGAGCAGCAACAAGAAAGCAACGATAGTTTTGGACATACGATCACCCCTCAAAAAAGCCGTCATTGCCTCGGCAACGGCCGTTACGTCGCCGGCCGACCGCACCTGCGTGTGCTTAGCTGCATGCTGTATTTGCAACCGGTTTATCGGCTAGCCTCACAAAAACTTTAGAATCCGGCAGCCCCGCGTCGATGACTTTGGGGTGGATGTCGCGATGGCTTCAATCGCCTGCGAAAAAACGTGGAGTTTACCGCAAAAAGCCCGCCCCGCAAGTTACGCCACAGACATGGTTAATCCTGGAAACGGCAATTGGACGGGGTGAAGTGCGCGGTTCCAGGGAGGGAGCGTACATCGCGTGGCACTAAGAGCAGCGATGTTGGCTATACTGACTCGAATACTTCACCACAGCAGAGGAATTCACATGATCCCACGCACAACCGCCGCCCTGCTGCTTGCCTCCATCGCCATGGCGGCCTGCGAGGAAAAGCCCAACAAACCGCCACTGCCCCAGACCAGCCAGGAGTCCGGCGCCGCGCTTTTCCAGGAACAGAAGAAAGCACTGGATAAGGCCAAAGGCGTGGAACAAACGCTGCAACAGCATGACCAGGAGCAGAAACAGGCGGAGCAGGCAGCCCAATAATCCTATGTCTCCAGCAACTGCCTGATCACTTCCCCCGCCAGCATCAACCCGAACAGGGGCGGCATGTAGCTGATGGTGCCGTTGACGGCGCGTGCGCGTCCGGGACCGTCCACCGCCACCGGCGGCAACGGTGCGCTGGAAGGTTCGTCGGAAAACACCGCCAATATCCCCTTGCGCACCCCGTGGCGCTGCAAGCGCTTGCGCATGACGCGCGCCAGCGGGCACATCATGGTCTTGCTGATGTCCACCAGCCGTATGCGCGAAGGGTCGAGCTTGTTGCCCGCCCCCATGCTGGACGCCACGCGCAGCCCGCGCTGATAACTGCTCACCACCAGCGCCACCTTGCACGCCAGCGAATCGATGGCGTCGATCACGTAGTCGGCATCCGCCGGCACGTGGTCGTGCACGTTTTCAGGCGTGAGGAATGCCCGGTGTATCACCACTTCGCAAGCCGGGTTGATGTCGCGGATGCGCGCCGCCATGAGTTCCGCCTTGGACTGCCCCACGGTGGAAAGCAGCGCCGGCAATTGGCGGTTGATGTTGCTGGCGGCCACCTTGTCGTGGTCCACCAGAGTCAGCCGGCCGATGCCCGCACGCGCCAGTGCCTCGGCACAGTAAGACCCGACCCCGCCCAAACCGGCCAGGAAAACATGCTTGCCGGCGAGTTTTTCCAGGCCCGCATCGCCGATCAGGATGTGGGTGCGCTCGAATTGCGGAGGGATAGGGTTCATGCGCGCAATTCTATCCGTTTTCTTCGCCAGCGGCTGCACGCGCCAGTTCCGGGCGGTGTCCCCAGCGCGCGTAGAACCATTTGAGCGCGAACGGAGGAAGTATCGTGGTCAGCGCAATCACGATCAGCATCGCGGCGTACAGTTCCGCGTTCAGGATACCGTTGGCAAAGCCCAACTGGGCGAAGATCAGGCCCACCTCGCCGCGCGGGATCATGGAAAGGCCGATAGCGGACTGGCGCAGACGGTTCTCGCGGATGCAGAACCCGGCCAGCCACTTGCCGGCGACCGCGATGAAGACCAGGGCTGCCGAAAGCTGCCAGATAAAAGGCGCGCTCCAATCGACCTGGCGCAGGTTAAGGGACACGCCGACCATGACGAAGAACAGTGGCGTAAACGTATGGATCAGCGGGCGCATCTGCTGTTCCAAACGATGGGACAGCTCCGGGCTTTCCGCAAACAACCGGTTGAAGCGGCGCACCAGGGGCAGATGCAGCCGCTGAGCGAGCGTGATGCGAAAGCGCTGGCCCATGGCAATGCCCGCCGCAAAGCCGCCCATGATTTCCGGTGCGCCCACCACATGCGCCAGATAGCTGAACAGCATGATCAACGCCAGCACCATGGTGAGCAGCAGTCCCGGCGACTGGCTGCGCTGGTCGAAATGGTCGATGACCTGGGCCATGAGCTTGGCGGCGAGCGGGGCCAGCAGCATGAATAGCACGATGTATAAGCCGACCTGACCGATCGCGATCAGCGTGACCTCTCCCGACACTGCGAACTGGTAGAGGAAGGCCAGGGCCAGCACCCCCAGGATATCGTCCAGCACCGCCGCGCCGATCACGATCTGCGCCTCGTCCGAACTGCGGCGCCCGAGGTCGGACAGCACGCGCACGGTGATGCCTATGCTGGTTGCGGTGAGCGTGCCGCCGATGAACAGGCTGGCAAGCTGGGACAGGCCAAACAGGTAGTGGCTGGCGGCGTAGCCCAGCAGCAGCGGCAGCACGAAGCCCACCGCCGCCACGACGAAGGGCTTGGACCCGGCTTTGGCCAGGCGGAATATGTCGGTATCCATGCCGACCTCGAACAGCAGCAGGATGATCCCGATTTCCGCCAGCAATTTCATGGTCTGGTCGGGTGACACCCAGCCCAGCAGCGACGGTCCGAGCAGCAGCCCGGCGGCCAGTTCGCCGATGACGGAAGGGACGCCGATGCGCGCGGCAAGCTCGGAAAGGAAGCGCGCCGCCAGCAGCAATACTGCCAGCATGAGAAAGAAGTTGTGCAGTTCCATCGAGGTTGTTCCGTGGAACGTGATTATTTGCCGTGCGGCATGGGCGGTGATTGTACCGCGCTCACCGCGCGCGGCAGAGTCAAAGAATTTATGAAAATTATTATTGCACAAATGTAATTGCTGTAATAAATTAAAAAGCGAAATTTTGGAGAGTGCCATGCCGGAAAAGCAGAGGGCGGCCGAGTTCCCGGACAGCCGCGTAGGCCGCGCGGAAGAAAGCAACGAGCGAGGACTGCGCGTCAGGGAGATATTAAAAAATTTCCGCATCGCCTTTCGCTCGGTGCAGCAACACTCCCACTGGGTCGAGTCCCAGTGCGGTGTGAGCGGTGCGCAGTTGTGGGCGATGTGGGAACTCATGCTGGCGCCCGGCCTGAAGGTCAGCGAGTTATCCAGGTCCATGGCGATTCATCAGTCCACCGCCAGCAACCTGCTCGACAAGCTGGAAAAAAAGGGCTTGGTGCAGCGCGAGCGCAGAGGGCCGGATCAGCGCGTGGTGCGGCTGTTCCTGACGTCCGATGGTCTGGAAGTGATGAACCGCGCGCCGCGTCCGGCGCAGGGCGTGCTGACCGACGCGCTGTCGCGCTTGCCCGACAGCGTGCTCGAAAGCCTTGGGCTGAGCATCGCAATGCTGGTGGCCCAGATCAACATGAAGGACGAAAAGGCCGCAATGGAGCCGCTTTCCGGCACTTGATTTTGCGTTTTTTGGGGAGTTCGTATGCAGGAAATCGATTTGGTTATTTCTTCGATCCACACCTTTCTGGGGCAACTCGCGGCCTTCGTCCCGAAATTGCTGGCCGCCATGCTGTTGCTGTTCGTCGGCTGGATCCTCGCAAAACTGGTACGCAAGGGGGTACGCAAGCTGCTCGATATCGCGCATTTCGACAAGCTGGCGGAGACATCCGGCATTGAGGAATTTCTCAAGCACGGCGAATTGAACATCACGCTTTCCGGCGTTATCGCCGAAGTGGCCTACTGGCTGGTGATGCTAATCGTCATCGTCACGGTTTCCAACAGCCTGGGACTGGCGGCGGTGGCCGGCCTGTTCAACAAGGTGGCGCTGTACCTGCCCAACGTAGTGGTGGCCATCCTGGTGCTGGTATTCGGCACGCTGGTGGCGCGCTTCATCAACCGCCTGGTGTTCGCCTGGCTCAACAATCTGCGCGTCGATGGCGCGCTCACCATCAGCACCGTGGCCGAATACGCCGTGCAGGTGTTCGCGCTGTTCGTCGCGCTGGAGCAGTTGAACATCGGCGCGCAAATGCTGACGTCGGCGTTCATCATCGCGTTCGGCGCCATCTGCCTGGCGCTGGCAATCGCCTTCGGACTGGGCGGCCGCGACTGGGCTGCCGGCGTCATCGCAAAGCTTGCCGCCGACAAAAAGCGGCCATGAGTCCCTCGGTATCGGCCTACGGCAAGAGTCCGCGCAACGCGGGGATCGCAGCACAGGCATTTTCGGCCGTGGCGCGTACCACCTGCTGAATGGGTAGTCCGCGCAAGTCCGCCAGCGCTTGCGCAATTTCCGGCAGATATTCCGGGCTGTTGCGCTGCCTGTGGATGAACACGGGCGGCAGATCGGGGGCGTCGGTTTCCAGCACGATGGCCTGCAGCGGCAAGTCCGTCGCCAGTCGGCGCAGGTTGAGCGCGCGGGTGTAGGTCATGGCGCCGCCAAAGCCGAGCTTGAAATTCAACTTGAGAAATTCCTCCGCCTGCTGCCGGCTGCCGTTGAAGGCGTGGGCGATGCCGCCTTTCACCTGGTAGCGGCGCAACTGCTTCAGCACCTGGTCGTTGGCGCGGCGGATGTGCAGCAGCACCGGCAGGTCGAACTCCCGGGCGATCTTGAGCTGCTCGACGAAGTAAAACTCCTGGGTCGCCGGGTCGAGGTCGGGGACGAAAAAGTCCAGGCCGATCTCCCCCACCGCCACCGGACGCTGTTTTTCGATTGCCGAACGCAGCGCCGCCAAGTGCTCCGGCCGATGCCGGTCGATGTACATCGGGTGCATGCCCAGCGCCGCAAAGCACCCAGGGTAGTCACTGCATGCCTGCAGCACGGCGTCGAAGTTGGCGAATTCCACCGCCGGAACGACGATGGCTGCCACGCCGGCGGCACGCGAACGCTGGTACACGGCGTCGCGGTCGGGGTCGAATTCGGCAGCATCGAGATGGCAGTGGGTGTCGATCAGCATGGGCTCATGTTACCGCATCCTCGCGGTACAGCAGGCCTCTGCGCACCAGCCATTTCTCGGCCTCCACGGCGAAAAAAACCACGCAGGACAGCGCGATGCACAGGACCAACTCGCCTGCACTCAACGCTTCGGTCTTGAAAATCGGCTGCAGCAAAGGCACATAGATCGTGGCCATCTGCAGCGCAAAGGTGAGCGCCACTGCCCCCAGCAGCCAGAGGTTGGAGAAAATGCCCACGCTGAACAGCGATTCCTTCTCCGAGCGGATCGCCAGCACATGCCCCATCTGCGACAAGCACAGCACGGTGAACACCATGGTCTGCCAATGGGCCGAGCCGTTCTGGTAGGCCCAGGCCTGGGTGGCCAGGGCGATGCCCGCCATCAGCAGTCCCACCCACACCATGTGTTGCCACATGCCATGGGCGAACAGGCTTTCGCGCGGCGGTCGCGGCGGGCGGCGCATGATGCCCTTTTCTTCCGGCTCGGCGGTGAGCGCCAGTGCCGGCAAACCGTCGGTCACCAGGTTGATCCATAGAATATGGATGGGCAGCAGCGGGATGGGCAGCCCGAGGAACGGCGCGAGGAAGATGGTCCACACTTCGGCGGCGTTGGTGGTCACTCCGTAGCGGACGAATTTTCGGATGTTGTCGAACAGGCGGCGTCCCTCGCGCACCGCATGCACGATGGTGGCGAAGTTGTCGTCCAGCAGCACCATGTCGGCAGTCTCGCGCGCCACGTCGGTGCCGCCCTTACCCATGGCCACGCCGATGTCTGCGCGTTTCAGTGCCGGCGCGTCGTTCACCCCGTCGCCGGTCATCGCCACGAATTCGCCCTGGTCCTGCAGGGCCTGCACGATCTTGATTTTCTGCTGCGGATCGACGCGGGCGTAGACGCGGATTTCCCGCACCTGGGCCTCGAATTCCGCTTGGCCGAGCCGGTCCAGTTCCGCGCCGGTCAGCACCCGCCCGCCGTCGGACACGATGCCCAGCCGCCGGGCGATGGCGCGGGCGGTGGCGGGATGATCGCCGGTGATCATCACCGGCGTGATGCCGGCGGATTTGCACAGGGAAACCGCTTCCTTCGCCTCGTGCCGCGGCGGGTCCATCAAGCCCACCAGGCCCAGCAGGACCATGCCGCTTTCGAGTTCATCCGCGTCATTCGCCGCCGGAAGCGCGGGCCAGGAGCGGTACGCCACGGCCAGCACGCGCAGCCCATCGGCCGCCATGCGCTCGGCGTTCTCCAGCATTTCGGCGGCCGCCAACGGCACCTCGCCCGCGGCGGTGAGCACGCTCGCGCAACGCGGCAGGACGCTTTCCGGCGCGCCCTTGGTGAAAGCCATGGCACCCTGCGGCGCGCGGTGGAAGGTGGTCATGCGCTTGCGCTCGGAATCGAACGGCAGCTCCAGCAGCCGCGGCGCTTCCGCTTCCAGCGCGGACTTGTCGAATCCGGCCTCCAGCGCGGCGAGGAACAGCGCCACTTCGGTCGGGTCGCCGCTCGCCTTGCCGTGCTTGCCGTGGGCGGCGTCGTTGCTCAGCGCCAGCGCCTTGAACAGCAGCGGCCACACGCCATCCCGCAGCGCGCCCCACTCGCGCAGCAGCCGGCCGTCGGCGAATATTTCCTCCACCCGCATCTTGTTCTGCGTGAGCGTGCCGGTCTTGTCGGAGCAGATGAAGGTCACCGAACCCAGAGTCTCCACCGCGGGCAGCCGGCGGATCAGGGCATGCTGCTGCACCATCTTGCGCGCGCCCAGGGCCAGCGAGATGGTGACCACCGCCGGCAGCGCCTCGGGGATGGCGGCCACCGCCAGGCTCACCGCGGTCAGGAACATGAGCAGCACCGACTCGCCGCGCATCACGCCGATTGCGAACACCATGACGCAGATCGCCAGCGCCGCCAGCGCGAGCCGCCTGCCGAACTGGGCCAAACGCTTCTGCAAGGGAGTCTTGATCTCACCGGTTTCCTGCAGCGATGCGGCAATCTTGCCCAGTTCCGTTTGCATGCCGGTCGCCACCGCCACCCCGCGCGCCCTGCCGTAGGTGACCACGGTGCCCTTGTAGGCCAGGTTCTTGCGGTCGCCCAGGGGCAGGCCTGCCTCGGCCAGTGCGCGGGTGTGCTTTTCCACGGCCACGGATTCGCCGGTCAACGCCGCTTCGTCCACCTTGAGCTGCGCCGCCTCCAACAGGCGCAGGTCGGCCGGCACCACGTTGCCGGCTTCCAGCAGCACCACGTCCCCCGGCACGATCTCGGCGGCGGGCAATACCAGCGTCTCGCCCTGGCGCAGCACTTTCGCGCTCACCGCGGCCATCGCCTTGAGCGCCGCCATGGCCCGCTCGGCGCGGAACTCCTGGACGAAGCCGATCGCCGCGTTCAACACCACGATGACGACGATCGCCACGGTATCCTTGACGTCGCCGATCGCGCCGGAGATCACCGCAGCAGCAATCAGCACCAGGATCATGAAATCGGCGAACTGGTCGAGCAGCATGCGCAGCACGCCGCGCCTCGGCTTTTCGCGCAGTTCGTTGCGGCCGTGGCGCAGCAGCCGCGCGGCTGCCTCCGCGGCGCCAAGGCCACTTTGCGGATCGGTCCTGAGCTTGTGCAGAACCTCGTCCGCAGACATCGCATGCCAGGGGTTACTCACCATGGAGATAGAGCACGTAGGAGTTGATCAAATACACCGAAAACAGGAACAGGCTGGTCCAACCCACCGTTTTCAGCACGCGGCCTGCGGGGCGATAGATCAGGCCGACGATGGCGGTGCCGGTCATGACCATGGCCGATACCGCGGATACCGCATGCAAGGGCGAGACATGGGACAGGATGGGGCCTTTCAGGAACAGCACGTCGTCCAGCGCGACCAGCAGGATGTCGAACAGGTTGCTGCCCAGCAGGTTGCCGATGGCCATGTCCAGCGCCCCGATGCGCAGCGCGGCGATGGTCACCACCAGCTCCGGCACGGAGGTCGCGAACGCCACGAACAGCGTGCCGACAAAGGTCTTGTGCCAGCCCATAGCCTCGGCCAGGCCGACGCCCAGGAACGGCAGCCAGATGCCTGCCGCCACTACCATCAGCGCAGCCAGCGCATAGCGCACCGATGCCTGCTTCAGCGTAACCTGCGGGTAGCGTCCCACCGTTTTCTCGACGAATGCGGCCAGTTGCTGCTGCTCGTAGCGAAACACAGTGCGCATGGCGAGGAGATACAGCGCAACGATCAGCGGCGTATAGATGCCGACATGCCCCAGCGAAAGCGCACGGCCCTCGTCCCCGAGCAACAGGCTGAAGCCGACCAGGCCGATCAGGACGATGCCGAAGCCCGCCGCCAGAACATGGCCCTGGCTTGCGCGGGTGTAGACCGATTCGCCGCGATGCAGGAAATCCAGCACGACGATGATGGCGAGGTTGAACACGCAACTGCCGAGCACGTCGCCGATGGCGATGTTCGGCGCATCGGCCAGCGTCACCGAACTGACGCCGGTCGCCAGTTCCGGCAGCGAGGTGACGGTGGCGAGCAACACCAGGCCGATCCAGGTGCCGCCCATGCCGGTCTTGTCCGCGATGACGTCGCCGTAGCGGGACAGCTTGGCGCCGGCGAAGCCGATCAACGCGACACACAACGCAAACTGCAGCCAGATTCCGGCAGCGCTCATGGTCCTCGCCGCAGCAGCGCACGGACCAGATCGGCGATCATCCCCTCCTCGTCGGCCAGCACGCGCAGCACCGGTTTCGATGCCGGCGTCGAGAGCACGGCCGCGTTGCCCGTGTTGGCCTCGAGGTCGAGTTGCAGGCCAAGGAAATCCAGCGGCTGGCAAACCGCGGCGCGTATGCCCGGCGCGTTTTCGCCGATGCCCCCGGTGAAGACCAGGGCGTCGATCCCGCCCCACTTCGCGGCCAGCGCGCCGATCGCGCCGCGCACGCTACGGCAGAAGTAGTCGACTGCGAAGGCGGCATCCGGCGCTTCGTCCCTGAGCAACGCCGCCATGTCGGCGCCGATGCCGCCGGAAAGCGCCAGCAATCCGCTGCGATGGTAGAGCAGCTCTTCGACCTGGCTGCGGCGCAACTCGCGTGCCAGCTCCAGCACCACGCCCGGATCCAGATCCCCGCTGCGCGTGCCCATGGGGATTCCTCCCAAGGGGGTCAGACCCATGGTGGTATCGAGCGACTGGAGGTCTTGCAGCAGACAAAGGCTGGCGCCGCTGCCGAGATGGGCCACCACGATGCGGCCGCGCGCCGCTTCGGGCAGAAGTCCGGGCAGCACGCGCGCCACGTGCGCAAAGTTCAGGCCGTGAAAACCGTATTTTTCCAGCCCGAACTCGCGCGGCACCGGCAGGCGCCGCGCAGCCTGCGGCATGGTGCGGTGGAAAGACGTGTCGAAGCAGCCGACTTGCGGCACATTGAGGCGATGTGCGCACAGGTCGACGCCGTGCAGGTTGCCCGGCATGTGCAGCGGCGCCAAATGCACCAGACCGTCGAGGCGCGCCCGCTCCTCGGCATCGATCAGGCGCGCCGGCTCCGGGACGTCGCCGCCGTGGGTGATGCGGTGGCCCACCGCCGTGACGGCTGCGGCGTCGATCTCGTCGAGCAGACGCGCGATGGCTTCGGCGCCATCGGGAAAACCGGCTTCGCCGACGTGCGTGTACTCGAAGTTGCAGCGGCTGCCGTCGGGCGACACCACGCTGGCCTTGAGGCTGGAGGAGCCGCTGTTCACCACCAGGATGGTGCCTTTCATGCCGGCACTCCCGGCGCATCGCGGCGCTCGGCGGAGAGGGCTGCGCTGCATCCCCCCCGCGCTTGCGGGGGAAGTGCACCATGGCTGGAGAAAAATCGGGCATGTAGTGGCACGGCTATCCTTTCATGGGCAAGAGGCTCCTGCTAAGTATAGGCCGCACGGCAAGATTCCCGAACAGAAAAAGCCCGGAATGCTGCCTCCCTTCCGCGCCTGCCCATGGTTCACAATGGAATGCCGGACGGCTGGCGGCACCACCGCGCTTTTGCTGTCCGAAGCGGGCAAATGTGGGCTAAAGTTGCAAAGCGGCTATGCTCGCAAACCATTCCACCAGATTTGCAAAGGGACTTCACCATGTTTGTAGCCATGAACAGATTCAGAATCGCAGCGGGAAAAGAGGCGGACTTCATACAGATATGGCGCGATCGCGACAGCCATCTCGACCAAGTGCCGGGTTTTCAGTCCTTCCACTTGCTGAGAGGCCCCGGCAACGAGGAGTTCACCCTGTTCGCTTCGCACTCGACCTGGGTGTCGCGGGAAGCGTTCGAAGCATGGACGAAATCCGAGGCTTTCAGGCAGGCGCACGCCAACGCGGGTACGTCTAAGGGAATCTATCTGGGACCGCCGCAGTTCGAGGGGTTCGAGACCGTGTTGTGAGGTCGGTTGGCCAATGGCGTCTCTTTGGGGAGCACTTCGATGCGCCCAAAGTGCGATAGGCCTGCCGCCGCGGTGCCGCCCCGCGCCTACATCAGCCCGTAGGATGCGGTGAGGCACGAACCGCATCGTTCGCGATAATCGCCCCACACAAACCTGTGACGGAATGCCGCCGCACCTATACTCCCGGCGCAAACTGGTTTTTCACGGTCAATCTTGTTGAGCACAAAGAAAACTGGCTCCTCGTCAAACGGATCGATACACTGCGCGCGGCAATCGAAACGGTAACGACGCGACCGATGCGGTTCGTGCCTCACCGCATCCTACGCACTATTTCGTTTCTTGAGGGAGCGGCTTCCCTCGAAGGAATAGCGTATCGGGTGACAGATCGATCTCGTCATTCCAGATAACAGTGCCGTAAGCAACATGCGCCTTCATGAACAGACCCTCTTCAGTCAAGGGGGCGAAAGCTGGGTAGCCCAGATACGGCTTCATGTCGAACCAGCGGCGCTCACCTGTAGCAAACTCGGCCTCCAGGCAATAATCCTGCAATGGTTTTACACAAACGACATCAGGAGACATTTTCAACCTCTTATCGCAGGGGATCAATCTTGAAGGGGGTTTGCCCACTGGATGCCAATATCCAGTCAGCCATGAGATCGTCACGATGCAGTTCTATCCACGCCTGCACCAACTTCATCTGCCGCGCCGGGATGCTACCATCCAACACATTGCCCTCAGGAATGCCAAGCACAATAGCATGCGTAGGTTGGGCTGACGAAAGAAGCCCAACATGAAACGCGGCCTTACGTTGGGCTTCACAAGTTCAGCCCAACCTACGTGCTACGTGCTGACCCTGTTCTTTAACATCTTTTGACAGGGCGTTTGCGTGAAATACAAGATACAAGATACAAGATGCGACCCCAGCGTTCTGCGCACAAGATGCGACCCCAGCGTTCTGCGCAATAACGATTGCGCCCTTGCGTGCTTCGTCGCGGTGCAGGAGGCACCCCTTCCGTGGCATGGCAGAGATCGGGCACCATTTCAGGGTGCACTACATAACGGTAAGTCGCGCGCTACGGAAGTTTGAAGAAGACCGAAAGTAAAGTGTTGTAATGTTGGAACTGACCCCGCGACGTGCTCCTTGCAAAGACGAGTTACTGTGGCTACAATAAATCGTGTGAAGATTACTTACGACCCCGCCAAGGATGCCGCCAATCTCAAAAGCTGGGGCTTGTCGTTCGACCAAGCGGTCGAGTTGGACTGGACCTCCGCAGTGATCGTCGAAGCCACCCGAAATGACTACGGCGAACGTCGCTTCCATTTGTCGGATACATCGGAGAACGGCTTTATGCCTTGGTCTTCACTCCGCGCAGGGATGCCGTGCATGTCATCAGTTTTCGTAAGGCCAATGGCCGGGAGATGAAACGCTATGGTTAAGCATCGCAAACCTAACCCCGAACTTATCGACGAAGAGAACCCCGAGTGGACGGCGGAAGATTTTCGTCGTGCCAAACCCGCCGCCGAGGTATTGCCGGAACTCTTCGGCGCACAAAGCACCGCAGAGATGTTGCAGCCGAAACGCGGGCGCCCTGCTTCCGCGAACCCCAAGGCGCATGTCAACCTCCGCCTTGACGCGGAGGTAGTCGACGCCTTCCGCGCTTCCGGGGCAGGCTGGCAAACCCGTCTCAACGCCGCGCTCAAGGATTGGCTCAAGACCCACTCTCCGGCATAAGCCATGAGACATGTGGGGCAGACTAGCGCAGCGTAATCCGCCGAACAGGTCCACCATGCGGCGCAATGCCCGTTGGTTATTGCGTCCTACGCGGGCTATTCGTTATGCGTTTTGCTTGATATCGAGAGTCACAAATGGATCACGATATGCCGTCGGCTTGCATCGAATCAAAGCGCGTAAAGACATTTCGCTTGGGAATCGCTAAGGCAATCCCAAAGTTTCCAAATGACAAAGCAACGCTTCAGGCGCTGGAAGCCTTTTCGTTGGCATCGCTCTTGATCCACTACAACAACTGGGCGATGCGCTATGTGCCCGGGCGTCCTAGGACTGTTTCGATTGAACCCAACGCATCCTCAGACTCTCGATGGTCAACGCTCAACAGCGAAATTATTACCTTCCTAGACAAGGTGAGGAACGGAGAAGACCTCACTCCGCACTTGTCACTGGAACCACATACGCGGGGTTACACCCCCGCTTCGGCACAAGATAGACCGGAAACTGACAGGTGGGCCGATAAGGATTTTTTGTTGAATGTAATGGGCTACCACCATTTCCACCTCGGGCCGACTGTCCAACCGAATGGCTTCGCTGTCCGCACAGACGACCTGCTATTTGCGAGGGTATCTCGTGATCATTTCACGGTGGTCGCGATTTTCGCCCACTCGGTGTTTGAGAGGCCACGCAGCCCAACTGATACCATGACAAAAGAACGAGAAAGACTTTGGACTGTATTTGACGAGCACTCATCCAGGGGAGTGGCACCTGGCACTGTATATGTCCCTTCGGTGATAACTACTTCGGGACACTCAATGCACGTGGTCCGCTTGGCCGACGACTATGCCCACGTGGTCCGAGAAATTGACCCACGGCTCGACGACTTTGAATACGTCAATGAACTCTACGAATCCGCAGGAGTGCCATGCCCAAAAACGCTCAATCTCAAATGGCATCTCAACTTTCTTGACCTCGGGTTGCTCGACGCGACATTAAACACATTTTTCGTATTTAGGTACGGCCCAAATTAATGTCATCAGAAAGAGCCGCCGAGCCGCATAACTCAAACGTTGGGAGAACCCATGGCGTTACTCGATTTCCTCTTCGGCCAGAAGAAAAACAAAACCCACAAACGACTCAACCACGCTCACGATCCGCGTCAGGGAGGAATATTTCGTACCACGATAATTTCATTGAAGTAAGAGTATTGGGGACAGACCACGGTTTCATGCTCCGGTAGAGGTGCAAACCGTGGCCTATCCCCGATTACTCCCCGATGAGTGGAAAACATGATGCGCCCGGACACTGGCCGGCCGCGTCGGTGCCTACACAAAGAGCCGCGTCACCAGCGCCTTTTCAAGGTTGGCGTTGAGCGGAATCCTTACCCGGTAGCCGCTGCCAGGGGCTTCGTTTACCGCTGCGCCTTCCACGTCCAGCATGCGTTCCAGATGGATTACCCGGTTGCCGGAGGGGTGGATGATTTCCAGGCGATCGCCCACCCGGAAGCGGTTTTTCACCACGATTTCCGCCAAGCCGGTTGCGGCGTCGTAATCGACGATGTCGCCCACGTACTGGCTGCGATTGCTTTCCGAATGGCCTCTGAGGTAGTTCTGGTATTCCGGGGTGTGGTGGCGCTGGTAGAAGCCGTCGGTGTAGCCGCGGTTGGCGAGGCTTTCCAGGTCGGCGAGCAGCGCCGGGTCGAAGGGGCGGCCCGCAACGGCGTCGTCGATGGCGCGGCGGTAGACCTGGGCGGTGCGCGCGACGTAGTAGACGGACTTGGTACGGCCTTCGATCTTGAGCGAATCCACCCCGATCTCTGCGAGCTGCGCGATGTGCTCGACGGCGCGCAGGTCCTTGGAATTCATGATGTAGGTGCCGTGCTCGTCCTCCAGGATGGGCATGAGTTCGCCGGGGCGCTGGGCTTCCTCGATCAGGTAGACGCGGTCCGCCAGGGGGTGGCGCTGCTGGTTGCCGCAATTGCCCATGGTCGGCTGCTGCATGGCGGCGAAGGCGTCGAAATCGAGCTTTTGGATGTCGCTTGCGGCGTCCTCCGCGGCGTCGTGCACCTTGTAGTCCCAGCGGCAGGAGTTGGTGCAACTGCCCTGGTTGGGGTCGCGGTGGTTGAAGTAGCCCGACAGCAGGCAGCGCCCGGAATAGGCGATGCACAGGGCGCCGTGCACGAACACTTCGAGTTCCATGTCGGGGCACTGCTGGCGGATTTCCGCGACCTCGTCCAGCGACAGTTCGCGCGACAGGATGATGCGGCTGAGGCCCAGCGCCTGCCAGAATTTCACCGTGGCGTAGTTGACCGTATTGGCCTGCACCGACAGATGCACCGGCATCTCCGGCCATTTCTCCCGCACCATCATGATGAGGCCGGGATCGGCCATGATGAGGGCGTCCGGCTGCATGGCGATGACCGGTTCCATGTCGGCGAGGTAGGTTTTGACCTTGGCGTTGTGCGGCATCAGGTTGCTCGCCACGAAGAATTTCTTGCCCTGGGCGTGGGCCTCGCCGATGCCGGTTTCCAGCTCAGCCAGCTTGAATTCGTTGTTGCGCACGCGCAGGCTGTAGCGCGGCTGGCCGGCGTAGACGGCGTCGGCGCCGAAGGCGAAGGCGTAGCGCATTTTTTCCAGCGAGCCGGCGGGTGAGAGAAGTTCGGGAGCGGTGCGCATAGTGGTAAAATTCCAAAAATCATGGACAGGATTAACAGGATTTTTCAGGATTCACGAGAGGCCACTTACTGAACACGGGGCATCGCGTTAATCCTGAAAAATCCTGTTAATCCTGTCCATTCAACAAACAACCTCATTATACCCCATGCCAGAACCCTCCTTCATCCACCTCCGCCTGCACAGCGAATACTCCATCGTCGACGGCATCGTGCGCATCGACGATGCCGTCGCCCGCGCGGTCGCGGACGGCATGCCGGCGCTGGCGCTGACCGACCTCGGCAACCTGTTCGGCATGGTCAAGTTCTACACCGCGGCACGCGCGAGCGGGGTCAAACCCATCGTCGGCTGCGACGTGTGGATAGGCAACGCCGCCGACCGCGACAAGCCATCGCGCCTGCTGCTGCTGTGCCAGAACCACCAGGGCTATCTGCGCCTGTGCGAGCTGCTCACCGAGGCCTATCGCGGCAACCAGCACCGCGGCCGCGCCGAGATCGACCGCACGTGGTTCGAGCAGGGCGGCAGCGATGGCTTGATCGCGCTGTCCGGCGCGCATTTCGGCGATGTCGGCCAGGCCCTGCTGATGGACAATCCGGAAGGTGCGAAGCAGGCAGCGGCGGATTGGGCGCGACTGTTTCCGCAGCGCTTTTACGTCGAGCTGCAACGCCCCGGCGGCGAGGGCGAGGCGGCGGCGCAGATCGAGCCCTACGTGCAGCGCGCGCTGTGGCTGGCCGCCGAACTGCAGTTGCCGGTGGTGGCCACGCATCCGGTGCAGTTCATGCAGCCTTCGGATTTCAAGGCGCACGAGGCCCGCGTGTGCATCGCCGAGGGCATGGTGCTGGGGGATAGGCGCCGGCCCAAGGCGTTCAGCGCCGAGCAGTATTTCAAGTCCGCAGAGGAGATGGCGGCGCTGTTCGCGGACATTCCCGAGGCTCTGGCCAACAGCGTGGAGATCGCCAAGCGCTGCAACCTGTCGGTGGAGCTGGGCAAGAACAAGCTGCCGCTGTTCCCGACGCCGGACGGCGTCACCCTCGACCAGTACCTGTGCAACCGCGCCGCGGAAGGACTGGAGCAGCGCCTGGCGATGCTCTATCCCGACCCCGCCGTGCGCGCGCAACAGGCGCCGGCCTATTACGAACGCCTCAAGTTCGAGACCGACACCATCGTGCAGATGGGCTTCCCCGGCTACTTCCTGATCGTCGCCGACTTCATCAACTGGGCCAAGCACAACGGCGTGCCTGTGGGTCCAGGACGCGGCTCCGGCGCGGGTTCGGTGGTGGCCTACAGCCTCGGCATCACCGACCTCGACCCGCTCAGGTACGAGCTGCTGTTCGAGCGCTTCCTCAACCCGGAGCGGGTGTCCATGCCCGACTTCGACGTGGACTTCTGCCAGGACGGGCGCGAGCGCGTGATCGACTACGTCAAGCAGAAATACGGCGCCGACAGCGTGTCGCAAATCGTCACCTTCGGCACCATGGCGGCCAAGGCCGTGGTGCGCGACGTCGGGCGCGTGCTCGACCTGCCGTACAACTTCGTCGACCAGCTCGCCAAACTGATACCCAACGAACTCGGCATCTCGCTCGCCAAGGCGCGCCAGCAGGAGCCGCAGATCAACGAGCGCGCGGACAAGGAGGAAGAGGTCAAGGAACTGCTGGAACTGGCGGAGCGGCTCGAAGGCATCACGCGCAACGTCGGCATGCATGCGGGCGGTGTGCTCATAGCACCCGGCAAGCTCACGGATTTCTGCCCGCTGTACGTCCCGCAAAACTCGGATTCGGCGGTGAGCCAGTTCGACAAGGACGACGTGGAGAAGGTCGGCCTGGTCAAGTTCGACTTCTTGGGCCTGCGCACGCTCACCATCATCGACTGGGCGGTGCGCTACATCCGGCAACTGAAGCGGGCGGCGGGCGAGGACGACGCGTTCAACATCGAGCTGTTGCCGCTGGACGATGCGCCCTCCTACCGCCTGCTCAAGGACTGCAACACCACCGCCGTGTTCCAGCTCGAATCGCGCGGCATGAAGGACCTGATCAAGCGTTTGCAGCCGGACTGCTTCGACGACATCGTGGCGCTGGTCGCGCTGTTCCGGCCGGGCCCGCTGCAGTCCGGCATGGTGGACGACTTCATCAACCGCAAGCACGGGCGCGCCAAGGTCGACTACATGCACCCGGACCTGACGGCCACGCTGAAGCCGACCTACGGCGTCATCGTCTACCAGGAACAGGTGATGCAGATCGCACAGATCCTGGGCGGCTATTCGCTGGGCAGCGCCGACCTGCTGCGCCGCGCCATGGGCAAGAAGAAGGCCGAGGAAATGGCCGAGCACCGCTCCATTTTCGTGGCCGGCGCGACCGAGCGCGGGGTCGCGCCCAAGCAGTCGGAATACCTGTTCGACCTGATGGAGAAGTTCGCCGAATACGGCTTCAACAAATCCCACTCCGCCGCCTACGCGCTGGTGGCCTACCAGACCGCCTACCTCAAGGCGCATTACCCGGCGGCCTTCATGGCGGCCACGCTGTCGTCCGACATGGACGACACCGACAAGGTGCACATCGCGCACGACGACTGCCTGGCGAACAAGCTGGAAGTGCTGCCGCCCGACATCCAGCAAAGCGAATACCGCTTCGTGCCGGTGAACGCGCGCCAGATCCGCTACGGCCTGGGCGCCGTCAAGGGCACCGGCGAAGCGGCGATTTCCGCCATCGTGGCGGCCCGCAGCGCTGCCGGCCCGTTCGCCGACCTGTTCGATTTCTGCCGCCGCATGGACAAGCGCATCGTCAACCGCCGCGTGATCGAATCGCTGATCCGCGCCGGCGCCTTCGACTGCATGACCGACCACCGCGCGCAGTTGCAGGCCTCGGTCGGCATTGCCATGGAAGCAGCCGAGCAGGACAGCCGCGCAGCCCAGCAGGACAGCCTGTTCAGCCTGTTCGGCGACGATGCCGCGCACGAGGTGGCCATGGCCGACGTGCCGCGCTGGGGCGAGAAAGAGCGGCTGCTCAACGAGAAAGCCGCTTTGGGTTTCTACTTCAGCGGCCATCCCTTCACGGCTTACAGCGCGGAACTGGCCGGGTTCGTCAAAACCCGCCTGAAAGACCTCTCCCCGCAGCAGCAGCCGGTGCTGCTGGCCGGCATCGTCTACGCCGTGCGCACGCAAATGACGCGGCGCGGCAAGATGGCTTTCGTCGCGCTGGACGACGGCGGCGCCCAGGTCGAGGTGGCCATCTTCAACGAGCTTTTCGACGCCCACCGCGACCTGCTCAAGGAAGACCAGTTGCTGTTGCTGGAAGGCAAGGTGAGCAAGGACGACTATTCCGGCGGCTTGAGGGTGAGCACCGAACGCCTGTACGACATCGGCGCCGCGCGCACGCGCTTCGCCAAGTCGCTGCGCCTGTCGTGCAACGGCCAGGCCAACGCCGGCAAACTCATGGAATTGCTTTCCCCCTACCGCAACGGCAACGGCGCCGGCTGCCCCGTGACCATCAGCTACCGCAATGCCGGTGCCTGCTGCGACGTGGAACTGGGGGATGGCTGGCGCGTGCAACTGCACGACAATCTGCTGCAAACCCTGGGTGAATGGCTGAACCCGGACCAAGTCAGCATTCGCTATCAATAATCTTCCTGATTAGCCCCCACCGTCATTCCGGGGCCGCGTAGCGGAACCCGGAATCCAGGTGCGCTGCCTGGGGGGATCACTGGATTCCGGGTTCTGCCCTTCGGGCAGCCCCGGAATGACGGTGGGGGGTAATCAGGATAATTTTTTAAAAAACCCCTAAAGTTTCTTCCAGCCCCTCCGATAACGGGTTTAACCGGACGAATTCTGTCCAAAAAAATTAGCTTGCAAAAGGAATAAGAATATTAGACAATACTTATACACATGACTGCCTCTCCCCCCCTTGTAGGCAGTTGTGTGGTGTAGTCTCCTCCATCCTCCTCCTTTGGTGGATTTTCACGCGGTCTTCGGACCGCGTTTTTTTTGCCCGTTCGCGGCGGAACGACCGGCAGCGCCGCGACATCTGTCGGTCAAAGCCAGAGGAGGTGGCTTTCCCTGTGATAGCCAGCGCTTTGCCAGTCAGCTAAAAAACCGTTCCAGCTTTTCCCAGTCCAAATACTCTCCTACCGCATCCGCCATTTGATCGATTCCGCGTTCGCGCAGTGCCGCGTAATCATGATCGCAATCCGTCTCCAAACCGGCCCAGCGCAGCAATGCGGTGCAGGCCTCGCCCACGTCGAACAGGCCGTGCAGGTAGGTTCCCAATACTTGCCCATCGGGCGACAATGCACCGTCGTTGCATCCATCCAGATGCACGGCGGGATGATTCAGGGCCGGCCCGGAACTCACGCCGGCATGAATTTCGTAGCCTGTGACCGGCGCATCTGCCAGTGCCAACGTCCCGCCAACCCTTTTCAACTGCTTTACCGGCTTCAGCTCCGTTTCCATTTCAAGCAGGCCCAGGCCACTGCTGCTGCCGGCCTCTCCCTCGATTCCCAGCGGATCGTGCAGCTTGTTCCCAAGCATCTGGAACCCGCCGCAGATGCCAATGATTTTTCCGCCATAGCGCAGGTGTCGCTGAATTGCCTCTACCCAGCCGTTGGCGCGCAACCAGGCCAGATCGGCGCGGACGCTCTTGCTGCCGGGCAGCACGATCAGGTCGGCGGCAGGAATGCTCTCCCCGCTTTTGATGAAGTGCAGCGACACCTCGGGATGCAGGCGTAGCGCATCGAAATCGGTATGGTTGCTGATGCGCGGCAACAGCGGCACGATCACCCGCAGCTTGTTTGCAGAGCGCGCCGGAAACGCCAGCTTGCCGAGGCCATCCTCCGCCTCCAGATGCAGGTCTTGCAGATAGGGCAGCACGCCCAGCACCGGCGTGCCGGTGTGCTGCTCCAGCCAGTCCAGTCCCGCTTGCAGCAGCGCGATGTCGCCGCGGAAGCGGTTGATGACGAATCCCTTGACGCGCTTGCGCTCGGCCTCGGACAGCAGCGCCAGGGTGCCGACCAGGTGGGCGAACACGCCGCCGCGATCAATGTCGGCGATCAGCAGCACCGGGCAATCCGCCGCCTCGGCGAAGCCCATGTTGGCGATGTCGCGGTCGCGCAGATTGATCTCGGCCGGGCTGCCCGCCCCTTCCACCACCACGTATTCGTGCGCGGCCTTCAGCCGCCCGAAGGACGCCAGCACGCTATCCAGCAACTGCGGCTTGAATTCATGGTAGCGGCTTGCGTCCATGTTGCCGATGGCCCGGCCATGGACGATCACCTGGGCGCCGATATCGGTATTGGGCTTGAGCAGCACCGGATTCATGTCGGTATGGGGTTCCAGATTGCAGGCCTGCGCCTGCACCGCCTGGGCGCGGCCGATCTCGCCGCCGTCCACGGTGACCGCGCTGTTCAGCGCCATGTTCTGCGGTTTGAACGGGGCGACGCGCTTGCCGCGGCGATAGAGCACGCGGCAGATGCCCGTCACCAGGGCGCTTTTGCCGGCATCCGAGGTGCAGCCCTGGATCATGAGTGTCTTTGCGGCCATGCTGAGCGGGTCCAATCGAAAATGAAAAATCCATCGCCGGCGACGGGGCTGTGCTAGGTCACATTGAACCCGGATCGTTCAATGGGCGGTGCGCGTCAGCAAAATCAATGGATTGTAGGTCGGATTTCAATCCGACATGTCGGGCTAAAGCCCGACCTACGCCTAATGGATAATCCGGGTTGAGCCAGTTATGTAGCGTGCGCTGTGCGCACGTCCCGGACATCGTGCGCACAGCGCACGCTACCCTTGTTTCCCCGAGTTCAGCGCCGCTTCCAGCCGCTGCCACTCGACTTCCCCGCCCGGCAAACCGAAACGCAGGCTGGGCGGCGCATCGAAGCAGCGCACCAGGATGCCCGTTTGCGCCAGTGCATTGTGGACGCCAAGCGCGTGCTCGCATTCCACTCGCTGGAACAGTGCCGTTCCGCCGGCAGGCGGCAGGCCGTGGCGGGCCAGCAACTCAGCCAGCCGCGCCGAATCGCGCAGCAGACGCTGCCTGGCAAGCGCTTGCCAGGTTTCGTCCGCCAGCGCCAGGCGCGCGGCATGGCGCGCCGGGTGGGCTACGGTCCACGGACCCAGGGCTTCACTCAACTGCACCAGCAATTCCCCCCAAGCCAGCACAAAGCCGACCCGCGCGCCGGCCAGGCCGAAGAACTTTCCCAGGGAGCGCAGCACTACCAAGCCTTCCGCGCCCACATGGGGAGCAAGGCTATGCTGCGGCGTCGCATCCATGAAGGCCTCATCCACCACCAGCCAGCCGCCGCGCGCCGCCAGCCTGCGTCGCCATGCAAGCAGCGCTTCGGCTGGGACGCGCTGTCCCGTCGGGTTGTTGGGATTGACCAGCACCAGCACGTCCAGACGGTCGAGTTTGGCCTCGGCTTCGGCGTGGGAAAACGGCTCCACATGGTGGCCGCCGCGCGCCCACGCCCGTGCATGCTCGGCGTAGGCGGGCGCCAGCAACCCCACCCGGCACGGCGGGCGGAGGCTCGGCAACGCCTGGATTGCCGCCTGGGAACCCGCTACCGCCAGCACCGAGTTGCATCCGTAATAGCGGCTTGCGGCTTCCACCAGGCCGTCATCGGGTTCCGGCAGCCGCTGCCAGCACCCCGGCGGCAGCGGCGGCACCGGCCAGCCCAGCGGATTGATGCCGGTGGAGAGGTCGAGCCATTCCTCCGGCGGAATGCCGTAGCGCTGCGCCGCTTGCCGGACTCGTCCGCCATGCTCAAGCAATTGCCCAGCTCCCCAGGAATCCCGACACCAGCCACAGTGCCACACCGCGCCGCACCAGCGTCGTGGCGCGCGCGATGTCCGCCGCCACCGGTTCCTGGCCCTCGCCGAGCGGCGGCCTGGATTCCAGGCGCCCGTGGTATACCGCAGGGCCGCCCAACCGAACCGTCAGGGCGCCCGCCCCCGCCGCCATCACCGGCCCGGCGTTGGGGCTTTCCCACGTCGGCGCCTGGCTTTGCCAGCAGCGCCACGCCGCGCCGCTTTTTCCCAGCAGCAGGTAGGTCAACGCGGTGAGCCGGGCCGGAATCCAGTTGAACAAATCGTCCAGCCGCGCCGCCGCCCAGCCGAAGTGCAGGTAGCGCGGGTTCTTGTAGCCCCACATCGCGTCCAGGGTGTTGGCCAGGCGATAGGCCACCACTCCCGGCGCACCCGCCACAAAGAACCAGAACAGCGCGCCGAACACCGCGTCGCAGCCGTTCTCCAGCACCGATTCCACCGCAGCGCGAGCCACTGCCGTTTCATCCAGGTTCGCCGTGTCGCGGCTTACCATGCGGCCTACGTTTTGGCGTGCCGCATCGAGGTCGCCAATATCCAGGGCACGCCGCACCGCCGCTGCGTGCTGACCGAGGCTGGTAGCGCCGATGGCGAGGTAGAGCAAGGCCGACTCCAGCAGCCAGCCCCAGGACGAGAGGCTGCGATGCACCAGGAAAGTTGTCAGGGCAAACCCGCCGACCAGCAGCGCCACGGCAATCGCGCCGCGCAATCGGCTGGGCCGGTAGAGCATCAGTTCGACCCGCTGCGCCAGCCGGCCGAATCCCACCAGCGGATGCCAGCGCCGCGGTTCGCCCAGGAGCCCATCCAGCACGACCCCCAGCGCAGCGATCAATGGCATGGCAAAGGACGCCGCGAGCATCATCGCCCCAAAGCGAGAGCGACCAGCACGGCAAGCTCGGTCAGTTCGACCGCCGCGCCCAGCGTGTCGCCGGTCATTCCGCCGAGGCGTCGCATCATGATCCAGCGCAGGATCACCCACGCGGCAACCGCCACGGCCAACGCCAGCACGCCGGCCTGCCCGGCAAGCACGCCGCCGGCTGCAACCAGGAGCAACGCCAACACCGCAGCCGTCCGCGGGAGGTGGGCCGCGATCGCCGCCCCCATGCCCCCTGCCCGGACGTAAGGCGTGCTCGACAGCAAGGCGACCAGCGCCGACCGTCCCAGCACTGGCGCCAGCAGCAGGGCAGGCCCTATGCCGGTCTTGATCAGCGCCGCCAATGCAGCGCACTTCAGCAGCAGCGTGAGCACCAGCGTCGAGACGGCCGCCGGGCCGCTGCGCGGGTCTTTCATGATGGCCAAGGTGCGTTCCCGGTCGCCGTGGCCGCCCACCCAGGCATCGGCACTGTCGGCCAGTCCATCCAGGTGCAGGCCGCCCGTGACCAGCGCCCACGCCGCCGTCAGCAGTGCCGCCTGGAGCAGCGGGTCGGCATGGCCGGCGAGTTGCTGCATGCCTGCCAGCAACAGCCCGATCAACAGGCCGATCAGGGGATAGGCGACCGCCGAGCGGCCCCAATCCGCCGCATTCGGCTCTGCCTTGAGGGTGACGGGGAGGCTGGTGAGGAACTGCAACGCCAGCAGCAACGCTTTCATCCCAGATTATCCATTGGAATGCTCGCGCATGTAGGAGCGCCGCCCCCGGCGCGAATGCGGCCGCAAATCGCGGCCAACCCCCATCCCAACCTTCCCCCGCAAGCGGGGGAAGGGGCAATCGTCTCCCCTCCCGCTTGCGGGAGGGGATTGAGGGGAGGGCTGGCGCCGCTCCTACAGTGGCGTTTCGGCTCTAATGGATAATCCGGGATCATGGCTGAGGACTGCCGTGGAACACCAGTTGCGGCAGGGCTTCGGCGCCGCTGCCGAAAATCCGTATCCGGCTCAGCCCGGCGAACGGCACGTCCAGGCGGAACATGTGCTGCATGGGGATTTGCAGGGCGTGGCAAAGAATCACGCGGTTCACGCCACCATGCGCCACCACCAGGATTTTTTTCCCCGCGTGGCGGGCCAGCAGGTCGTTCCAGCTCGCCATCACGCGCGCGCTGAAAGCATCCATGTCTTCTCCGCCGGGAGGGGTGCAGCGGATCGGATCGCGCCAGAATCGGTCGAGGCAGTCGGGGGCGCTTTGCCCCACCTCTCGGTGCGTGAGCCCCTCCCACTCGCCAAAGTTGATCTCCTTGAGGCGTGCATCGGTCTCCAGCGGGATACCGGCGCCTGCGGCGAGTTCCGCAGCGAATTCGGCGCAGCGTTGCAGCGGGGAGCTGACCACGGCCTGCCACCGGCACCCGCCCTGGACGGCCGCACGCATCTGCGCCCAGCCCTGCTCGCTCAAGGGGTCGTCGGTGTGGCCGCGAAATCTGATGCCGCCCGCCGCTTCACCGTGGCGGATCAGGTCGACGGTCGTTGTAATCGGTGCGTCGGCCATCAACCTTCCGACACGCCGGCAGCGCCGAAAGTGGCCATCTGCCCGTGCAGGGCGGCGGCAAGCCGCAATATCGGCAATGCCACGGCCGCGCCGCTGCCTTCGCCCAGGCGCATCCCCAAGTTGACCAGCGGCCTGGCGTCCAGCGCCTGCATCAAATGCACATAGCCCGGTTCGGCCGAGGCATGGCCGTAGAATAGCCAAGCGGCGGCGTCGGGCCGCAAACGCAAAGCCACCAGGGCGGCTGCGCTGGCGATGAAGCCGTCCACCAATACCGGCAGGCCGGCCTGGGCGCCGGCGATGTAGGCCCCGGCCAGCGCCGCGATCTCGAAACCGCCGACGTGGCGCAGGATTTCCAGCGGAGAAATCATGGACGCGCGGTGCAACTCCAACGCCTCGTCGATGATCTGCGCCTTGCGCGCCACGCCGGCCGCGTCCAGACCGGTGCCCGGCCCGGCAATGTCGGCGGCGGACCGCCCCAACAAGGCGCAGGCCAAGGCGGTGGCGGAAGAGGTGTTGGCTATCCCCATCTCGCCACCGATGAAAAGCTGTGTCTCCGCTTGCAGCGCCCGCTGCACCGCGTCGCGGCCGGCCTGCAATGCCGCCGCCAGTTGCGCCTCGGTCATCGCCGGACCGCGGCGGAAGTTGGCCGTGCCGCCGGCCGCCTTCTGCACGACCACGCCGGGCATGGCCGCGCCATCGGCGACGCTGCCCACGTCCACCACTTCCAGGGAGGCCCCCAGGTGGCGCGCCAGCACGCTGATGGCGGCGCCGCCCTGGGCGAAGTTGAGGATCATCTGCCCGGTCACCGCCTGCGGAAAAGCCGACACGCCTTCCTCCGCGATGCCGTGATCGGCGGCAAACACCACGATGCGCACCCGTGCAAGCTCAGGCCGCTGGGTGCCCTGCATGCCGGCGAGGCGGATGGCGATTTCCTCCAGATAGCCCAAAGAGCCGGGCGGTTTGGTGAGCTGCGTCTGGCGCACCTGTGCCGCTGCCAGCGCAGCCGCGTCCAAGGATGCGGCCGGCGTTTCCAGCCATTTGAAACTCATAGCGGTTCCCCTTTCAAAACCAACGGCAGGCCCGCCGCCACAAAGGCCACACGGTCGCACAATTGCGCCAGCGCCTGATGCAGCCGCCCCGCTTCGTCACAATATCGCCGCGTCAACTCCCCCAGGGGCACGATGCCCATGCCCACCTCGTTGCTTACCAGGATGACCCGCCCGGGCAAAGCGGGCAGCGTCTCCAGCAAGGCGGACCGTTCCTCCCGGAAGCGCGCCTCGTCGACGATCAGGTTGTTCAGCCACAGCGTCAGGCAGTCCACCAGCAGGCAGCGGCGCGGGCTGGCCGCACCCCGCAGCGCGGCCGCGAGGTGCAGCGGCTCCTCCACCAGTTCCCAATGGGCCGGGCGGCGCGAGCGGTGGTGGGCGATGCGCTCGGCCATCTCGCCATCGCCGGCGGTGGCCGTGGCAATGTACACGACGTCGAGCCCGCTTTCGGCGGCGAGGCGTTCCGCCAAAGCGCTTTTGCCCGAGCGCGCGCCGCCGAGGATCAGTTCCTTCATGCGGTTGTGCCCCAGGCGTCGGAAAACACCATATCTTCCAGTTGCCGCCCTTGGGTCCATCCCTCCAGCTCCAGCATGGGCGCGGGGTAAAACGCTTCGACATGCCCCAGGCAGAGGATGGCGACGGGCTTGCTGCCCGGCGGCATGGCCAGCAGGCCGGCCAGGGCTTCGGGGTCGAACAAGGATACCCAGCCCAGCCCCAATCCCTCTGCCCGCGCCGCGAGCCACAGGTTCTGGATGGCGCAGGCGACCGAGGCGAGATCCATTTCCGGCAGGGTGCGCCGGCCGAAGACGTGGCGTTCGCGCCCGTCCGCCAGTGCGGCCACCAACAGTTCGCCGCAGTCCAGGATGCCCTCGACCTTGAGGCGCATGAATTCCTCCTGGCGCTCGCCGAGGGCATCGGCGGTACGCCGCCGTTCCGCCTCCACCAGGGCATGGATGCGCCGGCGCAAGTCGGCCCGGGTGATGCGGATGAAGCGCCAAGGTTGCATCAGCCCGACGCTGGGCGCCCGGTGCGCCGCTTCCAGCAGGCGCCGCATGGTGTCTGTGTCCACCGGGCCGGTCTTGAAGTGGCGCATGTCGCGGCGCTCGGCGATGACGCGATAGACGGCGGCCCGCTCGGCCTCGCTGTAGCGGCGATCCTCGTCACTCATGGCAAGAACAACCCCGCCGCAGCCACCGGATTGGAGGGAAAGTAAAAGTGGACGTAGGAGGCGGTGAGGCCCTGGTCACGGAACACTGCCTCGGCGGTTGCACCGCCGTTGGGACAAGCCCCGCGCGCAACAGGCGCGAGCTTCGTCTCCAGCCGCGAGTGGTGGAAAGTGTGTCCGCGCAGCTCGCCTTCGGGCCATTGCACCGCTTGCAGCGCCAGCGCGGTGAGGCGCTGCTGCATGGCGGCTCGACCGGGCAACAGGCCCACCATCTCGGCGTGCCGCCCCGCGCTGTCGGCGAGGGATTCCAGCAGGTACAGCATGCCGCCGCATTCGGCCAGGATAGGCCTGCCTGCCGCATGGTGGGCACGGATGGACTCGCTCATGGCGCGATTGGCTTGCAGGCGCTGCAAGTGCAGTTCGGGATAGCCGCCGGGAAGGTAGAGGCCATCGGCCTCCGGCAAGGCGGCATCGGCGAGCGGCGAGAAGAAGCGCAGCTCCGCCCCCAAGGCGCGCAGCACGTCGAGGTTGGCCGGGTAGAGGAAAGAGAACGCGGCATCGCGGGCTACGGCTATGCGTTGCCCGGCCAGGAGCGGCGGGATGGGCATCGCAGGCGGTGGTGGGTCCAAGGCCACGGGTGGCGGCAACGCAGCCAGGCCGGTTTCGCCTATCCTCCCGGCCATGAGGTCGATGCGCGCATCGAGATCGGCGATCTCGTCGGCCTGGACCAGTCCGAGATGGCGGTCAGGAAGGGTCGCGGCGGGGTCGCGGAAGATCGCGCCGAATCCGGTCAGGCCGGCGGGTAGACTGCCGAGCAGCATGTCCGCGTGGCGTGGACTGGCCACCCGGTTGGCCAGCACCCCGGCGAAGGACAACCCTGAACGGTAATGCGCCAGCCCATGCGCCACAGCACCGAAGGTCTGCGCCATGGCCGCGCCGTCGATCACCGCCAGTACCGGAATGCCGAACAGAGCGGCCAGATCGGCGCTGGATGGTTCCCCATCGAACAGGCCCATGACGCCTTCGATCAGGATCAGATCGGCTTCCCCGGCCGCGTCGAAAAGCAGTTGCCGGCAATGCGCCGCGCCGCCCATCCACAAGTCCAGTTGGTATACGGGAGCGCCCGACGCCCGCTCCAGGATCATGGGGTCGAGGAAATCCGGGCCGGTCTTGAATACGCGCACGCGGCGCCCCAGATTGCGGTGCAGCCGCGCCAGGCCCGCGGTCACCGTGGTCTTGCCCTGGCCGGAAGCGGGGGCGCTGACGAACAGTGCGGGACAGCAACGCGCATCAGTCACAAATCTACACCCTTCTGCGCCTTGACACCCGCGCGGTAGGCGTGTTTTTCGTCGGCTATTTCGGATACGGTATCGGCCAGTTCGATCAGCGCGGGCGGGGCGCCGCGCCCAGTAACGACGACGTGTTGCATGGGCGGGCGGGTGGCGATGGCATCCAGCACGGCATCCTGGTCGAGATAGCCGTATTTCAGCAGGTAGGTGAGTTCGTCCAGCACCACGAGATCGATGGACGCATCGGCCAGCATGCGCTCTGCGACTTGCCAGCCGCGCCGGGCGGTGGCGATGTCGCGTTCGCGATCCTGCGTTTCCCAAGTGAAGCCGTCGCCGAGCACATGCCATTCGACCCCGGGCTGGCGGCTGAAGAAAGCTTCCTCGCCCGTGTCGGTGCGGCTCTTGATGAACTGGGCCACCCCCACTTTCATGCCGTGTCCCAGGGCGCGGGCGACCATGCCGAAGGCGGAGGAACTCTTGCCCTTGCCGTTGCCGGTGAGTACCAGCAGCAAGCCGCGATCGACGGTGGCGCGGGCGATGTTCGCGTCGATCACCGCCTTCTTGCGCGCCATGCGGGCATTGTGGCGTAGCTCGACCTCTCCTTTCCGAGGCTCAGGCATCGGACCCCGCAGGACTGCGCCCGATGGCCGCCAAGGCAGCGTGGACCAACGCAGCGCTACCGACGTAGAAAGCGAGCGAACCCAGGTAGGAGGGGAAATACTTGACCTCCCGTCCCGCAAATTCCAGCATGCCGGGCTCGGCAAAACGGCCCGAGAAGAAATAGAAGCCGCCGCTGGAGAACAACTCGCAAGCCGCGCCGCCAAGGAACACGCTCAGTCCCAGAGGCAGCAAAGTCGAAAGAGCCGGGCGATGGCGTGCGGCATACCAACGCCCCGCCAACCACAGCGAGCCATAGGCCGGAAGCAGGAAGGCATAGGCGGTGGTAATGCAGAACTGGCCTTCGCCCAGGAACCAAGGCGTCAGATCCATGGCGGCTACCCCCGCCAACAGAGCGGGGAATATCCACGCCGGGCGCAGATACACCCCGGCCAGGAAAAACACCGCCCAGGAGGCGCCGGGCAGGCTGTGCAGGGTGGCAAAATGCTGGCCGCGGGTGGCGACCAGGAGCAGAGCGAGAACGCTTCCAACAGTGAATTGCTGGCGGGAGGTTAAAGGCAACATGGCAGGCTCCTTATTTGACAGGTTGATATTGCATGGTCACGAACAGGCTGCGACCTGGCTGGTTGTAGAGATATACCGTCTCGTAGTCCTTGTCAAACAGGTTTTCGACGCGGGCTTGAAGACGCAAATCCTTGGTCAGCCGGTATTCGCCGCGCAAATCCACCAAGCCGTAGCCGGACAGCTTGACGGTGTTGGCAAGGTTGTCGTAGCGGCGGCCTTCGGCCCGCAGGGTCGCTCCCATCCGGTAGGGACCGAAACCCCGGTCGATATCAAGGCGCATGCTTTGTTCCGCCCGACGGTTCAGGACCTTGCCCTGATTGGCAGTATTGGAACGGTTTTCCGGGTCTTGCAGGGTGACGTTCAGACGTGCGTCCCAATCGGCCAGGCGCAGGGCGGCAGATGCGTCCAAGCCGCGAATGCGGGCGGAGGCATTCGCCGGATTGGCGGTGCCGTCGAAGCCGATAAGATCGGTCACGCGCGTCTCGAAAGCGTTGAGCGACCAGCGGCCGGCACCCGCCTTGCCACTCAGTCCCGCTTCCAGGCTGCGCGAGCGTTCCGGATTGAGGTTGGGATTGCCGAAACCGGGGTAGTACAACTGGTTGAAGGTCGGCGCCTTGAAGGCCGTGCCGTAGGCCAGGGTCACGCGCAGATCGTCCGCCAGCGCACTGCCCCAGGCGGCGTTGCCGGTGGTGTGGGCGCCGAACTGGCTGTTGTCGTCCCGGCGCAGCGAGAACTGGAAATCCTGCTTGCCGGCCCGGCCCTGGTACTGGGCAAACAGCCCGGTGGTGTCGCGACTCGTCACCGTATAGGGCGTGGTGCTGGAGACGGCATCTTCCTGGCGATCCAGACCCAGGGTAACGAGATGCTCGGGCGCCAATGCCAGATCGTTTTGCCAGGACAGGGTGCTGCGGCGGGTGTCGAAGCGGCTCTTGAAAGCACCATTCAGGAAGTTGTCCGAATCATCCTGGCTCTGTCCGGCAGCCAGTTTCAAACTCCACAGTTCGCTGGCCTGGTGTTTCAGGTTGATGCCGACAGCTTGCTGCACGGATGCGCTCTGGTTCTGGGAACTGCCATCGAAGTCATTGTGGGCCTGGGCGCGCAGCAGGTGGACGTCAACTTCACTGCCGGGCTGGAAACGGTAGCCGCCACCCAAATTAAGGCTGGCGTTGCGGTAGCCGTCCTTGTCCGGTTCGATGGTGAAGCAACCTGACGTCGACGAACCCTTGCAGGCATCGAAGCCGTCCGTTTCCAATTGGCTCAGGCCCATGTTGACCCAGCCGTTCTCTCCGCCGCCGGAGAGGTTTGCCGTTGCCTGCCTGGTATTGTAGCTGCCCAGCATCACGCTGGCGGAAGGCGTCAACGCGCCGCCGCCCTTGCGGGTAAAAATCTGGATCACGCCGCCGATGGCCTCGGAACCATAGAGGCTGGAACGCGGGCCGCGCACGATCTCGATGCGCTCGATTTGCTCTACCGGGAAATCCTGGAACGCGGCGGTCCCCAAGGTGGCCGAACCGACCTTGACGCCATCGATCAGCACCACCACGTGGTCGGAATTGGTGCCGCGCAGAAACACCGAGGTGCTCTTGCCTGCACCGCCGTTGTTGGCTATGGATACGCCCGCCAATCCTTGCAGCAAATCCTGCACGGAAGTTGCTTGGCTGCGTTCGATATCCTTGCGCGTGATGACCGTGGTCGAAGCCAGGGCCCGATCGGCGGCTTGCGCCGTGCGCGTGGCCGTCACGACGATTTCGTCGGCGCGGTAAAGTGGAGTTTCCTCGGCGGCCATGGCTTGCGCCGTGGGCGCCAGAATGGCAAGAGTAATCAGACTGAGATTGAAGGGGGATTTCATTACGGTTTCCATTGTTCGGCATGCGACCCCGCGTGCCGTTGGTTAAGTGCAATGGAAACGCCGCCGGATGGCGCAAGAAGGCTGTTCGGCCTACCGCCACCCCGCGGCGTTTCCGTTTCAGTCTCAGGCCGGTCTCCGGGCTCGTGAAAAAACGCATCGCCTTCCCATGGCTTGCGCCACAGTGGCATGGTTGATGCGTTCGCGCTCACTTACCGTTGCGGGGGCAGCACAGGTTTTGCCGCTTGATGGCTCACCTGTTTCCCGTTTAACCCGTCCGCCGGAAGGCGGAGCGGGCACCTGAAACTTGGCCGCCATTCTAACAAATTTGGCCTACCGCGTCCGTATGAATCGCACCGCAGTGGCGGGATAAGAATTTCGCCGCACTATCGTTGATAGGTGGCGGGTTTGGCGCTGGAACTACTGGCGGTTTTCACCGGGATACGCATTTTTCCGGGACGGGCCATGCGCCGCCCAGGCCCACACGCGGGCGCCGCGTTTTTTGTTATGATGAACCCCTGCCGATCCCTTACACGCGAGCCCAGACGACATGAGCGACCTACAAATCATTGACCGCGACCTGTTGGATCATGTTTCCCGGCTGGCCAAGGAATCGCCGCGCCGCCGCAAGAATTACAACTTCCACGCCACCGATGCCGAGAGCAGCCACCGCCTGCTCAACGCCATGGAGCCCGACTCCTACATCCAGCCGCACTGCCATGCCGATGCCAGCAAGGACGAGACCATCGTGGTGTTGCGCGGCGCGTTGGGGGCGGTTTTCTTCAACCATGACGGCAGCGTGGCGCACAAGGCGCTGCTGCAGCCGGGGGGCGAGGCGGTTGCGGTGAACGTGCCGCATGGCGTGTTTCACACCCTGGTCGCGCTGGAGTCGGCCACGGTATTTTTCGAGGCCAAGGCGGGGCCGTATTTGCCGCTACGCGAGTGGGAAAGGGGGGCGTGGGCGCCGCAGGAAGGCGAGCCTGACGCTGCGGCTTATCTGGCTTTTCTGCGCGGTCTATTCAGCGCTGCGCCGCCACACGCTCACAGCGAATCCACGCGCTGGAAGCCGACGTAATCGCCATTGGCATCCGAGGTTTCCGTGTGTTCGACCCGCGCCCGCTCCGGGCCTTTTTGCGCCCATGCCAGCATGGCCGCGACGGCCTCCGACGCGCCCTGGACCACGGCCTCGACCGAACCGTCGCCGCAATTGCGAACCCAGCCCGTAACGCCGAATTCGCGCGCTTTGCGGCACATGGACTCACGGAAAAATACGCCCTGGACGCGGCCATGAATCGTGAGGTGCTTGGTGATTTTCATAACCGACTATCAATCTGAAAGAAACTTCGTATAAAGTCTAGCCGATTTCATCGCCGAAAAACCCACGAGCCGATAGCGACAACAACCATGACAATCCCAAATCGTTTCATCGCCGACGATGTTCCGAAGCGCCGTGGCCCTGGGCTGTTACAAGAAATCGGACGGCTATCCATGCCGGGCTGGCTGGTCATCCCCGCTGCGGCTGCTACGGCGGCGATCCCCCGTGAAAATCCCGCCGCGCCGCAGCCATGGCAGGCCATCGACGGCCTCGCCGCGACAGCGGAATATGTGGCGCTGGCGGCCCTGCTGGCCACGGCCATGCTGTTTTTCCGGCGCGCGCGCAAATCCGGCGGGTTGGACGCAACCAGTCTCGTTATCGCCGTTGCCGCCATGGCCGTGGGCGAACTGTGTTCGATTCTCGGCGCGGACGGTCCTGGGTTGTGGAGCCTGTCCGGCCATGTCTTCAAGACGTTTTCCTATGTGCTGCTTTTTCGCGCGTTGCACCGCGGCAAACGGCTGGCGGCAGGAACCCGCCACTACGGCGGCGAGCAAATACAGGGCGCAGCTTCCCTCGGCAGCGACGCACTGATAACGACCGACAACTCCGGAAACATCGAATACCTGAGCCCGGCCGCACAGCAGCTCACCGGCTGGAGCAGCGAGGAAGTGCTGGCAGTGCCGCTGCTCAAGGTGCTGAATCTGCTCGACAAGACCAGCAGAGAGGCGGCACCGAGCCCGGTGGAAAGGTGCCTGAAGGAAGGTGTCTGCGACAGCGATGCTTCCGACTATCTGGTACTGGTTCGCCGCGACGGCAAGGAGTTCGCCGTCAAACACTCGGTCGCGCCGGTCAAGGACCGTGCCGGGCGCGTCACCGGCGCCGTGCTTTTGCTGCACAGCGTCATGGAGCGCAAGCAGTTCGAGGCGCAGCTCGAACACGTCGCGCATCGCGACCCCCTGACCGGCCTGCCCAACCGCATCCTCATCAACGACCGCCTCAACCTGGCGCTGGCCAAGGCGCGGCGCAGCAAACGCCAGGTCGCCGTCATGCTGCTCGACCTGGACCGCTTCAAGACCATCAACGATACGCTGGGCCACGACCGCGGCGATATGCTGCTCAAAGCCGTGGCCGGGCGGGTGCTGTCCTGTTTGCGCGGCAGCGATTCGCTGGGACGACTCGGCGGCGACGAGTTTCTGGTCGTACTGCCGGACCTCGCCAAGGGCCAGGACGCCGTTCCCATCGCACGCAAAATCCTGGCGGCGGTCGCCGAAACCTACGTGCCGGGGCGCCAGGAGTTCTTCATCACCTGCAGCATCGGCGTCAGCCTCTACCCCGAGGACGGCGAAAACGAAACCGTCCTCATCGAGCATGCCGATTCCGCCATGTACCGCGCCAAGGAGCATGGCCGCAACAACTGCCAGTTTTTCGGCGCCGCCATGAACACCATGGCGTCCGAACGCCTTGCCTTGGAGCACAGTCTGCGCGAGGCATTGCAGCGCGACGAATTGCGTGTTTACTACCAGCCGCGGCTGAATATGCGCGGCCAGATCAATGGCGTGGAAGCGCTGCTGCGCTGGCAGCATCCCAATTTCGGGCTGCTGGCGCCGGCCCAGTTCCTGCCGCTGGCCGAGGAGAGCGGCCTGATCGTCCCGATCAACGAGTGGGTCCTGCGCACCGCCTGCGCGCAGGCGAAGGCATGGCAAAGCGACGGCCATCCGCGCTTGCATCTCGCAGTCAATCTTTCCGCACGCGAGTTCCGCGAAAAAGATCTGGCAGGGAAGCTGGTCAAAGTGCTGCAGGAAACCGGCCTGGACCCCCATTGCCTGGAACTCGATCTCAGCGAAAGCATGCTGATGCAGGAACTGCACTCCCCGGCCGCGGTGCTGCGCGAATTGAAAGCCTTGGGCGTACAGTTGACCATCGACGATTTCGGCACGGGGATGTCGTCGCTGAACCACCTCAAGCGCTTCCCCATCGACCGCATCAAGATCGACCGTTCCTTCATCCAGGGCATCTCCGTCAACCCGGACGACGCCAGGATAGTCCAGGCCGTCATCGCCATGGGCCACAGCCTGAACATAGCGGTGGCAGCCGAAGGCGTGGAAACGCGCGAGCAAGCGGAGTTCCTGCGGGAGCGGCTGTGCGACGAAGTCCAGGGGAGCTATTTCAGCGAACCCATACCGCCGGAAGCATGCGCGCGGTTGTTGCAGGAGGGGCACTGCCTCGTGCCCTGACGTACCCCGCACCCTTGACGTTCGTGCATGCCGCACGAACGTGAAACCCCATCCAAAGCCAGCCCCGGCGCCAGTCCTTGCGCAACAATATCCCATAACCCTATCAAGGTTTATTGGCTCCAGCCGATAAGCTCCTGCATACAGATTCTATATGAGGATATGGATGTCGGTTATTATGCTGCGGCAAGGGAAGCCTGCTACAGCCTGCCTTATCGTTGGCCAAGGCATTCGCGGTATCGCCAGGCCCCTGTTTTCCTGCGTATTTGCGCGGTCCAAGGCCGCGCTTTTTTCATGGGATATTTTTGGAAGCAGCACTTTGAGTTTGGAGAGGTCATGGCAATAGAACTGTATAACGACGGAAAACACATATGCCTGATGTTCGAGGACCTGGTGGACGACACCGCGGATGCGGCGGTCCAGGCCAACCAGTTTCTCATCGTGACCGATGGGGAGGGGGCGCTGATCGACCCATCCGGCAACATGACCTACCCCGCCCTGCTGATGGCGATGCACAAGTATTTTCCGTTCAAGAACCTGAAATACATCCTGGCTTCGCACCAGGACCCGGACATCGTCGCTTCCCTGAACAAGTGGCTGACCGGCACCGAGTGCACGCTGTACATATCCAAGCTGTGGAGCCGTTTCGTGCCGCATTTTTGCAGCGCCGGCAGGACCGAAGACAGGATAATTCCCATCCCCGATGCGGGCATGGCGATACGTCTGGGAAACACGGTCATCAAGGCTGTCCCGGCGCATTTCCTGCATTCGGAAGGCAATTTCCAGTTCTACGACGAAAAGTCCCGCATCCTGTTTTCGGGGGACATGGGGGCGTCCATGGTGCACCACGAAACCATCCCCAAGCCGATTACCACGGCCGCCGAGTTCAAGGCGCACCTGCCGAACATGGAAGGCTTCCACCGGCGCTATATGGTCGGCAACAAGGTGTGCCGCCTGTGGGCGAACATGGTGCGGCAAATGGGGGTGCAATGGCTGGTGCCGCAACATGGCAGGTCTTTCAAGGGTGCCGAGGCGATCGGCGCTTTCCTCGACTGGATCGAAAACCTGCAATGCGGCATCGACCTGGTCACCCAGGAACACTACCGCGTGCCCAAGACGGCGCCTTGACTTGCAACGGGGAGAGCAACGGATCATGGCAAAGCATAAAAAAAACATCGACACTGCCGCGCGGGACAAGAACGAGATCAACACCCGGCTGGGCCGCATCCTGGATGCTTCGTGGAACGAGATTTATGCCTTCGAGGCAAAATCCCTGCGCTTCGTCCAGGCCAGCCGCGGCGCCCTGGTCAATTTAGGGTACAGCGAGGAAGAGCTTGCCCGTTTGACGCCGCTCGACATCAAGCCGGAGTTGACCAGGGAGCGGTTTCTCGATCTCATCGAACCACTGCTGGCACGAAGCAAGGATCTGATTACCTTCGAGACCGTCCACCGCCGCAAGGATGGCTCCTGCTATCCCGTGGAAATCCGCCTGCAGTTCTCCTGGGCCGAAGCGTCGCCGGTATTCGTGGCGCTGGTTCAGGACATCACGGAACGTAAGCTGGCGCAGGAAAAATTCCAGTTGGCGGCCAAGATATTCGAAACCAGCATGGAGGGTATCGTCGTTACCGACAAGGATACCAACATCGTATCGGCAAACCCGGCCTTTACCAAACTCACCGGTTACACAACCGACGAGGTGGTCGGAAAGACTCCCAGGCTGCTGAACTCGGGGCGGCAGGACCGCGCTTTCTACCAGGATATGTGGAATGTCCTCGGCACGACCGGGCAGTGGCAGGGCGAAATGTGGAACCGGCGCAAGAACGGCGAGATATACCCCGAGTGGCTGAGCATAAGCTCGGTGAAAAACGATCGCGGCGAGACCACGCACTATGCCGCGATCTTCACGGACATGACGGAGCACAAGCGGGCTGAGGAGCGCATTCGCTACCTGGCGAACCACGACGGACTCACCGGCCTGCCCAATCGCACGCTGCTGCACGACCGCATTCGGCAGGCACTGGCCCAGGCGTCGCGCCATCGCACCCAGGTGGCGCTGCTGTTTGTCGACCTGGATCGTTTCAAGGTGATCAACGACACGCTGGGGCATGCCATCGGCGACCGCTTGCTCGAAACCGTCTCGACACGGCTGCTGGCTTGCATGCGCGAAGAAGATACGGTTGCCCGCCACGGCGGGGATGAATTCGTCGTCGTCCTGCCCAACGTCGCCCAGCCCCAGGACGCCGCCCACGCGGCGCAGAAAATCGTCGACACCTTGTCCGCGCCCTACCTGCTGCAGGATCGCGAGTTGTACGTCACGCCCAGCATCGGCATCGGCGTTTACCCGAGTGACGGGGAGGACGTGCAGGTCTTGGTGAAAAACGCGGAAGCGGCGATGTACCACGCCAAGGAAGCCGGCGGGAGCACTTACCAGTTCTATGCGGCGGAGATGAATGCCCACGCCCACGAGCGCCTCGACCTGGAGAACGACCTGCGCCGCGCGCTAAAGCGCGGGGAGCTGCTGCTCCACTACCAGGCCCAGGTGGAGACCGACACGGGACGCATTACCGGAATGGAGGCGCTCATCCGCTGGCGGCATCCGGAAAGGGGGTTGGTGTCGCCGGCGGCGTTCATCCCCGTTGCGGAGGAAACCGGACTGATCATTCCCATCGGTGAGTGGGTGTTGCGCCAGGCTTGCATGCAAACCAAGGCGTGGCAGGAAGCCGGCCATCCCGGCCTGCGGATGGCGGTGAACCTGTCGGGGCGCCAGTTCCTCCACGGCGATCTGCTGCAGACGGTTTCCGGCATTCTGCAGGAGACCGGAGTCGATCCCCACACCCTGGAACTGGAACTGACCGAGAGCATGCTCATGCAACATACCGAGGAGACCATTGCAACGCTCGAAGAATTGAGCCTGCTGGGCGTCCAGCTTGCCATCGACGATTTCGGCACCGGCTATTCGAGCCTGAGCTACCTCAAGCGCTTTCCCGTTCACAGGCTCAAAATCGACCAGTCGTTCGTCCGGGACATCACCACGGACCCCGGCGACGCGGCGATTGCCGACGCCATCATCGCCATGGCGCACAGCCTCAGCCTGGGGGTGATCGCGGAAGGCGTGGAGACCGCGGAACAGTTGGAGTTCCTGCACTCGCACCGGTGCGAAGAGGTGCAGGGCTACCATTTCAGCCGCCCCCTGCCCGCCGAGGAATGCACCCGTTTGTTGCAAACGGGTGTGCCGAAGGAGCATGTCGGCGGCGGGAACCAGGCGCCATGTTCGGCGTGCTAGCGCAAACGGCTCCAGATACGCCGTTTCAGCAAGTACATCAGAACGGTCAGCACCAGCAAATAACCGAGGACATAGATGCCCAGGGTGCGGCGTTCCTGGGCCTTGGGGTCGGCGGCCCATTGCAGGAATATCGCTGCATCCCTGACCGTGCGTTCCAGTTCGGCGCGCTGCGCGGCATCGGTGACACCGCTGAAGCCGAGGATGTCGGGCATTTTTATGCCGTGGAACACGCGGTTGTCCACGTTCCCTGCCGGGTCGAGATAGAAGCCCGTGACCATGGAGAAGATGTAGCGCCCGCCGCCTTCGCGGGCGAGTGCCATGAGCGACAGGTCGGGCGGTATCTTGCCGAAGGCCTGGATTGCCGATTCGGGGGGCATCGCGCCCAGCAAGGGCGCATCGAGGTCATGCTCGGCCCGCTTGGCGTCCACTTCCCCAGGGGTGTAGCCCAGCTTCAGCAGATCGCGGTATTTGATGTACTTCAGGCTGTGGCAGGCCGTGCACACGCTGGTGACGGTTTCGGCCCCGCGCTTCACCGCCTCCGGGCTGTAGGCGAGGTCGACCGTGCGCAGCTCGACTTCGGCGGCGCGAGCGCCCGATAGTGCGGGCAGCAGCAATGCCAGTCCGATCCATAATCTTGCCGCCTTCATTTGCGCTCCCCCCCGGCCTTGGCAGCCTCGCTGTCCAACAGTTCCTGCACCGCTTTTGGTAAACCGCGCGCCCGCAGCCAGCGCTCCTCTTTCCTGGAAACGAACGGCAACAGCAGGAACATGGCGAAATATATGAAGGTCGCAATCTGGCCGAGAACGACCAGCGTCGGCGTGGTCGGTTGCGCCCCGACGTATCCCAACAACACGACGTCGGCCACGAACAGGTAGAACATGGTGCGGTAAATCGGACGGTAGCGCGCGCCTCCGGGTATCCGGGAGCGGTCCAGGTAAGGCATCGCGGTGAAAATCAGGATGGAAAGCGCCATCGCCACGACGCCGCCCAACAGGTCCGGAATGGCCCGCAATATGGCGTAGAACGGCAGGAAATACCATTCCGGCACGATGTGGGCGGGAGTCTGCAGCGGGTTGGCGGGAATGTTGTTGGCGTTCTCGATGAAGAAGTTCGGGAAGAAGAACACCAGGCCGCCGAACACCAGCATGAACACGCCCAGGCCGTAAAAGTCCTTGATGGTGAAGTAGGGATGGAACGGGATGTTGTCCTTGTCCGCCAGGTTGATGCCGGACGGGTTGCTGCTCTTGACCGTGTGCAGGCCGACCAGGTGGATGACCACCATGCCGAAGATGAGAAACGGAAAGAGGAAATGCAGCGCGAAGAAGCGCGTCAGCGTGGCGTCGCCCACGGTGAAGTCGCCGCGCATCCACACCACGATCTGGTCGCCGATGAAGGGCGTGGCGCGGAACAGGTTGGTGATGACCTGCGCGCCCCAGTAGGACATCTGGCCCCACGGCAGCAAATAACCCATGAAGGCGGTCGCCATGATCAACAGCAGCAGCACCTGCCCGGTCCACCACATGAGTTCGCGCGGGGCGCGGTAGGAGCCGTAGTAGAGGGTGCGCGCCATGTGGATGAAGATGACTGCGAAGAAGGCGGAGGCGCCGGTCGAGTGCAGGTAGCGTATCAGCCAGCCGTAGTTGACGTCGCGCATGATGTGCTGCACGGAATCGAAGGCCAGCGCCGTGTCCGGCTTGTAGTGCATGGCCAGAAAAATGCCGCTGACCATCTGGACGACCAGCACGATGCCTGCCAGGAAGCCGAAGTTCCACCAGTAGCTCAGGTTGCGCGGGGTCGGGTAATCGGTGAGTTCGTGCTTGATGAACGAGGTCAGGGGGAAGCGCTGGTCGATCCAGGCGATGACGCGGTTAGCCATGGGCTGGGCCCTCCGGCTTTTCGCCGATGACGATCTTGTCGGCGGCGGTGAATCGATAAGGGGGAACTTCAAGATTGCGCGGCGCGGGGCCGTGCAGGATGCGCCCGCTGTTGTCGTAGACGCTGCCGTGGCAGGGGCACAGCCAGCCGTCTTCGTTGCGGTTGGGCACGCAGCCCAGATGGGTGCAGACACCTACCACCACCAGCCATTCCGCCTTCTGCACGCGCATCTGGTCGGCCTCCGGATCCTTGCCGCCCTGGGACCCTTCCATGGCAGCGATTTCCTTGGCGGTGCGGTGCAGGATGAATACCGGCTTGCCCTGCCAGGCAACGGTGTGCAGTTCGCCGGGCGGGACCGTGCCGAGATCGACGGCGGTCGTGCTCTTGGCCAGTACGTCGGTGCTGGGGTTCATGCTGCTGATCAACGGCCAGCAAGCGGCTGCCACGCCGGCGGCGCCGACTGCCGCCGTTACCGTGCCTAAAAAGTCGCGCCGTTCGGGGTCGTTGATGGTGTTAGCGTCGGACATGCGTGCATTCTCCTGAAAATCCGTGAATGAAACCGCCTGCACCCGCCGCTAGTTCTGCCGTTAGAATATTAGCGAATGCTAAAGTATGCGGATTCTAACCCGGCATTCCTCCTCGGCGCAAGAGCGCCGGGGTGGATCATTCAACATATACCCGCCGCGGGTTTTGTCAAGAAACCGGCAGGGTGTCGATTTCCGCCAGCACCTGCTGCGGACCGAGTTGCATCATGCAATTGAAGTGGCCGAGCGGGCATACGCGCTTGAAGCACGGGCTGCACGCAAGGTTGAGGCTGACGATGCGCGCCTTGTCGCTCAAGGGCGGCGTGAAGCCGGGGCTGCTGGACCCATACAACGCCACCATGGGCTTATCCAGCGCGGCGGCGACGTGCATCAGGCCGGAGTCGTTGCTGACCACAAGGCGGGCCAGGGCGAGCAGGTCGATGGCCTCGGACAGCCCGGTCTTGCCGCACAGGTCATGGCAGATGCCGCCGCTTTGGCTCTGCACCGCCCGGCCGATTTCGGCGTCCTTGGGCGAGCCGACCAGCCATATGGCGTAGCCGCGCGCGGCGAGCAGCCGCGCCAGTTCGGCGAAGTGCTGCGCCGGCCAGCGCTTGGCCGGGCCGTATTCGGCGCCGATGCAGAAGGCGGCGACGGGCTTGTCGAGGGAGAGGCCGAGTTTTTGCGCGGTTTTTTGGGATTCGGCGGGGTCTGCGTGAAGGTGGGGCGCGAATCCCCCCCCTGCCCCCGCTTCCGCCAGCGCCAGAAACCTTTCCACCATCAACGGCAGTGCTTTCTCGTCCAGCCGCCTGGCGTCGTTCACCAGCCCCCAGCGCAATTCGCCGACGAAGCCGGTGCGCAGAGGGATGCCGGCGAAGAACGGCACCAGCGCCGACTTGAGGGAATTGGGCAGGATGACGGCCTGGTCGTAGCCGCGCTTGCGCAGCTCGCGCCCGAGCCGGTAGCGCTCCATGAGCCTGAGTTCGCCGTGGCCGAAGGGGTTGGCGATGGCTTCGTGCACTTCCGCCATGTGCTTGAGCAGGGGCAGCGTCCATGGCGGCGCCAGGACGTCCAGGGTGAGATCGGCGTGGCGCTCGTGCAGCCGCTTGAACAGGGGTTGCGCCATCACGGTGTCGCCTACCCAGGAGGGGGCGATGACGAGGATTTTTGGCATGTCAGGCAGTGCAGGCGGGGTCGCCTGCGCTACGAATTAATGGTGCTTGCTGCAGGGGCCGCCCTTGAGCTTGTACAAGGTGCCGCAGTAGGGGCACAGCGCTTCGCCGGTTTTCTCGATGGGCAGGAACACGCGTGGATGGCTGTCCCACAGGGCCGCATCGGAGACGGGGCAATGCAGCGGCAGATCTTCCGTGTCGACCTCGACGTAGCGCTGCTGGGCGGCGGTTTTTTCTTGCATGTCTTGCTCCGTTAAACCTATAAAAAGTAGTTGGACGCTGATAAACCCAGATGAACGCAGACGATTCAAAGCATTACAAAACATTTCCCACTCACCTTTGGGGGGGTAATGGGATGTCAATAACACTACGTGTTATCGGCAGTTATCGGCTTTCATCTGCGTCCAATAGCCGTTTTTAGGTTAAACCAGTGTCAGCCATTCCATGTGGCCGGGGGCCTTGCCCGTGACGCAGTCGAAATACATGGCCTGCAGCCGGGTGGTGATGGGGCCGCGCGTGCCTTCGCCTATGGTGCGGTTGTCGACTTCGCGGATGGGGGTGACCTCCGCCGCGGTGCCGGTGAAGAAGGCTTCGTCGGCGCAATACACTTCGTCGCGGGTGATGCGTTTTTCGATCACCGGCAGGCCGATTTCGTTGGCCAGTTGCACGATGGTGTCGCGCGTGATGCCTTCCAGCGCGGAGGTCAGGTCCGGCGTGTACAGCGTGCCGTTGCGGATGATGAAGACGTTCTCGCCCGAGCCTTCCGCCACGAAGCCGTCCACGTCCAGCAGCAGGGCTTCCTCGTAGCCGTCGCGCGCGGCTTCCTGCTGCGCCAGGATGGAGTTGATGTAGTTGCCGTTGGCCTTGGCCTTGCACATGGTGACGTTGACGTGGTGCCGGGAGAAGGAGGAGGTCTTGACGCGGATGCCTTTCTCCAGCGCTTCCTTGCCCAAATACGCGCCCCACGGCCAGGCGGCGACGATGACGTGCACCGAGAGATTCTTGGCGGCGATGCCCATGGCCTCCGAGCCGTAGAACGCCATCGGGCGCAGGTAGCCGGATTCCAGGTTGTTTTCGCGCACGGCGGCGCGCTGCGCTTCGAATATGGTGGCCTTGTCGAACGGCAGTTTCATGCCGAGGATGTGCGCCGAGCGGAACAACCGGTCGGTGTGCTCCTGCAGGCGGAAGATCGCGGTGCCGCGGTCGGTCTTGTAGGCGCGCACGCCTTCGAATACGCCCATGCCGTAATGCAGGGTGTGGGTGAGCACGTGCGTGGTCGCCTCGCGCCAGGGAACCATCTTGCCGTCATACCAAATCAGACCATCGCGGTCGGCCATCGACATCTCGTTACTCCGCTTGCGTGTAAAGCGCCCATTGTAGCGTATTTTTTCGCGCCGCCGCGAGTGGCGGCGGCCTCACGTGCCGGGTTGCGGGCGTATGCCCAGCGCCGCTTGCAGTTGCGCCACGGCGGCGCCCACGTCCGTTCCGTGCTCGCTGTCCACCACGATGGCGTCCGCCAGTTCTTGCGGCGCCAGCGGCTGCTGCGTGTCGAGTTGGCGCTGCAATACGGCGAGGTCCGCTTCCGAAGCGTCGCGCCCGTGCTGCAGCCGCTGCGCAATGCGCTCGCGCAGCGTCGCGGCGGGGGCCTGAAAGTCGCAAATGACGAAACCCACCTTGAGGCTCGCGGCAAGTGCGCGGAAGGCATCGCGTTGCGAGCGCCGCAGGAAGGTGGCGTCGACGATGACCGTAAAGCCGGCTTCCACCGCCGCGCGCGCCAACTCGGCCAGCCGTGCGTAAGTCTGAGCGGTGGCGTCCGGCGCATACATGCCGCCGGCAATGCCCGACCCGCTGCGTTGCAGCGCCGCCAAGCCGTGCAGGCGTTTGCGCTCGATGTCGGAGCGGATGCGGATGGCGCCGATCGCTTCCAGGATAGTCTGCGACAGCGTGGTCTTGCCCGAGCCGGAGAGGCCGTGATTGATGATGAGCCCCGCTGCGCCGGGCGTCGCCAAACCCTGCGCCAACGCGATGTAACCGCGGTAGCGCTCCACGATCGCGGCCCTCTCCGCCGTGCCCAAGCCCGGCTGGCAGGCGCGGATGCTGGTGACCTTGGCGCGCACCATGGCGCGGTAGACCAGGTAATAGCGCAGCACGGCCAGCCCCGCGTAATCGCCCGTGTGTTCCAGGTACAAGTTCAACGCGCGCCATGCCAGGTCGGCGCGCTTGCGGTCCATCAGGTCCATCGCCAGGAAGGCCGTTTCGCTGACGACGTCGATCCAGCGCAGGTTGTCGTTGAACTCGATGCAGTCGAACACCGTGACTTCGCCGTCGACCAGTGCGATGTTGCCCAGATGCATGTCGCCGTGGCATTCGCGCACGAAGCCGTCGCGTTTGCGCTGCGCGAAAGTGGCTGCCAGTGCCGCATGCTGCCGTTCCGTCCAGGCTTGCAGCGCGTCCAGCGCAGCCAGGTCGGCAGGGCTGTCGAAAGAAGCGCGGATCTGCCGGAAATTCTCCATGGCCGGCTCCAGCACGCGCTGCGGCGTGCCGAAGGGACTGTCCGCGGCAGCGACCTCGACCTCGCCGTGGAATGCGGCAATCTTGGCGGCCAGCGCGTCGATGTGCTGCGGCGTCAGCGCGCCGCGTTCGAGCATGCGGTCCAGCAGCGTCTCCTGCGGGAACTGCCGCATCTTGACCGCATATTCGATGGCGTCGCCTGCGCCGTTCCAGAGCGGATGCTCGGCACTGCCGGCGATGGCGACCACCTCCAGATAAAGCGCGGGTGCCAGGCGCCGGTTCAGGCGCAGCTCTTCCTCGCAGTAAAAACGCCGCTGCTCCAGACCGGTGAAATCGAGAAAGCCGAGGTTGACGGGCTTCTTGATCTTGTAGGCGTAATCCCCGCTGAGGATGACCCAGGAGATGTGGGTTTCGACGACCTCGATGCCGCGCACGGCGTGGGGGTACACCGAGGGATTGCGCAGGGCGGCAATCAGCGTGGGCAGATCGTCGTTGCGGCTGGGACAAGGCGGGCTCATGGTGGGATCAACCCCGATACGCAGTTCACCTGGTTAGAATACGCCAAAAACCGCGCACCCACAGACCTCGTACGCTATGCCGGCGGCCTTTCCTCTTCCAGCACGGCAGCAAATTGTGCCGCCAGATCCGGGTCGAACTGTTTGCCGCTGCCGGCGCTTATCAGGGCGCGGGCTTCGTAGGGTTTGAGGGCACGCCGGTAGGGGCGGTCGCTGGTGAGCGAGGCATAGGCGTCGACTATCCCCAGGACACGTGCAAGGTAGGGTATCCGATCGCCGCGCAAACCGTCGGGATAGCCGCTGCCGTCGAAATGCTCGTGATGATGACGGACGGCGGACAGGATGTGGCTGAGGGCGGGTGCTTGCTCGATGAGCCTGGCGCCGGTCACGGGGTGCTGCCTGACTTGCGCCCATTCCTCCGGCGTGAATTCCTCGCGCTTGTTGACGACGCTCGCCGGGATGTCGATCTGGCCGATGTCGTGCAGGATGGCAGCCAGGCCCAAGGTCTCGCGGTCCCTTTTGCCGAGGCCGATTTTTCTCGCCAATCTTGCTGCCAGCTTCTGCACCTTGTCGGCATGGTCGCGGAAGTGGACGACACGGGCATCGACCAGGGCCGCGACCGTACTGGCATTTTGCGGCCCTTCCCGTAGCAGCGCGACAACGCGGGCGGTGCATTCTGCGGTGTCGAGAGTCAGCATTTCATGGTAAATGCAGACCCGGTTGCGTCCCGTTTGCTTGGCCAGGTACATGGCCTGGTCGGCATGCTCCACGATCTGGTCCATGTTGGCCGCGTAACCCGGATAGCAGGCGACGCCGATGCTGACGGTAACCGGTGCCGCATTCCCCCCGGGCAGCAGGAATGGGGTTTCCGCAACAGTTTTGCGTATCCTCTCGGCGACCGCGTGGGCGTTCGTCTCGTCCGATTCCGGCAGGATGGCGGCGAATTCCTCCCCACCGTAGCGTGCCGCAATGTCCACCTCGCGCAGATATTTCTTGAATATTTTGGCCAGGGAATTAAGCACCGCGTCGCCCGCCTGATGGCCGTAAGTGTCGTTGACCTGCTTGAAATGATCGATATCCAGGAATAGCAGCGCAAACGGCTCGGAGAAGCGCTGCGCACGCTGAAACTCGCTTTTCAAACGCGCGTCGAAGATGCGGCGGTTGGCCAGGCCGGTCAAGGTATCGGTGGCGGCAAGCGCGACGGCCTTGGCGTGCAACTGGGCGTTTTCGAGGGCACCGGCGGCAAGATAGGAAAAGGTGGTAAGGAGTTCGATCTCTTCCGGCAGGAAGCTGTCGCCATCCTTGCGATAAACATACAGCGCCCCGATACGCCGGGCGTGGCTGGCAAGGGGGAGGCAGATGAACGACCGTATGCCTTCGTCCCGCGCCAACTGGCTGAGCTTGTGCCGGGAATCGGCCCTGTCGCTGCCGACGATGTGGCTGCGGCTGCGAAACGCCTGCTCGGCCAGGCCGTCGTCGCGGAAATGCATGTTCTGGACGAAATGCTCGGACAGTCCCCGGATATGGACTTGGCCGAAGCGCCGCGCGCCTTCGTCGTGGAGGACAATGCCGGCGGCCTGGGAACCGGCCAGGGATGCGCCCGACTCCAGAATCCTATGCAGCAGTTCCTGCAACCCCAACGAGGAGGAGATGGCGACGGCGACCTGGTTGAGCGCTGCGAGTTGCGCGGCCTTGCGGCTTATCCCCTGTTGATTGGCGTCGATGTAGGTATCGATGGCGATGCCCATGTCGAGGAACACCACCTTGAGCAGGGCGCGGGTCGTGGCGAGAAGCTTTTGCTCGTCGCCCCGGTAAAACTGCCATATCTTGGGCAACATCAGCGCCAGATACTTGTTGTAGGCGCCGATATACCATTTTGGCGCCAGGCCGGCGCGCTGGTGGGCAACGCCGGTGCGCAGCCGATCCTGCAAATAGTCCGCGTCGTATTCGCCCGCCGTCAGACGGTTGAAGTAGGTCAACTGGGTTCTTTTGAGTTTGTTCAGGGTGGCCTCGTCCGGGATGAAGCGCCGGGTTTCCTCGAACGCCAGCAGGTGGGCGTAAAAATCGTCCACGAAAAACGAGGCCTGGTCCGCCAGCAGAGCATGCAGTTCCAGCAGCAGCCGGGCATCTTGCGGAGCAAGTTCGAGGAACGCTTTGCGCCGATCTGCCTCTGTCGCGTCCAAGGCGAGATCGGGGACGCTGTTTATGGAGCGGGGGTTTTGCGCGTTCATCTTGTCGTCAAAGCTCCGGCCGGGCGGAGTCCTTCATGGCGGGTCAGTTGTCACCATCATCCCAGATTATCCATTGGGACGCGAGATGCTGGCGAGACGGGTTGCGAGGCAGTTTTGTCGCTTGCGAGGAGCCCATGGTCGTTCCATGGGAGCGTTGCATCCGGCGCGATGCGGGGATTGAGGCGCCGCGCCCCGCAGTGATTTGCGAGCAGCTCGAAGCGGTGCGGAAAACCGCGCCGTAGGTCGGCCTTCAGGCCGACATGTCGGGCTGAAGCCCGACCTACGTTAGGGCCGTTTCGCGCCGCCCGGCTGCCACAGCACGTCGCCCGCCCCGCCCTCGCGATTGATCGCGCGGCACATCACGAACAGCAGGTCGGACAGCCGGTTCAGGTAGCGGATGCCGACGGCCGACACCGGCTCCGCTTGCGCCAGGGACACCACGCGCCGCTCGGCGCGGCGGCACACGGCACGCGCCACGTGGCACTGCGCCGCCGCACGGGTGCCGCCCGGAAGTATGAAGTCCTTGAGCGGCGGCAGGTCCTCGTTGAGCGCATCCAGCACCGTTTCCAGATGCGTCACCTGGCTTTCCGCGACGGCGCTGCGGCCGGGGATGCTGAGCTCTCCGCCCAGGTCGAACAGCTCGTGCTGCACCGTGGTCAAACACTCGCGCACAACGTGGGACAGGCCAGCCTCCGCGAGCAATACCCCGAGCTGGCTATTCAGCTCATCCACCGCGCCTATGGCCTCGATGCGCAGGCTATTCTTGGGGGCGCGCGAACCGTCGCCGAGACCGGTGCTGCCATCGTCTCCGGTGCGGGTGTAGATCTTGGTCAGGCGGTGGCCCATGAACGCGCTCCGGCGAAAAGATAGCGCATTCTATCCCCGATGGCGGCGCGGGTAAAAGCGCCGGTTGCGGCCACGACGAGATTGCCCAACAATGGCCTTCTCTCGTTCGGTGGGAGTCTGAATTGTCAGCACAAGCAGGTGTCGAAGAAACGGTCATCCTGGTGCACGGATTGTGGATGCGCGGCTGGGTGATGGCACCGCTGGCGTTGCGGCTGCGGCGCTGCGGTTTTCGCGTCGTGGCATTTTCCTATCCTTCGGTGCGCTGCTCGCTGTCGCAGAACGCGCGGCGGCTGTCGCGCTTCGCGGCGGGTATCGCGGGTGAGCGGCTGCATTTCGTCGGCCACAGCCTGGGCGGCCTGGTGCTGTTGCAGATGCTGGCAGAATGCCCCGAAGCGCGCACCGGCCGCGTGGTGCTCATGGGCACGCCCTATCGCGCCAGCCACTCGGCGCGCAAGCTGGCGCGGATCGCGCCGGGGCGAGGCCTGATCGGGCGCGGCTTGGCGCAGTGGCTGGAGCAGGCGACACATGCCGGCGCCGTGGGCTCCGAGGTGGGCGCCATCGCCGGTTGCAGGAGCATCGGCTTCGGTCGCTTGCTGGGCGGCCTGCCGCGCCCCAACGACGGCGTGGTGGCAGTGGACGAAACCCGCGTACCGGGGGCGCGCGACCATGTCGTGCTCAAGGCCAGCCACTCCGGCATGCTGGTGTCCGCCGCCGCTGCGCGCCAGGTATGCGCTTTTTTGAAGGACGGGCATTTCTTGCAGGATTCCAAAACATCATGACGCTGCGGCGCTCCCACCAACTCATCGCCGTGCCGCTGCTGGCGCTATGCCTCGGCGGCTGCGCCAACCTCGGCTACTACGCGCAGGCGGTGAACGGGCAGATGGACATAATGCGCAGGGCGCAGCCGATCGCAGCCATCGCCGGCGACCCCAGCACCGATCCATCACTCAAGCAAAAGCTGGCGCGCGTGGTGCGGCTGCGCGAATTTGCCAGCCGCGAATTGGGGCTCCCCGACAACCGCAGCTACGCAAGCTACGCCGACCTGGAGCGCCCCTACGTGATATGGAACGTGGTCGCCACCCCGGAGCTGTCCACCAAGCCCAAGGAGTGGTGCTTCATCGGCGCCGGCTGCGTCAAATACCGCGGCTTCTTCTCGCAGACGGAGGCCGAAGCTTTCGCGCAAGGGCTCAGGGGCGAAGGCTACGACACCTACGTCGGCGGCGTGCCCGCCTACTCAACGCTGGGCTGGCTCAACGACCCGGTGCTCAACACCTTCATCGGCTATCCCGAAACCGAACTGGCCCGCCTCATCTTCCACGAACTCGCCCACCAGGTGACTTACGTGGCTGACGACAGCGTCTTCAACGAATCCTTCGCCACCGCCGTGGAGCTGGAAGGCGTGAGCCGCTGGCTCGACGGCAACGGCACGGCCGAGCAGCGCGCCGCCTTCGACGCCGCGCAGCAAAGAAAAGCCGCCTTCACGGCGTTAGTGCTAAGCGCGCGCAAGCGGCTGGAAGAAGCGTTCGACTCAAGCGCGAGCGACGCGGAAAAGCGCGTCGCCAAAGCCCATATTTTTGCCGAGTTGCAATCGGAGTTCGCCCGGCTCAAGGCCACCGGCAGCGGCTACAGCCGCTACGACCGCTGGTTCGCCCAGCAACTCAACAACGCCCACCTCGCCTCGGTCGCCACCTACACGCAACTGGTGCCGGCATTCCATGCGTTGCTGGCAAGGCAAAAAGGGGACATGGACAAGTTTTATGCTGCGGTGAAGGAGATCGGCAAACTGCCGCAAGCGCAGCGCGCGGCGCGGTTGCCTTCAGTCACGGAGGGACTGGCGCAGCGGTGACGCCGCGCCAACCCGAAGAAATCGCCCCGCCCCCCAGCATGTAGGATGCGGTGAGGCACGAACCGCATCGCTCGCGGGAATCGGTCCGCAGGCTCTTCACCGTCAACATTGCCGAACGCAAACGAAACCGGCTCAGCATCGAATGGAATGACGCGAACGATGCGGTTCCTTCGTCACCGCATCCTACACAAATATCATGCCGACGACGTAGGAACGGCAAGCCTGGATACAGCACGGTAGGGCGGAAAAGCGCAGCGCCTTCCGCCGTATGGGATTGCATCCATTTGCCTGTCGCCGTTGTTTCATACCCAGATGGGCCGGGTTGTAGTGATGGTCTGGCATTGACACGCCAGCATACGGCGGAAGGCGCTGCGCTTTTCCGCCCTACCGCCCCGTTTCCCCGGATTTCATTTCATCCGGGCTTGCTCTAAAATAATGAGAAGCTGAGACCCCTTCGTGCTTTCGTGCACGCCAGACGATTAATGAACCACAAGCCAGCAAAAGGAGATTGTCATGACGACATTGGAATTAAAACTCAACCTGCCGGATCGTTTGGCGCAGGATGCTGCGCAAATGGGGCTTCTGGAACCCGCTAGCCTGCAAACCCTGTTGCGTGAAGCCGTTCGCAATCGCCGAATTGCACAACTGGCCGAGGCGCGTAAGCGCGTAGCGGCGGCAGGGATACCGCCGATGAGTCTGGATGAGATTCAATCCGAGGTGGATGCCTATCGTGCCGAACACCGCAATCAGGCCGTGGGCTGATGCGCTTGGTGCTCGACACCAACGTGGTGGCATCAGGCTTGCTATGGTATGGTGCGCCGGCACAGTTACTCGATGCGGCACAGATCGGGGAAGTCGAGATATTTACCAGCGCCTTTTTGTTGGCAGAATTGGCCGGCATCCTGACTCGTGCCAAGTTTGCCAAGGCGCTTGCGGCTACCGGCTTGTCGTGTGAAGAATTGGTGTTGGGCTATGCGGAGTTGGCTACCATCGTGGCGCCTGCGGCAATTCCCCCAACCATTGTGACCGACCCACCCGATGACCAGGTGTTGGCCTGCGCCGTGGCTGCCAGCGCTGATCTAATCGTCTCCGGCGACAAGCATTTGCATAGTCTGGGCGGTCAATACAACGGTATCCGTATTGTTATCCCTGCTGAAATGGCGAGGATAATCGAGGCGGGGTAGCGTTTACAGACCAATGGACAGACGCTTGGCCGTGAAGGCTGAGAAAGCAATAATGGGATCGCTACGAATCTAGACCCCGGAGTCCCTCTCCGGAATGCTACGAATATAGAACCCGGCGGTATTTTAACCTGTCGGTCAACCGCGGACATTGGGCAGCACGTAGGATGCGGTGAGGCACGAACCGCATCGCTCGCGGGCATCGGTCCGAAGGTTCTTCACCGTCAACATCGCCGAACGCAAACGAAACCGCCTCGGCGTCGAATGGAATGACGCGAACGATGCGGTTCCTTCGTCACCGCATCCTACACAAACTCCACCCCGTCCAACGGACGTTTCCAGGATTACTCCACCCGAATACGCACCGGCGCAGACATCACGCGCGCGAACGGCATGCGCGCCTGAATCACATGCTCTCCAGCCTGTAGCACGTAGGATGCGGTGAGGCACGAACCGCATCGCTCGCGGGCATCGGTCCGAAGGCTCTTCACCGTCAACATCGCCGAACGCAAACGAAACCGCCTCGGCGTCGAATGGAATGACGCGAACGATGCGGTTCCTTCGTCACCGCATCCTACGCAAACTCCACCCCGTCCAACGGATGTTTCCGGAATTACTCCACCCGGATACGCACCGGCACAGACATCACGCGAGCAAACGGCATGCGCGCCTGAATCACATGCTCTCCAGCCTGTAGCGGCCAGCGCACGGTGTAAGGGTAGGCGGCCAACTGGTAGGGTTTACCGTCGACCACCCAGAGCACTTCGCGCACCGGCGGAGCGACTTCGAGCCGAAAGGCGATGGTGTTGCGCGAGGCTGGAACCGACGGGTCGCGCAGTAGGTTCAAGCCGTCGCTTGGGGCGGCGATGCGCAATGTCGGCTGCCCCGTGCCGAGAACTGCACCGATGTCTGCTGGCCGATGCCGCGCCGCGGCCGTCGTCGCGTCACCGACGGTGCTCACCGCGCTTGGCGGCCGCGGCAAGCCGGCCTGCGCGGCCCAATCCGCATAGCGCGGCGGCAGGCTGATGAAGGTGCGTCGCTCGACGTAGCGCTCCGGCGTGCCCGCGTGTGCGAGCAGGCCATTGCGCGCATCGACCGCAAGGCGCAGATAGGCGTCGTCGTTCTCTTTGGGTTCCTGTCCGGGCCGGAACCACTCCTCGAAAACCGGGTCGCAAGCCGCAGTCGCGCGCTTGCCTGTCATTGCGCACACGGCCACCTGCTGGTATCCCTCCGGGTGCGGAAAGCTCAAGTCGGACATGCCATGCCGCTCGTCTCCGTGCAATAGATTGAGAATGCGCCGCGCCAGTTCCGCGGCGCTGCCGGCGCCCGTGAGCTCGTGCATCGGCCGCGCGTCCGGATGGCCGATCCATACCCCGAGCAGATAGCGCCGCGAATACGCGACGGTCCAGGCATCGCGCATGCCCTGCGAGGTTCCGGTTTTCAGCGCGACGGGGAATGCGTATTCGGTGCTGCCCATGCGCGGGAACGACGGCAGCCGGGCGTTCGCATCCGCCAAGTGCAAGGTCACGAGCCGCGCAGTGGCGGGCGAGATGACTTGCCTCGCCATGCCGGGCTGGCCGGCATACCAGTTCAGGGGGCGCCATTGTCCGTCGTTCGCCAGCGCCGAATAGGCCTGGACCAAGTGTTCCAGGGTCACCGGCATGGCACCGATGGAGAGACCGAGACCGTAGTAGCGCGCATTTTGCTCGTTGCGGTGCAGGCCGAGTTCGCGCAGGAAGGCATAGCCCTCTTCCAGCCCAATGTCGTTGAGGAGACGTGCCGCCGGCACGTTGCGCGAATTGGCCAGCGCCTGCCGCGGCAGCAGAGGGCCGAGATAAGCCTTGTCGGCATTGACGATGCCTTCGCTGGACGCCGGCAGGTCATCCAGGATGGTGGCGGGCGTGATGCGTCCCTGATCCAGTGCCAGCGCATAGAAGAACGGCTTCAAGGCGCTGCCGGGCGAGCGCAGGGTCTGGGCATAGTCGAGCGCGCCGGCCACGTCGCGGTCGAAGTAGTCGGTCGAGCCTAGCCATGCCAGAACCTCGTTGCTGGCGCGATCAAGCAAGATCACCGCAGCATTTCCGGCTCCCTGGCTCTCCCATTCGCCGACGGCGGTGCTGGCCTGTTCCGCCACACTTTGCTGGAGATCGAGGTCCAGCGTGGTGAATATGCGGTTGGGTTCGGCGCCGTTGCGCGGGGCGGCGGCAGCCAGCACCTGCTTGAGCTTGAACACTGCGTGCAAGCTGTCCGCGGGGCGTGCCGACGGTAGCGGAAAGTGGAGGTCGCGAAGCTGTTTTTGCGCCAACTCGTACTCCGCCGGCGACAACACTGCGTTGTCTCGCAATTGTGCGAGCAGCCGCCCGCCGCGGACGATGGCACGCTGCCGGCCGTCTTCGCGGAACGGGTTCATGTGGGTCGGGGCTTGGGGAATTGCCGAAAGAAATGCGATCTCGGCCCAACTCAGGTCCGCCACCGGTTTGTCGAGATAACGCCGGGCGGCGTAGGCGATGCCGTGTACCCGATTGCCGTAGGGAACCAGACGCAGGTAGGCGGCGAGGACGTCCTTGCGGCCGTAGCGTGCGGTCAGCACCAGCGCCCGCCATGCCTCGCGCAGCTTGTGCCAATAGGTGCGCTCGCCGGGATCGAGCAGTCGCGCCACCTGCATGGCGACGGTCGACGCGCCGGACACGCGCTTGCCGTGCGCCAGGTTTTGATACAGCGCGCGAGCCAGCGCCAAGGGATCGACGCCGGGATGGCTGTCGAAGCGCCGGTCCTCCAGCGCCAAGGCCGCCGCCACCACGCGCGGCGGCAATTCCGCGATCGGCCAGTAGCCGTAGTCCTGGCCCTCTTTGCCGACCTCCGCGATGAAGCGCCCATGCCGGTCGAGCAGCAGATAGGACGGCGGCGGGCCGCGCAGGTCGAGACGCGCGGCATCGGCGATGAGCAGCCCGAGCAAGGCCAGGAGCGCCAGCGCGCCCAGGCGCCGCGGGGTGATGCCGCGCCGCGACAACACAGCCAGCCACTCCTTCAACGCTTCGATTCCAGGCAAGCCAGGCTGCAACGCTTCACCGGCCCTTGGCGCTCACCTCGACGCGGGCGCCAACCGATTCGCCATGCACTGCCGCGTCGTACATGAGCTCTGCCCGCGCCTGCGGCTGGGTGAACTGGCCGGCGACCGTGGCGCGCGTGCGGAAGTAGAAGTGATACGCCCCCTTCGGCAAGTCGTCATAGTAGAACGCCACCTGGTCGTCCAGGTAGGCGACGTAGCTCGGCATGGCGGTGATGGTGCCGCTCGGGACTGCCTCGGGCGAGGCGGTTGCCAGCTTGGGATTGAGCGGCTCCAGCCCTGCCGCCAGGGGCACCACGACGGCCACGTAATGATGATTGGCGTTGCTGATGACCTCGACGTGGTCTTCCACCACGTCGCCGACGCTCAGGCGCACCGCCGTGCCGGGCTGGGTCAGGGCCACCTTGTCCGCGGGTTCGCCGGTGCCGCGCTGGCGCAGCAGCTCGCGCGTGACGACGAAGCCGCTCGCCCCGGCCGGCGCCTGCGCGCCCAGCGCCTGCGGCAGATAGCTGGTTTCGGCGCGCACGATCAGCGGCAGCTTCGCCGCGGAACGCAGCACGATCTTGGCCGCGCTGTTGGTGGAAGTCTGAACGATAGGGCTCTTGGGGCCGATTTCCAGCGTTTGCGATTGCGCGCCTATGCTTACGTTCAGCTTGTGGGTTTCGCCCTTCCCGTCCTTGCCTTTCAGGATTTCCGACAACGCGAGCATGGCCGCGGCGTTGGCCTGGGTGGAGCCCCAGCCGTCGTCCTGGCCAAGCGTCACCAGCGCCTCGGTCAAGACGGCGAGGCGCGGATCGGTCCTGGGACTCGCGGCGGAGGCCCGCACCACTTCGGCCAGCGTGCGCGTCTCGCTCGGCAGGATCAGCCCGTTGCGCGCACTGGCGCGCTCTTGCAGCCCGCCGTAGATTTCCCGGCCCTGATACTGCCGAATGACGATGCCATCCCACACTTTCTTGCTCAGCGCGGCGCTAGTCGCGGACGCCTGGTTGCCGGAGGCGTCGAGCAAGCGCCACACTTCCGCGCTCGCCTCCAGGTTGAGATACTCGGTGCGGCGCGCCAGTTCGGCGACATAGCTGGTATCGAGCCGCCCGGCGGCCGCCAGCGCGCGCAGCGCCATCACGCGTTCGGTGTAGGCTTCGCCGCCGATGAAGCGCGGGTAGTCGGAGCGCAGCGCCTGCTGCAGTGTCCCGACCAGGCGATCGAGCAGTGCCTGGTCGGTGCTGAACCCGGCGCGGCGCGCCTCCACCAGGAACTCGGTCACCCATGCCGTGAGCGAGACGTAGCCGGTGGAGCCGGGCCAATACGACACCAGCCCGTTGCCGTCGACGACGCTCGGCAACCAGGCGAGCACGTCGTTGACGACGCGCTTCAACTCCTTGTCCTGGCCGTCGCGATGCAGTCGCTGGTTGAACTCGGTGAACGCCAGAAATGCCCGTGCCCGCGAAACGCGCTGCTCGGTGCAGTTGTGCGGGTAGCTCATCAGGAAGCTGAGGCCCGCCGCCATGCGCACCAGCGCCGGCTGGTCCGACGCCACCAGCGAGCGGCGCAGGCTGCCGGCACGCACGGGCTCGGTTATCTCCGGCAGTTCCGCGCTCGCGCCCGGCTTGATGTCGATCAGTCGCCGCTGCGTCAGTTTGACGCGGTCGGCACGCACCGGCAGTTGCACCTCGAAAGCATCGCGCGCCTTGTCCGCCGAGCGTTCGACCGCGACGGTGAAGCCCACTTTGTCGTAAGCCACCTCGCCCTGTGCCGACACCGGCGGGGTCGGTACCGTGACCTGGTATTCGATGCGCTGCGGCTCGTTGAGCTTGAGCACGAGCGCGCGCTTCGCGCCGCCGCTGACCTCGACCCCCTTGGCCAGCAACTCGGCAGTGGCCGCCCCGCCCTCGCCTTCGACGATGCGGCCGACGGCCGCAGCGGTAAAGCTGTCGCCCGGACGGACGAAGCGCGGCAACGCCGGCTGCACGATCACCGGCAGCCGCACCGACACCTGGCCGGTGCCGACGCCGAAACGATCGGGGCCGCTGACTGCCTTGGCGCGCAGCTTGAAATTGGTGAGGTTGTCGGGGAGCTTTACCCGCACGGTGGCCACCCCGCTCGGCCCGACCTCGATGTTGGGATTGAAGTACGGCACCGACTGGAAGTCGCGGCGCAGCGTCACCTTGTCGAGCAGGCTTTCGTTGGCTTCCTTGGCCGCGCCGTCGCCGCCGGGCTCCTCGTTCCAGGGCAGGATGCCGAGCGTCCAATTGCGCGTGTCCTGCACTCCCATGCGCGAGCGCACCGGCGTGATGAAATCCGGGATCGGGTCGAGCCGCTGTTCCTTGCCGAGCGCGAGCACCGCCTGGTCTACCAGCCACAGAGTGACTTCACCCGCCGCCGGCTTGCGGGCGCGGTCGGCGAGCGCGATCTTGACGCTCACCGTCTCTCCCGGCCGCGCACGCTCCGGATGTTCCAGCGCGACGTTCACCTGATGCTCCACCGGATCGACGGTGAGCCAACTGGTTGCCGCAACGGTGGCCGGCTTGCCGAGATCCACCCGCCCGCTCGCAGCCGGCTGGACGCCCGGAATGCGGCCGCGCATGAGGACGAAATGCACCGGCAAGCGCGGCACGAAATCCTTCTGGATGGTCACGTTGAAGCTGGCCGCGCCGTTCTTGACCGTGAACCATTGATAGCGGTTGCCGTCGGGCGCCTCGACGATGGCGAGCCCATGCGCCTGCTGGAACGGGCTCTCCACGATCAGGTGCGCAGTTTCACCGGGGGCATAGCTCGCCTTGTCCGGCGTGACCTTGAACACGTCGCTCGGCGGCCGCGACCAGGTCACCGGCTCGTCGCCCCCGGCATACAGGTCGACCGCCACAGTCTGCGCGCGCCCGAGGCGATCCTGGGTTTCCAGTTCGACGACGTAGACCCCGGCGCCATCCAGCGGCAGGTCGGCCCGCACCGGCTGCGCGCCGCTTTTCACCTGCCGCTCCAGGATTTTCCTGTCCACGACTTCGGTGACGTATTTCGCTTCGCCCTGCGAAAAATCGCCGGCACGCAGGTACGAGTGCCACTCGCGCTTGATCAGCCGCACCGTGACCGCTTGCTGGGCGACCAACCCGCCGTCCGGGCCGACCACGATGATCTCCGGACTGACGCTCTTGGCGCGTTCGAAATAGCGCGCAGTCTTGAGTCCCAGCACCACGGCCGGCAGTGCCAGCACGCGCTGCGTCGTGCTGACGGTCTGGTCGTCGGCCCCGGTCACGGTGGCTTCGACCACGTAGCTCCTGGGCTGCGCGGTCGGTTCGGCGGCCGGGTTAAGGGCCAGGCTGGCTGAGCCTTGCGCATCGGTCTTGTCTTCGCGTTCGATGACCGGGCTGCCGCGGAAACTCTCGCGCCCGGAGAAGCGGCCGTCCGAAGAATAGAAAAAACCGGGGCGCGCTTTCGGCGTCCAGGCGTAGGGGAACTGCGTCACGCGCCAACGCACCGGCCGTCCGGCCGCCTGCCCGCCGGCATAGTATTGGGCGGCGAGGTGCACCTTGAACTCGCGATCCAGCGGCACCTGATCCGCCGCGCTGAGTCGCAGGTCGAATTCCGGCGCGCGATAGGCTTCCTTCAAAATGCTCACGGCGCCGCACTGGGTCTGGTCGCGGTGCTCAAAGCGGAAGCTGTAGGTTCCGGTCGGGGTGTTGGCCTCGTCGAAGACATGGTTGAAACTGCCTTGGGCCGAGAGCTTGACCGGGTAGCGCCAGGACAGGCCGCCCGGCCCCTCCACCACCAGCGAGCCATCGCCGCTGGCGACGCCGATGGCGCCGCGATGGCGCTTCCTCACGTAGCCTTTCACATACACTTTTTCTTCGGGCCGATACACCGGCCGCTCGGTGAACACGTGGCACAGCATTTGCGCGGGTTCGCTGCGCGGCGCCAGCGCTTCCTGCGTCCACTGCAGCCAGGTGCCGCCGGCCCCGTTCCAGTGGTTGTCGGCGTAGCGGTCGGGGGCACGGGTGGGATCGAGCACCAGCACGTCGCGGCCCTGCCGCACCACGATGCGCCGCACGGCCGCGCTGTCGCGTGTCCTGCCCGGCGCCTGCCAGCGATAGGTGCCGTCGGGGCCGGTGCTTGCCTGCAGCAGCGTCACCCACTGTTTGTTGCGCGTGCCTTCGACCGTGATCTCGGCGCCGGAAACCGGTGCGCCGGTCGACAGCGAGTTGACCGCGAACTTGACGGCACTTTCCTCCTCGACCGTGGCGAGAGACAGGTCGGTTACCTGCACGCGCACCCAACTGCGCTGCGCCGACTCATCCAGCTTGCGCATGCCGACCAGATAGGTTCCCGGCTGTTGGCGGCCGGCTATGGCGGCGAAATGCGGTTCGAGGTCGATGCCGAAACGCGCCGCCGATCCCGTGGCACGCAACGGCAATTTCACGATGGTCGACACCGGCGGCGAACCCAGCGCGCGCAGTTGCCGCGCCAATCCTTTGGCGTCGATGTGGCGGTCGAAGCCGGCAAAGGCCGCGGGTTCCTCGCCCGGTGCCGGCGGCGGCGCCTGCTCGTCGGTCGTGACCGCCTGCTCCGGGAACGGCCAGAACGAACGATTGAGCGGGTCGAGCGGATAGACGCGCAGGTCGACGCGCCCGAAACCGCGGCCTTCCAAGGGCAATTGCTGCGGCCCGAAGCGCTCGACGATACCGTGGCCGACCTGCCATTGCAGGAACTTGGGCTTGGGCGGGAAATGCAGATAGACCTGGCTCGCCGCCTTGGCCAACAGCGGCCGGCCGCGCATGTCGGTGAGCGGGAGCGGCATCACGCTGACGCGGTAGAGCGTATCGGGTTGAAAGCGGCCGTCGACCAACAGCGTGCGGCCGGAGACCTGGAACGCCAGTCCCTCGACCGCCGGGTTGAATCGCACCAGATTGCGCGCTTCGACCGGGCCAATGGCCTTGAGCGGGGCGGAGAACTCCACCTGCACGCGGCGTTGGTCGGCGTTGCACGCCAGCGCCTGGTCGCGCGCATAGGTGACGCCCTCCGGCGTGATCGGCAGGCGCAGCTCGGCGCAACCCAGCCCGGTGATGCGGAACGACTCCGAGGTGGTGAAGCTCAGGTCCTTGAACGCATCGGCCGTGCTGTCTTCGAGCGACAGGCGCAGGCGCACGATCACGCGCTGTCCGCTCGGGATCGGGCGCCCCAGCGTCAGCACGTAGCTGGCCGGATCGCGGCGCTGCACGCGCTCGATCACCTTGAGGTCGAAGTCTCGTTGATCGAGCCAACGGGTCTGGCTGTCGTCGATTCCCGGCAGCGGGCGCAGGCCGATGCGCACCATCTGGCGCAAGGCTTTGGGATCGAGCGGCTCGGCGAAAGTGAGGGTGATGCGCTCGACCGGGTTGAGGCCTTCCTCGCGATCGGCGGGGATGGTGTGCGTGGGGGCCTCCATCAGCGTAACCACGTCGTAGGTCTTCTGCTTGATGCGGAACGTGAAGCGCGACAGCGCGGGCCACGACTCGGCCGGGCGGAACTGCAGCGTCTTGGCATCCAGCCAGGTGTACACGCCCGGATGCGCCGGGGTCATGGCGACGAAGAGTTGCGGCTTGTGTTCGGGGCCGCCCTGAGCAGGCCCGGTCGGCGCATCGAAAAAGAACGTCACCGGATCCCAGCGGCGCAGAAACTTGTCCGGAATGACCGCCACGCCGGGCGGCTGCACCAGGGTACCGGCCGCGGCGGCTGGCGCCGCGCTCAAGGCAGGACTCGCGCCCAGCGCGGCAAGCAGGAAGAAAATACTGGCCAGGCCGTGAGCATGCGCGCGTTTCACTGTTCTTCCTCGTTCTCGTTCTGGTTTGGTTCCGGCTCGTCCGCTGCTTCAGCGGCGGCGTCTTCGTCCGGCGCAGGCGGCGCCGATTCGGCTGCGTCGCCGGCATCGGGCGGCGCACCGGGCGGTTGCGGCACGTAGAGCAGGGCGCCGCCGTCCTGGCTCTCGACGTAGCGGCGCAGGATTTCGTAGGGTGGGCGGACATCGGGCTCGGTCAGCCCGAGCATGATAGGCTGCACCCGCACCGGCGTGCTGTCGGCCGGCGCCTCTACGGCGAGATAGTAGCGTCCCGGCGCCAGCGTCGGCATCTGCACCACGCCCTCCGACTGCACCACGCCGCGCTCGTCGTACAGCACGCTGCGCACGACGTCGGGCGAGGCGCGCACGCCGATCCCGACCGCCCTGCGCTGCTTGATCTCAAAGGAGAAGAGCCGCGCGCTGGCCGGTGCCAGCAAGACTTCCGGGCCTGGCCCTTCGGCCAGATTCGTGACCGCCGTCGCCATCACCGTGGCCACCCCGGACAGGCTGTCTGCCCCAACCGCGCGCATTACCAGACGCGAGGTTCCGGCCGGCGCCAGCAGATTGACGTTGGCGCCGTGCAGATGCGCCTCGGTTTGCGGCGCCTGCCCCTCGACCACGAACTGCGTCACCACCGGCACGCTGGTTCGCACGTGCAGCATCGCCGCGCGTTCCAGCTTGAGGCTGAGGACCTGCGACTTGCCCCGCAGGCTAACGGTCTGCGGCGGCTTGACCGCCGTTTCCTGCAGCGACTTGAACCAGTCGGAGACGCGCTGCACGCCCTGCACGCGCGGCGCTTCGAGCCACGCGACCAGCGTGCCCGGCTGATGTTGCAGCCACAGCACGCCGCTGTCGCGTATCGCGATGTCGTTGCCACTCGTAATGCGCCCGCCGTTTTCCAGCCAAATGGCTTGGGTATCGCCGCGCACGCGCAGATGGTAGTGGTCTGTGTCGGTCTTCGGCACCTCGACCGGAACGCGCAGACGACCTGCGGTACTGACGTTGCGTTCGAGCAACTCGCCCGGCTTCAATGCCGGCTCCGCCTCGCCCGTGCCTGGGGCGATCTCGACGCCGTACTGCGTATCTTGCGCGTCGGCGTTGAGCAGCCACAACTGGTCGGCGTCGGTGAGCACGGTTTCGTGCAGCGCATCTTCGCCGGCCCAGTGCGTCGACAGGATGGCGCCAAGCTTGAGGAACACCGCGGCACTCATGGGGGAGAGCGTCAGGCGCACCCGCAGCGGGCCGCCGGGAAGCATGATGGGCAAAGCCGTGGCCGCTTTGATGGTGCCGTCGCCGATGCCCAGCCCGAGAGTCTTGACGCCGCCCTGCCGCAACGGCACCTGGCGCACGTCGAGCTCCAGGGACGCGCCTCGATTGGCGGCATTCCACGCCTGCGCCGCGGCAGTCGCGCCGGGCAAGGCCACGGCTACCGCTTCCCCCGGCACCAGGCCGATGGCACGGGGATCGCGCCGCTCGCCCACGGCGACCCCAGGCTGGCCGGCGCGCGCCTGCGCGATCACCAGCGACGGCCCTTGGGCCTGCGGCTGCAAGTCGATGGTGCCCACCCCGCCCGCCATGAGTTCAAGCCGCAACGATTCGTGCTCGCCGCTGGGCAGGCGCAGCCGCTCGGCGGCAAGCGCCGCGGCCTCGGCAGGCGTGCGCTGCTCGGCCACCAGCCAGAGTGTCTTGCCGTTGACGCTGACCACGGCGCTGCCGCCGGCTTGCGCGGCACGCGAGCCGCTGTCCGACCACTGCAGCCGTGCCAGATCGCCCTTGAGGCGGAACGTCCCCGGACGCGCCAGGGCTATCATCGCCACCCGCAAGTCGGCACGCGCCTCGTCCACGCGCAGCGGCGACACGGCACCGCGGAGCCAGTCGTTCTCGGGCGTTGCGGGTAGGGTCGCGGCTACGGCCCTCACGCGCACCCGCAGGCTGCGCCGATCCGCCGACCAGGCACGCAACCGGTACGACTGGAAGCGCTCGGGCCCGAGCGGCAGCGCCAGATACGGGGCCTTCGCCAGGGTGGTGCCGAGGTTGACCCAGCCCTGCGCCGTGCTCCCTTCCAGCGCGAGCCCCACCGCGTCGCTCGATTGCGCGCTGACCAGCAGGAAATTGCTGCCGGGCGGCAGCGTCAATGGATAGACGTGAACCCCCGCATCCTTGATCTCGGCGTTGCTGCCAAGCGCCAGCGGCTTTTCCACGATCTCGCCGGGCGCATGCATGGAGACCGTGGTCAGCGCCTGCGCCTCGTTGACCGGATCGACCAGCAGCCGGTACTCGCCGCGGCGCAGGCGCTGCGCGATGTGGAAATTCCAGTCGTCGGGCCGGTCGTCATTTTGCGCGACCAGTTCGCCGGCCGCATCGACCAGGCGCGCGCGTACGTCGCCAGGGCCGAAGGATTGCAGTTCGACGAGGCTGTCCGCCCCCACGGATATCGGAATCGCCGCCGGCGCCGAGACCAGGCGCGATTGGCCTGCCACCAGTTGCGTGGCCGCAATCCGCAGCGTGTACGGCACATGGTTGTTGGAGCGGCTGTGCCGGGCCTGCACGCGGTAGCGTCCGGCCGCGAGCGGGCCGCGCCAGGCGCGCTTGGCGTCGATCGTGGCGAGGGCGCGCTTGGGGTCCGTGGCGCTCGCCAGCGTTGCCTCCATTTCATTGTCGAGCGTGATGGTCAGTTCGGCCGGCGCAGGCAGGTAGAATTCCCACTGATCGGCGCGGCGCGGCGCTCCTTTGGCCGGTTCCAGCCAGGTGTGCTGGATCGCCGACTCCAGCGCGACGCGGTGCGGGCCATGGCCTTTGTAGCGCCTCGGCTCGGCCACGCGGTCCAGCCGCGTGAGTATCCGCGCCTCGGCCGTTTGCGGCAGCACCACCACGCGATAGTCGCCCGCTTCCAGCACCTCGGTGAGATCGCCGTCGCGCACCGGAGCGAACACCGGCCAGCCGTCGTCGTCCTCCAGACGCAGCTTGAAGTTGCGGCCCAGTCCAAGCGCCTGCAGGTGGTAGGTGCCGCGCTGGGCAATGCGGAAACGATAGGCCAGCGCCTGTCCGCTCGGGAGCGAGGCACGCGCCACCTCGCCGGCGCGCAGCTCGCCGCCGTCGACCACGTCGGTGCGCGTCACCTCCACCCCGAGATGCCCCTGTGTCTCGCCCTGTGTGGTGGCGGCAAGCTGGTAGTCGCCCTCGCGCAGATAGCTCTGGATGAGGAAATTGCGCCCCACGCCGTTCCCGGACTCGCGGAACAGCGACGGATTGGTGCGCGTTCGCACTTTGCCGCTGGTGTGCAACAGCCCCGTCGTTTCGAACTGATAAAGCCCGGGCTTTTCCACATGCACTTGCTGGATGGTGGCGCTGCGGCGCTTGAGGTCGAGGAAGCGCGGCGCGCCGGGCGTGAGGACCGGGAATTTCGGCAGCCCCGCGAGCTTGGCATCGGGCAAAGCCGGCAGCGGCGTGCGGCTCGCCAGCCGCAGCGGTTCCAGACCGAGTGCATACTCTTGCGCGCTGGCCGTGCCCTTGACGATGACCTGGTAGCGGCCCGCGTCCACCTCGATGGTGGAGCCGGTCCGGCCGTCGTTGAGCGCCATATCGAGCATGCGGCCGTCTTCGGCCAGCGCGCGCAGCGTGCCTCGCTCCGGGACCGAGACAGGAATGGCCAGCGTCTCGCCGGCTCGCTGCGCCACCGGCAAGGCAAAACTCAGGTCGATCGGCAGGGGCCGCAGCACCACGCCCGAGGCGACGCCCGGTTGGCGATTCAGGTACACCGCGTAGCTCGAATCGCCATCCAGGCGCGTTGCGCCAAAGCGCGCGACCGCTTGCAGCGGCGACAGCTCCGGGCGCGGCGCGACATTAGGTGCCGACAGGCGCAGATCGAGTATGCCCTTCGTCTGCGGCTCGACGCTCAACACATAAAGGCCGCGATCGAGTTCGAACACGGAACCGTTCTCGCGCCACGGCGGCGACTTGTAATCCCTGGGACGCGAGATCAGGAACGGTTCAAACCGATAACGCGCGCCGACGCCCTGAGCGAGGACACGAATCTTGGAGACTGCGGGTATCTTGACGAACAGCGACAACTCGCCGAGCAGGTTGAAGCGACGGTGCCACTCCGCGCCCCGCGCGAGTTCCAGCACTTTTTCGTCGAGATACTCCTCCGCGCCATAACGGCTCTGGCGGGTAAGTACGGCTGTCGCCCCGACGGAGTCCTCCGCATGTCCGGCGTGAATCGAGCTGATCCAATAGTCGCCGGAAGCGCTGAAGCGGTTGTTGGTACTGGCATCGAAATGTTGCAGCAGAAAAGGCTTGCCGGCCTCCATCGTGACCGTCACCAGCCGCGTATCGCTGCCGTCGACGCCCTCCAGCTCGGCCACCGGCGGCACCGAGCGCTTGTCGATGCTGGCGCCGTATCCCTGCCCCTGGAACGGGTCCCGCGCGTCGTATTTGCCGACCTGCAGAGTGGCCGCATGCGCGACCGGGAGTTCGAGCCGGAAGTAGTTCGGACCGGCGGGAACCAGGAAGCGCTCGACCCCGAACTCGCTCATGGTGAACTGCTGACGCATGGCCGGCGCCAGCGTGGGAATGCCGAAGCGCAGGAAAAAAGGCCGGTCCTCGGACGCCTCCGTCCACGGCTGGCTCGGGCCGCCATAGGCCGTCAGCAGGTAAAGCCCGGGCTGGAGTTCTGCGGTCAAGCGCGCGATTTGCAGCGGACGGTCCGCGCGCGCCTGACTCTTCACCAGTTGCGGGGCCACGTCGACCAGCCAGGTGCCATCGCGCCACAGCCGCAGATCGGCCAAATGGCGTCCGGCGGCCTCGAACGCGACCACGCGCTTCTCCTTGATCTCCAGCCAGTACGAACGCTGCTCGAAATCGCCAAGGCTCGCGCGCTCCAGCCGGTGCTCGACGAGCAAGGGCGGGCGCTCATGCAGTTCGCGGAAAGCATGCGCACTCAGCTTCGCCTGGCCGCTACCGCGCTCCGATGCATAGGTCACGATCTTGTATTCGCCGCGATCCAGGAAAAGATCCAGGCGGCCGTCCAGCTTGCCGGGTTCGCCAACGACCGGACCCGCCCCGGACATGCGGTCGACCGACTGTAGCGCCACGCCCTGCGTGCTGGCCACGGTGACGGCGTAGCGGCCGAATGCCTTGAGCGTGAGGAGTGCGGACTGTTTGCCGCGTGCGGTCACGGTAGTGCGATCGAGGTGGGCAGCCGCGGCATCCTGCTCGGCCGCGATGGAGGGCGCGATGCTTGCGATCAGCGCAACGACGATCGCCGAACAACGACCCAATGCAAACCGAAAACGTTGCGAAACTGTAGGGCCGAAGACGTCGTTGTTGAGCATCGCAAAGCCAAATGTATTATTTTTCGGGAAAGACAATGCGCGTGCACAGGCTGCCAGCGTTTTGTTCGGCCAGTGTAATGGCATTCTCATGGAGCATGCAACACGGACAAGGCAATGCACGGCGGGAGCGCGTAAGCCCGGCAGGTAGGATGCGGTGAGGCACGAACCGCATCGCTCACGGGAATTGGTCCGCAGGCTCTTCACCGTCAACGTCACCGAACGCAAACGAAACCGGCTCGGCGTCGAATGGAATGGCGCGAACGATGCGGTTCCTTCGTCACCGCATCCTACACAAATATCATACCGACGTAGGAGCGGCGTTGGGTGCCGGCCCAAGCACGGTAGGGCGGAAAAGCGCAGCGCCTTCCGCCGTATGGGATTGTATCCATTTGCCTGTCGCCGTTGTTTCATACCCAACTGGGCCGGGTTGTAGTGATGATCTGGCATTGACACGCCAGCATACGGCGGAAGGCGCTGCGCTTTTCCGCCCTACCGCCCTACCGCCCTACCGCACTTGATGTGTTTCTCGACCATACCCCAAGGGGTTTGCTAGACTAGCCTGCAAGGAGAGAGCGCAGGCTTTGGTGCTCGAGTGGGCGGCACAGCATCGTGCAGAGTTAATGGAGGACTGGAACCTATGCCAGTCGAAACAGTTACCCAAGAACATCACTCCGTTGGAGTAACAGGAGCAGCGCCTTGGCGCGTCCGGGCGGCCAATGTGCTGCCAGATTACAGGCTCTCTGTCACCTGCAACGGTGGTACAAGCGGCATCGTGGATATGTCGGCGCTGGTGAACAGTGCAGACGCGGGGGTTTTCGCGGCTCTCAAAGACGCGCAATTGTTCCAGCAACTCACCATTGAACTTGGTGCGATCACATGGCCGAATGGCGCAGACCTCGACCCGGTATGGGTGCACGAGGAAGTCGGTAGAAATTAAGACGTGGTCTGTTCCCGGTTAGTTGTTGCTCCACAAGAAACAGCATATATAAGAAAACTGTCCATTGACAGAATTAACCTATAGGTTAAACTTTGAAGCTGAAACAACTCTTTTCCGGTAATTTCGAGATCGTCGCCATTCTGGACGGTGAGGTGTGTCCGGCTGAACGATTCTTGCTGGATGGAGAGAAATCCACCGAAGCATCCCGACTCGGCTTGATGCAAATGCTGTCTGAGGTTGCGGAGGTTGGTTTGCAGAAAGTGCCTCAGTCTTGGGTTCATGAAGCGGACAAGACCCTCAAAATCTACGAATTCATTAAGGGGCCGTTACGGCTATTCTTTTTCAAGGGGAAGAACGGGCAGATCGCAGTCTGTACAACCGGGGTTAGAAAATCAGGCGACAAGGCAGACAATGCCGCTGTTAAAAAAGCAGCCAAGTTGCGTAACGACTACTATGAAGCCCTTAAAAACGAAACATTGACTACGGTGATCGAAAATGAGACTTAGCAAGGCATTACAGAAATTTGCCGAACTGGCGAAAAGTAAAGATACCTATTGGATTGAACGGGCCAAGCTCGATTTTTCTATGGGACTAGAAATCCAGCGCAGGAGCGCTGGCATGACCTATTCCGCCATCGCGAAAAAGATTGGTACCAGTGCGGCATACATCACCAAAGTGTTCCGTGGCGATGCCAACCTGACCATCGAGTCTATGGTCAAACTGGCGCGATCTACGGGTGGTAGGATCAATATCCAGGTTATTGACGAGCATGCCAACGCGAAACGCTGGGCTAGCACCATGGCCGCTCTCTCACTTGACGCTGCCAATCAGCCGCACAACCGAACTGCGACGGTCGTGTTTTTGAGCGAATATGCTCAGGACAAAGAAAAGCTCGCAGCCTAAACAAAGGTCGATATTGTGGAACAGAAAATCGCCCATCCCATCGCACTAGAAGCGATACATTTTACCCGATCCATTGTGATCGCAATTCCTGACCACAAGCGCGACAGCGAAACCATTTCCATAATCCCGGAAAACAATATTGACTTGCTGCCAGTCGATGAGGTTCCGGGACGGTACCTGGCTACTATGCGCACAACACTGAACCAGGAAGGCTCCGTAACAGCGCCATACATCATTGATATGGAGTGCATCGGCATGTTCATGGCCGATAAATCTCTGTCCCAAGAGGAAGCTATGCGCGGGGTATTGATTACGGCACATAGCGTGCTATATGGTGCCATCCGCGAGGCCGTGTCGTGGATTACTGGCCGCCAACCCCATGGGCCTCTCATGCTTGGCCTTTCCGTGTTAACCCAAAAATTGCCAGAGAAGACTGACTGAACGTAATCGGGGAGAGCCCACCGTTATCTGCCAAACCTGAAGTCCGACACGATTATCTCGTGATCGCGTTTCGTGCATTGGGGCGCAGCAGGTAGGATGCGGTGAGGCACGAACCGCATCGCTCGCGGGAATCGGTCCGAAGGCTCTTCACCGTCAACATCACAGAACGCAAACGAAACCGGTTCAGCGTCGAATGGAATGGCTCGCGAACGATGCGGTTCCTTCGTCACCGCATCCTACAGAAATATCATGCCGACGTAGGAGCGGCGTTGGGTGCCGGTCCAAGCATGATCAAGATGACCACATCACCCCTGCCCACCCCCCCAACGCCTTGTACAGTTGCGCTCCAGAGGCCAGCAGCGCGCGCCGCACCTGCACCGTTCCCTGCTGGGCGCTGAAGGCGTCGCGCTGGGCATCCAGTACTTCCAGATAGCTTGAGGCACCCGCCTTGTAGCGTGCTTCGACCAGGCGCAGGCGCTCGTTCTGGGATTTTTCCGCGGCTTGCTGGGCCTTGAGCTGTTCGGCGAGTTTGTCGCGCGCGGCCAGGAGGTCCGCCACTTCGCGGAAGGCTTGCTGGATGCTCTTTTCGTATTCGGCCACGGCGATGACCTTGCGCACTTCGGCCAGGTCGACGCTGGCCTTGGTGCGGCCGGAGTCGAACAGGGGCTGGACCAGGTTCGGGGTGAAGCTCCAGGCGCCGCTGCCGGAATCGAACAGGCCGGAGAGGGAGCTGCCGGCGGTGCCTAAGGCGAGGCTGAGTCCGACGCGCGGCAGAAAGGCGGCGCGGGCGGCGCCGATGTTGGCGTTGGCGGCGATGAGTTTTTGTTCGGCGGCGCGTATGTCGGGGCGGGTGAGCAACGCTTCGGACGGCACCGCCACGGCGATGTCCAGCGGGATACCCTGGTCGCTCAGGCGTTGCGCTGGAGGGAGATTGGCCGGTTCGGCGCCCACCAGCAGGGTGAGGGCGTTCTCGGCCTGGGTGCGGCTTCTCTCCAGATCGGCGAGCTGCGCGCGTGCCGTTTCGTAGGCGCCATCGGCGGCGAGGAAATCCAGGTCGCCGGCGAGGCCGACGTCGCGCCGTTTCTGCACCAGAAAGCGCGATTCTTTGCGGGTCTCGATGGTGGCGCGGGCCAGGGCCGCGCGCTCCTGCAATTCCTGCACGGTGAGATAGGCGTTGGCCACGTCCGCGATCAAGCTGAGCCGGAACACCTCGCGCGCTTGTTCGGTGGCGAGGTAGCTCGCCTTTGCCGCTGCGGAGAGGCTCTTCACCCTACCCCAGAAATCGAGTTCGAAGGCCGTCACTCCAAGGTTCACGTCATAGCGCCGCATGGTCTGCTCTGCTCCGGTCGCGGAGAGATCGCCGGGCACGTGCGTGGCTGCCGCGGATGCATTGACGTTGAGCGTGGGCAGGCGGTCGGCGCGGGCGATGCCGTAGAGCGCGCGTGCCTCCTCGACGCGGGCGACGGCGATGCGCATGTCGCGGTTGTGTTCCAGGGCGGCTTTGACCAGCGCTTGCAGGCGCGGGCCGGGGAGCATCTGCTGCCAGGATAACCCGGCGATGGCACGTTCCCCCGCAGGCTTTGCGGACACGGGCCACTGCGCCGCCACCGGCGCAGCCGGACGTTGATAGGCGGGAGCGAAGGAGCAGCCGGAGAGCAGGATGAGTGCGCCCGGCAGGGCGCGTTGTGCGAATTTACGCATGATCGTTCTCCTGATGAACCCGTGCATGGCCGGGGAAAAAGCGGCGGACCACGACGAAGAACACCGGCACCAGGAAGATGGCCAACACCGTGGCGGCGATCATGCCGCCGATGACGCCGGTGCCGATGGCATGGCGGCTTTCGGCACCGGCGCCGGCGGAAATGGCGAGCGGCATGACGCCGGCGATGAAGGCGATGGAAGTCATCAGGATCGGCCTCAAGCGCAGGCGGCAGGCTTCCAGCACGGCATCCATGCGCTCGCGGCCTTCGTCCTCCAGGCGGCGTGCGAATTCGACGATGAGGATGGCGTTCTTGGCCGCAAGGCCGATGATGGCGATGAGCCCGACCTTGAAATAGACGTCGTTGGGCAAGCCACGCAGCTCCACCGCCAGCAGCGCGCCGAAGGCACCCAGGGGCACGGCCAGCATCACCGCGAGCGGGATCGACCAGCTCTCGTACAGGGCAGCCAGCACCAGGAACACCACCAGCAAGGAGACGCCGAACAACAGCGGCGCCTGCTGGCCGGAGATTCTTTCCTCGAAGGAAATGCCCGACCACTCGAAGCCGATGCCCGGCGGCAGTTTCTGCGCGATGGCCTCCATCGCGGCGATGGCTTCGCCGCTCGATCCCCCCGGTGCAGTTGCGCCGGAAATCTTCATCGACGGGACACCGTTGTAACGATCCAGCTTGGCCGTGCCCGCCACCCATTGCACGCGGGTGAATTCGGACAGGCGCACCATGCGTCCGGCGCTGTTACGCACGGCGAGCCGCATCAGTTCGGCCTCGCTCTTGCGCGTGCCTTCGTCGGCCTGCATCTGCACCCGCAGCACCCGCCCCTGGCGCAGGAAGTCGTTGATGTAGACGACCCCCAAGAGCGACTGCAAGGTGTCGTTGAGATCGGCGGTGTTGACGCCCAGCGTTTCCGCCTTGTCGCGGTCGATGTCGAGGAACAGTTGCTGCGCCGGTTCCTGGCCTTCGGGGCGCACGGAGGCCAGATGTTTGTCTGCCATCGCCATGCCCAGCACCTGGTTGCGCGCGTCGATCAATTTTTCCCGGCCGACGCCGCCTCGGTCCTGCAGGCGGAAGTCGAAACCGCCGGCCGAGGCGAGTTCGGGAATCGGCGGCGGGTTGATGGCGAACAGCATCGCCTGTTTCATGCGGAAGAAATTCATGTTGGCGCGCTTGATCAGGCTTGGCGCCGAGTTCTCCGGGCCCGGACGGGCATCCCAATCCTTGAGCTTGACGAAGGCCAGCGCCATGTTCTGGCCACGGCCGAAGAAGGAAAAGCCCAGCACGCCGACCACCTTGTCCACCTGCGGCTGTTTGAGATAAAACTGTTCGACCGACTCCAGCACCGTTTGCGAGCGCTCCCTGGTGGCGGCCGGCGGCAACTGGATGGCGGTGACGATGTAACCCTGGTCTTCCTCGGGCAGAAAGCTGCCGGGCAATTTCATGTAGGTCCAGGCCGCTGCCGCGACGATCACGGCGTAAATCAGGAGCGAGCGCACAATTCTGCGCGTGAACATGCTCACCCCGCCGACATAGCGTTGCGCGGTGCGGTCGAAGAAGCGGTTGAACCAGCCGTGAAAGCCTTTTTCCAGGCTCTCCGGGTCGTGCTTGAGCAGGTTGGCGCACAGCGCCGGGGTGAGCGAGAGCGCCAGGAAAGCGGAGAAAGCCATGGTCACCACCAGGGTGACGGCGAACTGGCGGTAGATGGCGCCCACCGAGCCGCCGAAGAATGCCATCGGCACGAATACCGCCGAGAGCACCAGGGAAATGGCGACGATGGCGCCGGTGATCTCCTTCATCGCCAGGCGCGTCGCTGCGCGCGGATCGAGATGCTTGCTGCGCATGTTGCGTTCGACGTTTTCCACCACCACGATGGCGTCGTCGACCACGATGCCGATCGCCAGCACCATCGCAAACAGCGTCAGCACGTTGATCGAGAAACCGAAGACATACAGCCCCAGCAAGCCGCCCATCAGCGACACCGGCACGACGATGGCGGGAATCAGCGTGACACGCCAGTTGCCGAGGAAGACGAACATCACCAGCACCACCAGGGCGGCGGCTATCAGCAGCGTATTCACCACTTCATGGATGGAGAGTTCGATGAAGCGCGTGGTGTCGTAGGGCACCACCCAGTCCATGCCCTTGGGGAAATAGCGCGACAGTTCCTGCATTTTGGCGCGCACCCCGCGCGCGGTTTCCAGCGCGTTGGCACCGGGCGTGATGCGGATTGCCATGCCGGCAATGGGCTGGCCATTCAAGCGTGCGGTGCGGCTGTAGTCCTGCGCGCCCAGCTCCACCCGCGCGATGTCTTTGAGCCGCACGCTGGAGCCGTCCGGCCTGGCGCGCACGATGATGTTGCCGAATTCCTCCGGCGTGGTGAGCCGCCCGCGCGTGGCGATGACGGAATTGACTTCCTGGCCCGGCGGCGCCGGCAACTGCCCCACCTCGCCCAGCGGCAGCAGCGCGTTTTGCGCCCGCACCGCACGCGACACGTCGGCGGGCGAAAGCGCAAAGGATTCCAGCTTTTCCGGCTTGAGCCAGATGCGCATGGAATATTCGGTGCCGAAGAGCAGCACTTCACCCACGCCCGGCACGCGCAGCAAGGGGTCAAGCACGTTGGCGGTGGCATAGCTGCCAAGGTCGACCGCATTGTATTGGCCCTCGGGCGAAGCCAGCGCCACCACCATGATGAAGTTGCGCCCGGCGCGGGTGACCGTCACACCCAGCCGCCGCACGTCGTCGGGCAAGCGCGCTTCGACCCGCTTGATGCGGTTTTGCGCCTCCACCGACGCGAACTGGATGTCGGTGCCGGGGCGGAAGGTGAGCGTCACCTGGCCGGAACCGACCTGCGAGCTCGCATCCATGTAGAGCAGGTTGTCGATGCCGTTCATCTCCTGCTCGATCAACTGCACCGCGCTCTGCTCCACCACCTGCGCCGAGGCGCCGGGATAGTTGACGGCGATGTCGAGCGCAGGCGGCGCCACCGAAGGATACTGCGACACCGGCAAGGCGCGCAGCGCGAGCATGCCGGCGAAAACGATGAGGATGGCGATCACCCAGGCGAAGATCGGGCGGTCGATGAAGAAGCGGGCCATGGCCTAGCCCCCTTTCTGTTTGCCGGACGGGAGCGGCTCAACCCCCGCTGCGAGCGGCTTGGCGACCACTTGCGTTCCCGGCCGCGCTTTCTGCAAACCGTTGACGATCACGGTTTCACCGCCCTTCAAACCCTTGCTGACGATGAAATCCGCACCCGCCATGCCGCCGGTTTTTATGGGCAATGGAACGGCCTTGCCGTCGGGGGCCACGATCATTACGAACTGGCCTTGCGGCCCCGCCTGCACGGCGCGTTGCGGCACGCGGATGGCGTTGGCCATGACCGCCTGGGGAAAGCGGATGCGCACGAACATGCCGGGCAACAAGTCGTGCCCGGGGTTGGAGAACTGTGCGCGCAGGCTCACCGCCCCGGATGAGGGATCGACCGCCTGGTCGGAGAACAGGATGTGCCCCGGCAACGGATAGGAGCTGCCGTCTTCCAGCACCAGCTCGACTCGCGCCGAATCGCTGCGTTTCACCGTGCCTGATTTCACCGCCGTTTGCAGACGCAGGAGATCGGCGCCGGGCTGGGTGAAATTGGCGTAGATCGGGTCGATCTGTTCGATCGTTGCCATGTGCGTCGCATCGCCGCGCCCCACCAGCGCGCCTTCGGTGACCAGGGCGCGCCCGATGCGGCCGGAGATCGACGCCGGAACCAGGGTATTTTCCACGTCGAGTTCGGCGCGCGTCAGCACCGCTTGCACCTGCTTCAGCCGCGCCTGCGCCGCATCGAATTCCTGTTGGCTCACTGCCTTGATTTCCAGCAGCGGCTTGTAGCGCTCGACCACCAGCCGCGCCGCCTCGACGTCGGCCGCGGCCGCATCGCGCGTCGCCTTGTAGGGGCGCGCGTCGATCTGGAACAGGGTAGCGCCGGCCTTCACATCGGAGCCTTCGACGAACAGCCGCTTTTCCACGATGCCCTCCACCCGTGCCCGCACTTCGGCGGTGCGCCATGCCTGCATGCGGCCGGGCAAATCCTGGGTCAGCGTCGCCGTGCCCGCGGTAACGGTAATGACCTCGACTTCCGGCGGCGCCATGCCGCCGCCGGGACCGGGGCCTCCGGCTGGCGGCTTGTTGTCGCCCTGCCCGCAACCGGCGAGCAGTGCCAAAAGAAGCAAGGCTGGGAGAGAAAACTGGGCTGGTCTCATGGGCGGTTCCTTTTAGATTCCGGGGCGTATGCCCGGAGAAAACAATCGACAATCCGGGCGACCCGGTTCCGTTCCTGAACGGCGGGCAGCAGCGGCGCCCCAAACAACCGGCTGGCGCGGTCAAAACCCGCCAGCATGGAAAACAGCATCTCGGCGGCAAACAACGGCTCGTCCTGGCGCAGCGTCCCCTCGTTCATGGCGCGGGCGAGGAAATCGGCCAGCCGCCGCACTGTCTGCCCCGGACCCTTGTCGAAGAACGCCTGGCCCAGCGCAGGAAAACGCGGCACTTCGGCGGAAAGGGTGCGGAACATGGCCAATCCTTCGTCGCCAATGACGCGCTGGCGCAAAGCAGCGCCAAAGCGCAGCAGACGCTCGCGTATGTCTCCCCCGTCGCCGTCCAGCGAAACCAGGATGGCGCCGGCGGCGACGTGGGCCACTTCGCTGAACAAATCGTCCTTGCTGGCAAAGTGATTGTAGACCGTTTGCCTCACCACCCCGGCGCGCGCCGCGATGCGGTCGATGCTGGCGCGGTAGCCTTCCTCCATGAAGGCCTCAGCGGCAGCCCGGATCAAGCGTTGGCGGATTTCAGTGGCTATGGGTTCGGTCGGATAAACCATGGTGTCCCTCAGTAACGAGTTGGATTCTACTTTTGTTATATTGGACAGTCCAGTCTAACCTCATGCGGCGGTTTAAACCCGGATCGTTCAATGGGCGGTGCGCGTCAGCAAAATCAATGGATTGTAGGTCGGATTTCAATCCGACATGTCGGGCTAAAGCCCGACCTACGCCTATGGATAATCCGGGTTAAACACTGCCTTTCATCATCGCGGAAACATGCACTCCGACCCGTTGCAAAAAATCCCGGAAACACTCGCGAGGCCGCCCCGGCGCCGGATAGCCGGCGCGCCATCACCACCCAGGCATTGACCATGATCTACCCAATGCCTACCATTGCGCAGATTCAACCCACATGCTTGCGCCACTCTCCATGACGAAAGATCTGTTCGCCGACACGCCTTCCCCTGCCGGCCCGTTGACCGAAGACGCTCTTAAAATCGCCCGCGCCATGGCGCTGTTGTGGTCGTACCGACCGCGCGCCACGGTACTCAATGCCCTGCGTCTGCTGGAGTACAGGCGCGAGGATGGCCGTGCCTTCACCGCGGAGAACCTCAAGGAACTGCAAAAAGGCCTGCGCGAACACGATCTGCTGTTGGAGCACCCGGCTCGCCAGGGTTATTACCGCCTGGCAGCGGAGTTCCGCAGCGGGCTGTACCGGGAGATCCTCGCCGACGACGACTGGCAAGCGCTGGAACGCGTGCTTTATGAACTCTCCGGCGTCCGTTCGGCTTACATGCGCCCTTTCTATTGGCCAGTGTACGACCGCGATGCGACCGTCGCCATCGTGCGTCTCAGCCTGCTCGGCGGCGCGTCCGCCGAGGCGCTGGACAAAATGAAAGCGCAAATCGAGCACAGCATGGACTGGTACGGCATCGTCAAGGAAGCCGTGCTGGAGGATTTCGACCCGAAAACCTTTGTCCGTATTGCCCCGGAATGGCGCTGGAGCCTTGCCGCTGCTGCGATTGGCGGCGTGTCGGCGAATTGGGATGCCAGTCTGCTGCCCCTGGCCGAATGGACGCTGGCCCAAGCCACCGGAAAGAACGGCGATGTGCCGCCTTACATCTATCTCGACCTGGCCGAAATGCTGCTCAATCGCGGCCAGCGGGAGCGTGCGCTCGCCTTGCTGGAAGGCTTTGAGGACGGCGCTAGCGGCGCCCTGCGCGCCTTTGCGCTGGCGCAGGAAGGACGCTGGAGCGAAGCACAGACGGCTTTCGAAGCCGCGCTCAAGCTGCGTCAAAGCGAGGTTGGCGCACGCAAGCACATTTTCCCCGAGAGGCTGGCCTGGATTTACCCGCTTTGCCTGCTGGCGCAGCAGACGCCGCGGCATCTCGAACTGGCGCGCAAGTTCTGCCTGGGCGAATCCGGCAAGCGCACGCCCGACATCCACCAATGGTGGGGGCTGTGGGTGCATGCCATCGGCTCGCGGCTGGGCGAAACGGCGCTGGTCAACAACGCATTCATCCCATACAGAGCGAGCGGCCTGAATGGGCTGGAAAGCCTGTGGCGCACGCTGCTTGCTGCCTGGCTGGGCCGCGAGGCGCTCAAAATCAACGACAAGGATCTGGCCCTCATCCAGGAAGTCATTGCCATCCTGCGCCACCACCTCGCCGCATGCGGCTTCGACTGGCTGATCGGCCAACTGGACGGCGCCCAAGCCGTCCTCGAAAACCGCCAGCCGCCGGCCGGATTCTTCATCGCCGGTCAGGAAGAGCGCTGGCGCGACGTGTTGACGGCCCTGCAAGCGCTGTCCTCCGAAAAGGCCACGACCGAGGGCGGCACGGAGAGCACCCGCCTGGTGTGGGTGATCCACATGGGCAAACAGGGCGAAGTGATGGACATCGAAAGCGTCGAGCAAAAGCGCGGCCCGCGCGGCTGGAGCAAGGCCAAGCCGATCAGCCTGGGCAAGGTTGCCGCCAATGCCAACCTGCCGCCCTGGGATGCCAAGGTCGCCCGCGCCATTCGACAGGACGGCCGTAGCGCAAGACAGCGCTCGCTCGACAAGGCCGCCGCCATCCAGGCCCTGATCGGCCACCCGGCGGTGGTGCTGGCGCACCGCCCCGAGCAGTTCGTCGATCTGGCCGAAGGCGCGCCGGAAATCGAGGTGATCAAGAAAGGCCGGAGCGTCACACTCAAAGTCACGCCGCCGCTGCGCGACATCGAAAAAGGCAACGAATCCCACTACTGGAACAGCGACGAAAAGCGCGAAGCCGAAGCCCTGCGCTCGATCACCCTGCGCGAGGACAGCGCACAGCGGGTCAGCGTCATACGCATGAGCGCCGCCCAGCGCCGCGCCGCGCAACTGCTTGCAGGCAAGGTGGAGATTCCGGCGAGCGAGGAGGAGGCACTGAAGCAGGCCCTGCATGCCCTGTCCAGCCACTTCCAGGTGCATGCCGACCACGTCCAGGCGGCGCGCGAGATCGCGCCGGAATCACGCCTGCGCGCCGAACTCTCGCCCGCCGGCGACGGCCTTTTCCTGCGCGTCGTGGCGACGCCCTTGGGCGAGAGCGGGCCGCGCCTCAGCCCCGGCATGGGCCGCAAACGCCTGATGGCCGCCATCGACGGAGAAAGCGTCGGCGCGGCGCGCGACCTGGAGTTGGAGCAATCGCATCTGGATGCCGTACTCGACGCCCTGCCCTTTCTCGACGACTACGCCCTCGACGGCAGCACTGCCGAATGGGAGGTAAGCGACCCGGAACACGCTCTCGCCCTGGTCGAAGCCTTGCCCGCCCTGCCCGCCATTGCCGGGCTCGACTGGCCCAAGGGCAAGCCGGTGCGCGTCATGACGGTGGACACCGGGCAACTGGCCGTGAGCGTCAAATCCGAGCGCGATTGGTTCCGCATCAATGGGCAGGCGCAAGTGGACGAAAACCTGGTGCTCGACTTCGCCGCCCTGCTGGACGCCGCGCGCAGCCGGAGCCGCTTCATCGCCATGGGGAACGGCGCTTACGTCGCCCTCACGCAAGCGCTGAAGGACCGCCTGGCCGACCTCGCCGCCGTGATGGAAAGCGACAAGCACGGCGCGCGCCTGCCCCACCTGGCTGCCGCCTGGGCGGACGAAGCGCTGCAAGGTGCGCAACTGGAAACCGACAAGGCTTTCCGCCAGGCCATCTCCCGGCTGCAACAGGCACAGGAACACACTGCCGCGCTGCCCCACACCCTGCAAGCCGAACTGCGCCCCTACCAGGAAGACGGCTACGTGTGGGCCAGCCGGCTGGCCCAGGCCGGCTTCGGCGCCTGTCTGGCCGACGACATGGGACTGGGCAAAACGCTGCAAGCGCTGGCCCTGCTGCTGGCACGCGCCGAAGGCGGCCCGGCGCTGGTCATCGCCCCGACCTCGGTGTGCGGCAACTGGCTGGCCGAGGCGTTGCGCTTCGCTCCCAGCTTGAGGCTCCACCTCTACGGCGAAGGCGAGCGCGAAGCAGTTCTGAGCGATGCCGCCGCCTTCGATGTGGTGGTCGTCTCCTACACACTGTTGCAGCAGGCCGGGGCAGCGTTTGCCGCCAAGGCCTGGCACACCGTCGTCGCCGACGAGGCGCAGGCCATCAAGAACGCCGCCGCAAAGCGCAGCCAGGCGGTGTTCGAGTTGCAGGCGGATTTCCGTCTCGCCCTCTCCGGCACGCCGGTGGAGAACCGCCTGGGGGACTTGTGGAGCATCATGCGCTTCGTCAATCCCGGCTTGCTCGGCACGCTGCCGAAATTCAACGAACGCTTTGCCAGCCGCATCGAGCGCGACCGGGACAGAAACGCCCAACACCTCCTGCGCCGCCTCATCGGCCCTTTTCTGCTGCGCCGCACCAAAACCCAGGTGTTGCAAGAACTGCCGCCGCGCACCGAACTCGTCATCGAAGTCGAGCCGGATACTGCGGAAGCCGCGCACTACGAAGCCCTGCGCCGCCAAGCCGTCGTCGAAGCCGAACAAGCCCTGTCCGGCGCACCCTCCGGCCAGGCGCGCATGAACATCCTCGCCCAGCTCACGCGCCTGCGCCGCGCCGCTTGCGACCCCCGGCTGACCACGCAGGACTTCCCAGCGCCGGGCGCCAAAGTGCAGGCCTTCGCCGAACTGGCGGCCGAACTGGTCGCCAATGGACACAAGGTGCTGGTGTTCAGCCAGTTCGTCGATTTCCTCGGCCTGCTGCGCCAGCCGCTCGACGCGGCCGGCATCGCCTATCAATACCTCGACGGCGCAACCCCCGCCGCCGAACGCACCCGCCGCGTGGCCGCATTTCAAGGCGGAGAGGGCGATTTGTTCCTGATCAGCCTCAAGGCCGGCGGCTTCGGCCTCAACCTCACCGCCGCCGACTATGTCGTCATCACCGACCCCTGGTGGAACCCCGCCGCCGAAGACCAGGCCATGGGCCGCGCTCACCGCATGGGCCAGCAACGCCCGGTCACGGTCTACCGCCTGGTCAGAAAAGGCACGCTGGAAGAACAAATCGTCGGCATGCACAACGACAAACGCGCCCTGGCCGAAAGCATCCTGAGCGAAGGCGACACTGCCGCGCTGCCTTCGACGGAAGAATTGATTGCGTTGATCAGGGGATGAAAGGCGTTGGCAGAGTGTACGGCTCGCGTAAGGCGTAGGGGGTCAATCAGCGAAGCGCATTGCACCGTACGCGGGCTTCGAGCACCTAAAGTCCGTCACGAAGTCTCTGCCGGAGGTCCATAGGGAGCTATTTCTTGAGTTGCTCAAGGTCAATGGGTAAGGCTGGGTGACGGGCTTCTTCCACACCAAAAAAACTCTCCAGCTCCTTGTCGCTCAGCACTTTAGCGTACTCGTGCACCAAGTAGCCGGCTAATCCCTGGGCGTCACGGGCCAAACTACTGGCGAACAATTTTCTTAACAGGTACTTGAAGATCAGTCTGAAGCGCTTCTTGTCGACTTTTTGCTGGATGGCCCAGAGAGCCTCCCGCTTGGAGTGGGGAAAATCGCGCCCCAGGCGGTGGTCGATGGCCAGATCCAGTTCCTGTCGGCGGATTTGCCGATCCTGCTCCCTGGAAGGAACCGGGGGCAAATTCCGGTGCAGTTCGATTATCCGCTTGTCGTATTCCTCATCGGCAAGACGGGAGCCGTAACCAAGATCGTCGTTCATTGTCGCAGGTGACCATCCTCTGAAATGTTCGATTATTTGAGGTCGAAGGCCTTGGTGACGATATTCCGGTCGGCCAGAATGACATGGTCGCCGGGCTTCAGATCGAAGAGCGTTTCGTACTGCGCGGGCTTCATGATGCTGGCCATCTCGTCCTGAAAATCAATGGTTGCTTTGTTGAAAGCGTCCACGAATTCACTGGGCTTCATTTTCTCGTTGGCAAACGCGGTTTCGGCCTTCACCCGCACTTTCTCGATTCTGCTGCGGACCTGCTTGAGCTTGCTCGCCAAGGTCTTGTCGAGCATCGGCCCGAGATTGAATTCCGCCATGAACATGAACAGCCTGAGATGGAAGCTCTGGGCTTCGGCCGGAGCGATAGTCCGGGCTTTCATCATGGTCTGCGCTTCACGATATATTCCCAGAACGCCATTGATGTATTGCCAATCGAACTTGTCCGCCGCTGTCCGGACGGGTTCAGCCGCCAAGGACTTTGCCTTCGTTAAAGGCGCTTCAACGCATTCCGGAAGGTCGCCGGTTTCACCTGGATACTGATTGAAAGGCGATTTGCATGGCCAGTACCCTACTCGCCCGTAGGTGCCGAACAGTGCCTCTGAAATGCTGTAACCCCGCGCCCCTCGGACCGTTATCCCGGCCGGTAGCAGGATGCGGTTGGCGGCCTGGTGGCAAACGCCGTTGATCAGATAACACTTGATGCCCGCCTTTTCATCCGGCTGTGCAATCTTGTCGGCCCGTTTGGTGCTGCCGGTGCCGCGCCTCAACTCAGTGCCACCACTCTTACCCCCCCAGCACCCCCATGCTTTCTTGCCGGTCCCGCATTTAACATAAGTGTGATCCGCCTGTTTAGCAAACAGTGTTGTCGGGTAAGCCATTGCAATCAGAGTTCCCATGGTTCTCTCCTCTTCCTCAAGTTATGGATTGGCTTCAATGCCACTCCTTGATTGAGTATAGGTAAACCTCCGTTTTTAACAGAGAAAAGCCGTTTAGTGGGTCAACTGCTTGAGCAGCCCGTGCTCGCCAATCAGATTTTCAGGGTTATTGTAGTCAGACAGCAGGCTGTCGGCCCGCGCAGCAACAGCGAGTCGAAAAAAATCTATTGCATCGCAAACCGATTCATCAGTGCAGGGAGGGTCGTGCTACTTGCCACAACATCGTGCGGGACCAGCAAATACTTCCAAGGTTTGCCACCGTTTTGGGTGGAATAGGTGCTGGCATTTCTGCACCACACCGCCGCCGCGTCGGCCTTGGCCTTCACCTCGGGAGTTTCCATATCCTTCGCCGCCTTGGTTTCGATGATCACGTTCAGATCGGCGGTTGCGGCAATAAAATCTGGCACGTACTCGGGCTGATTCACTCCAGCGCGATAGTAGATGTTGAGCTGACCAGCAACTGGGCGGAACCAGCGGCGGGCATCGCGCTCCAGTATTGCCGCCAAAATGCGCTCGGTATCGGAATGAAATTTCTGTACCGGGTAGGCGCATTTGGCAAAACCTCCGTACACATACTGCGCGATCTTGCTCTTTTCAGCAGGCGCCTGGTGCAAGGGTAGCACCTCCCCTTCTGCCGTGAAGGCACAGGGCTTCAGTGGCGTGAAGCCCTGACTCACCATGACCTCGGATTCCGATATATCCTCGTAGTAGTGCTGGGCCATTTGCAGGTGGATGTTTTCCGCAATGTTCTTGCCGTAGTTGCCCAGAATGTTATGAAACTCGTCTTCAGTCTTCAGATAGCCCCTAAAATGCGCAACTGCCTGCCCGGACAAGTCATAGATCAGATCGGCGTGGTCGTCGTAAGAAATATCGTCGTAATTGATCAGCTCGCGCACGATGTAGTTTTCCAGCCGGTCTTCCAGCACAGATGAAGATTCGCCGTATTGAATCTGCTTACCGGTTCTCAGCCCCTGGCCAATCAAGGCCATATCCTGCGGTTGGAAGCTCATCTTCGATACATCGAGCCTGAACGCCTTGTAGCCACTCTTCACAGGGCCTTTGGGCACAACGGAGATGCGCGGAATGTCGATGGCGTGCTCCACGAACACCGCGACGGTCTTCTTGACAATCTCATCCACCGGCTGCGGCTCGGCTGCCAACAAGTCGCCCTGCTTTGGCACCATGCGTTCCCGCACGCGCTTGGCGATCTGCTGCTGAATAGCTTCTTGCGTCAACGATGCGCTGCTGGGCACGACGGATTGGCCTTGCTGTTTTTCCCGGCTGATCTCGGCGATCACGTCCATTGCCACCTGTGCGATTTGCCACTCCTCGCTCGTGCTCAGCACAAGCGTTGGCGCGGCCGTACCATATTGCGTCGAATCGCGTTGCGCCGCACCCGTTGCCAAGTACGACGTGCCTGCCGTCACGGTTCCCGTCATCACGTTTGCCGTTGGCTGTACGGAGATACTCTTCAGCCCGTTACCATTGCCCGTATCCGGCGCGAGCTGCAACGCCCGCATGCGGATAGGCGAATCGCCTTTACCCGCCTCGTCGATTACTTCCTGAAACTTGTCATGGGCAATGATGTTCAGGCGATCCACCTCGTCCACGCCGGTCTTGCGGCCATAAGGCAAACGCAGGCCACGCCCGATAGATTGCTCGATCAGCGTCCTGGCATTGGCGGCGCGCAAAGGTACGATGGTGTAGAGGTTGGTGACGTCCCAGCCTTCTTTCAGCATATTGACGTGTATCACGATCTCGGTCGGCTCGTCATAGCTTTCCACCGCCAGCAAGCGCCGGATCATTTCCTCTTCTTCCGCGCCGGTGCGGCTGCTATCCACCTGGATAACTTTGCCCTTGTAGCGGCTATGGAAAAAGCCGTCCGACTCGACCAGCGCCATCAAAGCGGCCGCATGTGTCGTGTCGCGGGCGATCACCAACATGAACGGTTTTACCAACTGTTCGCCGGTCTGCTGCGCGTAGGTCAGCAAGTGAACCTTGGTTTCCTCATGCACCCGCACGCCATCCATGAGCTTAATGCGCTCCAAGGCCTCGGCACTATGCGCGGAAGGGTCGAAGTTTTGTTGCGTGACAACCGCGGGCTCTTTGACGAATCCATCTTCTATCGCCCGCCCCAGTGGATAGTCCATTATCACGTTCTTGAATGGCACCGGTTTGGGCTTTGCCTCCACGAAAGGAGTCGCGGTCAGCTCCAGACCCAGCAAGGGTTTCAACTCATTCAAAGCGCGGATGCCGGCGCTCGCCCGGTAGCGATGCGACTCGTCCATGATAAGCACCAAGTCAGGCAAGCTAGCCAGATACTCGAAATAGCTCTGCCCCAAATACTCGGACAGTCGTTTTATGCGCGGCGATTTGCCTCCCCGCACCTCCGAATTGATCTTCGAGATGTTGAAGATATTGACCTCAATCCCGCCGAGCAGGCTTAGGGTGCCGCGCTGCTCGTAGTTGTCGCCGGTAATAACCTCCGGCACCGTTGTCGCAAACTCCGCGATGCCCTTGAACACATACTTCGGCGTATTGGGCATGAAATCGCGAATCAGCTTGTCGTAGATGGTCAAATTCGGCGCCAGCACGAAGAAATGCCTGTAGCCATAGGCAGCGTGCAGGTAGCTGATGAATGCCCCCATCAAGCGCGTCTTGCCCACGCCCGTTGCCAAGGCGAAACAAAGTGAAGGAAACTCGCGTTCAAAGTCCGACAGGGTGGGGAACTGTGCAGCCAGCGCGGCGATCATCGCCGTCAATTCTTCCGGTGACCGGGCTTTGGAATCACGCAATGCAGGCACAGATTCCAGCGCATTATGCAGACGCACCAGACTTTCAGCTTGCGGTGCCCGCAAACTCAAACGGCCTGCGACGGAACGCACAATATTTTCCATGTTCATGGCGTTCCTTTTTTCTTATTTGTGGTCAGCTTGGCTGGTTTGTGATTCTTTTCCAGCATCTTGACCGGCTTTTGAATCGCCGCTTCAAAGTCCCGTTCCGCTTGGCTTGGCACAGCGAGTTGCTGCGTGCGGAACTGCTCGAACTCTCCTTCCGCCTTGGCCTGCGCCACCTCGGCCGCCACCTTGCCCGCATGGGTCAGCACATCGCGCTCAGTCATCCGCAGAAAGTCATCCAACCGAACAATCCAGTCGCCCATTGTCATCGTCTTGCGCGCCTGTGCTTGCAGTTCAGCGATTTCAATGTAGGCATTGACGATGCGGTTAAGCGTACCCAACTCATCCTCGTTAAGGTAATTTTTGGCAACACTCACGTCTGCCTTGCGGATAGCCCCACCTCTGGACGCGCCAGCCCATGTTGTCAGCCCCATATTGGGCGCGACCGAATCGGCGCGCAGAGAAATCAGTTCGGCAGCGGTGTGCCCATGCGCCGCCCAATGCATCTTGTTCTGCACGGTAGCGAAAAAGCGTTGGGCAGTCTCGGTCGAATGATCGTAATCAATGCTGGTAGCGTAAATATCGAGCACTTTCTTCCAGAATACTTTCTCAGAAGAACGAATATCCCGAATGCGGGCCAACAGTTCTTCAAAGTAAGCGTCGTCCTTGCCGCCTTTAAAGCGTTCGTCATCCAGCACAAAGCCCTTGATTAGATAGCTCTTGAGTTGCTCGGTTGCCCAGCGGCGAAACTGAGCGCCGCGATGCGAACGCACCCGGTATCCTACCTGCAAGACCACATCCAGATTGTAATGATCCACCAGACGTTCCACTTCCCGCGTGGCTTCACGGGCAACTATTCGGAATTTCCGAATAGTTCGATCCGCCTGCAATTCGCCATCGGCATAAATCGTGCGCAAGTGCCCGTTGACGGTAGAAACACTCACTTGATACAACTCGGCCAGCTGTTTTTGTGTCAGCCACAAGGTCTCATCGGTCAGGCGAATCTGGATACGTGTCTGGGCATCCTCCGTCTGGTAAAACAAAAACTCGCCAAGGGGTGTCAACTGGGTCATGAGGCATCCCCCCCATCAAACAAGCCACCCTGCCCCGCATGGGCACCCCTCGATTTTCTCCCCTCGCCCGCAAGCGGGAGAGGGGCCGGGGGAGAGGGTGAATCAGGCGGAGAGGCCGCAGCCATCGGCAAATTCTCCACGTTCCGGCTGTAGTCGTCATGCGCCCACTCGCACTTCTGCAAAACCATCTTGGGGATTTTCTTCAGCGTGAGATTGGGGAAGCGGTCGGCTGATCCCCGAAAGGCGCTGCAACACACCAGCAAGCTTTTGCCTTCACCCACCTCGTCGCTCAAGACCTGCAACTGCTCGGCGTTCAAGGATTGCGTAGTCACATAAATGAAATCATTTTCGGTGCTGGTGCCGTGTTGCCAGAAATGCGCATCGCTAGGCGCATAGGTAAAGCCCTCCAGCTTGCAGATCGCCGCCGCCAGCATCTCGGCGTTGTATTCCTTGTTCACCACCCACTGGCCCCAACGGTCTTGCTGCAACAGGCTGGGCGCAAGCCGGTAGTAGCGGAAGCCGCCGCCACCTTGCCAGTTAACCGCCTTGCTGATGCCGCCCTGGTCGTCACCATCGATCACCTTTTGCAGGCGCGGAATGATGTGGGTATGGCAGTGCTCGCCCAGCTCGATCATGATCCAGCGGCGGCCCATTTTGTGGGCGACTGCGCCGGTGGTGCCGGAGCCGGCGAAGGAGTCGAGGACGAGGTCGCCGGGGTTGGTGGCAATGTGAATAATTCGGTGCATCAGTCCTTCCGGCTTTGGGGTCTCGAAGGAAGCCTTCTCTCCAAAAAGCAGCTCAATCTCACGCGCAGCATGTTGATTCAACCCAACGTCATCCCAAATCGTCGGCGCAGCCATGCCTAGTTTTGCCTCGGACTTAAAGAGCTTCCTCATTGGGGTGCCAGCCTTCCCATCTTTTCCCCAAAAGAACCGCCTATCCGCCACCATCGCCAACATTTCTTCTTTGCAATATACCCAACACCGCCCCTTTCTCGGGAAAACCTGCACGCCGGTAAAGGGGTTTGTAACGGGATATGTCAGGCTTTCTACAAAACGCCCCCCTTTAGCGTTACCCGTGGAATCCACCTTGCGGAACGGGCCGCGTTCGTCAAAACCAAATGGCTCTTCATACGACTGATATTGCGAATCAGCCTTTTCAGTACGCTGCATCAAGTTGAATGATTCTTCGGCTTTTGTTTTTTTGGAATTACCGACCCTCGCTTTCGCATAAACAAGCACATGGTCGTGGGTAGAGCCAATCTTTCGGTCATTTGGTGCGCCATCACGACGCTTCCAAGCAATGTCAGAGATAAAACAACTCCGACCGAAAACCTCATCGCATAGCACCTTAAGGTAATGACATTCGTTGTCGTCAATCGTGATCCAAAGCGAACCAGCTTCCGCCAGCAGGCGCCGAATAATCTCCAGCCGATCCCGCATCAACGACAGCCAGATGGAATGCTCCACGCCATCGTCGTAATGCGTAAAGGCGCTGCCGGTGTTGTACGGCGGGTCGATAAACACGCACTTCACCTTGCCCGAAAACTCCTGCTCCAGCGCCTTCAGCGCCAGCAGGTTATCGCCGAAGATGAGCTGGTTGTCGAAGAGGTCGTTCTCCGTCACACGATGCTTGGTGTGATAACTCTTTTCCGGATCGCCCAACAGAATGCGCGGCTCCAGCTTTGGCCGCACATCCTTGTCAATCCAGGTGAGTTCGAGTTTTGTCTTACTACTCATGAACCGGAGCCCCCTGAACCGACCTTCTTCTTTGCTGCCGAGTCGAAGACTTCCTGATTAATCGGCGAGCGAAGTCGGTCGTTGTTGAGGAGCTTCAGCAGGAGCTCGATAGTATTGAGTTCGACAACGATCTTGCCGTTTTCAACTTTCAGTTCCCAGCCTTCCTCTGCGCTCACTTCGGTGAGTCGCTTCAGGTAGCCCGGTTGTTGGTAATAGCCAGCCTTACGGATCGATGCCAGCTTCCTCAAGTGATGGAGATTGTCCCCAACAAATTCGCGAATCGGGGCGACGTCACTTAAGAAAGCAAGTGATTCGAACTGCGCGAGCAACTCGCTCCCATGGTTTTTCATGCCCTCGCGGAAGTTCATTGAGTTTTCGAATTCCCGCTTGTGAGCGATAAAGGTTATGCCTTCATAGGCAAAGAAGTCGAAATGCGGGTCAATAAGAAAGACTTCGTCCTCGGCGACATCGGTTAGTCTGTGGTTCTGGAAGAAAAGCGCTTTCCTTGACTCCACCTTCTTAGGCTGGGTCATGGCATTGATCTTTCGCCATGCGTAGACATGTTCACCGCCGTGTTCGAGGTGGATAACGTATGCCCAAGAATTGAGTAGGTCGCTGTATTCCTTCGCGCGCTGGTTGTCGAAGCCCTGTTCTATGGCCTGCGTTACTTTTGGGAAGTCGGTAGTGTCGGAGTCCAGCGTCAGCAGCACGTCGTCAGCGTCGGCGTTACTGAAATCGTATTCGTCCAGATGAAAGTCGCGGCTTTGCAATTGCTGCTTGACGTAGTTCCTGAAGCGTTTCTGGAGCTTCGCATCAATGTCAACGCGAAGCACTGAGTAGCTTGCTTCGCGCTGCACAGTTTTTCGCTTGACCAGCCAAAACGTGATTGTCCACGCACCGAAATCCATCGACTTCAGTTTCTTAAATGCTCTTGCAGGTCTGCTTGCCATTTGCTCTCCTGACTCAAGTACAGTTTCTAGGGTGTGCAGCGATGTACAGGTAGTGCGACACCCGTTCAATCACATAAGACTCGCCGATTTTGAGCGGCACCTTTGTGATAACAAGTGCTTGGGTCTCTGTGGCGCCGCGCTTAAAGGTGCAGTCGATCAACATGTACCCAGCTAGAGCCAGCACCGGATTGACGAACACCGTTTGCGTTCGATATGCGACCACGAAGAGCATCGCGAGAAAAATGAAGAGGCTGAGCAGCGTTTGCCAGTCTCCAAGATCGATGTGCAGGAACGCGAGCATGTACGGGATCGTATATCCAAACATCTCTCCTGACTTGTTCGACGCCTTGGTAACCTCAACGGAAAGGCCGCTCTGAATGTCGCGAACCGCGCGCAGAATCCCGATGCAACTGCCAATCGCAATCAGCAACATCATTGCAGAAAACAATGGATGCTGTGGCAGCCAGTGGAACTGCTGTGGATCGTAGTCCTTTATCACGAGGATCAGTAACAACGGAGCATAAGCGCTCAGAAACAGCAACAGCGACGCCCAAGGACGGAGCCGTATTGCTGGATCAGTTTGGGTCATAGCCGGTTCACCTTATCAATCCAGGTAAGTTCGAGGCTTTGCAACCGGTTGTTCACGATATTCGCCTCGTTTCCCCACGCCTTTGTTGATACTCGTATGATTCGAGGAGGAACTCGCACAGCGTGAAGGCAGTATTAACCGCAAGCTTTGCATGATGCTTGGCAGGGTTATAGCGCCTTGCGTGGCGGTCACTTGCTTTGTTGGCCACCTCGTATAGCCCGCCTATCTGACGCTGAAGGCCGTCGATGATGGACTTCAGATATTTCTCCAGGTGATCACCCTTCGGGTCAAGATTGAGAGGCATCGCGACGAGCTTGTAGAGCGCCCGAACATCTCCCTCATTCACATTGAATGGTGTGTTGCTCTTTCGAAGCAGCTCCTTAAGGAATTCCTCGACGAGCGTATAAGCGCTGGCGATCGCGCCTGAATGGTCTCCGGTCTCGATTTTGGCGCGCGCTTTCTCCAGGTGCTCCGTAATACTATCTTCGGTCAGCGCGAGGGGCGCAGCGACTTCGACGAACGTAGACTGTGGTTTAATGGAGACGAAGCGCCCTGATTGAAGAGTGAAGCCGTCGCGCTCCATCCGTCGCAAAAGAGTTTCGATTGTGCTATCCGCTGACTCAGGATTAATCACACGTGACTGCGCTTGCTGGAGTTGTTCGATCAACTCTTCGTAAGCACTGAGAAGCTTGCGCACATCTTTCTGCGAACTGAAGTCGATGTTCGCGTAGTATTGCTCAATAAGGCTGCGGCGCTGACCGCTGACCGGCGGTTCATAATCCACTCGGGGCTCCAAGTGCGCGGCCTCGAATATCATGCCAATCTCCCGGAGCGTAAAGCCAACCAAGACCTCGCGGAACTCATTACGGGTTGCTTTGCTAATAAGCTCCCGGCTCATGTCACAACCAATTCTGCTATTGCTCTATCGCAAACATTTGTCATGGTATTGCTCCCGATGTAGCCGACCCTTTGTGTACGACGCTTAGCGCGTGCTCCACAAATGTCTTTAATTCGGTTGCCACCACTACTACGGTATCAGCGCTTGGATTAGTGTCGTGGTGAAACTGACCAGCGTAATCATTGATTTCATTCAGCTCATCTACCAAATCTTGCGCATGACACAAAGGGCTTGGAACTAAAGCATCTCGAATTTGCACCACGACCTGTCCAAAAAGGAGTTCCTTTGGCACCAGGCCGGGAAACCTCCGGTGGAGATAGCCCTCAAGCATCGGTCTAATGGCTTTTGCCACCGACCTTATGTCGCTTCCTTTACCTGCGGCAAACTCGTTGAGTAAACGGTGGTGCTGGAAATAAGCGGATTCACATTCTTTGTCTACGTCTAGAGGCGCGAAACCCGTGTAATCATCCGCCGCAAGAATTAGCTGAAACATGGCGATCTGGGCCGCTTTATCCTCTTTGCGTAATGCATCCCGAAGGTCGCGGATAAAGTGTACGTCGTGCGCGAGTACGATAAGCTGCTCGGCCTTGGAGTGGATTTTTCTTAGTACGGTCCGGGTGTGATGTTTACGGTTCATGTCCAAGCTGCACATGGGGTCATCAATAACCACTGTTCGAGTCGCGAGCTTAGCGTCGGTCAGTGTGCTTGCGATGAAAAATGCAAATGCCAATGTCCTCTTGTCGCCTTCGCTCAGTGCAGTCGCGAAAGAAGGCGGACCACCCTCCACAGAAACTTCTTTGCCACGAAGCAGTAAGCCGTACTCGCTTCGAGGCGCCGCACCCCGAAAATTGGCGCCCATGCCTTTAATGGTAAAAGAGGCTCCGAATTTTTGCAGTAGGACGTTGATGACCTTCTCGTATTTTTCCAAAGTCGTCTTCATCAACGCGTCGAGGTTCACACGGGCATTCTTCTTGGCATTTTCTGCCGCTTCAGCTTCTCTGCGTGCAGTACCGAGCTGGCCGATGAGTTCAGCCACAGTGGCGTCATAACGGTGTTTGGTCGTTTGTAGAATCTGCATCTGTTGTTGCAACTGCTGAACGTTGTCGGAGGCAAGTTCCCCTTTGTACGCAGTGATACTGCCAGCGGCAGTCTTGATTGCCAGATTCGCCGCCAGCATGGGGGCAACGACTTTTTTCCAAAGGGCAGTGGCTTGGGTTTTTTCTTCCGCACTGCCAACTGGCTCAGCCGGTGACGTTTGCTTCTTTCGTGCTAGATGGAGCAGCAACACCTGTAACTCTGCCAATGCGGTGCTTGCTGCCTCTGCATCAAACGTTATCGGCTCAGTTGGCACCTGCTCGGCCCAAGCAGTCGCATGCGCTGCCGCCGTTTTGGCGGCTTGAGCGAAGCTTTCAACGATGCTCGAAGCAGTGCCAGATGTGACGGTGGCGAGGTTTGCTGTGACTCTGGCTTTTAAGTCGTTGTATGCGGCGTTAAAGTGGGTCTGATAGGCGCTTATAAGGTCATTTTCAAAAGTGCCTTGACCACAATACGGACAAGTTTCGCTGTCATCGAACTGCCGTCCTTGGCTTAGCCAACTCTCAGCCGATTTGTTTCCGAGCGCCGCGACGTGTTGCCGCACTACTTTCTCCGCATCTGCATGGACATCTTTGAGGGAAATAGCAAACCCCACAAACAAGCCATCGATATCAAGCGTTGGCTCTGCAACCGCCATCGGCACGGCCTTGCTGAGTATTGAGGCCACGTTGCTGGCGGCAGTGATACGCTTTTGTAAGTCAACGAGCTTCACGTCGGCATCATCCACTTTTTGCAGCTTTTCAAACTGCACCAGCGTCATGCCGATGTGATGCCCTGAAAGCTGGGCGACCGTGCTCTGAACCTTGTCTGTTGCCGTCTTGGACTCTCCAGTCGTTTTCTCCACCTCTGTTCGGGCCGCTACTGCCGATTCGCCGAGCGCAAACTCAAGGAGATTTTTGCGGTGCCCGGTATTCACTGTGCCGCCGGAATGCACGTTGCGTTCGATGAAATCAGCATCGAAGACGAGAACGTCAGGACGTTGCTCCGACCACGCGCCGTTATCGAAGGAAACTTTGTGACCACTTCCGAACTGCAAAACGACCTTGGGTGGGAGCGTGCCGTCAACAGTTTTGCAGTTGGCAATCAGGGAGGTATCGCCCGTAGACACAGATCGAAGGACCCTCGCCAGAGTAGACTTGCCGCGACCGTTGTCCGCATAGATGAGCGTTGCTTTCTGGCAGGTATGGGATTTGCCGTTCGCTTGATAGAGCAACCCGATACCTTGGATATCCACGATTCGCTCAAGCATCTCTTTTCCTCTTAGCATTCTTGCATGGAGTGATACGCTGCTGGTCGGTCATTCCAATGAGCCTTCATCATCAAAACTGAGTGCCGGCAGCTCAAGCCCCTCAATCTCTTGCAACGACTTCCCCGCAATCCCCTGCAAGTCCCCATACATCCCCACCGTCGCCCCCATCACCCGCATAATTTGCTCTTCGCGCTTGGCCCATTGTTTCATGATGACTTTTCTTTCCTTGTCGAGGTCTTCCTGCATGGTGGAAAAGGCTTCGACAATAGCCTCCACACGCTGGCGGAAGCGCGGGCCGGTGAGGTACTGGTAGACCATTTCGGTCTTGGTCTGCTGGCCTTCGGAAGACTGCCGCGCAAGTGCAAGCTCCAGCAATGACTGGCGCAAAATCATGGCTACCGGCAAGGCAGCACGGGGATGTGTTACCCAGACGCCCTCTACCATTTCGAAGGTTTCAACGCCTTTCGGCAAACTCTGGCTCACGATCACGGCGATTTCTGCCTTCGCGGTGCGCTGGTCATCGCGCAGTTTTACCAGCCAGGCATCGCTCCAGCTCTTGGTGCGCTTGAATTCCCACAAAATAGTGCCGCCAGACTGGCCGCCTGCACCGACTACACGATGCAGCACATCCCCGCCATATTCGCCCTTGGGTACTGGATCGATCGCATCAAAAGGAAATTTGGCGCGCAACAGGTTTTCAAGCTCCAGCTCTTGCACTTCGCCCTGCAATTGTTGTGACCCCTGATCGGCCCTGCGCTTGAGGTCCTCGATCTGTTTCTGCATCGCGGCAATGGTCTGCTCCTTCTCCATTACCTTGAGTTTCTGTTCGTCCTCGGCTTCTTTTTTGGCTTGTTGGCGGGTGGCGGTGAGCCCTTCTTGCACACGCTTTTCGACGGTGAGTTCCAGTTCGCGCTTGGCGTCATCCAGTTCACGCTGCTTTTTGATCAAATCGGCCTGCGCCTTCTGTGCTTCGGCGAGTTTTTCTTCACGACTTTTCAGGACTTCTTGCAAGTCGGCCACTTCACGGGTTTTCTGTTCAAGGTCGGTTGCCGCGGCCTGCTTGGCCTTTTTGGACTCCTCAGCCGCAATTCTGCCACGATCCTTTTTCAATTGCTCTTCAACCTGATCGGCAACTTGCTCAGCAAGCGTGTTTTTCGCATCGGCAAGCTGCTTTTCCTTTTCACGCATGACCTGTTCGCGCGTGGCAATGTCGCTATCCTTCTGAGCGAGTTGCAGCTCGTACTGCTTGCGTGTGGCCGCGATCAGCGGTGCCGCCAGGGATTCGGTCAGTTTGATTTCCGTTTTGCAGTTCGGGCAGACTAGCGTTGGTTCTGTCATGCAACCTCCCATTCGCAAGCAAAAAGCATCCAGGTATGCACCTGTTGCTGCAATTGCTTTTCAAGTTCGTCGATCAGACTATCCCGCTTGGCTTGTATTTCATCTTGCCGCTGGAATAGTTCGCGCCGCTTTCGGTCGCGCTGGCCCTCAAGATCGCGATGCTCCTTCTGAGCCTCCAGCTTTTCTGCCAAGGTGGCAGCACCTTTACTTTTCGTGCGCGTTTCCTTGATTCTGCGGTCAAGCTCCTTGATTTCGCGTTCCAAGCCGACCTTCAGATCATCCGCCCAAGAATCGAGCTTCTCAGTCTCTTGGGTAAAAGAGGCCAGGTTGCGTATTTCCAGCGCGGAAAGAATGGCGGTTTTCTGCCGGATAAGCTCCTGCACAAGCTCTGGAGGCATAGGAACGTTGGCTGCTGCAAAATCCAGCCCCGGTTGCTCCCCTTGCGCAGTGGCTTGCGAGTGGGCTGGAGGCGCAGATTCGGCGGGCAACAGCTCGTGATCGGCGGGTATGGTCAGGAGCTTCTCCGTCGTCTCCTGGTCGTGGATGGCGCCCGTATCATCCTGAGCCGCCAGTAGCAGATGTTCTTCTTTGCTGCCCAAAGACTCCACGCTAAGCAATGTAACCGCGAGTGTGCCGGAATGGCCTTTAAGCTGTTTTACGACGGCAATCTGGGAGCCATAGCTGTCATAGGCCATGCGCAGCCTGCATGGCTCAAGCTTCTGGCTCTTGGCGTGGGCGATCAGCGACTGCGCCAGCGGGTGATGCAAGCGGTAAATATGCGCTTCTACGCTGCGGCGGGGCAGTTCGTAACGGCCGAGTGGAGTGGTCTCGCTTTCGCCCATGCCCATGAGGAATGGTGGCACGCTGTTCAGCTTGAAGCCAGCGTCGTCCTCATCAAAGGAGGCGTAGTCTGCCAGGGCGGCTCGGGTAAAGCGCACGAGCAAGCGTTCGAGTTTTCCCAATGAGGCTTTCGCATCCTGGTTACGTAGGCGTAGCCGCTCTTGCACTTCTTCGTCGAAGTTTTCCAGCAAGCTCTTGCGGGCGTTGAGCATGGCGTCGTTGATCTCGCCCGCCAAGTCTAGCTGGAGCTGCTCGAACGCGGTGTGAATGGCTTCTGGATGGCGGCAGGTCTGGTAAATCTCCGCGATACGCCGCTCGAAATCGACGCCGGATTCCACGGCGCCCAGCACTTCGTCGCTCGCGCCGAATACACCATCGAAAAGCTTGAACTTCTGGTCGAGTAATTCGTAAACACGGCGGTCGGCGTCGTTCTCCCGGTTGAGGAAGTTGACCACCACGACATCGTGTTTCTGGCCATACCGATGGCTACGGCCGATACGCTGCTCGATGCGCTGCGGGTTCCAGGGCAGATCGTAGTTGATGACCATGGAACAAAACTGAAGATTGATACCCTCGGCCCCTGCCTCCGTGGCGATCAAAATGGTGCCTTCCTCGCGGAAATAATCGACTATGGCCGCGCGGGTGTCGGCGGAACGTGAACCGGTAACGCGATCTGTGCCCGCATGCTTTTCCCGCCAGGCCGTATAGATGGCCTTTGAACGCGGGTCAGTGTTGCTGCCGTTGAAAAGGGCAACGCCGGAGGCATAAGGCGTTTGGGCCAGCAGATCGAGCAGGTAGTCTTGCGTGCGGCGCGACTCGGTGAAGATGATGGCTTTTTGCGCGGCGCCGAGTTGTCGAAGCTTCTCAAAGGCAACCTTGAGGGCTTGCAGTAGCGCCGTGCCTTTGGCGTTCTCCGTGATCGAGACCGCCAGGTTACGGAAGGACTCAAGCTCTGCGATTTCTGCCTTGATCGCCAACACTTCGGCTTGGGTTGTTGCTCTGTCGCTGTCTTTTTCGTTGGACTCGATTTCTTCGGCAAGTTCGTCCAGAGCTTCATAGTCTTGATCCAGCTCTTCTGCAAGATCAATGTTTGCAGCCTTTTCATCAAGTGATTGCTTGAGCCGCTTGGTTATAGTCTCCAACGCACCCGCAATGGCAAACGTGGAAGATGCCAGTAGCTTGCGCAGTACAATCGTAATGAGCTGACGTTGGCTGTTGGGAAGCGCAAACAAGGCATCCCGTTGCAAATAATCCGAGACGAGGCTGTAAAGATGCGTTTCATCCGCGCTGGGTATGAACTCACGCAGCATAGGAATCCGCCGCGTGTATTTCACGTAAGCCTCTACCTGGCGGCGCAGCGTGCGCTTGCAAATCGGCTGAATGCGGCTCTTGAGCGCATCGAAGCTCGCCGCATCTTTTAACTGGCCGAATTGACTGCGAAAACTATCCAGATCGCCAAACACACGTTCATCGATAAAGCTGACAAGGCCATATAGCTCCAGCAGCGAGTTTTGGAGCGGCGTGGCGGTGAGCAGGACTTTCTGCGGGGTGGCTAATGCGTCGCGCAGGATACGGGCGGTCTTGTTCTCCGGCTTGTAGACATTGCGCAACCGGTGCGCTTCGTCGATGACGACCAAATCCCAAGGGATGGCCTGAACCTCCTTGGCTTTACCGGCGGCGAATTGGTAGGAGCAGATAAATATTGCTGACGTATCGAAAGGGTTGTTTGCCCCATCTTTGATGGCTTGCCGGTATGACTTGGTCTCGATGATGCCGGCGCCAATACCGAACTTGTCTGCCAACTCCTGGTGCCACTGTTTGCGCAAGTTTGCCGGGGTGATAATCAGGATGCGGCGCCGACGCTCCGCCCAGCGCTGGGCGATAAGCAAGCCAGCCTCAATGGTTTTACCCAAGCCAACTTCGTCGGCGAGAATGACCCCCTTTGAAAGTGGGTTGCTCGTCGCGAAAAGCGCCGCGTCGATCTGGTGTGGGTTCAAATCGACTTGCGCATCCAGCAGCGCACCCGCCATACGATCCATCGAGTCCGCGGCAGCGCGGCGGGTCAGTTGATGGGCGAAGTAGGCTAGCTGGTGCGGGCTATAACGCATCAGCGCGACTACAAAGAGATTGAGTACACATGAGCAGTTGCTTAGCCATCAGCCATGACGAGGCACCCCGCAAGCCTTAAACAACTCGGGAGAAATCAAGACCCTACAAGCATCGGCTTCGGCAATCAGAAAGGACACGAACTTAGCTAACCTTTTATCTTTATGGGGAAAATAGTAGCACGACAGGCGAGCATTAGGACACTTCTATCATTTGACAAAACACCAGCTTCCTGAAGAACTGTTGGGGACCAGGAATAAAAAAGGCCCGGAACGTACCGGGCCTTTTCATCTCCTAACTTCATCGTCCGACAGACTTTGCCGCAAATGATTGCCGCTCAAATGTTACAGATCTTATTCTTCTCGATCATTCATTCAAGACTTTATTGTTTGAGCAAATCCGCCCATTCAAGACTTTAACGGCTCGTTCAAGACTTTATTGTCACGTAACAATCAAAACACTTACCACCCCGCCTCGCGCTCAGGCGTCGCAGAAATCTTGTGGATGCTAAGGTCCGCACCGTTGAACTCCTCTTCTGCGTCGAGGCGGATGCCCACGATTTTCTTTAGCGTCCCATAAACCAGGAAGCCCCCGGCCAGCGCGATCGCTACGCCCAGCGCTGTGCCAATGACCTGCGCCATAAAGCTGACGCCGCCGATGCCTCCCAGGGCCTTGAGGCCGAATATCCCCGCGGCTATGCCGCCCCAGGCACCGCATAGTCCGTGCAGCGGCCACACGCCGAGCACGTCGTCGATTTTCCAGCGGTTCTGGGTCAGCGTGAACATGTAGACGAACAGGCCGCCTGCGACCGCGCCGGTGACCAGAGCACCCACCGGATGCATCAGGTCGGAGCCTGCGCATACCGCCACCAGGCCGGCCAGCGGGCCGTTGTGCACGAAGCCGGGGTCGTTCTTGCCCACCACCAGCGCGGCCAGGGTGCCGCCCACCATGGCCATGAGGGAATTGACCGCCACCAATCCGCTCACGGCGTCTATGGTTTGCGCCGACATGACGTTAAAGCCGAACCACCCGACCGTGAGTATCCAAGCGCCCAGCGCCAGGAAGGGGATGCTTGAGGGTGGGTGTGCCGCAACCATGCCGTCCTTGCCGTAGCGCCCGCGCCGCGCGCCGAGCATGATGACCGCGGCGAGGCCGATCCAGCCGCCGACCGCATGCACCACCACGGAACCGGCAAAGTCGTGGAACTTGGCGCCGAATGCGGCTTGCAGCCAGTCCTGCACGCCATAGTGGTTGTTCCATGCTATCCCTTCAAAAAACGGGTAGACGAAGCCGACCAGCACGAAGGTGCCGGCCAACTGCGGATTGAATCGGGCGCGCTCGGCGATGCCGCCGGAAACGATGGCCGGGATCGCCGCGGCGAACGTGAGCAGGAAGAAGAACTTGACCAGGTCGTAGCCGCTCTTCTGCGTGAGATGCTCCGCGCCCTGCAGGAAATCCACGCCGTAGGCGATGGAATAGCCGATGAAGAAATAGGCAATGGTGGAAATCGAGAAATCCGCGAGTATCTTGACCAGCGCGTTGACTTGATTCTTTTTGCGCACCGTGCCCAACTCCAGGAAGGCAAAGCCCGCGTGCATCGCAAGCACCATGATGGCACCCAGCAGAATGAACAGGACGTCGCTGCCAGTTTTCAGATTCTCCATGACTCTCTCCATTTTCCGATAGCGCAGGCCAAAAGCAATAATCGTACCGCTTTTTTATGTGGTTGATACATAACAATTGATCGCCCACGCCCGCTGTCGAGACAGCACCATTTCGCACCGTGATAGTGCTCATGCGAGTTTTTAGGCACCGACATGGTGCGCACGGCGGTAAAGCAAAAAAAGTCCTGCCATGCCCTAAGATAAATCTGGTAGTTGCCGTTATAAGCCTCACAGCTTCACCACCTACGCCATCGGCGGACGACGAGAAATACAGGGGATGCATCTGGAAACGCCCACTTCTAACCCAAGCAGTCAAACACCCGGCACCAGCGAACCCGGGGCAACCGAAAGGATATTCGTTTCGCGCCAGCCGGTTTTCGATGCGACGGAAAAGGTCGCCGGCTACGAATTGCTCCTGACCGAAAGCCTTGCGGGTGCCGGCACAACTGCGCCGCAGTCGGTGGCCGCCAGCGCCCGGCTCATAGTGAATGTCTTCGACAATTTCGGCCTGAATCAGGTGCTGGGCGAGCATATCGCCTTCATCCCGATTTCCGCCGACTCGCTGACCAGCGACTTCCTCGACTTGCTGCCCCCGGGAAAAATCGTGCTGGGGATACGGCCGTCCGACGGTGTCGCCGCCGATATCGTCGGCGCCTGCGAGCGACTTTGCGGCAAGGGCTTCCGCCTGGCCCTGGACGACTTTCCGTACAGCCAGGAATGGAAACCCTTGTTCAAGCTGGCGTCGTACGCTTCTTTCGACATGCGCGCCGCCAAGCTCGACGCGGTCAGGGCGCAGGTCGCACAGATCGAGCATCTTCCGTTGCAGCGCCTTGCGCGCAACCTGCAGAGCCGGGAGGAATTTCAAGCCTGCAAGGGCAAGTTGTTCACGCTCTACCAGGGCTCCATCCTGGCCGGCCCGGAAACCCTCTCCATGAACCGCGTCGACCCCTCGACCGCACGCGTCATGCAATTGTTCAACCTGGTCATGAGCCATTCCGAACTCAAGCTCATCGAGGACGCTCTCAAGCACGATGTGGCGCTGTGCTACAGCCTGCTCTGCTACATCAACTCCGCGGGCTTCGGCATGCCCTACAAGGTCGAGTCGATCCGCAACGCGATCATGTTTCTGGGTTACGATTTCCTGTGGCGCTGGCTCAGCCTGCTGATCTTCGCCGGGGTGGACATGCACGCCGGGCAGCGCCTGCTGCTGAACACGGCGCTGATTCGGGGACGGCTCACGGAGCTGTTGGGACAGCGCGTGCTGTCGCAGAAAGAAGGCGACAAGCTGTTCGTGGTGGGGGTGTTTTCACTGCTGGATTCGCTGCTCGGCATGACCATGGAAAAGGCTTTGGCCAACCTCAGCCTGCCCGACGAGGTCGCCGATGCGCTGCTGCAACGCCGGGGAAAATACGCGCCCTTTCTCGAACTCGCGCTGGCGTTCGAGAACAACGCCCTGGCGCGGGCGGAGCAACTTTGCGGGGAACTGGGCGTGGACTTGAGCGCGGCCAGCAACGATCACATGACCGCCATCGACTGGGCACGCCAACTGAGCTAGCGCAAGCCCTCGCGGTGCACCGCGTTGATCGTTTGCAGCAGGGTGCGGAACGGGATGTCCCTGCCCCATCGCTGCACTATCGCCATGAACGGCAGGTCGGTGTCCGCTGGGAACGCATACTTGCCGCTGGTCATGTCCGCGAACAACTGGCGCAACTGCGCGTCCAGCGGGTCGATGAAGGGCAGGTAGCGCTCCATTTCCTCGGTGTCTTCCTCGGTACAGGCGCGCAGTTCGTCCACTTCGTAGACGGCTTGGTGCACGAGATCGATGTACTCGTCGAGCGTTTCCGGCTTCTTCATGATGGCACCCCTCAAAACGAAAAACGGCGCAGCGCGCCGTTTTTCACTGTCTACAGATGAATTACTTCTTGACCGGCTTGGCCGCTATCTCTTCCAGCCTGCTGGCACGGATGACCTGCCCATCCAGTCCCGCGTCCTTGGCCGAACCGCCGTAGGCTACGGCCATCAACTGGCTGTAATAGGTCACCGGAATGTTGAACTTGGTGCCGTAGCGCTTGTTGATCTGGCCCTGGTAGATTTCCACGTTGGCCTGGCACAGCGGGCACGGGGTCACGATCATTTCCGCGCCCTGGTCGTAGGCGGATTGCACGATGTCCTTGATCTGCGCCTGCGCCTTTTCCGGCTCGGAGAAGGCGAGCGCGCCGCCGCAGCAGGTGACCTTCTGCTCATAGTTGGCGACGGCCTCGCCGCCCACGGTTTCCACCAGCTTGTCGAGGTACATCGGGTTCTCGAAGGATTCGCCGGCGATGCCGAAGGGGCGGTTGGTCTGGCAGCCGACGTAGCCGGCGAACTTGACGCCTTCCAGCGACTTGACCACCGGCTTGCCCAGCGCCTCGTAGCCCAGGTCTTCGATCAGCACTTCCACCATGTGGCGGATTTCCGGCTCGCCCTTGTAGTGCAGGCCGGCTTCCTTGAGCGCCTCGTTAGTGTCGGCCATCAGTTGCGCGCTGCCGCTCAGGCGTTCCTTGGTCTCGCGCGCGCCCAGCCAGCAGGCAGCGCAGGTGGCGACGATGTCCTGGCCCGGCAGGTGCTCTTCGGCCAGCGCGAAGTTGCGCGCGTTCAGCACGTGGCGCGGCAGCTCGCCGCCTTCCGCGTAGCCCACCGAGGCGGAGCAGCAGTTCCAGTCGGGGATTTCGGTCAGCTTGATGTCCAGCGTCTTGCACATGGAATTGACCGACACCAGGTAGTTGGACGCGGATGCCTTCAGTTGCGAAGAACAGCCGGGGTAAAACGCATATTCCTTTTTCGCCATGTCCGTCTCCTTAAGCCGTCTTCAATGCCTTGCGGCGCTCTTCGATTTCGCGCGCTTTTTTCAGCATTGCGTGAATTCCCTGTTTGTCCTTGCAACCATGCGCCGTGAACAGCTCGAACGGGTTGAGGCGCTTGGCCTTGATCATGCCCAGGCCGATGTCCTTCATCGCCAGCGCGTTCTTGATGCCCTGCACGAAGCCGTCCTTGAAATACAGGCCGAGGGAAAGCTTGAGCTCGTTGACGCGCCCGGTATCCACCGCGTTGTTCCAGAACAGCTTGGCTAAATGCTGCGTCGGCTGGCCCTTGGGCGCAATGCCGAGGCGGTGCGCGTAGTTGGCGAGGCCGTGCATGATGTGCGTGATGGGCAGCTTGCGCGGGCAGCGCACGATGCAGTTGTAGCACGAGGTGCACTGCCACATGGAGTTGGAAGTCAGCACTTCCTCGCGCTTGCCGGCCCGTATCATCATGAACAGTTCCTGCGGCGGATGATCCCATCCCGCCTGGAAGTTGGTCGGGCACGAGCCGGAGCACACGCCGCACTGCATGCACATCTTGACCCAGTCGCCCTCCTCGACCATCTCCTCCACTTCACGCAGGAAATTGGTACGGTACTTTGCGACTGCTTGCGTATTCAGGTCACCCATAGCTATCCCCTAGAAGCCCTTGAACGGATTCATGCCGATCTCGACGATCTTGGCGGCGTAATCGTTGATGAGTTGCGGCACGCGTTCCATGTCGGTGATGGCGACCTCGTAGCTGGCCACGCGCTCCGGTTCCAGGTTGAGGCCCTTGAGCGTGTCGTCGATCTTGCTCATGCGGTAGGCGGCGAGCTCGGACCCCTTGACGAAGTGGCACTGGTAATCGTTGCCATGCTTGCAACCCATCAGCATCACGCCGTCGTAACCGGAGTTGAGCGCATCGGTGATCCAGATGGTGTTGACCGAACCCAGGCAGCGCACCGGTATGGCGCGCACGAAGGCGCTCGACTGCAAGCGGTTCATGCCGGCCATGTCGAGCGCCGGATAGGCGTCGTTCTCACACGCCAGCAGCAGGATGCGTGGCTTCTCGGAGAACTCGTCCGGCATGTTGACCGCCTTGAGCTGCTGGCCGACGGTATCGACCGAGTAGTTCTCGAACGAAATCACGCGCACCGGACAGGCACCCATGCAGGTGCCGCAACGGCGGCAGCGGCTCTCGTTGAACACCGGGTAGCGTTTTTCATCCTCGTCGATGGCGCCGAACGGGCATTCCACAGTGCAGCGCTTGCACTGGGTGCAGCCTTCGATGCGCACGATGGGGTAGCTAAGATCGCCTGAGCGCGGATGCGCCGCACGGCCCACCGCAGCATTCTCCACCGCCTGCACCGCCTTCAAGGTGGCGCCGGTTGCGTCTTCGATCGCCTGTGCAATGTCCATCGGACGGCGCACCGGGCCGCAGGCGTAGATGCCGGTGCGGCGCGTTTCGTAGGGGAAGCAGATGAAGTGCGAATCGTTGAAGCCGTACTTGAGCTGGGGCAGGTCCGGGCCCTGGCGATAGGTCAGGTTCAGGATGGAAATAACCTTTTTCTTTTCGACCTCGCCTTCCACCGGCTCGGCTTCTTTCTCCACGTCCTCGGGCTTGAGCTCGATGTTGATGCCGGAGTTCGGCACCTGGCCGGTCGCCAGCACGACCAGGTCGGCATCGCGGATCGCGGCGTTCTGGTCATCGAGAATCAGATCGTGGAAATTCACCTGGCAGGTGTTGCCGGTGGCTTCAACGCTGGCCACCTTGCCCTTGGTGAAGGTCACGCCCTTGCGCTGGGCGCTGCGGTAAAAGTCCTCGCCGTTGCCGGGGGTGCGCAGGTCGGTGAAAATCACCGTGGTGTCGACGGCGGGATTGGCGTCCTTGAAGTACATCGCCTGCTTGATGCTGGTGTTGCAGCAGGAGCCGGAACAGTAGGGCAGGTGCTTGCCCGTGGTGTCGCGCTGGCCGGCGCACTGCACGAACACGACGTTTTTCACCTCGCCGCCGTCGGAGGGGCGGCGGATGGCGCCGCCGGCCGCGGCCGCCTCAACCGCGAGCTTTTCCAGCCCGGCCTGGTCCACCACGTTGGGGCTCTTGCCATAGCCCAGCTCGGGAAGGTTGTTTGCGTCGTACAGGCTGAAACCCGTGGACTGCACAATGGCGCCGACGGCCTCCTCGGCGACGGCGCCGGACTCGGTCGCGACCTGCACCTGGAACCTGCCAGGCGCGCCGTGGGTCCGGGCGATGGTGGCATTGAGATAGACCTTGATGCGCGCATCGGCCTGGATCGCGGAAACCATTGCGGCGATGCCGTTGTCCACCGGGTCCGTGTAGGGTTCGCGCGAGGGGATGCGGCGATGCAGCTTGGCCGCCCAGCCGCCCAGCGCTCCGGTCTTCTCCACCAGCACCACCGGGTAGCCGGCCTTGGATGCTTCCAGCGCCGCCGTCATGCCGCTGATGCCGCCGCCGACCACCAGGATGGCGCGGTCGTGGCCGGTGGTCTGGTTGCCTGCCGGCACCTTCATGGTCTTGAGTTCGGCGCAGCCCATGCGCACGTAGTCCTCGGCCATTTCCTGGGTGAATTCGCGCGCCTCTTCGGTGTCCGGCTGGCTCCAGATCACGCCTTCGCGCAGGTTGGCGCGCGACATTGCCGCCGTCGGGAAGCTGAATGCCTCGGTCTTGGCGCGGCGCGAACAGGCCGCGATCATGAGATGAGTAACGCCCTCGTTGGCGATGTCGTTGTTGATCAGTTCAACCCCGGCAGCGCTGCACAGGAAATCGTGCTCGCGCGAGATCGACACCTTGCCTTCCTTGGTCGCAAGCTTGGCGAGAGCACCCGTATCCACGCGCTCGCCGATGCCGCATCCCTGGCAAATGTAAGCTGCTACTTTCTTTTCGTCGGCCATTCCTTAACCCTCCGCCCTGGCTACACGATTGACTATCTGGATCGCGCGCAACGCGCTGGCAGTCGCCGACTGCACCGAGCGGTTCACGTCCAGTGCATTGGACGCGCAGCCCGCGCCGAACAGGCCACCGTTGGCCGGATCGGCCTCGATGAAGCCGCTCGAATCCGCGACGATCTCGGCCGGAATATTGGGCCCCTTCACGCTGGGTTCCATGCCCACGGCGAGCACGCACAAATCGTGCGCGGTGGCATAGCGGTGGTAGCCCTCGGTATCCACGCCGTGCAGAACCACGTCGCCGCTTGCGGAGTCCTGCGTGACCTTGGCCACCTTGGACTTGACGAACTTGACGCCGGGGTCGGCCAGTACCTTCTGATAGAAATCCTCGAAGCGGTCGATGGCGCGGATGTCGATGTAGTAGATGGTGGACTTGCCGTCCTCGCCGAACTGCTCGCGCACGTAGTTGGTCTGCTTCAGCGAGGCCATGCAGCAGATGCGGGAGCAATGACGCAGATGGTTCTCATCGCGGGAACCGGCGCACTGGATGAACGCCACGTTCTTCGCTTCCTTGCCGTCGGATGGTCGCAGGATCTTGCCGCGCGTGGGGCCATGCGGATCGGCCAGGCGCTCGAACTCGACGCTGGTGATGACGTTGGCGAAGCGGTCGTAGCCGTAGGGCTGGATCTTCGCCGCATCGTAAGGCTTCCAGCCGGTCGCCCACACCACCGCACCGGCCTTGATCTGTATCGTCTCCTCTTGCATGCCGAGGTCGACGGCGCCGTACTTGCAGGCGGTCTTGGCCTTGTCTGCGTCGGGCGTGCCGACGATGGAGGGATGCAACACGTAGCGCTGCGGGAACGCCATGGCGTGTGGAAGGTAAGCCACCTTCATGTTGTTCAGGTTGTAGTTGAAGGGGTTGGGCGCCTCGGCCGTCACGGCTACGGCACAGTCCCCGCAGGCGGTGCAGTTCTCGTTGACGTAGCGCGGAGACAACTTGACGCTGGCCGTGTAGTCGCCCTGCGCTCCGGTGATCGCGGTCACTTCCGCCATGGTCAGCACGCGCACGCGCGGGTTTGCCTTGAGCCGGCGCAGATTGATTTCCAGCCCGCAGGTCGGATGGCACAACTTGGGAAAGTAGCGGTAGAGCTGGGACACGCGCCCGCCCAGGGAAGGATTCTTTTCCACCAGGACGACGCTCTTGCCACACTCCGCGGCTTCGAGCGCAGCGGTCATGCCGCTTATGCCCCCGCCCACGACCAGTATGGTCTCGTTGGTTGCCACGACTTCCGTCATCAGGTCTCCTCCATGTGTACGGATTTATGCGGCGGGGCCAAGGCCCGGACCGCCACTGCTCTGCTTGGGATAAAATTGGATCGCATTAAGACTACTGATTCGACCCGGGCACCCGCGGAATGTTCCAAACTTTTCCGCAGCCTTGGCCGAAAAACGCAACAGGCGAAATGTTACTCTCAAACACTGCGTCTATCCATAAAGCAGGCGGCGTTCGGCAATCGAATATTCTTATGCGCCGATAGAGCAACTATATTGCCGTGGCTGCAAGGGTTTCTACTGATGCTGGGTGACGCGCGGCATGTTGCAGACTTCCGCAGCGCTTGCGGGAACGTCCTGCACCTCGAACGACATGGTCTCCAGATCGCCCAGCACGTAGGTTGGTATCGAGCCGACACCACCGACCGTACCCGGATTGACCATTAGCGTATGACCGCCCTTGATGTTGGGGACACTCATGATTTCGGCGCGATGGTCGTGCCCGCAGCACACCAGGTCCCAGTCGCCGGTGCAGGCCATGGCGCGTGCGTAGTGGGGGTAGTGCACGATGAATACGTTGCGCTTGCCAAGCACGATGCCGGCGTCCTGGCCGTAGAAATGAATCCCGCTGCCCGCCTCGTGCGCGAGCTTGGACATGCTGTAGAGGTCTCCGGTGTTGTTGCCGTAGATGACATGAACCGGCAACCCGAACTTCTGCAACACACGCAGCGTGGTTGGGGCGACTACGTCGCCACAGTGCAGCACCGCCTCGGCGCCACGCGCCTTGGCATCCTCAACCGCCAGTCCCATCAGGCGGCGGTTGTCGTGGCTGTCCGAAATGATGCAGACCTTCATGAGCGTAGACCGGCGTAACCGCGCACCGCGGTCGCGCTGCTACCGGCGCAGATGTGTCACCCCGCCGAAACTACCCACCCAGAGGCTGCCGTCGTCGCCGGTGGCCATGGAAAAGACGTAGTTGGAGAACAGGCCGTCGGCCGTGGTCATGACCGAGAATTTCCCGTCATTGAAGCGCGCCAGACCGTTATTGGTGCCGACCCACATCTGGCCCTTCGGGTCGATTTTAATCATGAACACGTGATCGCCGGGCAACCCGTCGGCCATGGTGTAGGTTTTCCACTTGGAGCCATCGAAGCGCGACAAACCGCCACCCCAAGTGCCGCACCACACTACGCCCTCACGGTCCACCGCCATGGCGATGATGTAGTTCGGATTGTAAGATGTGTTGTCCACCCCTTCCAACCCCATTTCCTGCTTCTGCTTGGCGTGGTGGCTGGAGTACTTGGCCGGATCGTTCTTGAACGTGATTTCGTTCTTCACCTTTTCAAACGGCGCGCCGAGACCCTTGCTATGATTCCAGTTTTGCCATTGACCATTTTTGTACCGCGCCAGACCGCCTTCCGTGGCAAACCACATCTCGCCATTCTTGCCTTCGGCCAGGCCGTACACCCAGTCGTTGGGCAGACCACCCTTGGTGTTTTCAACCGTGAACACCTGCCACTTTGAAGGATCGTTGATGGCACCGCCACGGACGCGGTTGGCACCGGACCAGGTCGCGACCCATACGTCGCCGTTCTTCGCCTTGGTCAGGCCATAGACAAAGGGATCGCCCAGCCCCTGTGGGATGTTGTAGTTTTGCCACTGTTCGGTCGCGGCATCGTACATCGACATGCCGCCGCCATAGGTTCCTACCACTATCCTGCCGTCGAGCTTGTTGACGTGGAAAACCCCGTTGGACAGCAAGCCACTCTTGGAGTCGAACATCTTGTACGCGTCCGTCACCGTGTCGTAGCGGACGACCCCGCCGGATGTCCCGATCCACACGGTCTTGCCGTCGACATAGACGCTCTTGACGTTGCGGTTGCCGACGCGGAAGTGGGTAAATTTCGCGCTGTCGTTCTCTTTGGCCTGCCCTTCCTTTTGATCCTGCTCCGGGTTGGCCGGCGCGGCGGCCGTGTCCGCCTGCGCCACTGCGTTTGCTTGCGGCATGGCCGGATGGTTTGGCGGCATTGGGGCGCCCTCTTTCAGAGGACCGGCGCTGCCTTTCCGCGCCACGCCATCAGCCGCCGGCTGTGCCGCAGCCAGCATCTCGGTCTTTTGCCCCTGCTTCAGCCCCAGGGAATAGACGCCCGCTATGACCCCGCCCAGAGCGATCACGCCAATCGCGGCCATTCTTGAATTCAACTGCATGTCAGAATCTCCATTGAACTACTGTCTTGCGACCGATCATCAGTGGCCGATGCGCGCCACTCCGCGCCGTGTGCCAGCCCATATGTCGCCACCGGGAACCACTGCCAGAGCATAGACATCCTTGTCCAGCAGGCCGTCCTTGACGCCCAGGCTGCGCCAGCTCTTGCCGTCATAGCGGCTGACGCCGTTGTTGGTGCCGAACCAGAACACCCCCTTGGCATCCTGGGCCATGCTGTAGACGATGTTGCCGGCGAGCCCATCCTTGGTGGTGAAATTGGTCCAGCGCTTGCCGTCGAAACGACTGACCCCGCCGCCCCAAGTTCCGGCCCATATGGCACCGTCAGGCGCCACCTGCAAACAAAAGACATAGCTCGGATTGTAGGTAAGCTTGCCAGCCGCCATCATCGAAAGGTCGTGACGCGAGCGCGTCCCCAAACCGGTATTCTCGCTCGGCGGCAGTTTGTCCATGTTGCCCGCACCCAGCCCTTGCTTGTGAGACCACGACTTCCATGCCTTGCCGTCATACATGGAAACACCGCCCTCGGTGCCGAACCAGACCCGGTTCTGCGCGTCGACGGCAATGCCATACACCCACTCGTTCACCAACTCTTTCACGTAAGTGGTAAATTTGCCGGTCTTGAGGTCGAAACGATTGACCCCCGCCCATGTACCGATCCACACCGCTTCGTTCTTCTGGTTGGCGAAAGAATAGATCCAGTAGTCGGCCAGGCCGTGCATCGGAAAGTAGGTTTTCCACTTGCCGTCGCGATAACGCGACGCGCCGCCGGCGTTGGTGCCGAACCACTTGTAACCCTCGTTGTCGACGTTGACGGCAAACACGTATTCGTTGGCAAGGCCGTTTTCGCGGGTGAAGGTATTGAGCGGCTTGAAGGTTGTAAGATCGACCTCGTGCGCCCCGGCCGACGTCCCAACCCAGATGCTGTGCTTTTTGGGTTCAACGGCCAACGCGCGGACCAGGATGTTGGGCCCGACTTCGAACGTATCGACCACCTTCTCGGGAGCATCGGGCACTGAAGCCTTGGCGGCGGGTGACGCGGCGAATGCTATGCCATGGAAGAGCAGAAAACATCCCGCGAGCACCGCCCGCAGGCTTGATCTAAAAAAAAACGTCATCTGGCCAGGGTCCTGATAAAGGCGATGACATTCATGATGTCGCCGTCGCTGACGATGCCCTGAAAGGCCGGCATGGCATTCTTGCCCGCCTTGATGTTGGCCAGAAGCTGGGCGTCGGTCTGCAGCATACGCTCGCGAGTAGCAAAGTTCGGCGCGCCCGGCATCATGCTGACACCCGCCTGTCCATGACATCCAGCGCAATAGGTGGTGTATGTCGCTCCACCCTTGGTCGGATCGCCTGCATAGACTAGAGAGCTTCCCGAAATCCCCAACATACCAATCACAGCCATTCCCAGCAGCTTACGCTCCAAGCCAACTGCAACCACTTTGCACTTTGCGAATTCAAACATATCCAAGCCCCCTCGTTTAATTGCCTACCGGCCTTAGCGAAGCCGATGCACCGTCACACCCGATCGTCGCGTCATTCCGCCCGCTCAATTCTTGCCGGCAGCTTTCGCTTTCGCCTTTTTTTCCTGCTGCTCCTTCACGAACTTGTCGCTGACGACCTGAAGCCTTGCCCCCCATGCTTGCACCTGCTCCGGGTCTATCTTGAAGCCGTACGTCCCGTTACCATAAGCGCCCACGATCACCTTGAGCGCCTCGAAGTAATCCTGCTCCGCCGCTTTCGTGAGCCAATAAGCGGCTTTTTCGTAGTCGCGCTTAACACCCTTGGCGGCGCCATACATCTTGGCCAAGCCGAGCTGACCGCGCGCATCTCCCTGCTCGGCGGCCTTGATGAAGTAGCTCACCGCTTCCTCGTTGGATTCGGCGGCATCGAGCATTTCCCCATACAGGGACTGCGCAGGAGCATAGCCCTGGTCCGCCGCACTTTTCAGCAACGGCATGGCCACCATGAAGTCGCCTCTACCCTGGGCATCGTTACCTTTTTGGTAATCCTCCTCCACACCGGCCAGGCAAAGCGGCACGGAAAAAATGGCGACCGCCACAACCAAAGCGGCAACGCCAACTCGCCTCATCGATTTCGCATTTTTCATACTATCTTCCTCACAACGACAGTCCCGATCGACACAATCGGAAACATTCTCAAGCAGCGGTAGTCGCGCTTCCGGTACCGCTGGCATGACGGTTTCGCGCGCCTGGATGATACCATGAACAACTATTCTCCGCGCAGGCTGGCCTGATTTGCGCTCAGATCGAACTGCTCGTACTCCTCCATTTTGCGGTACAGGCTGGAGAGTCCGATACCCAACCTTTGCGCGGCAAGGCGGCGGTCGCCGCCGGCCTCCTCGATGCTGCGCAAAATAATGTCGGCTTCGATTCTGCGCAATTGATCCCTAAGGTTGCCCGCGCTGGCGGCGATCGTCCCGGCGCCCTCGCTGGCCACGACCGTCTTGGTAATTCCCGGGGGCAAATCGGCTAGCGTAATCCGCCCGTCGTCGGCAAGGATCATCGCACGGTCGATAACGTTCTCGAATTCCCTCACATTGCCCGGCCAGGCATAGGACATGAAAATCTCCTCCACCTCGGGGTCGACGCTAACCTGCAAACCCGTGTCGAAGCGCTGTGCATTCCGGCTAAGCACGAAATTTACCAGATTCGGAATATCCTCACGGCGCTCGCGCAGGGGCGGGACATGCACATGGAAAACGCTCACCCGGAAGTAAAGATCCTCGCGGAACTTGCCCTCGGCCACCATATCGCTCAAATTGCGGTTGGTCGCCGCAATGATGCGAACATCCACGTGGCGCGCCTGTTCCGATCCGACCGGACGCACTTCCTTGTCCTCGATCACATGCAGCAACTTGGTCTGCAGGGCAAGCGGCAACTCGCCGATTTCGTCCAGAAACAAGGTTCCCTTGTCGGCCTGCAGAAAGAGTCCTTTCCTGGCCTTGTCCGCTCCGGTGAAAGCGCCCTTGGTATGGCCGAAAAACTCGCTTTCCATGAGGTTTTCCGGGATCGCGCTGCAGTTCACCGGAACGAAGGGACCGCCGGCACGCAGACTCATCCGATGGACCTTGCGCGCACAGATACCCTTGCCGGTCCCGCTTTCGCCGGTAATCAGGATGGTGCTGCCGGTACCGGCGACCTTGCCTATCATGCGCTCGACACCCTGCATGGCGGGCGACACGAATCGAAAGAACTGCTCTTTCTCGCCCAGCACCAGATTGCGCAACATTTTGTTCTCGTCGCGCAACCCGCGCATATCGCCGATCTGCCCGAGTTTGTGCAGCACCTCCTCGTTGCGCGGCGGCTTGACCATGTAATCGAGTGCTCCTGCCTTCATGGCCTCGATGGCGGTATCGACCGAAGCGAAGGCGGTCATCATGATGAACGAGGTCTCGATACCGGCGGCACGCGCCTGGCGGATGACGTCGATACCGTTGAGCAGCGGCATGCTCACATCGCACAGCGCGACGTCTATATCCCCCTTGGCCAGACGCTCCAACGCCAGCACGCCGTTGGCCGCCTGCTCCACCGAGTGCCCAGCCTTGGCGATGAAGGCCGTCAGCACCTGGCGGATTGCTGGTTCGTCGTCGATAACCAATACGTTAAGTGCGGCCATATGGAGCGGGAACCCTCAACCTATTCGGTGGCAAGCGGCAGCAGGAAACGCACCTCGGTGCCGACACCCACTTCCGAATCGATTTCCAGCGCCCCGTTGTGGGATTCGGCGATGGACTTGCACAGCGCGAGACCCAGACCGCTGCCGCGCCCCTCGGATTTGGTGGTAAAAAAAGCCTCGGTCGCATGCCGCAAGGTCTGCGCGTCCATGCCGCAACCATTGTCGGCCACGGCGATACACACCTGTTTCGCCGTGGCCGCTGTCTTCACCGTGATGCGCGGCGCCGCTCCAACCGTCTTCTCCAATGCATCCGCCGCATTGATCACCAGATTCATGATCACCTGTATGACCTGGTCGCCGACGCAATTCACCGCCGGCAACTGGCTGTCCAGATCGAGTTCCAGCGCGATGCGCCGGACGCGCCTGTCGTAGCGCATCAAGCTGGTGGTGCTGCGGATGAGCGCATTGACGTCGCGCAATTCCGTCTCGGCGGGTCGAGACGTGGTGAAGTCCGAAACCTCGCGGCATATCTGGGCAAGCCGCGCGGTCTGGGACAAGATCATGGCCGGCTGGCAGGCCTCATGGCGATGCGGGCACTCGCCGCGCTGGTGCACCTCTTGCATCGCCTGTGCAAGCCCGGAGATGGCCGCAATCGGGTTCCCTATCTCGTGGGCGACGCCAGCCGCAAGCGATCCGATGGCGGCCATTTTCTCGTGATGGTGGTACTTCTGGCGCTCGATGGCGAGCTGCTTCTCGTGCTCCTCCAAATCGGCCGCCATGTGATTGACGGCCTGCATCAACTGGCCGACTTCGTCGCGCCGGCTTACGGGGAGCGGCTCGCCACGATAGCCCTTGACGATTTCCACGGCCCTACCCTGCAAAGCCCGCAGATCCGCGGTAAGGCGAGTGAAGAAGAGGCTGATCACGGCACCGAACAAAACCAGGCCCATCAATCCAAATACAACCGCCGTCATCACCACCGAATCGCTGCTGACGCGGTACTCCTGCGTCAGGACTTTCTCCCGCTCGCGCACGTGGGATGCAATCTCGGCCAGCTTGGTGACCATCACATTCAACTTCTGCGCCAGGGCGATCAGGTTGGCCTGCGTAGGCTCGGCGCTGGCACGGGCGAAGCTCTCGTTGAGTGCCGCGAGGCTGGGCGCGGAGTCGGGTATCACGGCCATCAACTCGCCGTGATTGGCCTGCACCAGCTTGTAGCCCAGATCGATGCCCTGCAGGCCGCTCGTCCCCTGGGCACCATCCGCATGGCGTCCGGAATAGATGTTGTCGTTGACCACGATGACGGTGTGAAACACCGCGTTGTTGGCGTGCCTGAGCACTTCCCCCAGCTTGTAAACCCGCTGCAACTCGGTGACGTAACCCAGCACTTCGTCTTTTTGATGCAGCACGTAAGCGCTTACCACGACGGCGTAAACGATAAGCGCGGCGAAAGCGAGCATCCCCTTGGCACGCAACGACAGCCATTTCGGCAGGACATGCGCTGGCGACGCCAGGACTGGCTGGCCAAGTTGCGCAGCCGCACTGTTGCTCACAGTCATTTCTTGGCTCTCTGACTCAACGACATAGCGGAAAAGCTTAGCAGAATCCCCACCCACCCACAACACGCTGCGGACGGCTGCGGAGAGGCCTGGAATGCGGCTCGCACACCTCCCCCGACAAGGACTACGGCGTCTTGCCGCGGTACGCCTCTTCCAGCAGACGCATCATGGCCGGGCTGTCCCATTCGCGCTCGCCGAAAATCTGGCCCACCAGCTTGCCGTCGGGCGCTATCAGGAATGTCGCGGGAAAGGCCTTGATACCCAGGATGCGATTGGCGATGCGCATGTCCGTGTCGATGAAGATGGGAAAGGTCACCTGGTACTGCAAGATGAACTCCTGCGCCAGACGCTTGTCATCGTCCACCGACAGGCCGACGACCGCCATTCGCCGCGGATCGACCGTCCGCGATAGGCGGTCGAGACTGGGCATTTCCTGCCTGCAGGGGTGGCACCAGGTGGCCCAGACATTGAGCACCAGCAACTTCCCGCGAAACGCTTGCGGGGACGTCGTGCCCCCGTTGAGGCCAGCCAGCGTGAACTGCGGAAACGCCTGGCCCTCGGAAAGCGGCACCGGGGCATCCGCCACGCCGCAGGAAGCCAGCGTAAACGCAACGCACAGTATCAATAATCGCAGAACGTCCAGCATCTTCCTCACACGTTGAGCCTGACACGCCATCAGTGGCTCGCGGGCAACTTCACCCCGATCCGATCCGGCAGACGATTGTACACGCCGCCGCACGGCAAAACCAACGCCCCGGCCAGACCAGGACCCGCAACCGATTGTTACCGTCTCAACGGACTGCTATAGTTTTCACTTCGATTTGCAGAGCCTGAAACACCATGCCGAAAAGCACCCCGCTCCCCTACTTGTGCCTTGTGGCCTCATCCGTTTTCGCCATACCGGCACAGTGTGCCGCTGCACCTCCAGACAATGTCTGGAGCAAACCCGAACTTGTGGCAAGCAGCGACGGCGGCGATACGCTGTATCCTCAGCTTGGCGTGGACGACCAGGGCAATGTGCTTGCAATATGGCAGCAACAAGTGGGCATGCGCTTCGACATGTATTCCAGCCGCTACGTTCCCGGTAGCGGTTGGAGCAAACCCGAACCCATCGAGCATGCCGACGACGGATCTGCCGTGAGCCCGCGTATCGCAGTGGAGCCCGGCGGCAACGCCGTTGCGGTATGGATGCAGGGCACCAGCAAGGTTATCCGCGACCAGGGAGAGCAGTTCCAGGCTTGGTCCAACCGCTACGCCGCAGGCCGCGGCTGGGGAACTGCGGAAATGCTGGACATCCCAGGCGACGCGCAAACGCGCTTCCCGCATGTCGCCATCGACGGCAAAGGCAACGGCATCGCGGCCTGGAACCGAACCGACGGGGGGTTCTACAACATCTGGGCCACCCATTTCACTGCAAACGGAAAATGGAGCAAACCCGAACCGATCGAATCCGACGACACCGGGCACGCCTTCTGGGCCTGGGTATCCATAGACGGCGAAGGCAACGGCCTGGTCACCTGGCACCAATTCGACAAGACCTCGTTCAACATCTGGGCCAACCGCCACACCCCGGCAAAGGGCTGGGAAAAGCCGCAAATGATAGAGAACAACAACGCCGGCAGCGGCTTCTATCCGCACACCGTATTCGACCGCAAGGGCAACGCCATCGCAGTATGGGAGCAGTTCGACGAAAAGACTTCGCGCATCTGGTCCAATCGCTATAGCACCGGCCAGGGCTGGGGCAAGCCGGAACCCATCGACAGGCCGGACGCCAGCAACTCGGTCTATCCCTACATGGAAATCGACGCCGACGGCAACGCGGTAGTGGTGTGGTCGCAGGGCAACGGCCGCCACGCCAGCGCCTGGAGCAACCGCTATGTCGCTGGAAAGGGCTGGGGCAAAGCGGAGCAGATATCGACTGGAGACGCACCCGACCTGAACACCGTGCGCATTGCCGTAGACGCCAGCGGCAACGCCTACGCCGTCTGGCAACAGGATACCGACACCCGCTACGACATGTGGGCCAACCGCTACGTCGTCGGCCAAGGCTGGGGCAAGGCCACGCTCCTCGATCACGACGATGCCGGGCCAGCGCTCGGGGCCGCAGTAGCCACCAGCCGTAATGGCCACGCCATCGCCATGTGGCATCAATCCGACGGCAAGCACTTCACGATCTGGGCGAGCCACGCCCATTAGCCATTGGCATTCCTCTTCGCGGGCGGCATAGGCCGCTGCCCCCCAAGATAAAACCAGTCTGGGAAAACCCACGCTCGGGCAGATCGGGTCAGCCGAGATTGCCGAAGGTATGCAATCCGGAATAAAGCAGATTCACGCCGACGAAACTGAACAGGGTTACGCCGAAACCGAGGACCGCCCACCATGCCATACGCACCCCGGCCCATGCATTGGTCAGCCGTAGCGCGAGAAAAGCTGCGTAAGTAATCCACACGATTAACGTCCACGTTTCCTTCGGCTCCCATGACCAGTATCTGCCCCACACCTCGTGAGCCCAGGTGGCACCGATAACCATGGCCAGGGTGAATACCGGGAAACCGACCGCGATGGCCCGGAAAATCAGCCGGTCGATCTGGCACAAACCCGGCAGCACGCGCAGCGGAAAAGCACCCGGCCGGCCAGCCGATTCCGCGCCGTGGCGCAGCAAGTACATGCCTCCCATGCCGGCGGCCACGGCGAACGAACCGTAGCCGATAAAATTGGCGAGTATGTGTGCGTTCATCCAGTAACTCTTCAGCGCGGGAACGGCGACGTGGGGGCTTGCCTGTCCGTTGGACACGAGCCATATCTCGAAACCCACGGCGCACATGACGATCGGCATCACGAAGGCGCCCGCCGAGCGGTTGCGGTAAGTGAACTCCATCGCCAGATAGATTATTACCGTAACGGCACTGAACAGGATGGTCACCTCATACAGGCTCGACGCCGCAAGCTGTGCCGCGCGCGGAACCTGGTGCACCTCGAACCAGCGCGTCAGCAACCCTCCCAGCACGCCAGCCACGCCCAGGATCGCCATCCCCGTGGCCCACTTCCCGACCGTAGCCGAGGTAAACCAGAGATGGGCAATATAAAGCACGGTGGATACCGTCAGCAGCAGATTGGAATAGCTGGTCAACTGGTAGGACATCAAACCTTCGAGCGGGGTGCCAGAGATCATCCGGCCAGCCTCGATATAGATGGACACCCCGGCCACGCAGAGCATGGCCATCGGCAGCGCAATCCAATATGGCAGATGGAGCGACGGAACGCCCTCGGTGTGGGGGTGAAGCTCGGCGAACTTGTGATTCACTCTACCCCCTTCGCCTCGCGGCGCCGACGTAACGGACAAGCGCCGCATCGGCAGCGCTGTGTGCTCTCAAGCTGGACCAGACCGAAGAGTGACCGCGACAGTAACTTGACGGAATCGTCAGATTAATCTAAGTGGGTGAAAGCAAATTTGATGCCACACAAGGCATTACACGCGACATTCCAGCGTGCACGCGGGCAATACGAACGTCAGGGGATTTTGTGCGGACGAAAAAAGAGTTCTTTTCCCACGGATGAGAAAAGAACTCCAACAATTGGCAATCGACTTTGGGGCTATCGCCCCAAGGAGCGAAACGGCTTGATTCTATTACGGCGCGACCGTATCGATCGTTACCTTCACGCCGCTGGCGCCGAGTTTCACAGTGCTGCTGACGCCCTGAAGGTCGCCGCTTTGCGAATTGGCGCTTCCGCTTTTGGAAATTTTGGCGGCAACCACCACTTCGGGGAAGTTCGACAGCTTCATGGCGGGCATTACCGCCATGCTATCGTCGAGTGTGAAGGAAACCGGCAGGTCCTTGACCTGGACGCGCATCATCGCCAGAGGCATTTTCGGGCCGTTGGCGGCACGGGCGAAGATGAACAGCGTATCGTTCGGCGCTGCCTTGGCCGCCAAGGCAGCGCTTAGCGACACCACACCGGCGACGGATGCGCCACCGGGCGCGCCCTGCGATGCAGCACCATCGGCGCTTTCCGCTGCCGCCATAGGTCCTGCCATGGGGCTGCCGCTTGCCATGGCCTGCGCCTCGGCGATTCCAGCGGAAATGCCCTTGGCCTCTTGAGAATCCTTCGGCACCGATTGCAGGAGCTTTTGCCAGTAGGCCACGGCCCCCGAATAATTCTTCATTTCGAACGCGGCGCTGCCGGCCAATGCAAGCGCTTTCTGGTTGGTGGGGTCCACCATCAGAGCCTTGTTGATAAGCTCGACCGGTTTTCCCGCCAGACGCTTGCCGGCGGCCATAGCGGTCAGATCCGCAAAGTCCGCCCAAAGCTGTGCATCGTTCGGCGTCAGCGCCGTCGCTTTGCCGTAAGCCACGCTGGCATCGGCGTAGCGCCCCATGACCGCATAGGAGCGCCCAAGCATCGTCCAGCCCTTGGCGTCATCGGGATTTGTCTGCATGCGCGCCGCAAGTTTTGCCACCATCGCCTCGATCTGCTGCTGCGTCATTTGCCCGGAGTCATGCGGTGCGCCCGCGGCTATCGGATCTTCATCCTGAGGCGCAACGGCTTTCGGATTGCCGATCTGCAAGTAAAGCAGAACCGCCAGCACCGGCACCGCGACGCCCACCAGCGCGCCCACCCCGCGCCCGCCTCGGGCGGATGCAGCCGCAGCGGCGGCAGGGGCGGCGGGGACATCCTCCAACAACCGCTGCTGCAACTCGCGCCGGCCCTGCTCGTATTGTTCCTGGCCGAGCACGCCGTTGCGCAGATCCGCATCGAGTTCGGCGAACTGGTCCTGGTAGATGGTTACGTTTACATCTTCACGTGCCACGCCTGCGTGGGGTTCGCTGCGCCGCAACAATGGCGGCAAAATAAAAATTAGTGCGCCGGCAACAAGGAAGCCGGAAATTACCCAAAAGATTGTCATGCTTTGTTTTCGCCCATACCGTCGTTTAGCATCGCTTCAGCGCGCTTTTGTTCGTCTTCGCTCACGGCAACGTCGACCGCCTTGGCCCGGCGCTGCTTCAGATACCAGAACAGCCCTGCGGCCCCAAACACCATGAAGGCGAACGGCCCGAACCACAGCAGAGCGGTCATCGGCTTCACCGGCGGACGATAAAGCACAAAGTCGCCGTAGCGCGCCACCATGAAATCCACCACTTCCTTGTCGCTCGCGCCGCGTTTGATCTGATCGCGGATTTCGTTGCGCAGGTCTATGGCAAGCTCGGCATGAGACGCAGCCAACGACTCGTTCTGGCACACCAGGCAGCGCATGTCCTCGGCGACCGCCATCACGTGTTTTTCCAGCACCGGATCCTGAGCCATCGACTCAGCCTCCTTGGCCGATCCGACGCTGGGCAACAAACCCAGCAGCACAATCAATATAACGCGTTTCATCCCATCAACTCCTTGACCATGGGCATGACCTTCTCTTTCAAGTTCTCCGGGGTCAGCGGACCGATCACCTTGTAACGTATGACACCATTGCGGTCGATCAGATAGGTTTCCGGCACGCCGTAAACGCCGTAATCCATGCCGACCCGGCCGTCGACATCCGAGGCGCTCAAGACATACGGGTCGCCCATCTGTTCCAGCGTAGCGATGGCGTCTTCCCGCTTGTCCTTGTAATTGAGACCGTAGATCGGCACGACGTTGGAGCGCGCCAACTCGACCAGGAGCGGATGTTCCTGACGACATGAAACGCACCACGAGGACCACACGTTGAGCAGCCAGACCTTGCCCAGCATGTCCTGGCGCGTGAACCGCTGTTCCGGATGATGCACTTGCGCCAGATCGAACGCGGGGGCGGGCTTGCCGATGAGCGGCGAAGGCACTTCCCGCGGGTTCAGATATAGTCCTCTGAAGAGAAATATGACCAGTACGACGAAAATACCGAGAGGCAGCAAGAATTTCGCTTTGATCATGAATGCTTACCCTCGGCAGCCAGATTCGGCGTGCCCCCCAGCGACCCGCTCGGGGGCGTCGTCGCACGCTTCTTGCGCGCCGCCAAACGGTAGCGGCGATCGGAAACGGCCAGTATGCCGCCCAATGCCATGGTGAAGCAGCCGGCCCAGATCCAGTCGACAAAGGGCTTGTGGTACAGGCGCACGCTCCAGGCCTCGCCGCTGACCGGCTCGCCCAACGACACGTAGTAATCCCCAGTCAGGTTGGTATCGATTGCGGCTTCCGTCATGGGCATGCCCGAGGCGTTGTAGACACGCTTTTCCGGATAGAGCGTGCGTATCTTCTTGCCGTTCTTGCTCACCTCGATGTTGCCGCGTCCAGCGCGATAGTTGGGTCCAGGCACCATTTCCACACCGTTGAAGCGGAAGGTTAAGCCACCCACCTCGACCGTATCGCCAACGTCCATGCGCACGTCCCGGTCGGACTCGTAACCCTTGACCGTCGTCACGCCGATGATGAAAATCGCGACCCCAAGGTGCGCCAGATGCATGCCGTAGTAGCTGCGCGACTGTTTTGCAAATCGTTCGCCCAGGCTGCCTGTGCCCGATGCATCATTAACCCGGCTCCAGACATTCATCCCCACGGTGATGACGATCCAAGCCGCCAGCAAGTAACCGAGGCTGATCAGCGGGGTCCACTTGCCCATCACCAAGGGCAGCAAAATCGCCGTAACCACGGCGGCCGCAAAGGCCCAGCGCAAGCGCAAGACGATTTCCGCAAGGGTCGCCTGCTTCCAGCGCGCAAACGGAGCCACGCCCATCATGAACACGGCAGGCACCATCAGAGGGACGAAAACGGAGTTAAAGTAGGGTGGACCCACGGACAGCTTACCCATCCCGAGCGAGTCAATCAGCAGAGGGTAGAGCGTCCCCAGCAACACCGTCGCTGCCGCCACGACCAGGAGGACGTTATTGGTCAGCAGGAACGATTCCCGCGACACCACCTCGAACTTGCCGCCGATGCCGACACGGCCGGCGCGCCAGGCGAACAGCAACAGCGAACTGCCGATTACGATGGTGAGGAACGCCAGAATGAAAATACCGCGCTTGGGGTCGGTGGCGAAGGCATGCACCGACGTCAGCACACCGGAGCGAACCAGGAAGGTGCCGAGCAGGCTCAAGGAAAAGGCGAAGATCGCCAGCAGCACGGTCCAGCTCTTGAAGCCGCCGCGTTTTTCCGTAACCGCCAGGGAATGGATCAACGCGGTGCCCACCAGCCAGGGCATGAAGGAAGCGTTCTCGACCGGATCCCAGAACCACCAGCCGCCCCAGCCCAGTTCATAGTAAGCCCACCAACTGCCCAGGCCGATGCCGGCGGTCAGAAAGACCCACGCCGTGGTGGTCCAGGGGCGCGACCAGCGTGCCCAGGTCGCGTCCAACTGGCCGCCGATGAGGGCCGCGATGGCAAAGGCGAACGCCACCGAGAAGCCGACGTAGCCCATGTACAGCATGGGCGGGTGTATCACCAGGCCCGGATCCTGCAGCATCGGATTGAGGTCGCGGCCTTCCATCGCCGCCGGGATCAGGCGCTCGAAGGGATTCGAGGTGAACAGCATGAACAGCAGAAAACCGACGCTGACCAGCCCCATCACACCAAGTACGCGCGCCACCATGTCCTCAGGCAGGTGGCGGCTGAACAACGTCACGGCCAGCGTCCACACCGAGAGTATCGTGGTCCACAGCAGCAGCGATCCCTCGTGGCCGCCCCAAATGGCGGCAAACCGGTATGCCATCGGCAACTGCGAATTGGAGTTGGTGGCGACGTACAGAACGGAGAAATCGTTGTGGAAAAAAGAATAGGCAAGGCAACCGAAAGCAATGGACACAAACACGAACTGCCCCTGGGCGGCAGGCCGTGCCACCGCAATCAACCCAGGAATGCCGCGTGCCGCGCCTATCATGGGCAATATGCCCTGTGTCAGCGCCAACATGAGCGCGAGAATCAGCGCAAAATGCCCTATTTCAGGAATCATGGGATTTCCTCTCGTTAATTTTTGACTAGGGACTTGGAGGACTGCTCGGCGGCCTTTTGGGCCTGTTCCAGCGAACGCGCCGCTTCCGGTGGCATGTAGTTTTCATCGTGCTTGGCGAGCACCTCGTCCGCCTTGAACACGCCATCGGGAGTCAAACGGCCTTGCGCCACGACTCCCTTTCCTTCCTTGAACATGTCGGGAAGTATGCCTTTGTACGTCACGGCGACATTCTTGGCCTTGTCGGTGACTACGAAATGAGAGGTAAATCCATCGTCCTCGCGTTTCAGGCTACCCTCCTGCACCAGGCCGCCAAGGCGAAAACTGCGCCCCTGCGGAGCCTCCTTCGCGGCCACCTGGCTGGGACTGAAAAAAAACACCAAGTTGCTTTGGAATGCATTCATGGCGAGCGCGACAACGGCACTGAGTCCCGCCAGCCCGCCTATGATAATAGCCATTTTCTTATGACGCGGTTTCATCTTTCTCTCCAGCCGATAATCTCTGAATCAGACTCAGGCGCTGCAACAAAGTTCGCTTCCTGCGCAACAACAGCCAAACCTCGCCGGCAATGAACACCAGCGCCATGACGTAGGATCCCCACACATAGAAGGCATAGCCCCCCATGGCGAAAAAGGCCGACCAGCTTGCCCAGATCATTTCGCCTCCTTGACCAGATCCGCAACCCACGCGGAATGGCGTTCGCGTTCAAGAATGATGCAGCGCACGCGCACCAGCACCACGGCAATGGTGTACATCCACGCGGCGATAGCCATGACCAGCATGCCGGTCAGCATGATGTGAGCCATCGCGGGCGCTTTGGTTACGCTGATGGAAGAGCCTTGGTGCAGCGTGTTCCACCACAGCACCGAGAAGTAAATGATGGGCACGTTGACCACCCCCACCAGCGCGATCACCGCACCGGCGCGGTCGGCGCGACGCGGGTCGTCGATTGCCGCCTGCAGCGCCATGTAGCCTATGTAAAGGAAAAGCAGGATCAACTCGGAAGTCAGGCGCGCGTCCCAAACCCAGTACGCTCCCCACATCGGCCTGCCCCACAATGCGCCGGTCCACAGCGCGATGAAAGCGAACATCGCGCCGGTCGGCGCCAACGCCGACGCCATCATGGACGACAGGCGCGTATTGAGCACCAGGCCGAAGCCGGCCCACACGGCCATCACCACGTAGATGAACATGGACATCCAGGACGCCGGGACATGGATGAAAATGATGCGGTACGCCTCGCCCTGCTGGAAGTCCGTAGGCGCCACGAAAAAACCGATGTATATCCCGGCCACCGCCAGCACCGCGGCGGCCACCGCAAACCACGGGATCATTTTGCCGGCCAGGTCGTAGAAAGTTACCGGCGATGCGTATTTGAACCAGTTGATATTACCCAAGCCTCACCTACCCTATTCCATCGAGATGCGCAGTGCGGCGGCCGTAGCCCAGGGAGCCAGCAGCAACGATGCCACCAGAAAGGCACCGAGCAGCGACATGTGCGCTTGCGCCCCCAACCCGGAAGCGCTCGCCTCCACCGCACCTGCGCCAAAAATCAGTACCGGGATATACAGCGGCAGCACCAGCAGCGAAACCAGCACGCCGCCGCCGCGTAGTCCCAGCGTCAGCGCCGCGCCAATCGCGCCAATCATACTCAGAACCGGCGTTCCCAGCAACAGCGTAGCCATCAGCACCAGCACGGCATCTTGCGACAGGCCGAACTGCATGCCCAGCACCGGCGCCATGACAACCAACGGCACGCCGGAGGACAGCCAGTGCGCCACCACCTTGCCGAAAACCAGCAAAGGCAGTGGTTGCGGGGTGAGCAGCATTTGTTCCAGCGTGCCGTCGCGATGATCGCCGGAAAACAGGCGCCCCAGCGACAGCATGGAGGCCAGCAGCGCCGCGACCCAGACCACGCCGGGCCCCATGGACCGCAGCAGATTCGCTTCCGGACCGACACCGAGCGGAAACAGGCTGACCACGATGACGAAAAAGAACAGCGTGGTCAGGACGTCGGCGCGCCGCCGCAGGGCGAGCACCAGGTCGCGGCGAATGGCGCAGCGCAGGATGGCGAACATGCCGGCATCGCTCATGCTGCGAGGTCCAGCCGCTGTATGGTCACGCCCGGCACGCTGAGTTCCTGGTGCGTCGTCAATATCACCATGCCGCCGTTGCGCAAATGCTCCTCCATGATGGCCTGCATCAACTGCACGGCGGCGCTGTCCAGCGCCGTCAGCGGCTCGTCCAGTATCCACAGGGTGGTGCCGGCGACCAGCAGGCGCGCCAGTGCAACGCGGCGCCGCTGCCCTTGCGAGAGCACCTTGGCCGGCAGCAGTTCGCGCCCGCCCAGACCCATGCGCCGCAAGGCGGCTATGGCTTTTTCCTGGGACAATTGAATGCCGGACAGTTCGGCAGAGATGAGCAGATTTTCCAGTGCGGTCAGGTCGTCTTTGACCGCGGGCAAATGGCCGAGATAGGTCACGGCCCGGAAGTATTCCTCGCCCATGGCACGAATGCTGGCGCCCTGCCACTGGATGTCGCCGTGAGCTGGCGCCACCAGGCCGCACAGCATGCGCAGCAGGCTGGTCTTGCCGCTGCCGTTGGGGCCGTGCACCTGCAACAGGCCACCGGGCCGCAACGAAAAACAAATATCCTTGAATAGCCTGCGGTCACCGCGCACGCATTCCAGACCGCTGACGTCCAACATTCGCCGCTCTGCGCTACGTTAAGTTAAGGGCGCGATTATATAGCGGGGGCGGATTTGATGCATCAGTTTGATCGCCCGCTATTTCCCAACGCGCGGAATGTTCGGCCCCGCGACGACACCTGCGGAGCCCAGCGGCTGACCGGACTCCTTCGCCAACGCCTCCTCCCACTCCCACACCGCCGATTGCGCTTTGCGCACGAACGGGTCATTGGGCGCAGCCAGGTGCAAGTACGTGCGCATGGCTCCAAGCGCGCCATGACGGTCATTCAGCGCATCCATGGCTTCCGCCATGCCGTAATAGGCATTGGCCTGCATCGGACGCAGCTCGATCGCAGTTGCAAAAAAGTCGCGGGCCACGTCGTAACGCTCCAACCCCAGCATGGTGAAACCCATGTTCACGTGCCCCTCCGGCAACTTTGGGGCTAGCTCCAGCACACGGTGCCACGCCGTGGCCGCAAATCCGTATTGCTTGGCATGCAGCATCGACACTCCTTGCGCGAAGCGTGCCTCCAGCTCCGCGCGCCGCGCCTGCTGGGCATGTCCGGCAGGATCGAGGCCGGGGTCCACAGCCAGCACCGTGGCCTCACCCGCCGCCAGCAGCCCCGGTTTCGGCAACAGCGAAACCGCGGCCACGCCGGCGACAAACAGGCTAACGGTAAGGGCGGCCGCCATGGGGCGGCGCTCCGTCCAGCCGCCGGCGGGAAGGGTTGCAGCAGGCTGCCGACCGCTCCCCGGCCCGGCCGCGAGATACATCAACCGCAGAAACAGCATGCCGCCGCCGAGCACAAGCGCGCCGCCCAGCGCCATCAAACTCCCCTGATTACCCAGCCCCCCTGCTCCCAGTAATGCCAGGCCCAGCCCGAACAAAACCATTTGCCGCCGCGCCAACGCGGGGGCAAACCGCGCAAATCCCAGTTGCGGCAGCAACCGCGCGCCGACAGCCATAAAAGCAAGCGCCGCCATGGCGGCCACACCGTAATACAGCTCGGGAGAAATATCGCCGGCGCGCCCCACAAGCCTGGCGGCCATTGCCGCAGCCGCGGCCACCGCGCCCAGCGCCAGTCCATGCAGGCCCCACTGCGAGGCACCCGATGCGCCAGACTGTGCAGGCTTGCGCAGCGCGCACAGCAGCGCGCGGACAAACAAAATCCCATGGCCTGCGACGAAAGCCGCGCCACCGCCTGTAAAGACAGGGTTACCGAGGATCGCTGCGACATCGCCCGCCAGCAACCTTCCGGCCCCCATGAAAGCCGCGACAGCCATCGCCAGCGCACCCGTGGCGGCCAGCCAGAACGCCAACCGCGTCACGGCCAGCCGACGGCCACCACCGATCAGGCTCCACGACAAACCGGCAAAAGCGAGCAGCCAGATCGACGCAGCCAGGTTTATGTAGAACCCTACTGCACCTTGAAGCGCGCCCTTGCCGACGAGCAACGGTCCGATCAGGGGTGCCCGGAAAAGCACCAGCAGCAAGAGGAACCAGGCGACTGCCCCGAACGCCGCCACACTCAAGGCCAGCCAGGCGGAGGTCAGCGGGCGTGGAGCGGTGCCAGGGAGGGTGATGAAAATTGTTTTGTTCATAAGCGTCACTTAGCCAAGAAAAAAATCAAACCGCACCTTTGTGCGGCGCTGAAGATATGAAGGGCATGCCGAAGAAAGTGGAGAAGGCCAACACGAACACCACCAGGATCATCACGGCACCCCTGTGCGGCGTCGCCTTGAGCGTGAAGCGCATGTGCATGGCGAAGGCGAGCGTGAGCCAGGTGATGAAAGCCCACGTCTCCAGGGGGTCCCAGGCCCAATAGCGGCCCCATGCATCCTGCGCCCAGATCGCGCCCGCCACCAGCATCAGCGACTCGAAAATCAGCCCCAGCGCCATGAAGCGGTAGGCCAGATCGTCCAGCCTATCGTCGGCGGGCAGTTGCGCCAGCCGCGCCGTGCCCAGCCCGCGCGCGCGCAACAGCACCACCCCGGCCATGCCCACCGCCACCAGCACCGAGCCCAGGAACACCTTGCCCAGCGCCACGTGGATGTACAGCCAGACCGTGTGATAAGTGGCGTGCAAGTGGCCCGGCGCGGGATTGGTGACCATCAGCCAGCCCATCATCATGAACATGATGGGCATCACCACCGCCGCCACCGGGCGGATCGGCTTGATGCGCCAGTAGGCGATGGAAAACACCAGCAACAGGCTGAACACGTTGCTGGAAAGAATCTCGAACATCGTGGTGAACGGCCCGTGCCCCAGGTGTGCCCAGCGCAGGCCGAGGGACGCCCCATGCAGCACGATGCCAAGCACAAGAAAGCCGAGGATGCTGCGCTCCGGCCGCTTGCCCAGCACCACGCCTATGATGGCCAGCGAACCGGCAAGCACATAACTCACCAGCCCGGCCCACAAGAACTGCATTTCCTGATCCATGATGTTGCGATTCCTTCCCGATGCCCGATGCGGGGTTGCCATCAACCTGCACTATGCTGAAGAAGCCATCACTCCCGGCCCACTCGCTATGCTCGCCCTCTCCCCCTCTCCCCGCAAGCGGGAGAGGGGTTGGGGGAGAGGGAAAGCCGTATCCTCTCCAACACCCCTTCCAGTTGCTGCATAACGTCGTTGTTCCAAAAACGCAGCACCGTATACCCTGGCCCCGCAACCACGCATCCCGATGCTGGTCATAGGCCATCTGCTCGGCGTGCTGGCCGCCGTCGAGCTCGACAATCAACCGGTGCTCCGCACACACAAAATCCACAATGTAGCGTCCCATGGGCTTTTGCCGTTTGAATTTCAACCCCATGAAACGATGCGCCCGCAGGTGATACCACAAGCGTTGCTCGGCGTCAGTCTGGTTACTGCGCAAGGCTTTCGCGTTGTCTAGCATCCGCCTGACCCCCTCGCTATGCTCGCCCTCTCCCCGCCCCCTCTCCCGCAAGCGGGAGAGGGGGCGGGGAGAGGGCGAGCGTAGCGAGGAGCAAGCCCCTACGCCTGCCAAGGCTTTGCGGCGAATTTCTTCCAGAAATGCCGGGCCAAGCTTAGCACCGCCACCGCGCACGCGGCAAGAAGCCAGCGTATGGTCCAGTCCGAATACACCGTATACCCCATCCACGCGCGCAGCCCTTCATAGACCAGGGTTCCGTCGCCAAGTTCGCGGCTGTCTCCCGGCTGCATCTCCCAGCGCTGGTCGCCGCTGCGCATGACGATGCGGTACTCCTTGGGAAGATGAAACTCGGACGGTTTGGCCGGATCGAGGATCACCTCGTCGAATTGCAGCATGGTCCAGAGCTTGTGGTGGCTCCCCGGCGGCGTCCATTCGAGCGCCTGCCGGTATAGGTTGAGGGGGTAGCCGGGCAGATGAATGGTGCCGCGCCCCGGTTCGCCGCCGCGCGGGCGCCACACGAAAGTCGGCGCAAAGCCCTTGTTGGGGCTGGTGTAGAAGCGGTAGCCGTAAAGCACCAGCGCATCCAGGTCGCCGATGGTACCGTGGCGTTCAACCCCATTCTCGTCCAGCCAGCGCACGCGGTTCACGGTCTTGCCGCGGCGCACACCGGTGGCGTAGTCGATGTTGAAACCTTCGTTGACGAAAGAAACGCGGTTGAGACGCCACCAGTGCCACGGCCCGCTTTCAGAGGCAGTCAGCGTCCCGTCAAACCACTCGCCTTCGCCAAGTTCGAGTGCGCCTTTCAGATAGGTGAGGCGCCCGGCGGCCACCAGCAGGATGATGGTAATCAGCGCCAGGTGGAATACGAGGAGGGCCTTCTGGGCGCGGAATACCGGCTTGGTGAGAACGGCAGCGGATAGATTCAGGGCAAACAGGGCAAGCGGCACCACCAGAGCCCAGGTGGTGCGCACTTCGCTCTTATAGGAAACCACCACCCCAATGCCGAGTAGCAACAGGATAGCCAGAGTGAGTTTGAGAGATGCCAGCCGGCACAGCAAGCGCCCCAACATTACGACCGGCGCGGCTCCCGTGCACATTGGCAGAACAGGCTAGCAGTCGCGGGGCCGCCCGATAGGCAGCACCGCGGGCCGCGAGGCAGACTAAGGCGCATTAATGCAGGCCTCGTTGCTGTTCGCCATCCAGTTCACGCCGGTCGCGCCATTGCCCGGAGCACCAGCGGAACCACAGTCCGTGGAAACCCAGTTGCCGCTGGTTTTGAAGTTAACGATCTTGAGGTGCGCGTTCATGTAGTAGGGTTCCTGGTTGTACGGCGTCATGGTGTTATTTTTCACCTGCGTACCCGCAGTCAGCCCCGCCTCTGGGCCGACGTCATTGAGGTTCACCAGTAACGCCTTGTTCTTCCAGCCATGCGGGACCGCCACGTGGCACCAGGTGCAATGCATCCGGCCGACCAACTCGTAATGGCGCTTGTGGCCGTCGACCGGGGTGCCGTTACCCATGCCGCCACCACCGCCGCCGCCACCGCCCATGCACATGGCCATACCGACCGGCGTGATGTAGAACCCGGTACGACTGGTCGCGCTACCGCCGTTGGCATAGGTGGTGTAATCGTGGCATTTGAAGCATATATCGGTGGTCGCTTGCCCGGTGCGGCTGGCACAGGGAAGCGTGATACCGGCGGTCCCACCCATGCCGCCACCGCCACCGCCACCGCCCATACCGCCACCGCCACCGCCCATGCCGGCGTTGGCATTGGCATTGTTCGGATCGGTCCCGGTGCAGGCATCCCACAGGCCTTTCAGCACGAAATTATTGGCGGAACCGTGCGGTCCCCACACGTTGCCATTCGCCCCGCCATCGGGAATCACGGTGGCTCCGGTACTCACATTCGAACCATGGCAATCGGTGCAGTACATGGTCTGGGTGCCAACGGCGTTATTGAAGGGGGCGGTCCAGTTGTTGCTGATATTCGTGCCGTTACCGCGTATCGTACCGGTGCGCCCGGTCGCGTTCATGACCGGATGCCAGCCGCGGTGGTTGTTGGTCTGAAACGCTGCCGCCGCGCCGGAATTGGACTTTGTACCTTCCCCCTGATGGCTCGTAGGCGCCTGGAACTCGCGCGCTTGGTTGGTATACACAGTCAGGTTATTGGTTCCAGACGGTGTGCCGGCAGGCCAGGAGCCCAAAGTGGGACGGTTGCCATTGGGATAGAGGTTGTTGTCGCTATAACCATAGTTCGAATGGCACTTGAGGCAGAGCTGGTATTCACGCGTCAGGAAAGGCTGTCCGACGTCGGTGGCAGCACTGGCGCCCGGATTGCCGCGTTTGACGGTAAAACTGCTGGGCATGCTGTAGAAGGAGGTATCCGGGTAGACCGGCTCCACCCCCCATATGCCGCGCAGCACACCAGACGCGAGGTTGGTGTGTATGGTCGACGCCGTATGTGGGTGTGTTGCTTCCGGATCAGGGGTTCCGGTGATGTTGCCGTTGTTGCCGTTGAAAGAGCGGAACTTCACGATGCGGTGCGGGTTGTGGCAGTCCGTGCATTCCGCATGGCGATTTGACAGGTTTCCCGCACCAAGATTCGCACGCGGCTCAAGGAAATCCTTACCGCACTGGGTGTTACTGGTGGAACTACAGGTACTTCCAAAACTCGCATCGGTGAAGTTGGAACTGATGTCGTGCACCTCGCGCCCGGCCGCTTGCTCCACACTGGTGATGGGCATATGACGCGCCAAGGCGAAATCGGTACTTATGTTAGGCGGGCCCTCGCCTGATGGTGGGTTGACGACGCGGTTCGCTGTCGTGGTGTGGCACTGGTAGCAGGTTTGTTCGATGGCCGGGTTGCCGCCCTGCTTGGGGTTTGTCGTGCTGTCGGTACCCTCGCGCAGCAGGCGGCGCGAACCCTGCACGGTGTGCGTGTCGTGGCAGTTGAGGCAAGCTGCCTTCCACACTGGAATATTAGGCGGAAACTGGCGCTGCGTCGCTGCGGCGGTCGTGTAGGTCGACGTCGCGGCCTGAGGATTGGCATGCACCGAATAAGCCCATGCACCGGTGCTTTGGTCGCGGTCGTGGCAAGTCAGGCAAATGATGTCGCCGGCCTGGTTATACGTCCCGTTGGGCGTTTGTTCCTGGAAGCGGTTCAGGCGCAGGAATTTCTGGTTGCCCATGGTCGTGTCGGTTTCATAAAGGTGCGGATCGTGGCAGGTCGCACACTCGATCTGTCCAGCACCCGCCGGGCCCACCGGCTCCAGCGGAAGCTTAGGGTGGTAACCCTTGCCACGCACGCCGAGCGTGGTTCCGGTTCCTGCAGGAAATTTCTGGTTGGCGTCCACTGCGCGAATTTCGCCGTCTGCCGCAGACAGCACGGCATTGAGCGTGACCGAGATGGGGTGATCGTTGGTCAGATCGGTGCCCAGGTAACGGGTGAACCCCGTGGTGGTGCCACTACCCGGTGGCATGGTGCCAGTGGTGGTGCCGGTAGTGCCATAACCGGTGGTGGCGATGGCGATGGTGCCTGTCTGACTGAGCGAGCCCTTGCCGTTCAGCACATTGACATTGCCTACAGCCAGCGTGCCGTCGTGGCAGGACAGGCACAGCTTGGCACTGCCGTTCGGCTGGGACAGGCCACCTTGAATGCTTCCGGAGTCGAGCGTGGAAGACGTGTAAGTCGTGTAGGTGGCGCTGGAAAGCGTTTTGTTCCAGATCGGAGCGACGACGCCCGTAGTAGCGGCATGGGGCGTATGGCAGAACACGCAGATTTGGGTTTCGCTGGTTGCTTTCGCGGTTCCCGGGCCGGAGGCGGAAAGATTGTGCAGGGTCTGGCGAATATTGTTTTGCCGCGCCGCGAAAGTGAAGTTACTCGCCGCCCAGAACACCAATCCGGCCATCAGGGCGATGCCGAGGAGAGGGTTGGTCCCGCGCCCGAATATCTTGCCATATCTACCCATCACAACTCCCCCAAAAACTGGAACATCGCCACACGCCCGTTGAACATGTCGGCGACATAGACGCGCTTGTCGCGATCGACCCACACGCCCGCAGGCAAATAGAATTGCCCCACCCCGGCGCCGGTACCACCGATCGGGAGGAGAAACCGGCCATCGTTGTCGAACACCAACAAATGATCGTAGTAAGACTCTACCACGTAAACGTGACCTTCGTCATCCACGCCCACCCCTTTGGGGCGCACCAGATTACCCACAAACAGGCCCTGTTGGCCAAACTGCTTGACGTACTTTCCTTCCGCGCTCAACACCTGGATTCGGTTGTTCATGGTGTCCGTCACATAGAGCTGCCCGCCGGCAAAAGAAAGATACGTCGGAAAGTTGAACTCTCCATCCCCTTCGCCACGCTCGCCTATGGTTTCGAGCAACTCTCCTTGCTCGTTAAAAATCTTGATGTCATGGCCATGCGTGTCCGCCACGTACAGCCATTTACGTTCCGGGTTCCACGCCACCCCGGTGGGGCGCTGCAGCAATCCCTTGCCGAACCGGCCCAGCGGATTGCCGTCGTGGTCAAGCCGCACCACGACACCGAGCTTCGCGTCTGCGACGAACACTTGGCCATTGGCCCCGATAGCGATGCCCGCGGGAGCATCAAAAACTTCCAGCCCTCCCGCCGAGTCCCAGATTAACGGCCGGTTTTGTGCAGCATCGAATACATACACCGCCTGGCGGCTGGCATCGGTGACGTAGATGCGGCCCTGCTCATCCACGGCTCCCGCCTGCGGACGCTGCAGCACAATGGGTTGCTCCTGCCCGGCAAGCAGCCCGGCCACCCAGTAGAAAAACGCCTTGAGGCCTTCCTGCGTCTCTTGCTTTTCCTTGAAATAGTTCTGCTCGCCGTATAGCTCGCCGATGTAGCGGTAGCGCGCCCGCTCAGGCGGCGCGGGCCAGACGATCTCTTTGCTCGTCGCCACTCCGGTGGCATCGAAGCGCAGAAGCGCCCTGGGTTCGGCACAACCGGCGAGCGCAGTCAGCACGCACACGGCCACGAAAACCTGCCGTCTAGCGGAGCCCAAGTTCGTCCAGCGCGAAATTGTCATTTTCGGGATACGGGAGTAAGACGCATGATTTCGACGCTGCCGGCCACTTCATCGGCGACGTAAAGGAGGTCCTCGTCGACCCAGAGGTCGCTGATGCGCTGCAACGCCGGTCGCAGGGACGATCCCTTGATTTGTGCCAGCAACACTCCGCCGAAGAACACCTTGATGCTGTTATCGAGGCGGTCGCCGACATAGACCCGTCTCTGCCGATCGACTGCTATGGTCCATGGCTGCTTCAGAATACCTTCGCCAAAACTGTCGAGAATTACGCCGTCCTCGGACATCAACAACACCTGCGATTTGCGCCGGTCGACCAGATAAATGCCCTCGGGCCCGGTGGTGATGGCGACGGGGTCGACCGGCGTCAAATCCCCGGCCGCGTTGTCGTGGGGAACGATGACGTAGGGGATCCGGCCGTGCTCATGGAACGCCACGACATTGTGGTAGATGGCGTCCACGACCATCAACACCCCTTTGCTCTCATCCACGGTCATCCCGACCGGCCTGGTGAGCATGCTGGAGTCCTGGAACTCCTGGATCATGTAGCCTTCTCTGGACATATGCAAAATGCGGCGCTTGCCCTGGTCCAGGACGTAAATCGAGCGGTCGCCGGCCACGTAGAGTTTGGTGCCGTGGTCCGATGGCAGGCGCTGGGGGTAGTCCGGTGCGAACCAGGTTGCCGGCTTGGGCTGAGGCTGCACCACCACCAAACTGTTCGAAAACGGGTTGACCCGGAACACTCCCGCCTTGCCGCTGTCCACGACATAAACGTCCTGTCCGCGCGCCGCCACGGTGGATGGTGCCAAAAAGTTGATATACGCGCCCGCTGGCTGCATGGGGTTAGCGGCGAAAGTCGAGGCGCTCTCCAGTCGCCCCCCCCGGAGAGTCAGCCATGGAGTAAAAAGGTTATTTGGCGCGGCAGCCGACTGTTCGGTACTGGCGCGAACCTCCCCGCTCGATTCACAGCCGCAGACAACCGACAGCAGTGCGGCCATGACCAACGTGCTTGTCCTCGCCGACCTGCCGCAACGCTGCAAACGCTTTAACGAATTAATTCTCACCACGCACTCCTTACACGTGCCGGCCACGCAACATTACCAATGGCCGGGACCCTTGGTTTCGTCATTGCCGGTAATTCCGCTTTTCAGGCCGGGCAACCCCGAATGACATCGATGGCAATTCTCGGGACCCCAGGCAATCCGATCATTGTGGCACATGCCGCAGAACTTGCCCTCCACGATCTCTTTCATCGTCACCTCGTTGGAGCCCGCGCGCATCTGGAAGCCGAGCTCCGTGTGGCACACCTTGCAGCGGAAACGGATGCGGTGAAACCAGTGCGGAAAAATCACTGGACGCATGCCATTGGCCTCCGCACGCTTGTTCAGCACGACATCGCCCCGTTCCGCATGCACCGAAACCGGCGACAACAACACCGGCACAACCAGAGCCAATAGCACCCAAATGCGTCGCCGCGCCCGCTGCATCATGGACATGGATTACCGGTCATCCGTCACATATTCGCTGGCGGGGCGGGGAACGCTGTGGCAACGCACACACTCGGTTGGCGGAAAAGCCACACCACCATGACACAGGCCGCATTTCTCTCCATTCAGTATTAACCACATATTGATTTTCGTCGCGCCGGCCTTGGATTTGAACAATTGCTCGTGACAGTTGGCGCAATCCAGCCACACCGTATGTTTCGAATGGGGGAACTTCACCATCGGCATGATCGAGGTATTTTTACGCATCACGTCTAGGTCAAGGAAGTTCACCACCTTCGTTGTCGGAGAAAAAGTGGAGCGCGGATTGATATAACCCTTCTCAATCGCGGTTGGCCAGTGCACTTGATTGCCCGCGTAATCCGGCGGCAATAGCGAAAGTGCATCGGCAGGCTGCTGCAACTCCTTGAGATGCGGGTTGGTCGGATCATGAATTCCGTCAGCTTCCAGGGGCAACCATCTCCGGCTGTCCACTGAGGGGTCGCCCGGCATAACGGGAACAAAGTCGGCCAGAGCGACACCCACCGCCATCATTGCAGAAAACGCCGCCAGTGCCACGAACGTATGGTGATATCCAATCTTTCTAAACACGATAAATACGTTCAATCAGCGCACCACAAAAAAATATCGGGTAGCGGAGTATCACCTGCCCCTACCCGAGAAAAAACCCACCCCCTTCATGCCTCCCAAGCTAGCGCGGCACCACCAAGCCGGCAAGTTCCATTGCGTTGTAGATTTCATAGGTCGCCTGCTTGAGGGTCTTCATCGCAGCCGTGTAATCGCCGCCCGCAGCCTCCTTCTCGGAGGTGGCCTGCAGGCTCTTGGCCTTTTTCACGACTTCCTCGATCTGGCTGAGCGCCTCTTTCGAGGGTTTGTAATCCGCGATGGCAAGCGGCATCAGATCGGCGATGCTCTGATGGCGATGCAATTCATACTCGTACTCTTCCTTGGGCGACTCGAACTTGATCTCGTAGCTGATGGTTCTGGTGACCATCAGCTTGCCAATGGCCGTATTCACGTTGTCGCGCGCCTTCACCAGAATCTGGTTGGCATCGTCATAGCGATTTTTATCGGCCAACGCTTTGGCCTTGGCCATCGCGTCGCGGATCTGCTGCAATTCCGGTGGATTGGTGCTGGCTGCCGTCACCAGCTTGGAATCAAGAAAAGTCTTAAGCTCATCCCACAAACGCGAATACCGCAAACGCTGCTGCTCGGCCTGTTTGGCGGCATCCGGCAACAGGCGGAACGCTACACCTGCGCGCCGCATCGCCTCACCGGCCAAGTCGTCGGCCTCGATCAGACTGTTCGTCTCCAGTGCGACCTTGGCGCTATCCAAATAAACCCGCGCCTCGTCAAGAATGCCCTTGGCAGCGACATGCGTGCCATCGTCGCTGATCTCGTCGACACGCTTCGCCCCGGCCGACTTGTACAGCATCTGGTTGGCCAGGGCCAACTTCTGCTCAACGTATTGGCGCGTCGGCGCAGAAATTCCCGACTGCGCGGTGGCAGCCCCAACCGGTGCCGTATCGGCACTGACCGGGGCAACCAGCGTCACCCCGAACAACATCGCCAGACACGGCAGACGTTTGAGGCTACGCATCATGGCTTTACCGAAACCGAGTCAGACCTTAGCAAGACGTTGTTGGTCTTGGGCTTGGAGTGGCACTTGGCACATTGGGAAACGGGAAACGACACCTTTCCATGGCACACACCGCACTTCTGTCCCAGCAGAATCGCCGCCATGCTGATCTGGTTGGCACCCTTCTGCGGGATGAAGATTGCCGGATGGCAGTTGGAGCAATCCAGCCACTCGGTATGCTGCTTGTGCGGATAGATGACGTAAGGCATGGAACCCTTGGGAGTGCGCTGGATGTCCAGATCCATCACCAGCATCTCCGCCGTCGGATCGAGCCGGTCAACGCGAGGATTGATCTTGCCGGAACGCAGTGTCTGCACCCAATCAACGAAGTTTCCGGCCTTGTACGTCCTCACGAAACCCTCAAAACCAGCTTCCGGGGTTTGCAGCATCTTTGTGCCCTGGTTGGTAGGGTCGTGAATACCGTCCTCCGCTGGAGGCAGATTGGGCGTCCACTTCTTGAGCAGCCGATTGAAGGGAATAGTCGTTCCGCTCGGGGTCACCACCGCCGGCGGCAGTTGTTCAGCCGGCGCCGCGGGAGCTCCTGCCTCCTGTGCCGACATCGCCGCCTTCGCGGGTTTTACTGCAGGACTGCTTGCAGCGGCTTTGCCATTCCCGACCGACTCACTCACCATGTAATCCACCGCCGCTTTAACCTCGGCATCGGTCAAGCCGAGTTTCGAGCCCTTTGGCGGCATCAAATTGACGCCTTCAATGGCATTGGTGTACATCGCGGCAACGCCGGCCTTTACACGCGGTGCCCAGACAGCCACGTCGCCAACCTTGGGTGCGCCGACCAGCCCGCCGCGATGGCACGATACGCAGTTATTCTCATAAACCGACTTGCCTTCAGCCAGATCGCCCTTTTCAGCGGCAAACGCAAGCGCGGACGCAACGAGAAGCACCAGAAGAACGCCCGCTTTTTTTGACATCGAATCCATCATCCCTCTCCTATTTTCCCGCTTTGGGCGCTTGAGCGCCTGCCTTATTGATATCAAGCTTTTCATCTAGCGGATTCACGCGGAAATTGTCGGGTTGCGACACCAGCGTCTGCACCGTACCGTGATGGAACTGTGTCGGCGTACCCGGTTTTCCCGAATGGCACATCGTGCAGTTCTCGGGTGACCAAGCCACTTCGCCGTTGTGGCACGCACCGCAGAACTGGCCATCGATGATCTTGGCCATAGTGATGTCGTTGCCCCCCGCTTTGAACTTGAAACCCAAGTCAGCGTGGCACACCTTGCAACGGAAACGAATACGGTGATACCAGTGCGGGAACACCACGGGGCGCATCCCCGCCGCATCGGCGTAGTTATTGATCACGACATCCGCATACTCCGCCTGCGCCACACGAACATCCGCGAACAGCACCGCCAGCAACACCCCCGCGGCGACGCACGCCAATCTGGACACCGCCTTTATTCGATTACGAAAACTCATAGCTTCCTCTTTCTTTCTCAAGTAAAACAACACTCCCCCCAGTCCGTTCAAATATCCCCAAACGGCCTGCTGACACTAAAAAACACCGACTCAGCGTACCTGCCACTCGTTCTCGTCACGCGCCCGTTAAGCACGAAGTTCAACAACCCTATCTTGTAATTCAGGCGGTTATCCCAGGAACTGGTGGCGTTCTGCGGCAATGCTCCAACAGTCCCGGTGAAACGGTCTGCATACTGCGAAGTGCTGGCCGCCAGCGTCGACTGGAACTGCAAGTCGCGCACATTGAAGAAACGTCTGTTTGAGTAGCTTATAGCGCCACCGGTTGTCACGTCAAATCCCGGCTGCTCGCCGCTCGCCACGAGCGAGCGCGTGCCCTGCATGGTGAGCGAACCATTCAACTGGCTATAGCGGCTAAGCGGCCCATCGAATGTGCCCTGCAAATTGATAAACTGCATGCCACGGGGATCGCCCCGAAACGAACGGGAATCGCTCCCATCCAAGCTAATGGACAGATTGCCCACCTCCAGGGTGCGACTCCAACTGGCACCCGCCGAGTGGGTCAGCGATTTGGAATTGGTTCTGCCCTCTGCGATGCCCGCCGACTGGCTCAAGCGCATATTCAGGGACGATGACGGCCCCAGTTCGAACCCGCGCGAAAGTCCGTGACCAAGATTGGCGTTGCGGGAAAGAGTACTGTCATCGGCGCCGGTCTGGCTACCGACTCCAACCCCAGTATTCCACGAGTAATCAAATTTGCCCAGCTTGATGGGGTCTGACCCATAAGAAATGCCGGTATTGCCGGACATCGTCAAATTGCTGCCCGACGTGTAGTTGGCGGCAACCGATAGCCGCGCATTGCGCGCGAACTCGTAATTGATGCCGCCATACGCGTTCACATTGCGTGTCGCGGTAGAATTCCCGGCAGTTTCGCTATCGGAATCGAAGTAACGGACGTTCCCGGTGACATACAGCGGTTTCTCGGTTGCGGGAGTCCAAGTGATCGTGCTGCTGACCTGCCCTACGCGCGTGGACTGATCCGCAGTCGCAACATGACTGTCGGCCTTGTTGCCGTTGACCATGGTGCTCAGCGACCAGCGGCCGTCGCTGGGACGGTAGCTATCGCGGACAACCAGCCCCATCGACTCGGACTTTGCACCAGACCGAGAAACGTGGTTCTGGACGTACACCCCGTCTACCCCGATGTCGTGGTTCCCGACAAGGTGAGACATGCTGCCCGATATGGCATTCTGCACGTCGTCGCCGAATTCCGAGTTGCTCAGCACGCTACTGTCAAAACTGGCGCGATAAAACGAGGTGCCCAGCAACGGCCGGTAGGATTGGCGCAACCCGATGCGCGTGGCGCGGTAGCCCGCGCCAACCACGTCGCTGCTGGTTCGCGTATCGCTGACGTCGACGTTGGCGTCGAACGGAAACCTGCTCTGTGGTAGCAGTGAAATGCCGGCGCTCCCGGTGAGGAAGGTACCGTTGCTCGCCGCCTCTCCCGTCTTCGAATGGCTGAAATTAAACCCCAACGTTCCACTCACCGGCGCAAACCAGGGCTGCCAGACGAAGCTGCTGGCGCTCATGGATATCTGGGTAGTATTTTGCAGGGTCTGGGGGGTGTTGTCGGCTTTGGTTATTGTCGTATAGTTAGAGAGGCTGCCCCACATCCGCACGGGTGGAAGGCCCCAGCGCCTCTTCTTGGCGACCGGGGCGCGTCGGGACTCGCCGCCTGCCTGGGCGCCACTCACATCGCCGGCCGCGGCAAGCATGCCATTGCCGGCATCAGCGAGAATCTCGTTGCCGGGGTCCGCAAGAACTTTGGAAGTGTCGAGGGCTTCAGCCACCCGGAGCTGTGGCGTGGGGCCGCCAGCGATGGCGTCATCGCCGGCATTGAGCCCGGTCGGAACAGCCACGTCCTGGCCAACACCCTTTTCGACGAAATCAAGGCGGCTAACCATGGCGAGCAGAAGCCCGCCACCAGGCTTGACGGCCGTAACCGCCAACCCGGGGCGCGGATAGGAAAACGCGAACCAAGCCGCCGCCATCGCCCAAGCGCGCGGACCTAGCAAGCCCCTACCCCTTTTCCTCCCCCCAACCCCACGCCCCATGTGGCGCCCCCTGTTGCCGGCTTACTTCTCGGACTTCTCGGACTTCTCGGACTTCTCGGACTTCTCGGACTTCGCAACGCCACCCATCGGATACTGCGACTCATTCACCTGTATCGTAGCCTTGGCCCGCAACTTGGCGACAAACTCGCTCCACACCCGTTCGTTCTCATCGCGCCTCCATAGTGCCGCAAGGCGTGGACGGACAGCCTCGAAAGCCTTGACCTGCGCCGCCTTAACCGCGTCGAAATGGATGATAGCCACGCCGTCAAGCACATTGAACGGCTCCGAGAGCATGCCCGGCTTCAGCTTCTCCACAACTTCCTGAACCGTGGCGGGGAGCATGCCTTTATGCAGATACCCCATATCCCCGCCTTCGGGAGCGCTCGAATCGGCGGAACGCAGGCGGGCCGTCTCCGCAAAGGACGCGCCCGCCCGAAGACTCTTCGCGATGCCCTGCGCTTCCTCCGTCGCCTTGTCGCGGGCAGCTTGGCCCGCGGCGGGGTCCACCTTGAGCAAAATCACCGAGATGCGCACCTGCTCCGGTTCGGTGAACTTATCCAGGTGTTCCGCATAATAAGCCCTCTCCTGCTCAATGCCGGGTCCCAAAATGCTGTCGAGAACCTGTTCATTCAGCTGAACGGCCAACGTCCCCTCTTCAAGACCACGCACCACCCGCGGCAACTCGGCAGCACGAACCTTCTGCCACTGCTCGTTGTTGCGCTGGGCCTGCTCAAAATCCTCCAAGCTTTTTTTAACGACGGCCGCATCCGGCTTGATGCCGCGGCGCTTGGCTTCATCCACCAACAAAACGTTGACCACCAGAGAGTCGCCAACCGCATGGGCCAAAGCGGACACCTCGGCGTCCGGAGCCTGACCATGGAAGAACTTGGTGCGCGCAGCGACTGCATACGCCATAGCGAAGTCCCTGACGGGAATGACCGTGCCGTTGACAGTGGCAAAGATCGCCGCGGGGGCCGACGCGGATGCTGGTGCTACCGCCTGTGCCGGCTCCGCTGCGGCCGGGACATCGGCACCGCTAGCGCAGGCGACCGCCCCAAACATAAGAACGCCAAAACACGAAACCAGATATTTTCCCAGCACGGCCCGCCGCATCCGGCCGTGCATTTCTTTCTGCGCTGGCTGCGCCACACTTTCACACTTCGATGTCACGATTCTTCCCACCCCGATTTCAATACCGCTTCAACAAGTTAACTACCCAATCATGGTCACGAATTGGCGCGACTGCCAAGTCGCACCATCTTAACGTCCACACCCGTGTTTGGCAAGACGCGGCGGCTATTTCGCCGCTATTCGACGCACTTTCCGCGACGCCCTCCCAACACGCACCTAACCAGCCCAGCAAGAATGATGCCGAACTTAGCCGCAGAGCACTCTCGACACGAAAAAATGAGAGCCGGGGTTCGCAGAGAACGGGCGCACGCTACGGTAACGAGCGAACGGGAGAGCATGAAGGTTGTCCGGAGACACGCCGACGAGTCCGGCGGGAAGAGGAAACCGGACGACATCGCGACCCGAACAAAACAGGACCGCAGGTCGCGGAATAATGGCAAAAAAAAGCCAGGCAAGCGAACTTGCCTGGCTTTTTTTAAAGCACGATCTAACTAGTTACTTCTCGTGGCACGACAAGCACAGCGCACTACCGGTCACAATCGGATTGCTCGCCGCGTTGTTCGGTACGCGCAAGAAGGTGACGTTGCTGCTATGTGGATCATGGCAGGTCGCGCACTCGACGAACGGCTCGTCCCCACCGCCTGTAACCGCGCGGGTATACAGCATCAGATCGCTCTTGTTGCGAACGCCGTTACCATTCTGCCCGACATCGGTCGGGTTCACGCCCGTACCACCACCAGCGAAAGTGAACGACTTCTCGGTATCGACCCAGAAAACCGTTTTGGTATTCTGGACCTTCTGGTGCAGCGCAGGGGGCGGGCCACTATGACTGTAGAACGAGTCATCTTTACAAGTCCCAGTCGGTGTCGAGCCGCCAGGCGTAATACCGCCACCGCAGAACTGCATGCCGACAGGGTGGTCATTCCTGAGGTCGGTGCCGATGTAGACGACACTGTTGTAGCTCAATTTACCGGTAGTAAGGTTAGCAGGGCCAGTCCAACTACCCGACAGAGTTCCGCCGGCGGTATTCCATCCACCAGATCCAGGCTGGTTGATCATCACGTTCATGGCCTGGGTACCGTCGTGGCAGGAAAGGCAAGCCAGCGACACGGAGCCAACGGCAAGCACTTGGGCGTCCAAGGTGGAGGTACCCAGTTGGTCATAGGTCGAGTAGCCGGCACCCGGAGTCAGGAGCCGGTTCCAGATAGGAACGGGAGCGCCGGTGTCCGCACCGTGAGGGGTGTGGCAGAATACGCAGATCTCACCCGTGCCGCTGAAGGTGTTGGTGGCAATACCGGAGCCGCTCGTACCCAGGTTATGCTTGGTGGTGGCGATGCTCGCACCGGCAACACCGGCTGCCAACATCAGGCCAGCGCCCCCAGCAACCGCCACGAAGGCCGACAGCGAGAACACCGATTTTCTTCTCAACTCCGATTTGTTTATTGTCATTACCAAACCTCCTTTTAAGTTACGTGACCGGGAAGACTACTTCAGCACGGCCTACCCGACTTTAGTTACCAACCTGTGTTACGAAAGTTAGAGCACGGATCACCCTACGCCGAGAACCTAAAGCACTAACCGTGCCAACCAAACGCTCACATCATCACATCCCCTGACACACAAAACCCCAACGCACATCTTCCACACAAGCACAATTTCTTATAGATCAATTGACTCCGCACTCCTATTGGACAATAGCTATTCGCCAAGACAATTTGAACGCGCCCATGCTGCATCAATCACCATCAGAAACAGGATGAGAATTCGTCGAAATTGTTATCTTTATTAACAAGATTTCGAATAGTTATTTCCCATATCCGAGAAACTGAATTCTTTTATTTCTCATAATAGAGAATCAAATAAATTATCTTCGATTCTTATTTCACAGTAGCAAGCCTGTAGGTCGGTTCAAGCGAAGCGGAACCGACAGGCCAAACGTCAAACAACTTGACTGGGGGGGGTATTCAGACGTGCCGATGGACCGTCTCTGCAGCACCGGACGGGTGTGGCGCCACACCCATGAGGACGAGGCAAAGACCGCTCACGCGGTTCATCGGTTCAATAACTTTTGACAGACAAGACGTAAGGTCTCGCTGCATAAACCAGCGAAACTTTCCAGAGGCGATGCAACACGCAGGGCCCGCGGCTACTTGGCAACGGCCTTAGCGCCGCCCAGAACGGCGAAACCCTGATCCGCCTTGAGAGCCGCAGGGCGGTAAACATCCACCCGACGGAAATACTGGTCGACTATGTAGACGCGCCCATCCTCGTCAACTGCGATTCCAGACGGCAACATGTAGTGGCCCGGACGATCTCCGGGGCCACGACTTCCCAATGGCAGCAGCAACTGGCCGTCGGCGGTAAATATCTGAGAATTTCCGAATCCGGCATCCACCACATAGAGATTTCCCGATGGATCGATGGCGACCTCCTTGGGACGAGAAAACTGGCCCATTTGCAGACCCAGACCGCCGAAGGCGCGAACGAACTTGCCATCGCGCTGGAATACCTCGACACGGAAGTTGCCCGAATCGACCACATAGAGCAAACCGTCTTTGGCACTAACCTGGGCATCTCTCGGGAGATTCAGCTCGCCTTCGCCGCTGCCGCGCTTGCCGATGTCCCGCAGGTGCTGGCCGCTATGGGCGTCAAACACGCGGATGCGATGCTCATTGCTGCTGGTGCCCCCGATGTCGACGACGTAAATTTGCGTTCCGTCGGGATCAACCGCGACGCTGGACGGCCTGCTGAACCATTCCGGCCCACCCAGTTTGCGCAGGAACTTTCCATCCTTGGTGTACACCTTGATGATTTTTGCATTGCCATCGCAAACATAGATATTGCCGACCCGGTCGACATCCAGCCCGAGTGGAAGCTGCAACCCCTCCCGGTCTCCTTCCTCCCCGCCTTCGCCGATTTTGTAGAAGCGGCGCCCCGGCAAATCGAACACCTTGATCGAGTGCCCTGCCGTATCGCCGACGAAGACTCGGCCCTGGAATACTGCCACACTATAGGGCTTGCCCAAACCCTCACCCCGACGCGCTTCGCCGGTAATCGCCCGTTTGAAGGACGACTCTTCTTCTTCCTCCACCACATCTGCGCTGGAACGCAGAACCCGCTCCAGATAGAAGCGCGGCTCCGCGGGCGGAGGCGGAAACACGGTATCCACTTCGGACTCCTGAATGCCGCCACCTTCGGGGCCTTCTGGGATAGGGGCACAAGCCGCAAGCGCCAGCGATAGGACAAAGTACAGAACCGGTTTAGAAGGCTTACCAGCCAAGCCGTGAGCGAGTTTTTTCATGCACATCCAACCTTGATGAATTCAGAAGCCGAGAACGTGTTTTTCCACGCAAGCCGCGCGGGTAACCGTCCCGCGCCCAAAATCAGTGCTACGAATCAGCGAATTATAGTATCATCATCACCTTGAAAATTCAAAACTTCCAGGCAGGTTTCAAACCATGGCACCAACACCGATGCAGATCAACTCGCGGCTTCGTTCGCGCGCTGACTCCAAAGGCCGCGCGGCGCGCACGCCGCGCTCGTCCACGTTCATCTGGCTGACCGCACTGTGTGCGCTACCGTTCGTCGGGCCGGCCTGGGGCGCCGGTTCACCCGCGTCGAACGATAGCTTCAAGGTAGCGGAAGTTTATCGCAACAGTTGTTCGGTATGCCATGGCGAAAAGGGCGACGGGCAGAGCCGGGCGCGCAACGCGCTGAACCCGCCTCCGCGCAACTTCACCTCACCCGAAGAAACAGCGCAACTCACCCGCGAACGCATGATACTTTCGGTCACCAACGGCAGGCCCGGCACGGCGATGATGCCCTGGAAGACGCGTTTCAGCGCGCCGGAAATCGGGGCCTTGGTGGACTACGTTCGCACCACATTCATGAAGCCGGCCGGAACGCTCGTCGAGAGCAAGGCCGCGGCGGCGGAAACCAAGCCCCCGGTTGCCGACTCCAAAGCCGGGCCAGTGACCGAGCAGGGCCGCGCGCTGTTCGTGCGCAACTGCGCGGTGTGCCACGGCGAAAAAGGCGACGGCCAGAGTCGGGCGCGCAACGCGCTGAACCCGCCGCCGCGCAACTTCACGTCGCCGGAGGAAACGGCGCAACTCACCCGCGAGCGCATGATCCACTCGATCGCCAACGGTCGGCCCGGCACCGCGATGATGCCTTGGAAGACGCGTCTATCCAAAGCGGAGATCGAAACGGTGGCGGATTTCATCCGCGGAACATTCATGCCGGGGGCGACTGGCTCGGCAGAAGTCCACGCGGACCAGCCGGCTGCTGCAGCGCCTGCGCCACAGGGAACGGAGGCGCAAGGGGCAGCCCCAGCCAAGCAACCGGCCCAGGCCATAGTGGACATGTCGCTGCCATTTCCCAACGGCCTGGTAGGCGATGCGGCGAAGGGCAAGCAGTTTTTCAATAACAACTGCGCCACTTGCCATGGCGTCAAAGGCAACGGCGAAGGTCCGCGCGCGTTTTTCAACTACCCGAAGCCGCGCAACTTTCTGACGCCCGAGTCGCACGCCTTGTTCAACCGGCCTACCCTGCTCAGGTCGATCGCCAACGGCAAGCCGGGAACGGTGATGCCGGCGTGGGGCAAGGTGCTGAGCGATCAGGAGATCGCCAACGTTGCCGAGCACGTGTTCCGGCAATTCATTAGCGCCCAGCCGAAAGTCGGCAAGAAATAGGACTGCGTCCTGCCGACATGCCCAAGTTGATTGCGCGCTGGACGGCGGCACTGGTCGCAGTTGTTGGCCTGGCGCCCGCCATGGCACCCGCTCAGGACAAGCCAGGCGCCGCACCGCAGTCCCGCCACAGCCCGCCTGACGCCCACCACGAACTCGGGCGCAAGATCTACAACTTCCGCTGCTATTTCTGCCACGGTTATTCGGGCAACGCCCGTACCCTGGCCGCCACCTTCATCGACCCCAAGCCGCGCGACTTCACGGCGACCCCGCTGGCGCAGTTGTCGCGCGAAAAGATGCTGGATGCGCTGAAAAACGGCCGCCGCGGGACGGCGATGAACAGTTTCGCGACGGTGCTCAAACCCGCCGAAATGAAAGCGGTGGTGGATTTCGTACGGCGTGAATTCATGACCGACAAGGCCGAAAACACCCGCTATCACACGGCGGAAAACGGCTGGCCCAACCACGAAAAATATGCAGCGGCGTTTCCTTTTGCCACATGGAAGATCCCCCTCGACACGCCTTGGGAAAAACTCACCGCCGAGCAGCAGGCGGGGAAACGCCTGTTCCTCTCGGCATGCATTAGCTGCCACGACCGCGCGCGCGTCGACGACGAAGGCCTGATCTGGGACAAGCGCCCGCTCTCTTACCCGCGCAACAACTATTCTCCGGCAGCACCGAAAGTCGACGCCATGACCTCGGCAAGCCCTTATGCGATTCACGACCGACCGCCGCGAATTGCGGGCTTGAGCGCTCTGGAGCGGCGCGGCGAGACGGTGTACCAGCAGAACTGCGCTTTCTGCCATGCCGCGGACGGCACTGCCAGCAACTGGATCGGCAGCTTCCTGCAACCCCACCCGCGCAATCTCACCAACAGTCCGGTCATGGCACAGATGACGAAAAGCCGATTGCGCTCAGTCATCCGCGAAGGGCTGCCCGGCACGTCCATGCCGGCGTGGAAGTCGGTGCTGGCGGAGGACGATATTCAAGCGGTCGTCGCTTACGTTGCACGCGCTTTCCACCCGCTCAAGGATTGACGCCGAACGGTAGCCGGCGATGCTGGCGCGCTGCCCGGAAAGCCAGTACCGGAGCCGCATTCCGTATTCTGGGAATCGACATGGCAGGTGCTCGTTGCGCGGAAATGCACCTGTAATCGGTGCGGACATCGGAAACATTCGGCGGAAGGCGCTTCGCTTTTCCGCCCTACTACTGGTTTGAAGAACCGAGCATCCAACATAACGGATTCCCATAGCATGCGCATACTAATCGCAGAAGACGATGCAATTCTCGCCGACGGCCTGACGCGCGCCCTGCGCCAGGCTTCCTACGCGGTGGATTTGGCCGGCAACGGCGTGGAAGCCGACCATGTTCTGAGCGTTCACGACTACGACCTGGCCATCCTCGATCTGGGGTTGCCCAAGATGGGCGGCTTCGAAGTGCTGCGGCGCCTGCGCGGGCGCGGGTCGCGCGTGCCGGTGCTGATACTTACCGCACGCGATGCGCTGGAGGACCGCGTCTCCGGCCTCGACCTCGGCGCCGACGACTACCTCACCAAACCCTTCGATCTACCGGAACTCGAAGCGCGGGTGCGGGCACTGATCCGGCGCGGGCACGCTGCGTCCGATGCCGTGGTGGAGCATGGTCCATTGAGCTACGACTCCGTGGGAAGGCGGGTAAGTGTCGAGGGCGTGCCCCTCGACTTTTCCGCACGCGAGCTCGGCGTTCTTGAAATGCTGCTGCGACGCGCGGGCAAGGTGGTGAGCAAGGACCAGTTGGTGGAGCACCTGTACGATTGGGGAGAACATGTGGGCGGCAATGCCATCGAGGTGTATGTCCACCGTTTGCGCAAGAAACTGGAGCCGCACGAGGTCACCATCCGCACCATCCGCGGCCTGGGCTATCTGTTGGAAAAACCGCATGGGGACTAATCCCGGATCTCTGCGGCGCCAGCTTCTGCGCTGGCTGCTGGGGCCGCTGCTGATGCTATGGCTGATCGGAACGGTATTCGCGTATCTTGTCACACGCTCTTTTTCCGATGCCGCATACGACCGTGCCCTGTTCGGCACCGCCCGGGCGGTCGCGGCACAAATCACGGTAGCGCAGGGAGGCGTGACCGTGGATCTCCCGCCGGTCGCCCGAAAAATCGTGCGCTACGACAACCACGACCGCGTCTATTTCCGCGTCGAAGCTGGGGATGGCTCGCTCATCGCCGGGGACGACGACATGCCGGAGCCGCCGGCCGCCCTCAAAGTCAGCGGCCAACCGATTTTTCACGATGGCAGGCTGCGCGGCGCCGATGTGCGCATTGCCTCGTTCTACTACAAGCCGGACGGCATTGCAGCGCCACAAGAAGTGCTGGTGCAGGTCGCCGAGACGCTGGTCAAACGGAACATCCTGGCCGACGAGATACTAACCGGTTTGATCGTCCCGCAACTGGCCTTGATTCTGCTGGCAGCGCTGTCGGTATGGCTGGGTGTGGGGCGCGGGCTGGCGCCGTTGCAGCGCGTGCAGCAGGAAATCGCCCAGCGCTCCCACCGCGACCTCAGTCCGGTCGCCGAGGATCAGGCGCCGCAAGAGGTGCGCCCGCTGGTACATTCCATCAACGAACTGATGCAGCGGCTGGAACGCGCCCTCGCCGCGCAGCGGCGCTTCATTGCCGACGCCGCGCACCAGTTGCGCACGCCCCTCGCCGGGCTGAAGACTCAGACGGAATACGCCCTGCGCCAGTCCGATCCGGAAAATGTTCGCCATGCGCTGTCGCAACTCGGCACCGGCGCGGAGCGTGCCATTCATCTTGCCAACCAACTGCTGGCACTGGCGCGAGCCGAACCCGACGCCGTGCGACCGAAAGACATGCCGCCCGTCGACCTGAACGCGCTGGCACGCGGCGCTGCCGCGGAGTGGGTGCCGGCGGCGCTGAAAAAAAACATCGACCTGGGCTTTGAAGGGCCGGAGACTCCGGTCATAATCGGTGGCGACGCTTTTCTGCTCACCGAAATGATGCGCAACCTGATCGACAACGCGATCCGCTACACCGGGCACGGCGGCGAGGTCACGCTGCGCGTGGCAGCGGAGCCGCAAGCCGAGCTCGCCATCGAAGACAACGGACCCGGCATTCCTCCCGATGAGCGCGAACAGGTTTTTGAGCGCTTTTACCGCGTGCTGGGCAGCGACAGCGACGGCAGCGGTTTGGGACTCGCCATCGTCAGCGAAATCGTGCACGCCCACGGTGCGGAAATCACGCTGGGAGAGGCGTCCGGAAAGAGCGGCGTCAAAGTCGCCGTGCGATTCCAGAGACACGCGCAGGGCAAGGCCGGGGCGCCTGGCATGCCGTGAATTTGAGGAGAAACCCATGACCGCCGCAGCCATCATGAACGCGCAACCTGTCGTGTTGCACGATACCGACACCATTGCCCAGGCCCTCGCCGCAATGCAGCAGCACCATGCCCGCAGCCTGCCGGTAGTGGGCGAGCGCAAGCGGTTCCTGGGGCAGTTCGGCATGCACGCCGTGCTCGGCCTTCTGCTGCCGCGCGCCGCGACCCTCAACACCGGATTGGGCGATCTCAGCTTCATCGCGGACGAGCCGGAACACTTGCGCGAACGGCTGCGCCAGGCCAGTGGCGAACGCGTGGCGGATCACCTTGAGGCAGCGCCCGACGTAGTCGAACCCGATACACCGTTGTCGGAGATTCTGCTCGTTCTGTATCGCCATGGCGGCAACCTCGCGGTAGTGGACAAGGCGAGCGGCGAACTGGCCGGTGTCATCTCGCCATGGGACGTCGTCGCGGCACTCGGCCAACGGGAGGCTGGTTAAATGCACGGCACGCACGTAGCGGGCTCGGCGCTGATTTTCGGTTGGGACGCTTTGTGGGTTGCGACTTCATTGTTCGCCGCGACCTATGCAGTGATCATGAGCGAAAAAGTGAACCGCGCCATCGCCGCCCTGCTGGGTGCCGGGCTCATGATATTGCTGGGCGTGCTGGACCAGGAAGCCGCGGTCCGGGGCGTCGACTTCAACACGCTGGGGCTGCTCATCGGCATGATGGTAATCGTCGCGATCACGCGCAAATCCGGCGTGTTCCAGTACCTCGCGATCTGGGCGGCGAAGAAAGCGGACGCCCGCCCGTGGGGCATCCTGCTCATGCTCGCGGCGGTGACCGCGCTGCTCTCGGCGCTGCTCGACAACGTCACCACGGTGCTGCTGATCGTGCCGGTGACCCTGCTCATCACCGAGGAGCTTGAGGTCAAACCCTATCCCTACCTCTTCAGCATCATCTTCGCCGCCAACATCGGCGGCACCGCCACGCTCATCGGCGACCCGCCCAACATCATGATCGGCTCGGCGGCGAACCTCAGCTTCAACGACTTCCTGTTCAATCTTGCGCCGGTCATCCCCCTGGTTTTTGCGGCCACGATGGCGCCCATTTACTTCATCTGGCGCAAGGAATTCACGGCCAGCGACGTCGCCAGGCAACGCGTGCTCAATTTCAACGAGCGCGAAGCGATCGGCGACGCGCACCTGCTCGTGCAATCGCTGGCGGTGCTGGGACTGGTGATGCTGGGCTTCGTCTTCGCCCGGCCCCTGCACCTCGAACCGGCCACCGTCGCCCTGTTCGGTGCCGCGCTGCTGCTCCTGCTGGAAAATCTGCCGCACGACGCCGAGCAGCAGTCCGGCAACGTCCACGGCGCATTCGCCGAAGTGGAATGGGTCACCATCTTCTTCTTCGTCGGGCTCTTCGTCGTGGTCTACGGCATCGAACAGGCGGGATTGATCAAGCTCATGTCCGACCAACTCGTCGCCGCCACACGCGGCGATCTTGCGCTCACCGCGATGGCGATACTGTGGGGCTCCGCGCTGCTGTCCGGCGTCGTGGACAACATCCCCTTCGTCGCCACCATGATTCCCCTCATCAAGTCGATGGCGCCGACCTTCGGCGGCCCGGAACAACTCACCCCATTGTGGTGGTCCCTCGCCCTCGGCGCCTGCCTCGGCGGCAACGGCACCCTCATCGGCGCCTCCGCCAATCTGGTGGTGGCCGGCTATGCCGAGCGCGCCGGCTATCCGATCCGCTTCGTTCCGTTTTTGCTGGTCGCGCTTCCGCTCATGCTGGTGAGCATTGCGATCAGCAGTGTTTACGTCTACTGGCGGTATCTCTAGATGACTCCATCTTTAGCCCAACTCGTGCACCAGGCCATCGGCCATCACACAGCAGGTCGGCTGGACGATGCCAGCGCCATCTATCGGCGGGTGTTGCAGGTCGAGCCGGCCAATTTCGATGCGCTGCATCTGTCGGGGCTGGTAGCCTTCCAGTCGGGACGGTTAACGGAGGCTGCGGCGCTGATCCAGCAAGCGCTCGGCGTCAATCCCAACTCCCCATTGGCCCATCTCAACCTGGGCATCGTATCCCGGCAACTGGGCCGGTCCGCACAGGCCGAGTCCTGCTGCCGCCGAGCCATTGCGCTGAAGCCGGACTACGCCGAAGCCCACGACAACCTGGGCAATGTACTGCAAGGGGCGGGGCGCAACGTCGAGGCCATCGACTGCTACCGCCGCGCCCTGACGCTCAACCCCGCTTCCGCCGCGACCCACTACAACCTCGGCGTGGCGCTGAAAGATGCGGGTCGTCCGGAGGAAGCCGCCACAGCCTTGCGCCAGACGCTGGCCTTGCAGCCGGCCAGTGAGGAGGCGCATTTCCAGTTGGGCGAGGTGCTGGCCGCTTTGGGGCAAGTCGTGCAAGCCGTCGCGGCCTACCAGCGGGCGCTGGCAGTCAAGCCGGACAATGCCGCAGCCCACTTCGCCCTGGGCAATGCCCTGGTAAACCTGGGCCGGACTGCCGATGTGGTGCTGTGCTACCAGCGAGGGCTCGCCCTGGATCCAGGCGCCGTCTGGGCCCACAGCAATCTGGGGCTCGCCCTGCAGGCGCAGAACCGGCTGGCGGAGGCCATCGCCAGTTTCGAGCGGGCTATCGTCCTCGACCCCGGTTACGCCAGCGCCCATTGGAATTTATCCATGGCGCGCCTGCTGGGCGGGGATTTCGAGCGCGGCTGGCAGGATTACGACTGGCGTTGGCAGACGCCGGACAATCCGCCCCGCAGTTTGCCGCAACCCGAGTGGCAGGGCGAACCGCTCGTTGGAGAAACCGTTTTCCTGTATGCCGAACAGGGCCTGGGAGATACCCTCCAGTTCGTACGTTACGCCTCTGTGGTGGCGGCGCGCGGCGCCAAGGTGGTGCTGGAAGTGCAACCGGAGTTGCGGCGGCTGCTCGCCGATTTGGCGGGAGTGGATGTGCTGATTGCGCGCGGCGAGCCGCTGCCGCCGTTTGACCGTCAACTGCCGCTGTTAAGCCTGCCGCGCGTGTGCGGCACCCGCCTCGACACCGTTCCTGCCGCCGTGCCGTATCTTGCGGCTGAGCCGCAGCTTGCGGCCGCCTGGCACGAGCGCCTGGCAGCGCTGACTGGGGTGCGCGTCGGCCTGGTTTGGGCGGGTAGCACCATCCACCCGAACGACCGCAACCGCTCCCTTGACCCATCCGCGCTGACCCCGCTCGCGGCGCTGCCGGGGGTATCTTACGTGTCGCTGCAAAAAGGCCGCGCGATAGACGGCTTGCCGGCGCAGATGCAAGTGTTCGACGCCGCGTCGGCGTTAAACGATTTTGCCGACACCGCCGCCGCGCTGGCGAACCTCGACCTGGTGATCGCGGTGGACACGTCCGTTGCACACCTCGCCGGGGCCATGGGCAAGCCGGTGTGGGTACTGCTGCCCTTTTCCCCGGACTGGCGCTGGCTGCTGGAACGGGCCGACAGTCCCTGGTATCCGAGCATGCGTTTGTTCCGCCAGACGGAACCGGGGGCGTGGGGCCCGGTGCTGCAGCGAGTGGCGGCGGAACTGGCTGCGCTCGCGGGCGCAGAAGCGCCAAGTGCGCCCGGAAACGCCGCGCCGCCATCGCCCGAAGTGAATGCCGTCGTGCCTCCAGTGCGGCGCTGCAAATGCTGCGATGGCGCTGCACCCTACTTCGGCGCGGTGGATTTCGCCAAGAACTGCGAGGAACTGCGCGGCTGCATACTGCCTGCGGCGGGAAAATTCATTCCCTATTTTCGCTGCGTGACTTGCGGCTTCCTGTTCAGCGACGACTTCGACGCCTGGCCACCCGAGCGTTTCGTCGCGGAAATCTACAACGATCAGTATTCTGCGGTGGACCCGGATTTTGTGGCACGCCGCCCCGCGGCCAACGTGCGCCTGCTGCAACAGTGGTTCGGCGCGGACAAAGCACGCTTGCGCGTGCTCGACTATGGCGGGGGCAATGGCAGCCTGGCTCAGGGGCTGCGCCAGGCCGGCTTTCAGGGCGCGGTATCTTACGATCCTTTGTACGACCGGGATCGACCGCGACCTGCTGGCAAGTTCGACCTGGTGGTGAGTTTCGAGGTGGTGGAGCACATGCCAGACCCTGCGGAGGGATTCAACGAGCTGCTGGATTTCCTCACCGAAGAAGGCGTATTGCTGTTCAGCACGTTGATTCAGCCGACGGACATCGAAACGTTGGGCTTGAGCTGGTGGTACGCCGCACCACGCAACGGCCACATTTCCCTGCATACACGCGCCAGCTTGGCGTTGCTGTTGCAGCGCCGCGGTTTGCAACTGACTTCCCTCGATAACAACCTGCATTTAGCCTACCGCAGCGTGCCTGCGTTTGCGGCCGGACTATTGGCGGCAGCCAGCCGCAGCAGTTGAGGGAGCCTCTCGCGGGCTCGGATAATCCTCGAAAAAGCAGTTCACCACAGAGTCACAGAGGCACTGAGGAATGGGGTAGGCAGGGATGGGCAACGCGTTGCCCAACTCGCAAAACAATAGGTTGCCGGAAAACTTACGGTCACCAACTGGTGAACGATGTGCACAGGACTTTTTCCTTGTTTTTGCGAGTTGGGCGATAAAGCCGCCCATTGTGTTCTCTTGAACTCGGGTTGATCCGTGCGAGCGCCTAGGACCGAACAATCCAAAGAAGAGCGGCCGATACGTTTGGAAGCGTACTGGCCGGACGTCTGCATTGATTTTTTTGTTCTGCCTACCCCCTCCCGAAGGGAGAGGGTGCTGCCAGCAGGAGATGAAGCGGAGTTATTTGGTGTGGCAGGTCAGGCACAGGGCGCTACCATTGCCGGGAATGTTGTTGGCAACACGCAGGAAAGTTGGGTTGAACACGGTGCCGGGCCCATTGGAGGGCACACCGTGCGGGTCATGGCAGGAGGCGCATTCCACCCGGTAAACGCCGTTCGTTTGGTACAGGCGCACGTTCCTAGGGTCCATGCGGTCATTGCCATCGCTGTCGAAGAAGACCAGATTACCCACCTTCTTCGGCACGTTGAAGTCGACGTTGTCCACTGCAAAAGCGTCCATCGGGAAGCGGATGCCGACGGGGTGGTCGTTGCTCAGGTCGGTGCCGATTTTAACAACGGCCAAATCGGCAGCAAGGGTAGTTCCCACACCTGACCCGACCGATGAGTGGCACATCATGCAAGTAACTGATTCACCCGGATCGCCCAAAGGGAAGTGTCCAGCCAAACCGCCTCCACCGCCACCGGTCCAAGCATCGAGGAAGCCCTTGTTCTGTGCAGTCTCTTGACTCTGGTTATACCCACCAGAACCCGGCATATTGATGATGGAGTCGATCGCCGTCGTGCCATCGTGGCAGGAGAGGCAGGTCAACGAATTGATGCCTGGCTGGCCGACCGGCTGAGTCAGCGTGCTGGTGCCCAAGTCGGCGTAGGTTTTGTAGGTATTGCCTTTGAAGGTGCGGTTCCACAGAGGGGCCGCAAGTTTTGTGTTCGCGCCGTGCGGCGTATGGCAATACACGCACACTTCGCCGTAGTCATTGCGGGCAAGGTCCATCAGACCAGCCGTTCCGCCAAGGTAACTCTGGGTCAGATTGTGGCGGCTGGTACTAATACTCAAGTTCGTAGCCTTGGTTGGAACCTCTCCGCCAGCAAAAGCCGCAAAGCCCGCAACCAGCATGCCCGCCCCCAGAGCCGCGCCAAACAGTACCCTGAACTGAATTTTCATGACTTCCCCCTTGCCCCGCCATCACAGCAGCATGCTGGTAGTATAATACCAATCGTCGTATTGTCAATGCTGAACACATGTTAGAAGAACTCCTGAAATGATGCCAATCGCACGCCCCTTCGCTTCAATCTTGATGACCCTTGGAACCGCCGCTCTGCTGGTATCCTGCGCGCCCCTGCCCAATGAACCCGACAAGCCGGCGGCGTCCCTGCGGCCGGTAGTATGGCCGGATCTTCCGGATCAGCCGCGCTTCATGCTGGAAACAACGCTACGCTCGCCCGACGACATCAGAACCAAGGACGAGGTCGAGACGCTTAGGGACAAACTGATCGGCGACAAGCCCAAATTCACCCCCGCCTTCAACAAGCCTTACCAGGTCGCCGCGAGGCAAGGCATGCTCTATATCACCGACACCAAGAGCCGCCTGGTGCACGTGTTCGACATCCCGCGCCGCGCATTCTTCCGCATGGGCCTGCGCAAGCCGGGGACGCTTAGCAAACCCATCGGCATTGCACTGGATGGGGATGGCAACGTTTACGTGGCTGACGTCAGCGCCAAAAAGATTTTTGTCTACGACAGATTGGGCCTGTATCGCAATGAAATCGGCAACCCGGAGGAACTGGCGCGGCCCACGGGCGTAGCGGTCAACAGCGCGGGAACGCGCATCTACGTGATCGACTCCGGCGGCATCGAGACCGCGCTGCACCGGGTGATCGCCTACGACAAAGAGGGGCACAAGCTTTTCACGATAGGCGAGCGTGGCGTACAGGATGGCCAATTCAATCTGCCCACGCTGGGGGCGGTGGCACCGGACGGTACGCTCTATGTGCTGGATGCAGGCAATTTCCGTGTGCAAGCGTTCGACCCGGACGGCAAGTTTCTGCGCAAGTGGGGAAAACCCGGCAACACCCCGGGCGATTTTTCACGTCCGCGCGGCATCGCCGTGGATAAGGAGGGTAACGTCTACGTCACCGACGCGGCTTTCGACAACGTGCAGATTTTTGATGCCAAGGGGCAACTGCTGATGGCAATGGGCGGCCCCAGCAGGGAGGACGTCAAGGGCATGTATGCGCTAATAGGCGGCGTGGCCGTGGATGAAACCGGCAGGGTATACCTGGTGGACCAGGCCTTCAGCAAACTTGACGTGATACAGCGCCTTTCCGACGAAGAAGGCAAGCGGTTGATGACGGAACTGAAGTAAACCCGGATTATCCATTAGAGCAAAACACCGTTGTAGGAGCGGCGCCCTCGCCGCGATTTGCGGCCGCATTCGCGCCGGGGCGGCGCTCCTACACGCACGAGCATTCCAATGAACCTAGAAAAAGCAGTTCACCACAGAGTCACAGAGGCACAGAGTTGAAACGGGGTAGGCAGGGATGGGCGGCTTTATCGCCCAACTCGCAAAAACAAGGAAAA